>Ga0134121_10002406_pt1 | contig 16194 bp, 14 predicted proteins | sample KB301_FD_96463 | JGI IMG/M metagenome (GOLD analysis project Ga0134121, IMG submission 96463) | Terrestrial soil microbial communities without Nitrogen fertilizer from Kellogg Biological Station, Michigan, USA - KB3-0-1 | ecosystem: Environmental > Terrestrial > Soil > Unclassified ... | reverse complement strand
TTCGCTTTTTACAACTCGAAAAATGACAGCGCACTACCACAGCGCGCCTTTGGCGCGGATGATGCTAATGGATCAATCTCGGCGGGGTTCAAAAAAGTGCGGATTCAGATGAGCGGGGACAGTCTGTTGGCGGGACAGAAGCAGATCGTGGAGAGGAAGAGCAGGACGATGCCGGGGATCACAGAGAAGAATACAAAGACGGGATACAGCCAGATCGGAGGCTTGGGACTGGGCGTGGATAAGTCGCGGGACCCGCACTCCGAGCAGACTTGCGCCTCCCGGGGATTTACGTGAAGTCGGGGACAAAGTTTGGCCTCATAGGTTTTCCCGCAGAAGGTGCAGAAGAGCGGCTCCCCCAGCGTCATTCGGCTGCAGTTGAAGCAATAGCGCATAAAGACTTCATAGGAGCGAGTGCTTCAAATCCCCTTTGGGACGAACCCAGATAGGGGACCAAAAGCCCTCGCGGTTAATGCTTTCAAAAGGGGCAAACCAGAAGATCTTCTCGGTATGGTTGGAAACGGCTTTACGAATCGAATCGAGGCGTCGTGCGGAATGGGCAACGACCAGAACGCGGAAGCGTTCCCGCCCAAAGCGTCTGGCGAACTCGCCGGAAGCAGCCAACCGCAGATAACTCTGCGTCTTCTGCTTCCAGATCCTCTGTCCTTCTGTTCCCCGATCGACCTCAAGGAACATCGGATGAATGCTTTCAGTAACTTGGATTTCAAAATAGCCGTCGGGAGCAAGGGGCACGGATGCGGAGAGGGGTTCTCGGAAGACTTTCCAGCTGTTTACCCGGACATCTGCTGCGGGCGGGCTATTAATAAGGATGCGAAGGGAATTGACGGCCAACTGATGTTCAATGAACGGATCCACGATAAGACGGTCAGCGGACCTGCGGTTCAAATGCCAGAGCTGCACACCGGCTATGGCGGCTCCCTTGGCGGAAAGGACATAGAGCGCCTTGCGGTTTCCGGCCCAGCTTCCCACAAACAACCGGCCAAGCAGGCCAGCGTTCTTCAGCCGAAGCAGCCGGGTGTTTGCTCGTGTGATGGAATGAAAGCCGGCAACGGCCATAACCTGATCGCGATCCACGATGCGCATGCTTTCCAGAGCTTCAAGCAACCGCCGGTCCCGTGCTTGAAGAACTAATCCGTTAGTCCCACTCATCGAGCACCTCCTTTGTTTCAGCCGCCGCGACCTGCCGAGATTGGATATCCTGTTCCACTTCCGTACGCCGTTTCGCCCATCGTGAGCGACAGCGGTTATAGAGGTCCCCAGAGTCAGCGGTCGGCACTCGTACCTGAGGCACAAGTGCCTGCCGCCAGCGGTGATGGCCACTTTTGACAATGATGTTCCGGTGCGGCAGATAGCGAAGCAGCTCACCCAAGCTCTTGCCGCCGCCCAAGGCCTGCGCCATCTTGCCCGCGTCGTCATTGGAGAGTTGAAAGAGAACATGCGTCCCAACGGCGAGAATCGCGGATTTCATCTTGGGCGGATACTGTTCCAGGAACTGGTTGGCGGAACACACGCCGACTGAGAACTTTCGCGCCTCGGAAAGCAGCGTGTCGATGCCGCCTTCGAGAGTGACCAGATTTTGAATCTCGTCACAGTAGAGTGTGAACAGCTTGCGGGAGCGGCGGGCAAAGACAGCGTTCTTGAGCTTGGTGAGAAACAGACTGCCCAATGTCGCCGCTTGCTCGCCCAGTCGGCCCTTGTCCAGGTTCAGGACAATCCAGTAGCCACTATCCATGGCCTCCGACAACGAAAAGCTCGATTGCTGCTGGCCCAAGATATGCCGGAAGTGCGGATCAGCGGTGAAGGCCGTGGTCTTGTTGAGGACGGCTTCTCGAAACATATTCTGCATGGACTGGCTGAGAGGATCGTAGCGGGCTTCAAAGTAGCTTTTGACGTCAGGGTTTTGAACTTGCGCGACACAATGCGCGCGGAATGCGGAATTGCTCAAGAGTGGAGCGAGTTCCAGCAGCGTGAGATGGCACTCCGACAAAACGTAGAGCGCGTTCCGTAAGAGTTCCTCGGTGCGCGCACCGAAGGCCTCCAAGTGCCAGCGCTGCTTTAGAAGTTCCGCCAGTTCCGATACCTGGACGAAATCGCGGTGAGTTCCTTTGAACTCCAAGACATTTAGGCCGACAGAGAACACCGCATCCGCAGGCTCGATAACAATGAGGCGATGGCTTAGGTCCGAGTTGCGGAGGGTCTCCTGCTCGGCAATGGCGGAGAGAAGGAAACCTTGAGCGTCGCCATGAAGGTCAAAGAACACGAACCCTCTGTCTGCGGCAATGTCTTGCAGGACAAGGTGTTTCAGAAGGGAAGACTTGCCGCTGCCGGTTTTACCCAAAATGGCAACGTGCTCAGCGCGGCGTTCCTGGGGAATCTTCACCTGAGCGCCGGACACTGTGCCGTCGACAATGGCGTTGCCCAACATCAAGTCTGACGGCCGGGTCTTCGAGGTTCCCTGAACAATCCAATTCCAGATGGCGGCGATGAGTTTTTCAAAATAGCGCGTCATAAAATCAGGGAGGATTAGAAAGTGGAAAGTTAGCGATGAGCAATTCGCCAAAGGTCCGGCCTGCCTTGCGCTGGGCGGAATAGGCCATGCTCTCTTTGCGGACGTGGAAAGCTTTGAACAGCTCGCGGACCTCGGGACAATCGTTGAGCGACAACAGGAACTTGCCCTTCAAGGCATGTAAGCGCTTTTCCAGGACAATGAAATCGGCTTCGGTAAAGTTGAAACGATAGAGGAAGCGATTCCAGTAAGGCGGATCAAGGTAGAAGAGCGTTGTCGGGCGGTCGTACTTTTCCAGGATTTTTTCGTAGGGCAGGCACTCAATCTGGACCCGCTGCAACCGTTGATGGGCGGCGGCGATAACCTTCGGGATTCGCTCCGGGTTGTAGTTGGACCGATTGGTGATGGTGTAGTGGTAGTTCTGCTTGAGAACCAAGTCGCCGAAAGAATTCTTCTGCAGATAAAAGAATCGGCCTGCCCGCTGAACGTCTGTCAGGCTCTCCGGGGAAGCCGCAGCCAATGATTGATAGAGCTTTCGGCTCATCAAGCAGTAACGCAGGTAGCGGACCAGTTCTTCGTAGTGCCACTGGCAGACGCGAAAGAAGTTGACGACTTCATAGTTCAGGTCATTGAGCACTTCAACTTTGGACGGTTCTTTGTGGAAGAGAATCTGTGCGCCGCCCGCAAACGCTTCCACATACGTGGTGTGTTCCGGCAACAGCGGAATAATCGTGCCGGCCAGCCGGTTCTTGCCGCCGATGTAGGGTAAGGGACCAATCATGGTTGTTTGGAATTAGTTATTGAAGGAGACGATCAGTCTGGCAGTAAAGCCCGAGAGCGACGGCATCGAGCGTGGCAGGGTGCGTTCTCTTGGGGTCCAGAATCGGCCAGATGCCGGTGACGATCTCTCGTGCGTCTTTACGGCTAACTTCAGTTGGATGCGCAAAGGCCTTTAGGAACTCCGGAGTAGGAACGGTATGGACAGACACGCCACGTGAACGCAGGGTCCATTCCACTTCCTGATAGGTGCCGGCTCTCATGAGATCGCGGCTTCCTTCAAAGCTCTCCAGTGCCACCGTATCGATGTCGAAAGTTTCCAGAATCCAGTTCACAAAGCCGACCGCAGCCGTCCTAGCCTTTTGGCGATCAGAGGCCAGTTGCCTGACGTCGCTGAATCCCAAATGGGTGCCGATGAAAATCGCGGCGGCGACCGAACGCCTCTGAACGCAGAACGCCGCCAATTTGAGGTCATTTCTCATATGCCGGCCTCCCGGTCGCGCCGCCTCAATTCAGCGTTGAAGCGGGCGGCCATTCCCTCGCCCCGACCTTTGTCCAAAGTATTGCGGTATACGGTGAGCAGGAACTCCTCGGGGTAAGACTCCGCCAAGGCGACATAGTCATGGACTCTGGCTATGTCGTTAAGTTTGCGGGCAAGCTGCAGGGCGAAGAATTCCTGGGCCGTTTGGGGGCGAAAGGAACTGCGCTCGGCCGCCACGCGGTCGAGAATGTTTGTCATGGGTTTTTGTCTTAATGATTTTGGTTCTCAAAAAAGAACTTGCTGTCTCGGCGGTGCGAAGCGTTCTTCGGTCTCCCGAATACTCAACCGTATTGCGTCGTAGGTGCGTCCGTAAAGAAACGCGACCGGTACACGGTAGATGACCTCCAACCGGAGCGCCGTCACCAGGGACGGCAAGCAGTGGCCTCTCTCATAGCCGGACAACATCTGCGTCGTCCGATGGCCGAGAAGGGCTGCAACATATTTTTGTGAGAACCCCATGCGCTTCCTATAAAGAAGCAGGGCGTTCTGATGTCGATATTTTTCCTCCATAGTGATTTCACTCTAGCAAGCCCATTAGTTTCGTAAAGGCGGGAAAATTTCAGTCGAGACCATAAATGGTCTGAAGCCTTGCTGATAAGTTGTGAAGATCGGCCGAAACGATGGCCTCCAGCGACACGGATGCGAACGCATCACAATTGTTTGAAGAAACTTTTCCGTCTCCGGCCCTTTGTCGGGTTCAAAGCAACGACTGAACTTTTCCCGTCTACCGCAGAGTTGGATCTCTCGCTATGCTGATCCCAAGATGAATACAGGAAAAACAATCCATGTGGAATTGGAACCTATCCCCGACACGGACTCGGCGCGAGCGGTGCGAGATGTTTTCACGTTGCTCTTAAAAGAGATCGATCACAACCCTGTGGATAACGAAGTTGACGGATAGCGGGAAAACCGCTACTGGATGAGGTAAGACCATTAATCCCCGCCTGTATGTCCGAATTGCAACCGAAACACATTCGCGTGGCCTTGTACGCGCGGGTTTCAACAGATGAACAGCGCGAAGGCCAGACCATTGACGCTCAGATTGCCGAAGTAGAGCGATTTGCCAAAGACAAAGGCTGGAGTGTCGCGAATATATATAAGGATGAAGGATGGAGCGGAAGTCTCCTGGTTCGTCCGGCTTTGGACCGCCTCCGCGACGACGCGACGAGGGGCGTATTCGACGCGATCATAGTCAACGATGTCGACCGCTTGGCGCGCGATGTCTCCCACCTTGGGATCCTGAAGCGCGATTTCGAGCGCAAACGAATCCAGCTTATCTTCCGCAAACTTCCCGCCGAAACCAGTCCCACCTATAACCTCATGGTGAACATCCTGGGCAGCTTCGCCGAGTTCGAGCGCGAACTGATCATCGACAGAACACGGCGAGGCAGGCGTCACAAAGTGGAAGTTCGCAAGCAATATGTCGGTTGTGTCGCTGCTTATGGATACCACTATCAGACAGGGAGCGCGTCAGACGGGAAAGAGGCCGTAATCACGATTGTTCCGGAGGAAGCGAAGGTCGTCAGACAAATCTATTCGCTGGCGCTTGGAGGCATGTCGGTTGACCGTATCGCCCTCCGTCTTACAGAACTCGGTGTGCATACACGTAGGAATAAGCGCGTCTGGAGCGGCTGCACGGTATACAGAATTCTGAGAAACGAGACTTACGCAGGACAATGGGCCTACGGGAAGGGTGAGAACTGCGAGCCGAAAAAGTATCGGGTCAACAAACCGTATCGCCGAATCACCAAGACCGGGCGTAGGCGCAAGCCGCGATCAGAATGGCTTCGCGTTGACCTCGGCCAAAAGTTGGCAATCATTGATCCTGAGCTTTGGCGCAAGGTCCAGGCCCGCATTGACAGCAATGGGAAGTTCTCTCCACGAAACTCCAAGTTCTTCTATCTTCTTCAGGGGTTGGTTAGGTGCGGTTATTGTGGGCGCGGATGGGCAGCGGCCCATAGCCGTCATGGGGAAAAGTTCTACCTCTATTATCATTGCTGGAACAGGGCATGTAAGCGGTCGCGGTGGATTCCAGTGCACGCACTCGAGTCTACTGTGTGGTCGGCTCTCAGAAATTTTCTATCGAATCCGAAACTATTGGCCAAACGCATCGCGGATGCCCAAGAGGAGATGGACAAGAAGAGTTCCGCGGAAATTCCGCCCTCCCAGCCTGAGAAGGAAATCCGGCGCACGCAGGAATCATCCCTTTTTGCCCGTTATCGATCAGGCCAACTGTCGCCCCAACAGCTTGCGGATGGGTTGCAGGCTCTCGCTGAACATGCCGAAAAAACCAGAGATGCTTCGGAAGGTCCAGCCAAGGTCAACTCCATTCGTTCACTTGAGGAAATCTGCAGGCAGGTTCTTGCAAAGCTCGATGCCCCGACACCATCTTTACAGCGCGAGATTCTCCGGCGATTGGTTTCCGAAATTGTTGTAGAGGTAGACCGAGTTCGCGTGCGCGTTTTTATTCCCACGGAGCCGGAGAGCGATGTTGATCGCCCGCCATACAGGCCGTCGATACCGGATGCGGACGCTGACCCAATCTCCGTAAGTGCCCTACCGCTGCTACGAGAGCATATAGGCAATATGAGAATGCAGATTCAGATTGTAGCTGTATTGCCGCCGCCTGCGAGGAACACTTCGGCAGCCCTCCGTGCGCGCTATTCAGCAGCATGCGGTCGGGCATAACCGCAGAACGTTAGGACGGCAATACTGCCGGTACTGCGACCCCTAGGTAAGCTGTCAGAGTCGCTATCGGTTACAGGCTGGAATCCTAATCCCGCTTGCTCTTGCCGCCGGATCCTTGCGGTTGCGTTTCAAGAAAGGATGTTAAATTTGCCTGCAACCTGGGCAACTCCGCGACTTGGCATTCCCACACTATCAATACGTGCCAACCCATCCGAGACAGCATCACGACATTGGCTGAGTCCCTTTGTTTGTTTCGTTCAAGTTTCGGAGCCCAATACTCCAGGTGCGACTTTGGAACATGCGTGATTTTGCAACTTGGATCGGCGTGTTGATGCCAGAAGCACCCGTGAACAAAAATTACCTTCTTCAGCTTTGGCATGATGATGTCGGGATGTCCCGGAAGGCCTTCACGGTGCAAGCGATAGCGATAGCCTAGTCGGTGCAGAAGGCTCCGAACGCGAAGCTCTGGGCTCGTGTCTTTGCTGCGAATCCGCCGCATGTTCTCACTGCGGTGTTTTGTGGAGATCGCGTCGACCACACTTGTAACCTAGCAAATCCCTCGTCGAATCTGAAGCTGTCAGGATCACACCAATTAACGGCCTTTCATCCGTTCTATCTAGGGGAGGCCGACACAACAGAATCAAACAAAGCAAGTTTGATCCTTTATGGTACCGGTCGTTTCAAGCTATTCTCGTGACCGAATTATGAGCGATCTGTCGCCAAGCGCTCATTCCAAAGAGGCCTAGGACATGCAAAAACCGAAGAAGGATGTCTTGGACGGAGCCAATATCACCGTCGTTGGACTGAATTCTCTGCACCTTGATCCCGAAAACCCACGTCTTCCCCAAAGCCTACCCAGGAATGAAAAGGAGATTCTTGGCTACATTGCGGGAACAACCGCAATCGAAGACCTTGTTAACGCTATAGCTACCAACGATTTCTTCCCTGGGGAACCCTTGGTCGTCGTTCCGGACCCAAACCGAGGAAGCGGAAACTTCACCGTTGTGGAAGGGAACCGCCGGCTGACCGCCTTGCGGTTGTTGCAGAATCCGAACCTAATCAAAGAACCGAGTTCAAGACTCGCCGAAATCGTCAAGGAAGCGAAGTACAAACCCACCGAGATCCCGGTCGTTATTCGCGAGACGCGCGCCGAAGTACTCCCATACTTGGGGTTTCGCCATATTACTGGTGTTAAGGCGTGGGATCCCTTGGCCAAGGCCCGATATATGAAGCAGCTTTTCGATGTACTAACCCGGAAGAGTGATAGTCCTCCGACACGATATAAGATTGTTGCTCAAGCGATAGGAAGTCGTTCGCACAACATCCGTCGAAATCTAGATGCTCTTGCCGTGTATGACGTCATGGAGGATTCCAATTTTTTCGGGGTCCCGGACCTGTCCGAGAACACTATCAAGTTTGGCTCACTCTACACCGCGCTGGGAGACGACCGAATTGCTGCGTTCGTCGGAGCCGCCAAGGCAAAGTCGCGCGATGAAGACCCGGATTACACGCCAACACATCCGATCGTAGGACATGGAACTCTGATTAAAGCGCATATCAGAGATCTAACCAATTGGATGTACATGAAGAACCCCGACGGGGAGACGATTGTTGGCGAATCTCGCAACATAAAAAAACTCGCAGCGGTTGTGGTCAATCCTGTCGCCGAAAAGGCCCTCAGAGGAGGGAGTAAACTTGATTACGCTTATCGCCTAACTACAGGTGTCGAGAAGGACTTTCAGCGTCTTCTCTATGAAGCCGAAGGCACACTACGTGAGGCGGCTGGCCTCGTTGCGACAGTTGACTACGACGAGAGCACGTACCAGTTGACAAAGCAACTTGGTGAATATTTGACATTGATTGAAGACGCAATGAACTCAAAGAAAAAGAAAAAGCGCGGTAGCTGATGTCGTTCGATCTGGGTAGATTAGAAAGAACCAGCCCCCACTTGATGGCTGATCTCGTTGAGCTGATAGTTGTTCTGAATGTTGACGGGCGTACAACATACCAACTCGATGATATCGCCTCGGTGATTGAAGACCAACCCGACTTCGATGGTATGGACGGGACAACCCTTCGCGACAGCTTAGCTGATGCCTGGAACCAGTTGGGATACCGCATAGGGCGGTTTGATGAAAACTATCCCTTCCGCCTTGTCAAAAGCGGGCTGCGCCTCAAGCCCGCGCTGACTCCAGGTTCGCGCATATATTTAATGCTACTTGTTTGCTCTCGTCTTCGGAGTTTTAGCCGGACACTTAGAAGCAATTGGGCGACGACGTTTACAACCTTGAGTTGCGAAGCCTTGAGGGAATTGATGCCGGCAACAGCAAAGGTCAAGATTTTCGATGCTAACAGCTCCGATCGGCGAACCTATTTCGGGACAGACCTAAGAAAGGCTCTGAAAGTACTCGGGAAAGATCTGGCCGTCCACGCGACGTTTGACGATGAGTGTGACCAGAGAGGGTCGTCCGGAGACGCCGGAATCGACTTGGTGGCAATCGCCCCCTGGAACGACAAGGCAACGGGTATTCACGTCATATTGGGGCAGTGTGCGGCGCGCGAAACAGAGTGGCCAGAAAAGCGATTTGAGGCTCATTCTCTTGCGCTGAAGGCTCTATTCTCATTTTTGGTGGATCCGGTAAACGCCGTTTTCATTCCAGTGTTGTATCGCGAAACCACTGGAGCATGGGTAGTAAACTCCGCGGCCAGCGGTTGTCTACTGGTTGATCGGCTCCGTATCATGTTGCTTTTGCGTCGCCCGGCTAGGCAGTCACAGATTGCCAGTCAGGCTTGGTTTCGAAAGTTTGAACGTGAGTTCAAGGCCGTCAAGAAATCGTTGGTGCCTTCGGTTGCCTAGCTACCAGACGTCCGGCAGCGCCTCTGCCACGGCGCGAAATAACGGAGGAGGTACGGCGTTTCCGATAACCCGGTAACGCGAATTCATGCCTGCGGTTTCCGGGAAACTAAGGTCGGATTTGAATCCTTGTAACCGTGCCGCTTCAGAATAACTGAATCGGCGTGCCCTCTTTTTGGATCCGAATCGATAAGCATCTGGGCCAACATAAACCAGTGCAGGGCTCATCGGGTGTAGCGGCATGCTTCGCGAATGTCCCACTATCGTTTTGGACACTTCCGTCCAGTCACGCCGTCGATTCCGAGACATGTAGTACCAATGAAACGGCTGGGCGTCGAACTCACCGACCGGCCATTCAGGCATGTCACCTATTGCATCGCGAATCGTGATGTACGGGTTGGCTGCAGTCGGACCGTGGCTCGCCACTGGAAACGTATATGTCAGGCCCAACGTTTTTTTAAGCCCAACGATAATAATGCGGTGGCGATCCTGCGGGACTCCAAAGTCTGCCGCGTTGAGGACCTGCCACGTGACTACATAGCCCGCATGCCGGAAGTTCTTGAGTTGGTTTGTGAGCAGGTGGCGATAATCGGCGCGCGTCATACCCGACACGTTCTCGACAATAAACGCTTTGGGTTGAATTTTCCGAAGAGCTCTTCCGAACTCGCGATACAGATAGTTGATAGTGCGGCCCGGCTCTCTCACGCCACCTTGTGAGAACCCTTGGCATGGATAACATCCGACTAGCAAGTCGCACGCTGGAAACGACTGGATCTCGCCGACGTCTCCCAACTTGTAATCTGTTTTTGGCAGGTTTGCTAGATAGAGATCTCGGGCGTACGACGTTATGTCGTTCGCCATTATGACGTCAAAACCGGCCGCCGTGAGACCTGCATCCGATCCACCGCAACCAGTAAAGAGGCTTACGACGGTTGGCTTCCGAGCCGAATGATTTCTCTGCCGGTTCATGCGATCTATCAGTTCATTTCCTTCAGGGCGTGCGGCCTACTGCTGAACCCAGCTAGTTTCACACGTGAAATACCAAAAGCCAATAGAATCATGCAGATTCTGCTGTTTGCGGATGAAAAAGGACGATGCGTTAGCAATCGTCCTTCATGTCTCGAACTTTATTCCGAGCCTTTGGTTCGGTCCCGCTCGCGAAAATAATGGACGTGCGGCGTCTTCAAGCCAAGTTGCAAGAACGGATCGCATCGCAGACATGACCGGATGGATGACGGACTCAGGTGAAATTCAATCCAAACATTTGTTTCAGAAGATCCTCGACAATACTGCGATAGTCCTCTAATTGTTGATCTGTGATATTCGGTGTAGCTCGCTGGTGAATGAGATCACACCTCAGTTTGTAGTAGTGGTCAATTTTTTGGATTAACTTGGCGTCGAGTTTGAGATGTTTGGCTACTTCCTTTTGGACATCCGCCCTATTTTCGGCAATACCCTTAAACTTTTGATTGCCGATGTTCACCTCGTTAACAAGGTATTCCTTGTAGGCTATCTCGACGGTGCTATCGAGGACTAAAAACGCAATCCGATTTTTCTGAGTCAAGGAAGACTTCGCAATCAAATCAACTGCAATGACGCTGTCGAGCAGGCCTTCACTCCAAGGCTTTTGGTCAACCAAGGCGTGGTTCGCGGCAGTGACTTTTTGGTGCCAGCGAAGTTTGCTGGCAGGAGGCGTCGGCAGATAGTTTTTGGGAATCGCCTCAATATTTTCTAGCGTTTCCTCAATGACGTGTCCAGTCTTGTGCGGAAACACATCACTCTCCCATCTCCCCTGCAGGCTACGAGAGACCTGAGCAAACCGCTTTGTGGAATCCACTATGCTCTGGCGCAGGGCTTGAAAGATGGGTTTCTTAGTGTCGATACCTGACTTACTGCTATTCCACGGCATGTCGCGAGATTGGCCCTTGAGTTTGACGATGGTGCGCACGAGGGAAATGTTGTAGTGGGGATTACCAATTAATCCGGACGAGAAGCCAACTGAGAAGTCGGTAAGTCCTCGCGCGATCAGTCTGTTGTTGCAGTATATGAAAACCCCGTAAGAGTTGTCTGGATCGCCTGGGTGATCAATAAGACCGGAAACAATGTCAACACTGACAGTGCGATCCTCGACAGGGATCGTCGCAGAAAACTGACGAGGATAAAGATCCGTAGGATAGGACCACTGATCATCGAAGTTTATGGCGAGCAGTTTTTCTCCATTTACATTGATCGTTACGCCGCGGTCTATGAATTTGGCATATACCTCTCTCAAATGGGTTTTCAACTCGGCAATACTGCCCGCCGTTAGATGAATCCTCAAACGGGACAGTTCAACTCGTGTTGTATACGGCTTGAGCTGCGTGGGGGATTCGAAATACGAAAGGTGCCAGTCAGGGTCCTCAGTAATCCAATGCTCGTCAAACTTTACAACGTAGGGCTTGTCGTGCTCAAACCTCGAAAAGATTCCAATATCTTGGGCGAGCGCGACTACTGCCCTCTTGCTTCCGACTCCGAAGTAGCCAATCACGTCGTCGTGACTATCGTTAGTAGTTTTCCCTGGGCTCACAACATGATCCAACATGGACTCCTGTATGCCTCCAGCGTTGTCCTCAATGGAAAATGACTGCTGCCTTTCGTCCGCGAGAATTGTCACTTTCAGATCAGTCCGCTTTTTCTGGGACCAAAGGTCAATGGCATTGTCGATAAGCTCACACACTGATCGATTCAAGTCATATTCGGAGATGATCGAGAGCATCACGCGCTTGTCAGGAGTCGCGTCTAGTGTTTTTTTAGAGGTCATGATTGAGCGGCTATTCTTCGGCAGCAGCCCTGCGAGGATACGGATTTCAATCGCAATTAAAGGCTGGGAAAAGCAATCCTAGCTCAGTTCTGGCGCCACGGAAGCAGTTCCAAGGGGCCGCGAGGCGAGTGCCGAGATTAGATGAATTATAGGAGAATCTGCCTGCGACTGTCAAAACAACAACGCGCAAGCTGGATCGACCCCACCATGCCGGAGCAACCCGACATTATGTGCGCCTCTTTACGAAGGAGTGAACGCAATAACCGTCTTTTGACTTCGAACTGACGAGAGCCTTGCCAGATAAGGTTTCGAGGAAGACCGCAGCTTAGGACGCCAACATCAGTACGTTGTGCTAGATGGACACGAATAAAAAAACGCTATAAGTTTTTCTTGGTTACGCGTTTGTGTGAGCCGCCCTCGGAGTTATTCGGAAATCCCTCGCGTGCCGCTTTGATTCGTGCGAGCAATACTGATGCTGGTTCGTAGTCGCGGCCTTCCCTGTGGGCGAGTTCGGCCTCAGTCGGTACCAATTCACCACGGAAAGCCTTTCCCAGAATCGCCTGCATTAATTTGTCGGCTCGCCTTGTCGCCGTTATAACTTTCATTTCGATCATATCGGCAAGTTTGAAAAGGGCTTCCACTCGGCGTACGATCTCGCGTTGCTCCTCAAATGGCGGAAGCGCAAGCGGATAAGGATTAAGGAGTTCTAACTTGATGTTGGGCTGTCCTCCACTCGCATAAGACGTTTCGCGCATCGCATATTTCTGCTGCCTGAGGAAAAACTCGACATAACGGTTACCTTCTTCCGTTCCTGTGTCGATGCCAACGATGCTATCTGGGAAGCACATGTCGTAGGCGAGTAATCCCGTGTTTCCAATTGTGGCACCGACGATTGCAATAACCACTGTACCCTTTGGGAATTTCTTGCTTACTGCGAGCCCTTTGTCGTTCAGCGTTTGGGAGTGCGACTTAACCCAACCCCCATCCGGAGGTAAATTCCCAATTTGAATAAATGGGTGTTCGCCTTCGAAATACCGTGCATCATTCCGCGGCCGGACTGAAAAACGTCCTCTGGAGCAGCGTCCGTAGTTTCCGAGGGCAACCCATATCCAACCTTGAGGTAAATCTGACAGATCGTGTGTTTCCTCTGCCAAAGTAAAGCGTTCCTCTCCAATAAGGTCGATGGCTGGAACAATGTTGGGATGCTGTTCACGCCAATCTTCAGTGAGGCGCCCGGAGCATGCGGCGGCAAGAATAGATTGGCGGAGCCGTTTGAGGAGTTTCGGGACTTTGGAGAGTCGCTCGCGGGAAGCGTTCACTCGCGTTGATAGCTCTTTTGTCTTGGCAACGATTCGACTCTCTTCGGCGAGAGGTGGAATTGGTAACTTGATCTCCCGCAGCTTTGAGGCATTCACGTTGGGGATTGCGATACCTGCGGATTCCTCTGCGATGGCTGACCAGTACTGCGGCGACTGTAGGAAGGTAGCTATAAACTCGCTTTTAATCGGTGGGCTAGGTCGAAATCGTATCAGATAAGAGGCAAAAACCGCTGGAGGGGCCTCACGGATGAGGTGACTAAGGCCAACACTGCCAGCGCGCGACACGACGATATCACCGGCCCTAAGTAGATATTTTTCCGGATCGTCGGGCTCCTTCTCGCAAACTGGAACAGTTGACCAGTCCAGTGCGCCGCTCGAAATATCTGTCGTCCGCAGTAGTTTGAGTCCGCTTCGCATCTTGGTCGCGCTTGTGGTCCATCCGTATTGGGGAGGAATACAAACATCATCAATACGGGCAAGTGCCCATCCCTCGGGAAGAGGGAATTGGTCACTGTCCGGATTGTCAGAAATGCTAATGGTTGTACTCATGCTCTCTTGATTGGTTTAGCTGCTATTACCCCGCTGCTGTCGCCGTCTTCGAGAAGGGCTATCACGGCATTCAAATCCGTGACCGCGTTCTTAAGTTCAGAGATGGCATCTATTGCCAGGTCTTCGGGCTCGATCAAGTCATCGATATCGTCGGGAGATTCCTCCTTGAGCCATTTCAACCCGTCGATCTTGTAGTTGCACGCTTTGATTTCCGCGATTGAGAATCTGCGCCAACGATCCTCTTTGGAGTCGGATTCCTTTCGTCTGCCGCGACCGTTGGGATCAACACCGTAACATTTCTCAAATCCTTCAAAATGCTCCGGGTTCAATGGCCGGTCCTTTTTTGTGATACCCGGAACGTTAGTACGAGCGTCATAAAACCACATGGTCTCAGTTGGATATCCCTTGGTGAAGAAAATGACGTTGGTCTTTGTTCCTGGGCTGTAGGGCGTGAATGTGCCATTCGGCAGCCGAAGAACTGTGTGCAGTGCGCAATCCTGCATGAGAATGTCAAACACTTCGCCCGCTTCATCGGCAAAGAGGCAATTATCAGGTACGACGACGGCAGCGCGGCCACCTGGCTTCAAGATCGTCAACACGTGTTGGATGAAGTTCAGCTGTTTGTTGCTGGTCGAGATGACGAAGTCATCCCTTTCGGGTACTTGGTTTGCGCCTTTAGTTCCAAACGGAGGGTTCGTAAGAATTACATCGAAGCGACGTCCGTCGGGCACTTCGTAGATTGAATCGCCGAGTTTGATTTCTGGCTCTAGACCATGAAGGTAGAGATTCATTAAGGCCAGTCGTCGCGGGCGCGGTACGAGTTCTTGCCCATAGTACGTTCCGCGCCTTACGCGTTTTGCAAGATCGCGATCGAGAGCGCCGCCCTTTGTCTCGGCTATCAACCACTCGTATGCGGCAACGAGAAATCCACCCGAGCCGCACGCCGGGTCGGATATGGTGAATTCTTTCTGGGCACGGGGATCGGGCTTGACGCAACGCGCAATAGTCTGGATGAGAAGGCGTGGCGTGAAGTATTGCCCAGCCCCCTTTTTCCCTTCGCTAGCGGCTTTTTCCAATAGGCCTTCGAAAGCTGCGGCTTTCACATCAACATCAAGCCCTGTCCACTCAGTTTCATCGATTAGGCCAATGAGTTTTTTGAGATTCACGGGATTGGTGAAACGGGAGATGGCTCCAGAAAAGATATCGCCGAGAAGGCCGCGCTGTTGGCCGAGAGCGCGCAAAACATCAATATATACGTCGGTTAGATCTGTGCCAGATTTTGACTCGAGGGCGGGCCAGGAGCAATCAACCACCCTGACCTTGCCGTGTCCGTTTTTCACTTCTATGCCACTAAGATCGATCCCCCGTTCGTCAGCCATCTTCAAAAAGAGCAGATAGGTAAGTTGCTCGATGTAATCGCCATAATCCACGCCGTCGTGGCGGAGCGTGTGGCAGAAACCCCAAAGTTTTTGAACGACATCCGTCATACGGCTACAGCTTGGTTAAATTGCTTAATCATCTGCGGTACCTGCCCTTTAAAGACGACATTTACTCGGCCCCAACCGCCAAAGCGGGTGAAGATCGGAAGCGTCTCGAAATCTTCTTGGTCGATAGACAAATTCTCGCGGATGTGAGCCCGGATTCGGTCCAACCACTGTTGCTGCTCGGCAGAGAAGGTTCTTCCGGTCGTGACTTCTTGGAACGCCCGATCAACGCGTTCTCCGGCAGTGTAGAGGGGGTAGCCCTCATCGGCGGCATGTTTGATCATTGAAATGATGTCCACCAGCGCCTTCTTATATTGAACTTCGTGTGCTTTCTGAAGATTGTCGACGGTGAAGCGTTGGGGAGTGGTCGCTAGTTTTTGTTTCAGCTCCGCAAGAGCGTCTGTTTTCCAGTCCTGAGGACGATTGAGAAGAATGCGTATCGCGTCGATTTCCGCGGGATTATCCCGGACGAAACTTGCAAAGGCGGTTAGATAATCCCCGGGTTTGTATTCTCGTCCATCTGCGCCTCGTACACTGAGGTGGACCCCAAAAACTGGACAGGGACCTAAGGTGGATTTCCGCTGCTCTAAGGAGAGAGCATGGCAAGAAAGCGGAAGCAGTACACCGGAGCGTTCAAGGCGAAACTCGCGTTGGAAGC
>Ga0134121_10002405_pt1 | contig 16196 bp, 9 predicted proteins | sample KB301_FD_96463 | JGI IMG/M metagenome (GOLD analysis project Ga0134121, IMG submission 96463) | Terrestrial soil microbial communities without Nitrogen fertilizer from Kellogg Biological Station, Michigan, USA - KB3-0-1 | ecosystem: Environmental > Terrestrial > Soil > Unclassified ... | reverse complement strand
TCCAGAATGGACTCCATGATGACCTTACCCTGGGAATCTATGACCGCGACCGAGATCGTTGCTTGATGAACATCCAGCCCAATATACTTTTCACTGCTCATCGAGGGTGCTCCTTTCGTAGGTGATCATGTCAACGATGACAACCTACTCCAAAAGGGGCGCCCTCTTATAATGCGATTACAACAATCAAGAAATTACACTGTGCGGGAACAGAGTGATGGAGGGGTCGCAAGACCACCTCTGCTATTGCAGCTTCGAGGATTCCGCTTTGGCTTCCTTCAGAATCGGGATGTCGATGTCGGCATCTTTCCAGACGTTGAAGAAATCCTGATAGGCGCTGCGAGCTTTAGCCGTATTGCCGGACAATACATAGGCCCGGCCAAGTTGCAGATGCGCCAGCGCGCCCAGAGGCAGGTTGAGTACGATGCTGCGGTGATCGATAATCTTCTGGAATTCAGCCGCGGCGGCAGCTCCGTTGCGAGCCGTCAGGAACGCCAGGCCGCGGATGTAAACCGGGTATAAGCCGCTTATGGGTACCGGCCCGCCGAGTTCGTACGGAGCGGGCGCTTCAAGATCAATCAGAGCCTGAGAAGAATTGTTGCTGTTGAGTTCGATGGCTGCTTTGATTGTCGGCAGCCAATAAATCTTCAGCATCGTATTTGTAGCTTCGGTTTTTTCTAACTGATCGACGATAGCCTTCGCTCGGGCCGGGTCGCCGGCTCGTGCCATGGTCATGGCGGCGAGCACTTTTACGTCTCGTCCCGGCGCCCGGGCCAAAGCGCCAGCGACGTGCTGTTTGGCGGCTGCGGCATTGCCGAATTCAGCCTCTCGCAAAGCAGCGTTGGCCTGCCACAGGGCAGCAGTTTCCTTGGAATCGGCCCGTACTGCCGCGTCCACCGCACGGCGGGAGAAGTCGCGAGCCCGAGCCAATCTACCGAAATAAGCTTCGGTATCGGACTGGGTGGAAAGCGCGGCGTCTTCTTCTCCGGGGCGACCCGCCGCCCAGGCTATCTGCCGATCCATCTCAGCCGTATCACCATTCAGAAATGCCAGTGAGTACCAAGTGAGACGAATCACCAAGCCATCGAGTTTGTTGGCTTTGGCTTGCTCCAAAACCGCTCGCGCGTCGTCCAAGCGGTTCAGGTTCATGTAAATGCCGGCAAGGTTACCGTACCCCGTCAGACTAGGCTCAATGCGCTGTGACTGTTCAGTTTCGGCCGCCGCCTTATCGTATTGTCCTAGGATGCTGTAGCTGTAACCCAAGTTGGTGTGCGGCACGAGATCCCGCGGGTAGGTCTTGGCCCAGAGTTCGTACGCTTGCGTGGCCTTTTCCACTTCACCAGTGACGTACTGAAAGTAAAAGGCCGAGATGCGGTACTTCTCCCGGTCACTCACGCGATCGCGCAGGTCATAAGCTCTCTTGGCGTAGCTGGCCGCGAGGCTGGCTTGGCCGAGGTTTGCGTACTCGACGCCCAGGCCGACATAGGCCATGGCAAAATTGGGGTCCAGTTCAACGGCGCGCTTCATGAACGGGATGGCTTCAGCATCCCCCTTGGTGCGCCCGGTGGTAATGCCCATACTATAAGCCTTCAAAGCTTCCAGCGAAGGGGTGGTGGCCTCTACCGGGACATCGAACTTCTGGATGGTGGCCAGGGATTCACCAAGTTTGCCTCGCAGCGAAGAGGCCGCCGTACTCAGCGCCTTCAGCACATCCTGCTTCGCGGATGCTTGCTCCTGTTCGGTGGCCAGAGTATCTCCGCTGCTGCATCCGACGGTGCTCAGGCCTATTACGTACTGGCCTCCCAGGTTGGAAATCGACCCGAGGACAATCGCCTTGCTGCCTGTCCGAATACAGAGTTCTCGCGCTACATCACGGGTGATTCGCTCTGTCGATGGACGGCCCATCAGGTGCAGGGTTTCTTCGGCTTTGCGGTCGGAGAGAATATTAAGGAATGGTGACTGTCCGAGCTGTACCGCTAACGCCTGCTTCAGTGCATCATCGAAGACGGTGTCACCGGTCTTATTGTCGAAATCCGCGAGTACCACAGTATCTTTCTCAGTGAGCCGCTCGGTTTTCGTCGAGCCGGTTCCTGGCCGTGAGCGCACGTAGAAGCCAATAGCAGCGAAAGCGACGATGAGTACAAGAGCAGCCGGGACAAGCACTTTCCAGAGTTTGCTCCGCGCAGTCGTCGTGGTCGCCGGCGGTTGAGCGGTTCCCGACGAAGAAGCCGCATTCACTGGCGGAGTCGAACCCGAAGAGGAAATCGCCGACAGCGCCGCTTGAGAACTACTATCTGACACCACCGGCATCGCGCCCGAACTGGTCGCACCTGTACGTCCCGTGTCAGTGTCCCGCTTCAGCCTCTGCAAGTCGGCCCGCATATCGGCCGCGTGCTGGTAACGCAGGTTCTTGTCCTTCTCTAACGCCTTGTTGATGATGTCTTCCAGTTTGGCCGGCAGGCCCGGATTCAACCGAACCGGTGCCGCGGGAACGCGATTGAGAATCGCGTCGAAAATTTCCGCGGTGCTGTCCCCACGGAAAGGAACCTGGCCGGTAGCCATCTCGTAAAGCACCACTCCGAACGAGAACAAGTCTGTTCGGGCATCCAGCTCTTTCGCACGTGCCTGCTCCGGCGACATATAAGCGACTGTCCCCACCGCGGATCCCGGACTTGTGAGATTGGGATCGGCCGTATGGGTCGCGGTAGCTTCGTTGACCGGTTTCGCGGCAGTCATTTTTGCCAGACCGAAGTCCAGAATCTTGGCGTGTCCTCGTTTAGTCACGAAAAGGTTGGCGGGCTTGATATCGCGGTGAACGATTCCCTCAGAGTGCGCTGCATCAAGCGCGTCCGCTGTCTCGATGGCGATAGACAACAGGGTGTCGAGATCCATCGGACGATCCCGAATGACATGCTTCAGGGTGTTGCCATCCAAAAACTCCATGGCGATGAAAGCCTGGCCGTTCTCCTCGCCAATGTCGTAAATCGTGCAGATGTTGGGATGGTTGAGTGCGGATGCAGCTTGGGCCTCACGTTGGAAGCGGCTGAGTGCTTGCGAGTCGCGGGCCACTTCATCGGGTAGGAATTTCAACCCTACAAAACGGTGCAGCCGGGTGTCCTCAGCCTTATAAACCACACCCATCCCGCCGCCACCGAGTTTCTCGATAATGCGGTAGTGCGAAATGGTCTGTTCGATCACCGCCGCGAATCTTACGTGGGTCAGATGGGTAAGTCAATGAATGTGAAGACGTTCCGGCGTTAAACGGGTTATTGGCGAAAAATCGCCTCTCAGATCCGCGGCATCTGCCGTGACAGCGCAGCGGGATTAGGTATTACAACGACTTAACAGACCCGCGGGGACTAGCTCATCCACTCGCTTCTCAAGCTTTGCGATCCGCTCGAAGGCATTGGACAAATATAAGCCGAGAACAACTATCCATCCACCAAGCGCGATATACAGCCACCGAACTTTACCCATTGCCTGGCAATTATCTCACCACTCGTCAAGCGCCTTAGAACCAGATTCAGCCACTACCGCCGCGGTGAAAACTTTTTCGAAAGGTCTCCCCATGCGACTATATGAAGAGACGCTGCGCGCGGATCAGGAGCGTGAGAGAGTGGCGACTGCAATCGAAGAGGTCCGCTCTTCGCTGAAAGGAACATTTCACGGAGACCTGCTCGGTCCCACCGACCCTGCCTACGCGGACGCACGCGTGATCTGGAATGGCATGGTTGCTCGCTCGCCGGGTCTGATTGCGCGATGCGCGGACGTCGCTGATGTGCAAGCGGCAGTCCGGGCCGGCGCCACCAACGGCGTGTTAGCCGCATTGCGCTGCGGGGGGCACAGCCTTGCTGGCTTCAGTACCTGTGACGGCGGGCTGGTAATCGACCTTTCCAAAATGCGCCACGTGACCGTGGACCCTACAGCCCGCCGGGCACGCTTCGAGGGCGGCTGTCTTCTTGGTACGATCGACACGGCCACCCAGAACTACGGACTGGCCTTTCCCGCCGGCGTCGTATCGCACACGGGCGCCTCCGGCCTGATTCTCGGAGGTGGATTCGGCTGGTTGACTCGGCTTCACGGGCTTTCCTGCGATAACGTGGAAAGCTTTACTTTGGTGACCGCTGACGGCACAGTGGTGCGCGCCGATGCCAACGAAAACGCCGACCTCTCTTGGGCCCTTCGCGGAGGCGGTGGAAATTTTGGAGTTGTCACGGAATTCGAAGTACGCCTTCATCCGGTGACCTCTGTCGTTCTGGGCGAAGCGTATTACCGTGAACCCGACATTCCGCGCTTCCTGCGCAGTTGGAGAGACTCGCTTCCAGAGGTGCCGGACAATTTGAGATGGAGTGTTTCCTTGCGTCTCGCCCCGCAGACAGAGAACGTGCCGCTCGAAATTCGTGGCCGCCCTGTGGCAAGCGTCGCCGCGGTTTGGGCAGGGGATTCCGAAAAAGGTCTCCGCTATCCTGATCACATTCTCTCCATCGGCTCCCCGGTTGGAGTCACCACCAGAGTGATGTCCTACCTTGCGCTGCAAACCATCGCAGACCATGAGTTCCCTCCCGGCCGCCGCTACTATACAAAATCCGGCTACTTTAAGACTCTCGACGACAACAGTATTGATCGCATGGCGTCCTCGCTGGTGGACATCCCGTCCCCCGACACGCAGATCGAACTCGCCTATCTCGGCGGAGCCACCACCCACATGGCCGCGGGAGATACCGCCTTTGGCGATCGCAATTCACCGTTCGTGACCAATTTGCTTGGAAACTGGGCCGACTGTTCCGGCGACGCCTCCAATATCGCGTGGGTGCGCTCTCTCTTCAGCGAGCTGCGCCCTGCCATGACACCGGGCGTCTATATCAACTTCATGAGCAGCGATGAAGATGATCGCGTGCCGGAAGCATACCGCGACCGGTGGGAGCGCCTTATCGGCGTGAAGTCTCGCTACGATCCCAACAATTTTTTCCGCTTGAACCAAAATATCCCAGTCCGAAAAGGCGGGTCAGGCGCTGAAGGCAGGTAACTTCTCTCCTCTGTAGTGACAGCCGGTTCTCGTCGCTACGGCGACTTCTCCGCAAGAGGTCTTCCGACAGCCAGCTGCAGGACCTTGTCCTTGGAGCCGACGATGTGCTCATACATGAGATTGCGGGCTGCTAGGGGATCGCGACGGTGGACGGCAGCGAGGATTTCGGTGTGTTCCCGGGCCGGAACTTCGCCGTAGTAGCCGATATCGATGGCGGCAAACATGATGCGTTCCATCTGGCAACGGACCTCGCGGATGGCGCGCAACACCAGCCGGTTGCGGGTCAGTTGGGCGAGGCCGACGTGAAATTCCGTGTCGGCTTCGATAAAGTGCTCGTAGCTGGTCCGGTCGTCAGTACGATACTGGACACGGACTAACTCGCCCAGGCGCTCGATCAGCGCGGTGTCGGCCCAACGCCGGGCTGCAAGTTCGGCGCAAAACCCCTCGAGCTCCGCCCGGTATTCGTACATCTCGTTGAGTTCGTGAATGGTGATGTGGCCGACAAAATAGCCCTTGTTGGGCACGAGGCGCAGCAGGTTCTCCTGCTGCAGTCGCATCACCGCTTCGCGGACCGGGGTGCGGCTGCCCTGGTAGCGCTTGGCCAGGACTTTCTCGTTGATGGCCTCGCCGGCCTGGAAGACGCCATGAATAATGTCGCGTCGAAGCTGCTGATAGACCTGTTCCGCCAGCGTGCTTCGCGGCGGCGCCATAGCAGATGACGATTGCAATGCCCGGCTACGCGCCCGATTCAGGTGGCCGGAGCGGAGCAGCGCTGTTTTTGGCATCTTAGCCAAAATGACCTCACTGGCGAACCAGAGTTCCGCGCCGGATGCCCGGCCGCGGCGTTGTTAACGCCTACCCGTTGTTAGCCTACCATGGGACGTGAAACGCGCAATCCCGCCGCAGTCCTGCTGCAAGTGGTATACCACATGCATACCGATATGAATACACTTGACATGCATCTAGCGCCTGGGATAGCTTTCGGCCCACTTCCGGTCCGGGCTCCGGTGAGGGGTGATTTGAGCGTGAAACCACGGACGCGCCTGGACCGGATGGTGATTCGTGCCCCCATACTTCGAAGTGAGAAGCGATTTTGACTAATACGACAGTCGCCGCAATCCGGTCCCAGTTCCCGGTCTTCAAAAAGAAGATCTACCTCAACAGTTGTTCCCAGGGAGCGTTGTCGGAACGAGTGGAGGCAGGATTTCTCCAGTATCTGCGCAGTTGGCACGAACAGGGATCGCCGTGGGATCTGTGGGTAGAGCAATACGAAGTGGCTCGGAGCCTGTTTGCAAGCTTCATCGGCGCCGAGCCGGATGAAGTGGCGCTGGTGGCCAGTGCCTCGGCCGGAGTCAACTCGATTGCCAGCGCGCTCTCCTTCGAGCAGCGGCGCAAAGTGGTGCTCGGGGAGTTTGAGTTTCCTACCATGGGCCACATCTGGCTGGCCCAGGGCAAGCGCGGCGCCGACGTGGCTTTCGTGGAGGCGGCCAACGACCGGGTAACCGTCGCAGGCTACGAGGCGCTGATTGACCACGACACCCTGATCGTTCCCCTGACTCACATCTGCTTCATGAATGGCTTTCGCATGCCCACAGCCGAGATTACGCGGATGGCCCACGATTGCGGAGCCCTGGTGTTGCTCGACGACTATCAGGATTGTGGGACTCGCCCCGTCAACGTCAAAACCATGGACCTGGATTTCTACGTCAGCGGAACTCTCAAATATCTGCTGGGACCGCCGGGACTGGCCTTCATGTACGTTCGAAAGTCGCTGGCTTTGTCCCTGGTGCCGTCGGTCACCGGTTGGTTCGGCCAGGCCGATCCGTTTGCTTTCAATGTCAGATTGTTCGATCCTGCGCCCGGCGCGCGGCGTTTCGAGTCTGGTACTCCCCCTATTCCCAGCGTTTACGGGGCGAGCGAGGGCGTTCGGTTGCTGCAGGAGATTGGCATGCAGACGGTGGCAACTCAAGTCGGGAATTTGACCAAAACCTTGCTGGACGGTGCCCGGGAACTAGGGATTCACGCCAAGACGCCCCCCGACAGCGCTGGGCCTCTGGTAGTGCTGCAATCGAAAGAGGCCGACGCGCTGGTACAGGAATTTGCCGCCCGCGATGTGGTTGTCTCCAGCCGCCATGACGGGCTGAGAATTTCGTTTCATGTTTACAACACGCTGGAGGATGTCCAGGCGGTGTTGCAGTTACTCGAAGAAAACCTTGACCGGCTGGTAACGGAACCGGTTGCTAGCGGGCGTTAAAGGGCGAGGGTGGCACGATGATGGATGGGTACAGGCATAGCGGGATTCGAACCATGCGGAGTTTCGCACATGCTGAGATGCGGCGGCTCAGCTCGGCGCTGCTGATGATTGGACTGTTTGCCCTGTGGCTACCGGGACTCTTCGCCCAAACCCCTGCGGTTGCCGAGAGCATCGTAATTCGTGCCGGCAAGCTATTCGATGCGGAGTCGGGCCAGTTTACCGATCGGCCCGTCATCGTCATCACCGGAAATCGGATCGCATCGGTCGGCAGTGGCAATGTCCCGGTGCCTCCTCATGCCCGGGTGATCGATTTGGGCGATGCAACCGTGCTGCCCGGATTTATTGATGTGCACACCCACCTGACATCGGACGCCGGGAATGCAGGCTATGAGTCGCTGGGAATTTCCAGTCCCCGCGCCGCCCTCATCGGGGCCAAGAATGCTCGCCTGACCCTGCTGGCTGGATTCACCAGCGTGCGCAATGTGGGAGCAGAGGGCTATGCCGACGTGGCCTTGCGCGATGCCATCAATGCCGGCGACGTGATCGGGCCTCGCATGCAGGCTTCCGGGCCGCCCCTCGGGATCACCGGCGGACACTGCGACAGCAACCTACTGGCTCCCGAATTCCACTACTCCGCGGAAGGCGCAGCCGACGGCGTGGACGCGGTCATGCACAAAGTGCGCGAGGTCGTGAAGTACGGCGCCGATGTCATTAAGTTCTGCGCCTCCGGTGGAGTCTTCTCCAAGGGCGACAACCCGCTGCTCGAACAGTACAGTCCGGCTGAGATGCAAGCGCTGATCACCGAGGCCCATCACCTGGGACGCAAGGTGGCCACGCACGCCCATTCCGCGCTGGCGATCAAGGACGCGATCCGCGCCGGCGTGGATTCGATCGAACACGGCATCTTTCTCGACGACGAAGGCATTCAGCTGCTGAAAGAGCACAACACATTTCTGGTTCCGACGTCGTATCCCCTGTTCTGGTTTCAGGAACACGCGCCTCAAATGCATATGCCCCCATGGGTAATGGAGAAGGCGGCCATCATCATTCCAGCCGCCAAGCAGAACATGGCCCAGGCCTTTCGCAGCGGCGTGCGAGTGGCGCTGGGAACCGATGCCGGAGTGTATCCGCACGGAGAAAACGGCGGCGAATTCTGGGCCATGGTGGAACTGGGATTGGCGCCAGTGAAAGCCTTGCAAGCAGGCACCGTGAATGCAGCCGAGCTCATGGGCTGGTCGGACCGCATTGGCTCCATCGCGCAGGGCAAATTTGCGGACATCGTTGCGGTAAAGGGAAATCCGGTCGCAAATGTTCGCCTGTTGCAGCACGTGGAATTCGTAATGAAAGACGGAATGGTTTACAAGGACGAGATTTCATCGCCGTCGACGGCATCAACGGCAAAGCCATAATGAGGCCGACAGTCGACGTGCAAGCGATCGATAGCATTCAGATACACGAATGCAAAGGGGGTAAGTCATGCGGCGATCAGGATTCACAGCTTTAGCAAGTGTTCTTCTGCTCAATATTCTGCTTACCGCTTCCTGGACACAGACCACCCAGGGCGGAATTGTGGGCACCGTCCAGGATCAAAAAGGCGCCGCTGTCGCAGGTGCAAAGATCACGGTGATTAGTGCGGCGACCGGTCTGCAGAGAGATGTCAGTTCCGCGGATAATGGAATCTACCGGGTCATCGCGATTCCTAGTGGCATGTACGAAGTCAGGGCGGAGGCCCCAGGCTTTGCCAGTCTGGTGGAGAAGGACATCGAAATCGGCGTGGCCCAGACGCGTACCCTGGATCTGGTGCTGAAAGTCGGGGCCACCGCCGAGACCGTGACCGTGGAGGCGAATGCGGACCTGACCCAGACGGAAAGCTCCAAGCTAGGCCAGATCATCGACAACCGCAAAGTGGAAGACCTGCCCTTGAATGGACGCGACTTCGCGCAACTGGCCCGCCTGAACCCTGGAGTGGCGGTCTCAGGTGGTGGAGGTGGCCAGCAAGGCGGCGAAGGCAATGTCTCGGGTTTTTCTTCTAACGGTCAACGCTCGACTTCCAATAATTTCCTGGTGGATGGAGTCGACAACAATAACTATTTTGCGGGTGAGGCGGCGCAGTTGCCTTCAGTCGATTCCATTCAGGAATTTGAAGTCCAGACTAATACTTTTGCGGCTGAGTACGGGCGCAACACCGGCTCCGTGATCAACCTGGTGACCAAGTCGGGCACCAATCAACTGCATGGATCGGCCTATGAATTCTTCCGCAACGATGTTTTCGATGCTCGTAACTTCTTTAACCAGGACCAGTTCCCCAAATCCGGTTTGCATTTGAACCAGTTCGGAGGCACACTGGGCGGCCCGATTGTGAAGAACAATACTTTCTTTTTCCTGAACTATGAAGGCTTCCGCCGGAAAGCGGGCATCACCCGCATTACTAATGTGCCCACGCTCGACCAGCGAGCCGGCACCTTCACTGACGCCAGCGGAAACCCGGTTACGATCGCTGTGAATCCGGTGAGTGCGCAGCTTTTCAAGTTATATCCGGATCCCAACCTTAACAATCCCAGCGGCAACTTTATTTCTTCCCCGGAGCAGAGCGACGCCACCGACCAGTTCCTGGTGAAGGTTGACCATCGCTTGCGCAGCTCGGACAGTCTTTCGGCGCGCTACAGCCGGACCCGCTCCGACATTTTCTTTCCATTCACGCCGGGACAGAGTGGGACCAATGTGCCGGGTTATGGCGTGAATGACAACGGCGCCAATCACCTGGTGGCCATCTCCTATACGCGCGTGATTTCTCCCAGGACGCTGAACGAAGCACGCCTGGGATTCACCCGGACCAATGTTCAGCTGGCAACCCAGACGGGACCACAAGCAGCGGATTTCGGCATCAACACCGGGTGGCCGGCGGGGGCACCGCTGGGGCTGGGAAATATTCCTCAACTTTCTTTCTCCGGCGGATTCGTCTCCGGTAGCGCATCCGTCAGCAACCTGGGCGGGGCGATTGATCAACCCAACCGCACCGCCATTAACACCTACCAGGTGGTGGATAACGTTTCCCACACCACAGCCCGACATGTGTTCAAAGTGGGGGCAGATATCCGCTATACACAACTCAACCGGCTTTACGATCTGGCCTTTAGCGGCCAGGTCAGTTTCAGCGGCACCAATAACCCGGAGGGAATTCCCAACGCGCTGGTTGATTTTGCCGAGGGATTCTCCAGCGGCGCTTTGCAGTTCGTCGGCGACTCTCACCGCAACTTCCACACAACTAGTTATGGTTTCTTTGGGCAGGACAGTTTCAAGCTGCGGAAGAACTTGACGCTGAACTACGGCTTGCGTTACGAGCTGAACACCGTGCTGCGCGAGGCCCATGGCCGCTTGAGCACATTCCGTCCACAAGATTTCACTACCTTCCTGGACCCCAGCGATCCCACCATCCAGACGAATCTGGCCGCCCTGCGCGCCTCCGGGGTTGTCACCCAAGGGGAGGTGGATGGCATTTATGATCCTGATCACAACAACATCGCGCCTCGTCTCGGCCTGGCGTGGGACGTGTTCAGCAACGGCAAGACCGTCGTCCGCGCGGGCTATGGCGCGTTCTACGAAACGATTATTGGAAATATTCCGGGGAACGTGATGCTGAACCCGCCGTTCCTGCCAGACTTCTTCAATGCGTTCCCGGGATGGCCCGACGCGTTCGCGCCCTCTGGATTCCCTGTGCTCACCGTCACCCAGCAAAAGCTGCGGACACCATACGCGCAACATTACAACCTGATGGTGCAGCATCAACTTCCTGGGAAGGCGCTGCTGGAATTCGGTTACGTCGGCACTTCCGGAACCAAACTGCCACGTTTCCGGCAGATGAATCAGGCGTTCATCACCCAGGCGCAGATTGATAAGCTCACTCCCGACGTGCGCACGCGGATGGAACTCATGGGTATCCCCGACTTCGTGATTGACAACATCATCCTGCCGCATGGTATTGCAGCGATTCCGAGCATCGCGCGCACTCCTTTCTTCGGATATGCGCAGCTCTTCCAGGCGGAAGACACTATTAGCTCGCAATACAACAGCTTTCAAGCCAAATTGGACAAACGCTTCTCCCACGGACTTTCGTTCCTGATGTCGTATACCTGGTCGAAGTCAATCGATGGCGCCTCTGTTTTCTTCGGATCGGGCGCCAATGCGACCACGATCTTTCCCCAGAACAACTACAACTTGGGAGCGGAGCGCGGCAATTCGGACTTTGATATTCGGCACAGATTGAGCTGGAGCTTTCTCTATGAGATCCCGACCGCGCACGCCGTGCCCAAGGCACTGGGCAGCGGCTGGCAATTGGGAGGTATCCTCAGTCTACAGACCGGACAGCCGTTCTCGGTTTTGACCGGGCAGGACAATAGCAGCACAGGACTGGGCAATGATCGTCCCGACCTGATTGGTGATCCCAACACCGGTCCGCATACCGTGAATCGCTGGTTCAATACGGCAGCCTTCACGCCCAATCAGCCACTGACCTTCGGCAACGCGGGACGCAACATCGTAACCGGGCCGGGATTCCATAACTTCGATTTCTCGTTGATGAAGAATACCCGCATTGGTGAACAGGCAAACATCCAGTTCCGAGCCGAGTTCTTCAACATCTTCAATCATCCGAACTTTGCCTTGCCGGCTAACATTCTGGCAGCACCCAACTTTGGGACGCTTTTCCAGACTCCCGACGCTGCGCAGAACAACGTCGGATTGGGATCGGGCGGACCACGATTGATTCAACTTGCACTAAAGGTGAGCTTTTAGAAATGGCGATGGGCGAAGTAGGGGCCAACCCGGCACAACTGAGGTCGCGATGCATTCTGCGGTTCCTGGCGATCATCTTCGTTCTTACCGGTACCCGGATGTGGGCCGCCCCCGAGGTCAAGCAGACAGGGCCTGACCTCTACGCCTACATTTCGGACAACGATTCCAGTTCGAATTCCACTTTCCTGGTGGGAAGCAACGGCATTCTGGTGGTGGACACCGGTCTCGACGCCACCGAAGGCGGAAAGCTGCTGCACGCAATTCGCAGGGTTTCGGACCTACCCGTGCAGTACATCGTCAACACGCACTATCACCCGGACCATCAAGGCGGGAACTCGACCGTGGGACCGTCTGCAATAGTGATCAGCACCGACTGGACCCGGGAACGCACCTTGGCGGTGATGCAGTCAGCACCTGCGAATCGTTCCTTGTTCCGGCCGGCGGCGGTAACATTTCAGCTGAAACTCACAGTTCATCTCGATCCCTACACCGCCGAGATCTATTTTCCGGGCAAGGCCCACACTTCTGGGGATGCGTTGGTGTATTTCCCGGATCAACGTACCATCGCGATGGGAGACCTGTTTCTTAACCGGTCCTCCCCGGCGATGGACGACGGCAGCGTGCAAAATTGGATCAAAGCTCTGGACGCTGTGCTGGCTAAGCCATTGGGCGCGGTGGTGCCGGGCCACTTCGAACTGGGCACCAAAGTCGACCTTCAGCGTTTCCGCGATTATCTCCATGATCTGTTTTCGCAGGTCCAGACGCTTTCCCAGAAAGGAGCTACGCTGGCAGAGGTACGCCGCGGCATCCACATGGGAAAGTACAGCGACTTTCGCCAGTACCCCCAATTCCAGGCGACTTTTGCCGATAATGCGGAAACCATCAACCAACAGCTTAAAAAGCACTGAAACAACATCATGCCTGATTTTCCAATCTCCTGGGTCCGCCAGTCATTTCCTGCGCTGAACACTGACAATTTTATTTTCTTTGACAACGGAGCGGGTGCACAGGTACCCCAAAACGTGATGGATGCGGTTCAGGACCATCTCTTGTCCCGCAATGTGCAGCGCGGCGGCCGCTATCGCAGAAGCCTGGAGGTAGACGCGGCGATCCAGCGGGCACGAGAGAGCGTCGCGATTTTCCTGAATGCACGCGAGTCTGATGAAGTGGCCTTTGGCATGAACGCGACATCTTTCATCCGGCTGGTCAGCCTGGCCCTGTCCGAGACTCTGGGAGAAAGGCGGGAGATCGTAGTCACGGATCTGGACCACGAAGCGAACGTGGCGACATGGTTGGCGCTGCAGACGCGGGGCGCTGTAATCCGCTGGTGGAAAATGCGTCCGGACGGCACTCTGCACAATGAGGATCTGGAGCCATTGCTGAATTCGCGCACCCGCCTGGTGGCATGCGCGGTGGCGTCCAATGCGCTCGGCTCGATTGTGGATGTGAGACAAACGGCTAGCATCGCCCATGCGGCGGGGGCTGAAATCTTTCTCGACGCGGTCCACTATGCTCCGCACGGGCCGATTGATGTGCAAGACCTGGATTGCGATTACCTGGTTTGCTCGGGATACAAGATATTCGCCCCGCATATGGGCTTCCTCTATGGCAAGCGGCGGGCGCTCGAGGCATTGCCAACCTTCCGCGAAGATTTTATTCCGGACCAGATTCCATACAAGATCGAGGTAGGGACGTTTGTGTACGAGAACGTGGCAGGAATGGATGCTGCGGTTGCTTATCTGGAGGACCTTGGGTCCAGGGTTTTCCCGGCAGGACCGGGCGTCTCGCGGCGTGCCCTGCTGCGGCGTGCCATGGAGGCGATTCGTGAGCAGGAGGCCGCGCTCTCCACCGAACTGCTCCGCCGATTGTCGCACTCGGATGGCGTAACCGTGTATGGCATTCAGGAACCCGCTCAGGTTCACCTCCGCGTTCCAACCGTGTGCTTTAACCTGCGGGGGATCGCACCCTCCTCTGTGGCCGCGCATTGCGCTGAAAATGGCGTTGGAGTCAGAGACGGCAATATGTATTCACCCCGCCTGTTGGAACGTCTTGGCATACCTCCGGCGACGGGTGCGGTGCGTGCTTCCATGGTCCACTACAACACCTTCGATGAGATAGATCGCTTCGTGAACGTGCTGGCACAGATGAGCGCCGGTTAGGCTTGCGTTCGTTTACCTGAGATTCGAGCTGAAGTTTCGAGCGGCGGATTCGGAAAGAAGAGTCGAGCAGAATTTCGGTGACCGCCAACAACAATTCGCAGGCGCCGGCACCGGGAGTCGCGAGCTCATCACCCGGCCAAGCTGAAGGTCTGCAGCGCCGGCTAAGCGCCCGGCAGCTGACCATGATTGCCATCGGTGGCGCCATCGGTGTCGGCCTTTTCCTGGGCAGCAGTGTGACCATTGAACTGGCGGGACCTGGTGTCATCATTACTTATCTGCTGGGCGCCGCGGTGGCTCTGGTCATGGCCTACGCCCTGGCGGAAATGGCAGTGACGCATCCGGTAGCGGGCTCTTTCGGAGTGTATGCGGAAATCTATCTCAGCCGTTGGGCCGGGTTCACCATCCGGACGACTTACGGGCTGGTGCAGATCATCGCCATCGGCGCGGAAGTGACCGCAGTCGCAATTTACTTTGCGTTCTGGTTCCCAAATGTTCCTGCCTGGTCCTGGGTGCTTATCGTCTCCACGGCGCTGGTGACCATCAACGCTCTCCAGGTCAGTAATTTCGGCGAGTTCGAATACTGGTTTGCGCTGATTAAGGTGGTTGCCATCATCGCTTTCATTGGCGTGGGCCTTTCGCTGATCACCGGTCTGGGACCCTGGCCGGCGGTGGGTCTGGCCAACCTGACCCAGCATGGCGGTTTTCTCCCCCGCGGGTGGCGTGGAGTCTGGCTGGCGCTTACGCTCGCGATCACCAGCTACATGGGAGTGGAGGTCATTGCCGTTACTGCGGGCGAAGTACATAATCCGGAAGAGAGCATCCCGCGGGCGATGCGCACGATCGTTTTCCGGCTAATCATTTTCTACGTGCTTGCGATCAGCGTAATGCTGGCCATGACCCCTTGGAACCATACCGGCAGCGCGAATATCAGCGGCAGTCCGTTTGTACGAGCATTTGAGACGGCGGGAATTCCGTTCGCGGCCAGCATCATGAATCTGGTTGTGATATCGGCCGCCCTCTCCAGCGCGAATACCAACCTATACCTCTCCACCCGCATGTTGTTTTCTTTAGCGCGAGGGCAATATGCTCCGGCCTGGCTTGGCCGTCTGAGCCGGAATGGTGTTCCTCACCGGGCCCTCGGCATTTCGACTCTGGGCATGATTGCGGCGATTCTGCTTGCGATACTAGCACCGAAAAATGCTTTCCTGCTGCTCTACGGGACCGCTGTGGCAGGCATGTTCTTCGTTTGGATCGTGATTCTGATCACGCATCTTCGCTTTCGTCAGAGACTAGGGCCGGAAGCTGTGGCTAAACTCCCGTTGAAGCTGCCAGCCCATCCCCTTCCTACCCTTGCAGGAATTGCGGCGCTGGCGGCAATCGCGTGCAGTACATTCTGGGTGGAAGGTCTGCAATACACCGTCCCCACATTCCTCCCGTTATTGCTGGTAATGTCCCTAGTCTATGTGGTCCGGCGCCGGACATCAGTCGAGCCCGTCTGGGACCGCAAGACGAAGCGCTGACGAGTTCCCGGGTTGCTTCGGCATAAGTTATTAACTCCTACACAATTTTCTAGCTTCAGGCCCGTGGCGGAACTGGCATACGCAGCTGCCTCAAGAGCAGCCTTGTTGTGGGTTCAACTCCCAGCGGGCCTACCAGAATTCTGGCGTTCTTTGACAATTCACGGAGAGTGGGCCGGACGGTAAGGCACTTGTTTCCCCGTCTCTTGGTCTTCATGGGTCGAGGAGCTACAGGCCGAAGGCGTGCAACCGAGTGAAGGCCAGACGCTCATACTCGGAACCCAGGAGGCAGAGTTCGACAGGGTTAGTGCTCCTTTGACTGTTCACTACACAGGGGTTGCGTCTGCATCGTAATCGTGGCATCGGGGTAATCCAGGGACGGCCCAGTTAGTAGGGGTCCCGGAGCCGCGCCTTGAAGATTCGCGTCGAGAAACGCGGCAATATAGTCG
>Ga0134121_10002404_pt1 | contig 16200 bp, 17 predicted proteins | sample KB301_FD_96463 | JGI IMG/M metagenome (GOLD analysis project Ga0134121, IMG submission 96463) | Terrestrial soil microbial communities without Nitrogen fertilizer from Kellogg Biological Station, Michigan, USA - KB3-0-1 | ecosystem: Environmental > Terrestrial > Soil > Unclassified ... | reverse complement strand
TGGATTGATTCATTTTCTTTCTACAAACACTTTCTGACACCCGCTGTAATCCCACCCACGGCAGTGGGTGGATACTTCTAATGGGCCTCTAAGAAAGGACTTGAACAATCCACCAACTACCGTGGGTGGGATTGAAATGCTACCAACCAGTTTTCATGTAGAAACCAATTTGAATGAACCACCCACTGCCGTGGGTGGGACTTTCAGACTTCTTGTGCAAAGCCAAGCCTCTATACAAGCCGGTGCTAATATCCTTTTTTGTCACGAAGCAACGGATAGAATTGAATCCACGTCATGTCGGTCTTCGCCACATTGGCGATATGACATCCCGCGCATTCGCTTACGGGCCTTTCCTCAGAAGTCTCGTTATACGGCATCGGATGATGGCCGAATGTGTAGTAACCCCAGCCGTTGGTGTTGGCATACTTCTTACTGTCTTTGATTGATAAGTCGATACCGTTGTAAGCGCCGTTGAAGTATCCACGTCCGGAAGCTTCGTTGCGAGAGCCGTCTGGAAAAGCCGGATCGAGGACCCGAGTCAGTTCTTTTACTATGACCGTTCCTTCTGGAAAGTCGCCTGTCTTCAGATACACATCAACGTTTTTCTGCTCGATGTACACATGATGATATTCGGGGAAGTTGGACTTGGTGCAGTTCTTTCCGGCCGCGTCGCAGTTGTACTTTCCATTATTGAGGCCCTCGGGAGTCAGGGGAGCGCCCACAAAAACCCACTTACGAAAACCGGTTGGCACTTTCATCCTGCCTTGAGAGTCAAATACAACACTTATCTGTGGCGTTTGAGGTTCAACCGGTCTAACGTTAAGACTCGACTGCGGTGTCTGAGCTTCCACTGGTCTCGTTTTACTTAGCGGCAAGCTGACATAGACAATGCCAAGAGCAACGAGGCCGAATCCGAAGAGATACCTTTTCGTCACATACTTTTTCATCACCAAACCTCACTTAGCTGTTTTCGAAATCACTTTGCATCAACCCGCCGCTGCTCACTTTGCCGACGACAGAACCGGATAGCCTTGAACGTAGACCCAATCTGTCGACTTTGCAGGAACATGACAGCCCAGGCAGTCCTTCTTGTAATCAGTTGCAACCTGCTTGTCGGGTGCATCGGACTTGTAGAGCGCCCATCCCCATCCATCGCCCCACAGCGGATTACCGGGGTATCGCCCTTTTTCGTCTTTGACCATGATGAACCAGATCTTCGTCCCCTTGGCCCAATGGACCTCGCCAGTCGTCATTTGACCGTGATCAGTTCCGAATACTTCTTTGACCAACACCGTTCCGTCCGCGAACTTTCCATTCTTACGGTAGTACTCAGCCGTTCCCGGCGGCGCGTAGGTGTAATGCAAATCGACGGTGCCATTCACATCGGCGACTGAGAACACTCCCAGCGCTTGAAAACGATCTCGATAGTCTGCCGGCTTGTGAATAATCCCGGCCTTGTCGACCAGATCGAATCCGTTGGAGCCACTGTTGCTTTGTGGTTGAACCTGGTAGCTGGCCAAAACGATGAGTGCGAGAATCAGAAATAGGTAACGCTTCTTTATCGCAATGCTCCGAAAGCAACGAATCTTGCATCGCCATGACCTCTGGTCCAGGTTGCGAAGTTGTGGTTCTAATTTCGTCTCACTTCCAGCACGTGTGATTTTCTCCATGCTCGTTTTCCTCCTCCATCTGATTTCGCAAACCGCGGGCCAGCATGGAATGTGTTTTTGATGGCGCAATCTTTCAAGTGGACGTCGGGCAGTGTCGGAGAGACGCCTTTGTGTCGGTATATCGACATTCATCGACACAAAAGATTATGGCGAGTGACGGCAAGGATCCTTGAACTGAAACACCAACCTATGTTTTTTGAAGGCATACTGCAGTCTTCCTTGATCTGCGCCGTTGGCTATTGGTTTGCAAGATTCATCCTTGAATATTTCAGACGGAGAGGAGGAATAGCGGATGGCGATCATCTCACGAGGTTTTTTCGGTCGAGGCAATGCGGAAGATAAAAAGCTGCCACCGGGACAGTACGTCACCACGGACTTCCCGGTGCTGTCGGCAGGACCTACGCCGCATGTCGCTCTGGACAAGTGGGATTTCACGATAAATGAGGATGGTAAGGTATTGCGGCGGTGGGATTGGAACTCGTTTCACAAATTGCCCGCCGAAACCTTCACGGCCGATTTGCACTGTGTAACGAGATGGTCCAAATTCGGCACTACCTGGGAAGGCGTTTCGCTCGACGCACTACTTGCAGATATAGAAACAGATGCTTCCCACGCTCTAGTCCACTCGTACGGCGGTTACACAACGAATCTGCCACTACCCGACCTGCAGAACATGCAAGCATGGATCGCGTTCAAATTTGAACACGAAGAACTTGCGCCCGAACACGGTGGTCCTGCGCGACTGTTGGTCCCACATCTTTACTTGTGGAAGAGCGCCAAATGGGTGCACGGCATTACATTGATGCATCAGGATACACCAGGCTTTTGGGAACGCCTCGGCTACCACAATTATGGAGATCCGTGGCGGGAGCAGCGTTATTGGAGCGACTAATGTGGTACGTTGGAGAGGTGATTGCTCTACACGATGAAACGGCGACGGCACGGACGATCAGTCTTGAAGTCGCAGCTTGGACCGCGCATGTCGCAGGCCAACACGTCGACGTGCGCTTGACTGCTCCCGATGGGTACTCAGCAGTTAGGTCATACTCGATCGCCTCTGCCCCCAACTCTGAAGGGCGTGTTGACTTAACCGTCGAACGATTGCCTAACGGCGAAGTCTCCCCTTATCTCAGCCAGGAACTCGCCGTCGGCGATCGTCTGGAGTTACGCGGTCCAATCGGCGGCTGGTTTGTATGGCGTACTCATCAAACTGAGCCAATTCAGTTAGTAGCAGGCGGCTCGGGAATCGTTCCACTCATGTCTATGATTCGTTCGCGCAAAGCAGCCGGCAGCGCAGCGCCGTTTCGATTGTTATATTCAGTGCGGAAGCCGGCAGCAGTCTTCTACAGCGATGAACTGCAGGCGTTAACAGAGAACGAAGGTTTGAGCCTTACCTACGCGTACACGCGAGACGCGCCGAAGGACTGGCCGCGACCGCCCGGCCGCATCGACACAACTCTGATCACGAACGCGACCTGGCCATCAAACCTCGGGCCGACTTGCTACGTTTGCGGCCCGACATCATTCGTTGAAATTGCTGCAAGCTTGCTGATCGCATCAGGCCACAGGCCTGAAAGGATCCGGACCGAGCGCTTTGGTCCGACAGGAGATCGAAAATGAGTTCAAATATTTATGACTATCTGGATGGTAATGCGGCCGCAGGGGAACTATCTAAAATATTCGCCTTAGATGTCACGGTCGCACAGGGACAGTGTGCGCATTGTGGTACAACAAAACGCTTTGCCGAAGCTCACTTATACATGCAGTGCCCCGGAGTTGTGGCTCGATGCGCCGTTTGCGAGCAGGTACTACTTCGTTTAGTAACCGTTCGAGATCGAGCGCTGCTTGATTTAAGTGGAATGAGATATTTGAGTTTCGACACGTCGCAATCCGAGCAATAGAGCTTTCCACAAATTCGCACGCCGTATTCCTCGAGTGAGAAAAAGTACTCGAGAACAAGCGGCTTCGTCGATCAGAAAGCAGTGCGTTATGACCAAACAAAAGCTGGAATACTTCCGCAATCTCCTGATGTCGCAGCGGCGGCAAGCAATTGAAGATTTGCGCGCCGACAGAACTACCGCGCTGGAAGGTGATGGCGGCGTCGAGGACATCGGCGAAATGTCGGAACTCGACCTTAATCGGTCAGTAGCCTTTGACCTCGCGGCCCGTGAGTCTCACCTGATCCAGGACATCGACGAGGCGTTGGCCCGAATTGAAAACGGCACCTATGGCCAGTGCGTTCGTTGTGGCGAGCCGTTGGATGAGGAGCGACTCAAAGCGATGCCAACTGCTAAGTACGGGCCGAAATGTCAGGCGGCTATCGAGGCCGCTCAACAGATCGAAACGCCGACACTCTAAACGCAGGGTGAGGAGTGCGCATCTATTCGTACCGCAGTGCGTTCAGAGGGTCTATTCTTATCGCGCGCCGGGCCGGTATGTAGTTAGCGATGAGAGCGATTATTACTAGTAGTAACGTGACCGCAATCAAAGTCGCAAGGTCAGTAGTACTCACTCCAAAGAGCAAGCCCGAAATCAGCTTCGTAAGCGCAACTGAGGCACTGAGCCCGATTATTGTTCCGATTGCGACCGGAGTCATTCCCTGCAGCAGTATCAATTTCTGCACATCGTGCGCCGTCGCACCCAAAGCCATGCGAACCCCAATCTCTCGCGTACGTTGAGCCACCCCATACGAGACCACGCCGTAAATTCCGATCGCCGCGAGGCCCGCAGCCATAACCGCGAAAGCCGACAATAACAAGGTCGTAAATCGTTGCGGAGCGAGCAATTCAGACACTGTCGATTCCATCGGCCTGAACGAATGGATTGGCTGCAACTTGTCTATCACTGCGAGTTCTGCGCGAATAGGAGCCGAGAGCCGCATGGGGTCGCCCGACTGCGCTCGTACCACGAGTGACATGGAGCCCCAGTTTTCCTGAAGATAGGAAAAGTACATGTGAGGCGGAGGCTCTTCGCTTACGGTCCAGTACCTTGCGCTGCCTACGACCCCTACGATCTCGCGCGATAATTGTCCCTCGCCACGACTGAATTCACCTTTGATATGTTTGCCAATCGGATCTTCTCCAGGGAAATATTGCTTTGCGAATGATTCGTCAACAATCACGACGGGCTGCGACCCTTTTCCGTCGCTATCCTCAAAGAACCGTCCTTTGCGTAATGGAATTCCCAACACCCGAAAATAATCCGGGCTGACCTGGTTGATATTCGCGAGGAGTTGCTGCTCAGGAGGAAGCGGCGGATGCTCATCGATGCTAAGCGGAAACGACGCGTCCAAACTATTGATGAGTCCCGCGTCGCGCACGTTTGGAATCGTCCGAACGCGTCTGAGTAATTCCTGATAAAACGGACCGACGCGGTCGAGTCCTTCATACTTGTCACCCGAGGGATCAATCTTAGCGGTCAACACCCCGTTCGGATCGTATCCAAGATTCACGTGCGCTAAGCGCCAGAAACTTCTGGTCATCAGACCGCCCCCCACCAGCAGCACCATGGCCAGTGCCACCTCAGCGACGACCAACGCCGAGCGGAGACGTTTTCGTGGCGCGACAGTTCTACCACCTTCGTTTAATGCTTCATTTAGATCGATTCTTGAAAGTTGAAACGCCGGCACTAAACCAAAGACCAGACTCGTTATGAGCGCGAGTGTGAAAGTCACAACCAGCGTTGTTGTGTCTAAACTTAAGAGTGCGACTCGTGAGTTTGCGTCAGCTATATAGGCAGGCAAACCACTCGCAACGAATTGAGTGGCCCATCTTGCGAGCAGTAATCCGATACCGGCGCCTAGCAATGCCAACAACAGGTTTTCCGTCAACAACTGCCGCATCACGCGCCAGCGGCCTGCGCCCAATGCCGTCCGTACTGCTAGTTCTCTGCGTCTTACGTTTCCGCGGGCCAGTAGCAGGTTCGCGATGTTTACACAGGCAATCAGTAGCACGAAGCCAACCGCCGCCATCAGCAACAACAGCATCGGACGAACTTCCTCAGTGAGGTCGGATTGCGGGATACTTAACCGTGTCGTCACTTGTGAATTGAGATTCTTGTTAGACTCACGCGAGATGGTTTCGACTTCCGTGCCGGCTTGCGCGAACGATACGCCTGGCTTGCGACGGCCGATCACCGCAAGATATCCGGCAGGATCATTCTCATCTGTAGGCGTGAAGGCGAGTGGCGTCCATAGATCTGTCTTACTGAAAAATCGAAAATCCTCGGGCATGACCCCGACAACTCTGTAGGAATCGCCGTTAAGTGTAATCGTCTGTTCGAGAATATTCAGGTCGCCGCCAAACCGCCTCTGCCATAGTTCGTTGCTAAGTACGACGACATGATTTCCCCCGGGACGATCCTCATCTTCGACGAACGCCCGACCGTGTCGAGGCGCGACACCAAGCACTGAAAACAAATTGGCTGAGATTTGAAACCCTTGTAGCCGCTCCGCCTCGCCGCGTCCCGTAAGATTTGCGGCCCATCCCTTATTACTCAGGGCCGCGACGTCAGTAAAGGCAGTGTTGTGTCGCTTCAGATTCAAAAAAGCGATTGGCGACAAAGGGAATTTAGATTCGCCACCCGACGTGTTGTAGATCGTCACGAGCGTATCGGGGTTAGCGTACGGCAGTGGCTGCAACAGCGCCGCATTAACGATGCTGAAGATAGCGGTGTTCATGCCGATGCCCAGCGCCAACGTTAGAACCGCGACGAAGGTGAATGGCGCGTCGTGTCGCAGCATACGGATCGCGTAACGCAGATCCTGCCACAGTGTCTCGATGAGACCGCCACCTCTAACTGAGTATCCCAATTCTTTAATCCGAGTGACGCGCCCGAATCGTTGTTCAGCTAACCTGCGAGCTTCGTGAGGCGACATGCCCTTCCTGATATTTTCTTCAGTTTTCATGTCGAGGTGGAAACGCAGTTCCTCATCGATCTCGTTGTGAACGGCGTCGCTATCTCGCAAAGCCCGAAATCTGTCTCGCAAGACTTTCCACGACCACATGGCATTTGCCTCCTCTCACGTCGCCTTTAATACTTTAGTTACCGCCGTTGAGAGGTGCTTCCATTGAGACTCTTCAGTGGCGAGTTGTTTGCGGCCTCGTCGCGTTATCTTGTAGAAGCGGGCGCGTCGATTATTTTCTGATTGTCCCCACTCCGACTCGATCCAGCCCTTCTGCTCGATTCGATAGAGAGCGGGGTAAAGAGTCCCTTCCTCTATCCGAAGCATGTCTTCTGCGAGCTGCTGGATGCGCTGGCCAACGCCGTATCCATGCATTGGTCCCAACGAGAGTGCCTTGAGCACTAGCAAGTCGAGCGTGCCCCGCGGCAATTCCGACTTCTGTTTCACGACTTAACGCTCCCCTCTTTGCTTCTAGGGAGTGGATGGTCTCACAAGTTGACTGCGAAATTCAATAGGGACTTTTCGGCAGGCTGTTTGGCGATGGTCTTGTGCATGCGGTTAGGCAGCGACATTGGCGCTACCATCGCTCTCGCAGGGGGCCTACGTCTGAGGATCGCACGAGGCAATTACGGGGAACAATGCTGTTGTAGTAGTGAAGGTTGAGAGTGGTGCCGAGGGCGGGAGTCGAACCCGCACGTCCTTTCGGACAACGGATTTTAAGTCCCGTGATCGGGCCATTACCTAGTCTTACGAAACGATATGAGCCAGTATTTACGCGCCTAGCGGTCGTCAAGGTATCGCTTCGGCTGGCTTCGTATCAACACGTACCGTCACCATCTTAGCCCCATCTTTCCTTCGGAGCGCAGACGTTCAACCCTACTGGTTATGCTGAAAAGGTCTTAGTCGCTCCCAACAGTTAGATCATTCTCGCGCGTCAGATTCTGTCATTTGGCTTGCTTGAGATCAGCTATCAAACGGTCAAAGGCCTTCTGGTAGTGGTCGTGCTTCTTCCAATTTTTGAAGTCGCCAATGTGTCGAGTATTCCTTACCAGAGCAGGCCAACCCGTCTTGATGCCAAATATCGTCTTGTCAAGTGTCACAGGAAATAGAATTGTCCGGTTTTCTTCGCGTTCTCGTAGTAGCGAAGTTTCAACCTCTTGCTCAACCCATTGACTCGCGATTGACGCCTTTGAAAGAACCAACAAGAGTTTGTCATGAAGACTTATCGATCGATCAATACTCCGGCGGAGTGGATCGCCAATCTTTAGGTCCTCGGGTGCGTACCAGCATCGAACTCCTCTTGCACGTAGATCGGCATAGATTCTGTTTGCAAAACTTTCGTCCTTACTTGAATAGCTAATGAAACAAGAATAAAAGTCTATTGGCGTGCCAAGCAGCGACCTTGAGTAAGTTATGAAGTTTTCAAAAACACCACAACCTCGAAGAAAGCTGTCTGGAATCGTCGCTCCCGACTTGTAGATTGTCTCTATCCCGAGACTGGAGGGTCCCAAATGAGTGACTGTGTCCAACCCCGTTGCCGAACTCAAATCGTTATCGGCGAAAACTGCTGAATCAATCCTTGCGTCAGTGAAATCAGTTCGTTCGAGCTTCGCATGAGCAAAATTGACTCTACGAAGCCGTGCGCCGCGGAAATTCGCCCCGGTAAGAATGGCATCCGTTAAGTCAACCTCGTCCAAAACTGCGCCGACGAATTTCGAATCCTCAAGGTTAGCAAGGCCACTGACCGTGAGTGTGCCACTTTCGGAGCGTTGAGAATTTGCCCCAAAATTCACCCGAAACAATTTGCAACCACTAAAATCTGAGCTGGGCAAGCTGCATGCGCTGAAGTCAATGAACGAAAGATCCTGATTTACTATCTGTAGTCCACCAAGTCCCAATACGGCATTCGGATGATGATGTCTCCAATTATTCCAAGACTCGACGCCTTTGCTCAGAATATCGAGCAAGGTCGCGCTGTCCTGATTCATGTAAATCTCGACTTTAGTTTCTGACATAATGCGATGGGTGATCGGCCGCGATTTGAGCGTTTCGTTTGAATACTGCCACGCGCTTGGCTGCACCTAGAGCCAGTGGATGCGTTCTTCGATCAAATCGGCGACAACATCTTGATCGTGCATGGTTGTTAGCTGGGATCCTGTCAACCTATTGAACGTTGCAAGATCGCTTGAAGCCACTGCCTCAGTCGCGACGAATGCATTCTCCTTCGAGAGGCCGAGTTTCTGAAAAATCTCGTTGGTTTCGTTGAGCCACCGGTTAGCCGGAGGTGACATTGTTCGGTCTGACCGCCTTAGATAGGTAAAGACACTATCCACTATTTGGGAAACTGCATTGTGAGGATCTATTCCTGGTGTTGCCCAGATCCCATGCCACATTCGTAGGCCAGGCTGAAACCGGTCGTAGTAGACCCCCCGTTGGTAACGTTCTCGAGCTTCATTAAATCCAATAGGCGGAACATCAACGATCGTTGAGTCGAACGGCTGTCCTTTGTCAAACGTAGGTTCAACGACTTGGATGAGTGCCATTCTTCGTTCTTCAAACGCTAAAGCCCATCTAACCCAAGCTCGAAACTCAGCGTCACCATAGCCCTCCGTAGAGTAGAGTGTCGTATCCCATCGCTCTCTTGTGATTACCCAAAGTGAAATACCATGAGCCGCAGCAACTTGAATTGCTTCTTTCGTGAATCCAACCGGCGATACGACAGCCGCTTTGTGCGCGGCTACAGCATCACGCGTTTGCGCCAGCTTCTGGATGACAGATCTTCCAACCGGTCGCCGCCAATTCTTGCATTCTACTATCAGTAAGAACGCAGCTACGTTCCCGAACACAAATTCTATTGAGACATCAATTTCATATTGACCCGGCTGGCGGACGCCTCTAAACACACGGTTTCTGTCGATAACGGCAGATTTTAAACACTCAAGTCCCCGAATAAGCGTTTCAACGTACTGCTCGTATTCGGTGGCATTCATCAGACTAAGACTTAGACGGAGATGTGCTTTGAATATACGCTGTGCAAATGATTTAGACTTCGGGTAGTTCACCGTTAGACGGACACAAAGTATTTTCGAGACAGAAACGCACCATACGCAATTCTTCGCGCTTGAATCTGTCGCGATCGATCGGCAAGTGTTCAAGCCTAAATGCTTGTTTCCAGCGTTTATGACGTATCAATAGCCAACAGAGCCTTCGTCTCCCGGATCGATCACTTCTCCGTTTTAGGCGTTCAAATAATCCGAAGAAGGTAGGATCGCCGGTTTCCGTTCTCAGTCGAAGAATTGCGGGTTCTAAGATGGTCCAATAATGATCAATCTCGTAACTGTAGGTTGTCCAGACAAACGGTAGAGGAAGTGAACCTCTATAGACGTAACTTCCAAGGTCTTCAAAGAAACGCGCAACAAAGTCCTCTTCACCCTCCAAAGGTATGACCTCCGCTGTGTTTCGAATGCATACCGCTTGCCTAGCGCGAACCATTTCGGGCGAATGCCAGCGGCCATCCAATGCAAACATAGCTTGGAGAGCATGTGAACGTCGCTGAATTCTTAGTTGCCAACATACCAGCATGAAACCAAGAACGATCATTATTAAGTTGAAATCCATGTTCGGTTATCTATGACAACTGCTGCGAATCCATTACCCTAGCGGCAGTCACGCTACGGACTCATAAACATAGAATCATGTTTAGATTGGATTCGATGCTTTTACCGGAAACAAGACTGACAAACGGCGAGTGTGCGAGGACGCAGAGGCTCGGGGGTCAGCCTTCAAATTCGTCGGGGAGGTTATTCGGCTCTGTAGAAAAAGTCAACGAATCAGCGTTGGAGTAGATTTACACGAGGCAACAGGCGGCATTTGATGCGTTTACTTTGAAGTCAAGGCTTTGACGCTTGCTGCTTATTCTTGGAATGGCGGGAAAAAAGTGAGATTCGAGTACCCCCATAGTTCGGCAAGTCTGATCTTAGGTTTTCTTAGGGAGCGCCAGAGTCTGTGTCTAAGGGATACGCCGCTAATCACCATCTTGTCGTCTAAAGCCGCCAAGTGTTATAACCCCGACGTCGAAAACCAACAAAAGCAGTTCGTTTAATCTTCGATTTCATGCAACCAAACATTGATAAGAAGGCAGCATACAAAGACTTCACGCAACGGCTGAAACTCCTTATCGCGAAAAATCCTCAACTAATAACGACCACGCTTAGCAATATCTTCACCATGCGACTGGTGGGGAACAAAACGCACGGAGACTTGGCGGAGATCGCGATTGCTGAATTCATCAGTCAGTACATGTATGACTTCAAATCTATTCATGTTGGAAAGGACTTATTCAGAGCAAAGCAAAGTGAAGAGGATATAAAGATCGTAAACGAAGTAACCCAAGCTGAATTTTCGGTTAGTCTCAAGGCTTATGGTGACGGCCCGTTGCAGTTATCTACTGACAAGCAGAGTCTCATGTATACGATGCTGGCTAAAGGAGGCCCGGATATACGAGACAAACCAGCGATTTCAGCTATCCTTAACAATCCAGTCTTTGACAATTTTAAGAACATAAACGTCTTGCCGCTTATCTATGACGAAAAGAATCTGCGGTGCAATATACTGGTTTTTGATTTGGACAAGGCCAAGACTGAGGCGGCGCGTGTAACATTGATGGAGGCAGGAGCGGGAAAAAGAAAACATCCGGTCTATCGTTTCTATGACGGGCAAGGCGATTACATCTGCGAAGTACGCTATGGCGGAGCTACCGCCAACGCATTGCAGCGGGGATTCTGGACGCACACAAAGAACGCTTTCAAATACTTTGACAGTCTCACCGCCGGTTGGATTGATTATTCACTCAATACCGTTCTAGTAAAACTCTTTTCGCACGCCTTGCTTTCAACTCAAAAGACACATGAGCTTGTATTAGAAGAACTGCGCAAAGACATCGAAGAGCAAAAACTAGGAATCGAGACTAACAAATGACTGTTCAGGCTCAGCTTGCTTCGTTTGAAGACTTATTGGCGGATGCTCCGCCTACGGAGGGAATAAAATATGCTGGCTCAAAGCTAAAACTTCTACCGCACATTCTGCGATTAGCAAGGCAAGTAAAGCCACAAACGATCTTTGATGGATTCTCAGGAACTACCCGCGTGTCTCAGGCCTTTGCACAGTCTGGTTATAGGGTTATCTCAAACGATGTGGCCGCGTGGTCTAAGACTTTTGCCGCTTGTTACTTGCTCAATCGTTATCCGCAAGAACACTACAGGGCTTTGATTGACCAATTAAATGCGCTACCAGGCAGAGATGGATGGTTTACTGAACATTATGGCGGCGATGCAAACGGCTCAAAGTCTGCCAAAACCGCAGACGGATTAAAGAAACCGTGGCAACGACATAACACGCAGAAACTTGATGCTATTCGGGAAGAAATCGAACGGCTCTCACTAGACGACTGCGAGAAGGCAGTTGCCTTAACAAGTCTCATTTTGGCTATGGATGAAGTAGATAGTACGTTGGGCCATTATGCTGCCTATTTAAGCGAGTGGTCGCCTAGATCCCACCGGCATTTGAAGTTAAAGATTCCGAGAGTGATTCCCAAAACAGCTGAACACGAGGTTTATCAAAGCGATATATTCGACAGTTTACGCTCTGTTGTTTCCGATCTGGCGTATTACGATCCCCCGTACGGTTCAAACAATGACAAGATGCCGCCTTCTCGGGTGAGGTATGCTGCTTACTATCACCTCTGGACATCCATATGCTTGTTTGACAAGCCCAAACTGTTTGGGAAGGTGAATCGCCGCGCGGATACATCAGATCTGATTGGCTCTTCCATCTTCGAGGAATATAGAAAAAATGAGCACGGACGGTTCATAGCCGTAGAGGCTATAGAGAACCTTTTACAACAGACCAATAGCAAACACATCATCTTGTCTTATAGTTCTGGCGGTAGAGCAACCGCCGAAGAGTTGAATGAAACAATTAGCAGAATAGGGAAACTATTAGATGTTGTGGAGGTTGATTATCGCCGCAACGTCATGGGTGGAATGCGTTGGACCCATGAGTGGGTAAGAGAGGCCGAGCACTCCAATAAGGAATTCCTGTTTCTCATTGAAAAATAGTTAGCAAGCAAACGGAACACGATTGACAATTTGTTGATCTGGTATTTCGGAAGAACTCCCGGAGACTAAATAGCCATTCTTGAGTGCCAGAGAATTAGGGATCTCTATTAAGCCATGTCCCAGTCTAACAAGCTTCTCTAATCTACTCACGCAATCGCTTTCGCAGTCGTTTTCATTACAGATCAGTGAGCCACCTCGTAACCAAGCAAAGTGAGACTCGTAGGCCGAGAGAACGGTTGCAATCTCTTGCGAGTCATATGTAAGTACACTTCTGGCGTGGGGCTTTTTTGAAGCAGTAACCCGACGCCCCAATTCACTCAACGAAGGGGGAAGTAGATATACATAACAACTGCGCGGTAGGAGATATGTTAGGGCGAGCGTTCCGACTACTACCAACACAGTATTAGGGTCCGCCGTCTTAATCGCACTTCGGACATTTTCTAAAGCCAATCCGTACTTACGTAAGTTCCCTCCATATGATTCAGAATACAGTAACTCTCCACGTTCCTCCAGATCTCGGAATGCCGTTTCAGTGATGAAGGCAAGTTCATCTGAAGACTCAAGAGGTCTTCTGCACCTGGTTGTAACACGCTCAATCAGCTTCCAGTCTAGATTAGTATTACCATTCCTTAATAGCGAGATGATGCTCGATTTCCCCACCCCAGATGGCCCGGACAAGATGAGAAACCGATAAGCGAGATTTGTGGAATCAATTTGACTTAACAAATCAGAGATATCGGGAGACACTGAATAACTTTGAGTTAGACGAGCGTTCGCAAATTGGCTAATTTCGTCTGCCAGATGAGTCGTCTGATGCATAGGTTACGAATACTCCGTGATTAGTCACTTCCGGCACCAAAGAAAACATGGGCGGCACCTAACGCCAACAGCACCACCGCCAATAGACTAGCGAAGCCAATGCTAGTGTATTTCCAGTATGACCACTCCCCCTGTGAAATCATGTTGACGATAAATCCCCCTACTAACGTGGCCAACGCTCCTATCGTAAGACCGCAAAAAGAGCGAAGACGCGGAGATATGGCAATCTGAAGATGTGGATCTCCTACGTTCTTTGCTTGTTGGGGTATCTTCTCCATGACCTCAATAGCAGTCTCTGTTAGCTCTGACTGAAGGCTAGGTTGTGGCACTGCCGATAACTCGCGCAAAAGTGCCGACACCTCCTTATCCCGCTTGCTCAAAATGGGTGGTACCGGTCCTATACTTTTGGGATACACCCCAACGTAAGGATCTGGAGTGCCATCCATAGTCTCGATTTGCAACTGAAGAATATATGAGTACGGATAAATTTTAATTGGAACCGAGGAATGATTTGCTATTTGCACGTCAGGCGTCCCAGGCGTACCAGCGGGGAACCTCATTTTTCCACACGTAACGCTAATTCCAAAACGTGAAAAAGTTCCCCTATTAGAAAAGCGCCCTTGATATTTGCTATTCGTTACACACACAACCTCAATTACTGATCCAAAAAGCACATGCCCGGGGTTTAAAACAAAACCTGATAAAGGGATTGTTATTGATTCAAAGAAATCTTCAGGGTTGTGAGCCAGCGTGTCGGCAAATCCCAAATTTTCCTTATATATCAAGGCCTTTGGGTGGAGACGCAAGTCGACCGTATCCGTCTTAATCTGAGCCCGAGGATCGAACGGGACGTGTGGATCGCTGGATTCAATAATGAGATCTTTACACTGAATCAGTTCCTGAATTCTGTCTTCGTGTAGAATTGCCATTATGCCTCCACACCTTGGAGTCCATGTAATCAAACAACCTCAGACTTTCGAACCAACAGATTCTCCACGATTGGAAACTGTAACCGATTTTCTCCAGACATTCCTGCCTCTTGTCTCTATTGCCGCAGAGTATGTGACGGCCCAAACTTCAAGAGGTATATGTTGAGACGCATAGAACTGCGCGCTCTCTTGAGAATCAATCAAATCAGTAGCGTAGATATTCTTTTTCTTCCACATGGGATGCCACCAATTATCTATGTCATATGTCTTTAAGTCTCCTGGACCATACAGATGCACAGTAATAATCGGTCTAGGCTCCCAAATGGGCACGCTACCTATATTAGTCACTTCACAATCAATCACGTGCAGCTTGAAGTCTCGATCCGTTTCAAAGACAGATATTTCAAGCTTTAGATTTGCGCGTGCGGCAAATGTGCGCCCTCGGAAAAATCGAAAATAAGATGCCACTGCACCGACAAGTAACAAGGTAGAACCTACGCTTTTGATTACAACATCAATTACCTCTTTATTTTCAACTATTGTGTTCTTAGAAACTTGACCGTACCTGAATACGTTGGCCGCTACAAGAAATGACACGACGATTACGAGAGCCAAGATGAGATGGCCTCTATATCTATATAGAATGTTCATTACGGACTATCTCATGAAGAGCCAAGTCAAGACTACAACAGCGACAAGTAGTCCAACGATCAGGCCCCATCGGAAGGGACTATTTTCTTCTTTACTATTCATACATCTCCTCTCAAGAAAGTTTTACGTGTCCTTAATTCGGTTGAACCATTGCGCTTCAGCAGCGAGCCCCGCAACTTAACAAAGAGGTCCCCCTCATGACGAATCCGCTGCAAGCGCTCATTGGGCACGAGTCAGGACTAGCGCGATCCGAATGAAGCGTCTGAACGCCGTGTGCGACGTTCACTTTGCTACACTGCCCTTATCGAGGCGAACCGGACGGCGAGACCGAGAATGTTTCGGCTTTAGGGATACCGAAAGTGGTCGCGTTTCACCCGCCGACACTCGAACAACCTTTTGTGTGGGCTCGTAGTACTCTTCCCATCCATTGATTGGTGTAACGGTAATCGTTAGCTCGAGACTCTTTCGTTTTTCTCGCCAAACCCATCGACGAAGTACGCCGACGCTTGTTTCAGACGATATTTGAAACGTGCGATCCATCCGATCTGTCTGCCGAGAAATCTCTTTGGTCGTTTCCTCAAGCACCTTGGCCGAGTTGCTCGGATCTTTGGCAGTGATTGTTACAGAGCAAGAGGGAGAATCGTCCATGAAGCTTGGGTCGTCTGGAGCAGCAGCCAGCTCGACAATTAGCAGTGCCTTTCCAGCCTTTTGAAGGTGGGTAACGACCGCCTGCCCTTCCTTGAATATGTCCATGTTAGTTCCCCTGATTGATTATTATCGTCGGACGACCGTCCAACGCTTGCTGCGCCTTGTCCACGCAACTTAAGCAAGGAAGAAAGGGTTTATGTCACGCTATAAGAATTTGCAGAGCAAACCACGGAAGGCTGCGTTAGCGAGTTTGCGAGGACGCAGAGGCTCAGGAACAGCCTTCGATCAAAGCGGCGGTAGACTATGCCGGTTCAGAACGAAAGTCAACGTCTGGAATGCTTTGTGTTACTGCTCAATCAAAATGTCCGCTTAACTGCTCAGTGAAAATGTCCGCATGCTAACAGCATGGGGACAATCACCTTGAATGAGAAACAACGACGGCGCTGCGAGATCATCACGCGGCT
>Ga0134121_10002403_pt1 | contig 16202 bp, 16 predicted proteins | sample KB301_FD_96463 | JGI IMG/M metagenome (GOLD analysis project Ga0134121, IMG submission 96463) | Terrestrial soil microbial communities without Nitrogen fertilizer from Kellogg Biological Station, Michigan, USA - KB3-0-1 | ecosystem: Environmental > Terrestrial > Soil > Unclassified ... | reverse complement strand
GCCTGTGCTTCGTCCGGGTGTTCGCCCGGCGTCTAGCGGCGAAGGTCGCGCGCCAACGGCTCGCCGACCTGGGGATGACGGTGCGCGACGCCGATTAAGGGGTCGGCGCCATGTCGGGCGGCGAACGCCAGTGCCTGGCCATCGCACGCGCCATCCACTTCGGCGCGCGCGTGCTGATCCTCGACGAGCCCACCGCAGCCCTCGGCGTCAAGCAGAGCGCGAACGTACTCCGCATCATCGCCCGGGCGCGCGACAAGGGCATCTCGGTCATCTTCATTACCCACAACGTGCACCACGCTTATCCGGTCGGCGACACCTTCACCCTGCTCAACCACGGCCGCTCGATGGGCACCTTCCAGAAGAGCGAGATCTCCCGCGACGAGGTCTTGAACATGATGGCAGGCGGACAGGAAATGCAGGAGCTCATGTCCGAGCTGGGCGTGAGGCTGTGACGTGTTGCCACAAGAAGCGTAACGATCTATATTGATCGTTGCGTGGCGAAGCCAAAGCGCTCAACACGACCGAAACGACCCACGACGCGCGCCGCCCTCGGGGATGGGCGCAAGCGTGTTCTTGTCGTTCTGTTCATCCCGAGCGTCGAACGAGATGGAACAACACCGATCGACCAGGCAAGATGGGTCAACGATGCCCTCGCGATGCTCGGTCGGGTGTTTGGCGGCGCCACCGCCTATCCGAAGGCGAAGGGGGTGTGGCGCGATGACGAGCGAAACAGCGCGCTCGTGTTCGACGAGCCGGTTGTGATGCACTGCTACACAACTCCCGGTGAGATCAGCGATCAGAGCAATCTCACGGAGGTTGGCGCCTTCTGTCGCCGGATGGGTCGCGAAGCCAGGCAAGGCGAAATTGGCCTGGTAATCGGCGATGAGTACTTTGCGATCCGAGACTTCACGGAGGAGTAAGCCCATGACGAAGAAGCTTGATATGGCCAAGATTGCCAAGGCGCTCGGTGCAGAGCGACGCGGCAAGGTGCGTGCGAAGGGCGGCCATTTCGGAGCGCTAGCGCTTCTTGCCGATGTTCAGGCGAGGTTCCGAGTGCCAGAAGGTGGTGGTCGAGCTACCGATCCGGCGTGGACGGAGCGACGGCTGGTCGCCTTGGCTCCGGCGACGCTTCGACGTCTCGGAGCTCTCGCCGCGAAGGTCCGGAAACACGGCGGCGTGCAGCTTGCACCGATGCAACTCGCCGCGCTCTTGCTCGAGAAGACAACCACGCAGCTCAGCGAAGAAGACGCCAAGGAACTGCTTCTTCGAGACGTTGGATAGCTCCGTAGCTCACGGTCGGGCATAGCATCACGCACGACGCTCGAAGGGAGATCCGGCGTGATTCATGACAGCATTGTCATGGATGAAGGGGCCATCCCCGATCTCGTCTCGCGCGAGACGGGCTAAGCCTCGAAGTGCAGCTCCCGATGGTCCCGTCACAGTCGCGGCCACAAGTGGACCGTTCGTGACGATCGCTGGCGTGCAGACCGGCAAGACGATGCTGCGGATCGTCGATGCGAAGGATGGGGCGCTGTTCGACCTTCGGCCCGTGGAGAGCGCCGAGGTTGCCAAGGTCGAGGTCATCCCGCATCTCGAGCGCGGCGGAACAGCCATGGACAGGCCGGTCGCCTTCACGCACGGCCAACGCGCTTGGCGCTTCGAAGACGATCACGATCTTCGTCAAGTTCTGACCGAGAGAACCCGACCGGTTCCAGTGGCCGATGGCCAAGCTGCGGTGGACACGGCTGATTTCGTTACGCAACGTCTGACCCTCGCGAGCCTGCGGCAACCTGACACGACCCTGCCAGCATGTTCGTCGCATCAGACTGACATGAAGATTCCTGCACAGCGTTTCTTCAAGGCCTTCTTGGTGGCATTCGCCTGGGGCGTCGGTGTCCTCGCGGTCATGCAGCTCGTCCCCTATGGCCGAGCACATTCGAATCCGCCCGTCCTCCATGAGCCGCAGTGGGCGTCGCCGCACGTGCGCGAGCTGGCCGTACGCGCTTGCTTCAACTGCCATAGTAACCAGACGACCTGGCCCTGGTACGCGAACGTCGCGCCGTTGTCGTGGGTCACCGAGTTCGATGTCGAATCCGCACGCAGCGTGGTCAACTTCTCGGAGTGGAACCGTACGTACGACCTCGCGCCCTACTCCGGCCAATCGCTCAGGACGGGCAACATGCCGCCGTTCAAGTACAGCATGGCCCACCCCGAGGCGAACCTGACCCAGCAGGAAACGCTCGAGCTCGCGCGCGGCCTCGACGCGATGCTGAGACCGCCCGAATGGCACTGACTCATAAGCATCCAGGCTCCTGTGCATTGTTTCGTCACCAAGCTGAGCAGGTTATCGTCGCGTGATGGCAAGCACCGCGAAGCCGAAGGGCAAGCCGGCCGCGACCAGAAAGCCCACCGCCACGAAGCGCGCCGCCGCCACGAGGCAGCCCGCCGCGAAGCGGACACCGGCCGCACAGAAGACGCCGTACGTATCGAAGCACCCACCGAAGGTCCGCACCGCGGCGACCCTCGCGCTGATCGAGCGGCTGCGCGAGATCTGCCTCTCGCTGCCCGACGTCATCGAGCAGATCGCGTGGGGCGAGCCGACGTGGCGCGCCGGCAAGATCTTCGCGATGTGCGACACCTATCACCACGGCAGCAAGCACCTGTCGGTGCACCTCGCGGCGCCGCCGGGCGCCCAGGCCGCGCTCATCGACGCCGATCCGGACCGGTTCTTTGTCCCGCCCTACGTTGGCAGCAAGGGCTGGATCGGCGTCGTGCTCGACACCGATCCCGACTGGGACATGGTCGCGTCGCTGGTCGCCACCGCGCGTGAGCTGATCGCGCCGGCACCGCGCAGGTCGCGTCGTCCGGGCGCGTCCTGACCAGTCCCGCTGTGGCCGCGCAATCCGCCCGAGGGTCGCCATCACCTGTCCGGTGATGAGTTCGGAGCCAGCGTGTCCCGTGTCACCAGCCAGAGGGTGGTTCGCCGGAGGGGGCGCTCGATACGTAGCTCTTGCAGGTGGCATGGTCGCAGCGAACGACGATCCTTGTGGTGGCGTCTGGTTTGTTGCCATCCTGCGCCACTTGCCCGGTCTCACTCGGACAACCCAGCGCGCACGCGCTCGCGGCGACATCCTGACAGCTCTGTGCCGTCGTTGCGTACTTGCGGCCCACGCCGTTCATCGGTTGAGCGCCGCAGTAGCAGCCCATCGCGACCATCGCGCAGTCGGCGTCGCTCGAGCACGCGGCCAGGTCCGATGGAGGTGAGTCGCAGCTGTAGGTGACGTCACGCGGGGATGAGGAGCTGCATCCCCAGAGCAGGAACCCAGCTGCGCAGGCACGAGCCAGCGAGGTAACCACACGAATTCGATACGATGTCTGGGTCCGCATGGCGGTACGGTACCAGCTGCAAGGGACGGTCGCCAGGCAAGGCGATTGTCGGCCCGATCACAGGCGCCCACTCCAGTTCCAGATCCGCATCCCGCGAGGTGAGGTCACCCCGTGGTGAGATCCACCATCAGCTCGCTGGACAGTCGCTCGAGCCCGCTGCGTACGTCCGCGAGCGTCAGCTGCGGCGGCAGGCGCAGCACGGCGCGCACGCGAAACAGCGGTTCGCCGGACATCGCCGCGCTGCTGACGGACGACTCGAGCTCCTCGACGTTGACGGCGCGCTCGGCGAGCACCCGGGCCACGTCGCGCACGATCCCGGGGCGATCGGCTCCGGTCAGCTCGAGCCGGACCCGCTCGCCGGGCGCAGGCGGCGGCGCCGTGGACACCCGGAGGCTCACCTCGAGGTCGTCAAGCCCGCGCAGCGCGCTCCTCAGCTGGTCGGCGTGGTCGCGCTCGACGGTGACCAGCACGATGCCGGCAAATTGACCGGCGAGCCGCGCCATGTGGCTCGACTCCCAGTTGCCGCCGGCCGCAACGATCCGGTCGGCGAGCGCCTCCACCAGGCCGGTGCGGTCGGGGCCAAGCACGGTCAGGACGAGCGTTTCGCGCATCCGGGGAGTTTCTCACGCGCCGACGCGGCGTGGATCGACGGGAGCAGATTTCCGTGGGCGAGTTCCCCTACGCGCCGTGACCTGGTAGCCCCGGCCGGAACTAGCCACCGCGGTGTCAGGTCAAGAACAGGAGAATGTGGGCAGCAAGCGCACCGATCTCGATCGATTGCGGTTCGCCCGAACGTGATACTTCAACGATGCCAGCCATTGATGGATATCGGAGGCTGCAACTTCGTCTGGAGCAACACATCGAGCAAGCTCACGACATGCTGCGCGGTCAGAAGCACTACACCGCCTTTCGAGGTAACGTGGTACTACCCGTTCCTGGCTCCCCCTCTCGGGTACGGAGGGCGACATCGCTCCCGAGAGCAGGAGCCTCTACATCAGGCCCATGTTCAGCATTGTTGACATCCACGGCAACACCCGCGCGCAAGAACTGCTCGACGAAGTCGGAATAGAGACGCGCCGATTCGGTCCTGGTGTGAAAGATGACGATCACCGGCCCTCCGGCCAACGCCTCCATCTCCTCGCGCACAGGCCGCAGTCGGCGAAAAAGTTCGCCTTGCTCAGCGGGATCTGCGTTGAACACTTCCAGCGTTCGATCGCGCCCATCGTAATCACCGACAACGTCCCCCGCCCAACGAACAGGCCGACCGTCGAGCAAGTCACTGATGCGCCGCATGAACTCGTCACGCGCGTTTGTCATCTCGTTGTCCCTTCAAGTAGCGACGTGACGAGGTGCTGCGCCATCGCTGCTGCCTCGGATGCTTCGTCGTAGTGGATCTGGTCTTCGTAATAGTCAGCCTTTACCCGCAAATCCCGAAGCCGGGACAGACCGTCACGCGAATCATCATCGAGGATGCCCCAGTCAAGCGCGCGATCCGGAAGCGTATCGTGGCGGTAGTATCGCGACTCTGACGAGTCGAAGCCCAGACCGTCGCGCTGTGCACAATCGGCGACCGCTTGGTACGCCGCGTAGTAGGCACGTGATGCAGCGGCATTCGACAAAGGTTCGACCTGTCCATCATCGGACCGCGTAAGCAGGCGGTCGATTGCCTCGAGGCTCTCCCTTGCTTTTTCATCGAGCCGCATCACTACCGGAGTATAGACCACGAGCATGACAATGACTACCGCGGGCGGTACCAACCCGGTTGATTCGCCCACCGAGGAGCATGAGGGCAGGTACAAGGCTGATGCTCGCCTCTATCTTGCATCTGCGAAGCAACCCGGCTGAGATTTCCTGCCGGCACACCCCGACCGACGTGCCCGAGGATTCCGATGCGTGCGCGCGAGATTGACATCGCTCGCGATCGAATCGCGTGCGGCTTTGAGCTCGGCGACGATGCCGTCTCGCTCTCTCTTGCACCGTTCGTCGTGCTCCTTCTCGGCGGCGGACTTGCCGCAACCGACCGTGACGCAGCACAGCCAGAGCACCCGCAGCTTGGCCATGATGGCTACGAGTACGTCATGGCGCGGCGCCTGTAACCGTGCCCCTTATGCTCGCGGCCCTCCCTACCCCTCCGGGGATTGCCACCGGGTCGTTCCTGGAGGCAAACTGCTGAGCATGAAACAAGGTCGGGCAAGCCAGACGGCGGCGCTGGTGGCGTATTTCAGAGCACTGGCACACATGGGGATCACCAGCGTGGAAGGCTTTTCGGATCCCACGGCTCGGTCCCTGCTTCCGCCGTTCTGGCTCTGGTTACTTGGCAGAGCGGAGAAGCAATCCCAGAAGAAAGCTCCCGGGAAGGGGGTATCGCTTCGAGCTCGCATCGTCGATGGGATGGCGCTGCGGACGCTGATCATCGATTGGCATGTCAAAGCAGCCCTGTCGAAAGGCATTCAGCAGGTCGTCATCCTGGGTGCGGGGTTGGATGGGCGAGGCTACCGGCTCACCGAGTTGTCCAAGGCCCGTCTGTTCGAAGTCGATCACCCGGCGACGCAGGCCTTCAAGAAGAGTCGAACACCTGGGCTTTCTGCCAAGGCACGCGAGATCACGTTCGTCCCGGTGGACTTCGAGATTGATTCACTCGACGCGGCACTGGAGAAGCGCGGTCATCGCAAGGATCAACCAACGGCCTGGATCTGGGAAGGGGTGGTGATGTACTTGACCGATCAAGCGTTGAGAACCACCCTGCGAACGATCTCCGATCGCTCCGCCGCGGGCTCGGCCTTGATCCTCAACTACCACACGCCGTCTCCTCAGAAGCTGTTTCGAAAACTCGCCTTCACTGTCCGGCGATCGATCTTTGGCCTCGTAGCCGAACCCCAGATCGGAGAACACTCACCGGAGGAGATCGCCCAGAGAATAGCCGAAGTCGGAATGCGAGTCACGCAAGACTCGGGCATCAAGGAATGGAGTGAGCAATTCCATGCCTCTGCTCCACCGCTCCCTCATGCATATCGAATGCGCGTCTTGGTAGCGGAGAACTGACGCATGGACGTGGCAGCTACCGAGCCGCCTGCTGTGCGTGAGGCGCCGCTGCGGCCGATCTGGCGGCAACGCAACTACATGCTGCTGTGGAGCGGGCAGGTGGTGTCATCGCTGGGCAGCGGGATGACGAGCTTCGCGCTTCCGCTCCTGATCCTCGCGCTCACGAGCTCGCCACTGCTCGCCGGTGTCGCGAGTGCACTATATGCATTGCCGTATCCGCTGTTCAGCTTGCCCGTGGGGGCGCTCATGGATCGCTGGAATCGCAAGCGCGTGATGATCGCCTGCGATGCGGTGCGCGCGCTGAACATCGCCACGATTCCGATCGCGTTCGCGGCAGGCGTGTTGACGATGCCGCAGATCTGCGTCAATGCGTTTATCGAGGGTAGCTGCTTCGTCGTGTTCAACATCGCCGAGGTCGCGGCGCTGTCTCGCGTGGTGCACAAGACGCAACTGCCCGCCGCCGCGGCGCAGAACGAGGCCGCGTTCGGGCTGGTGGGCCTGCTCAGCCCGTCGATCGGCGGGTTTCTGTACAAGAGCATAAGTCCGATGTTTCCGTTTCTGTTCGACGCCATCTCGTATGGCGCGTCCGTGTTCTCGCTGTCGCTGATCAACGTGAAGTTTCAGACCGAGCGCCCGGCACAAGCGCACGATCTGCGCGCCGAGATCAAGGAGGGGCTAGTGTGGTTGTGGAGCCGGCCGTTGATCCGGACCATGGCGTTCCTCACCGGCGGCCTCAACTTCATCGGGTCCGGCAGCGCGTTGATGATCATCCTGCTGGCGCAGCGACACGGCGCGGATGCCAGGACCATCGGCCTGGTGTTCAGCATCGGCGCGAGCGGGGGTGTGCTCGGCGCGGTCACGGCAGGGCGTTTGGCCAGACGGCTCAGTTTCTCGCAGGCGATCATCGGTTCGGTGTGGATCAGCGTGCTGCTGTTTCCGCTCGTGCTGGTCGCGCCCAACGTGTTTGTGATCGGCGCGATCACCGCGATCATGGCCACGACGGGGCCGCTCTATAATGTCGTGCAGTTCAGCTATCGCCTGGCGCTCATCCCCGACCACTTGCAGGGCCGGGTGAACAGCGCCTTCCGCTTGATCGCCTGGGGCAGTCAACCGCTCGGCGCCGCGACGGCCGGCGTGTTGCTGGAGCGTATCGGCGTCACGAGCAGCGTGTGCGTATTTGCGGCCCTGCTGCTCCTGATCGGGTTGGTCGCGGCAACCAACGAGCAGATCCGCAAGGCAAGGCCGGTTGCCGAGCTGCAGCCCGGCGGGTAGCGTGGCGCTACTCAGCTACTGCGCAACGCAATTGTTGGCCGCGTTCGACAACTCGAGCTGGATGACGTAGCTGTGGCCATTGCCGGTTGTCGTATCCTGCTGCGCGTTGCAGAGGTCGGCGATCTCCTGGTTGGGTTCAATGCCGACACCTAAACACCATCAGCGACCACCAAGAGCTTCTCCAAAGATACCTTGTAGGTCCCATCCTCGGTGCGCAAGTCCACATCCCCAAGCCGCGCCAACTCAGCGCCGGCTGCTGCGCGCAAACCAATCATCAGCTCACGTGCGACGCCCCGCTCATCGTCGCTGAAAGACAGGCCACCGTTGGCGGCAGCGACGTGCCGCCACTCTTCGAGTGAGGGCGCGAGCTGACCATGCTCGAGCGCACTCGAGAACAGGCGCTCGAAGACCGTTCCCGATACCCACCACTCGTGATCGTTATCAAAGCGAATCGATAGCATCTAGAACCCCACTCGGATGATCTTGCCGGCGGGGAGCGTGTCGACGTACGCGCGCACCGTGGAGATCTGCTCCGCCGTGTAGCCGGTCATATCGATCACGGTGAACGTATTACCTTTCAGTAGGTGGTGATCGATCGAAGCCTTGAATTGATCGAACTTGAAGTACTTCGACTTGGTGCCGTCACCCATGGCGTCGAACGTCCGACCAAGATCGTCTATCCAGTCGAATCCGGGATCCGGCGGCGGTGGCGCGCGGAAGGTGCGGCCCTTGAACTCCGCCTTCGCCGCGACGCGGCCCGCGGTCGCCTGCTCGGCGGGTCGCGCGCTCGACATTGAGGCATCGAGCTTCGCCGGCTCGTCCGCCGCAGCCTTCGTTTTTGGCTTGTCTGAGCCGCCGCCGCCCTCCTTGTCGGTGTGCATTTTCATCCCGCCGGCCGTGCCGTGCGGTCCCGCGGGACTCGGCACGCCGAGCTTGACACCTTCACTCGCCACCGCCGTCGGTCCGCCTCTGCCGCCTTCGCTCGCGAACGCCGGCACCATGCCGACCGGCGGCATCTCTTGCGCGATCTTGACGGCCTTGCCCAGGTTGCCCTTCACGCCGGTGTACGCGAGCGCCGCCATCGCGATGCTCACCAGCATGCGCAGAAACTCGCGGCTCGCGGCACCCAGTTGCTCGTCCTTCCCCTTTGCCGTCCACGCGAGCGTCAACCACTGACCCGCGTGCTTCAGCGCCTCGATACCCGCCGCGACAATCCCGGCCGCGCCGAACGCCGCAAGGCCGAGTTGGATCACCACAGCCGCGATCTGACCAACGCCGGTTGGCGTGCCCGCAAGGAAAGCCGACGCGGCCTCGGCCGCGACGAACCCTGCGATGATACCGATGATCTCCGGCAGGTGTTCAAGGATCGCCTGCGCGTACTCGCCCGCGACCTCGGCAAAGTACTGCGGCGACTGCGTGACGCTCTTGATGATGTCGAGGACATGCTGGACGAACCGTTTGACCTTCGCATACACGCCGTTCGTCAGAGAGCCGTCGGGGACGACGCCCTCAACCGCGTGCGCGTACGCCGGGCTCACCAGCCAGATGCGATGCCCTGCGACCAGCTGGATGTTGTTGGCGCCGCCGCCCAGCATCCCGGGATCCTGATACGTGCCGGTAATCCCGACGCGCCCGCGCTGCTTATTGGCAAACAGGAGCACATTCTCGTAGTAGCGCAGGTCGTGACCGTCACGTACCGACGATGAGTACTCCTGTACCGCGAGCTTCTCGACCGTGTCGCCCGACTTTACCTGGTGGAGCTTCGCGAGCGGCTCGGGGAGATCGGTGTTGACGCGGAACTGCTGGACGTACCCACGCACGATCTTGTCCGGCAGGAACGCGGTCACGTACCACCACTGGGGCGCGCTCGGATATGTGCCGCTCACGAAGACGCGCGTCGCGGGTGGCAGTGGCTCGTCGATCACGGTCTTGCCACCCGCCTCCTTCGGCCCGGTGCGCAGGTTGGCGCCGTCGCTCGTGTCGATGAAGCCAGGCAGATTGACGCCGCCGGTCGGCACAGCAATCTCGGCGCCGGCAGCAGCACCCGGTGAAGCAGGCGCGCGCTGGACGCCGCGAGTCGTCGCCTCACCGCCGCGATACGGCGCGAGCAATTCCGCCACGGACTCGCCGCGGACAACGCGGTCCGATACCGCGTCGGCGTGCGCCTCGTGCGCGTCGCCCTCCGCGCCGACGCCGCCCTTTAACTGGACGCCTCCTCGTTGCTGGACCACGTGCGTTGCTTCGTGCGCGGCAGTATGCACGTCGGGCTGTTCGCCGAACGCAACGCTGTTTCCGGTCGCGTAGGCGCGCGCGCCGATCTTCGCAGCTGCATCCCCCGCCGCGCCACCGACATGCGCCTCAATGCGCGATACGTCGTGCTCGGGTCCGAACGCGTTCTGGATGCGATCGAGATGCGGCAAGCGCCCGCCTGCACCGGAGACACCGGCCGCCGCGACGCGATGAACATTGCCATCGCCACTCGCAGCGCCTGCCACGCCCACGTCCGCGGTCTCGGCCGGCGCTGCCCCGTCGAGCGTGGCCTCACCCTGCGCTTTCCGTTGCACGGCCGCGCCATCGATCGGCGCGGAAGTATGGGCTGGAATGCCCTTGAGCTGCAGGTGAGGCAACCCGCTCGCTGAGTTGACGGTCACGCCGGGCTCTGCTGGACGCGACATCGCTTGCGCCGAGCCTTCAATTTGCTCGACGAGGGGCCGCTTACCAACGAGCAACGATCCACCGTGGTCGCCCTCGCGATGTTGAGTTGTGCTCGTTCCTTTCTCAACTTTGCCCTGCACGACCTGAAACGCTAGCGAGGATTCAGAGCAAACTCAAGTCTTCGACGATAATTACTCCGGAGTACTCGTCAGGCTCTCAGTTGTCCGGATTCCACCCTGGAATTTGACACCTCATGATGACCTCGAAGCCACTCCGGATCTACAGTATACGTTCACTGTTCCACGCATTCCTACTTTTTACGGCGCCATGAAAAGTAGGGACCAAAAGTACGGACGAGAGCGTGTCCGCGGTCTCTCGGGAGCCATGTCCACGTGTATTTCGTGGCGCTCGCGGTAGGGACTTTGCGACGTTCGAGCAGCGCGAGCAGATGGCAGTCATGCTCCTGCGTGAAGCACTTGCGCGGTACGCCGATGGTTCCGTCGAGATCGCGAGCTGACGGCAACCGCCGGCCCGCGATCAGCCTGAAGGCCGGTCGGGGCGGTTCTCGAGGCACATGAGCGTCGCGAGCATCCAGGCGCACGTGGCGCGCGCGCCGCCCTTCTGCACCTCGACCTCGACCTCGACCTCGCAGACGGTGAGCGTGCGTCCGGATCGGATCGCCCGCCCCGTCGCCACGAGGTGCTCACCGTCGGCTGGCGCCAGCAAGTTGATCTTGTACTCGACGGTGAGGACGGAGGATTTGGCCGGCATGAGCGAGTAGGCGGCGTATCCAGCCGCGCTGTCGGCGATCGTCGACACGACACCAGCGTGGAAATACCCGTGTTGCTGGGTCAGGTTGGCGCGATAGGGCAACTCGATGACGACGAGCCCCGGCTCGATTCGCGCCAGCGTGGCGCCGATGAGCTGCATGATGCCCTGCCGGTCGAAGCTACCGCGCACGCGCGCGGCAAAGTCGGGATCGCGCAGCTTGTGATGTCTCATGGATCCTCGTGTCGGTGGTCTGACGAAATCATCCGTTTCGCGGTCTAGCCGGTGTAGCTATCGTCCTGCTCGATCTTCGAAAGTGTCCAGTCGAAGCTGGCATTCTCGACTGCCACGTTGCAGTGGGTACAGTCGCCGATGTCGCTGATCGCAAGCGGTGCGCCGCAGTTCGGACACGTCGGTGTGACGGTGACCCGCCCGCGCCGCGCCGACGATCGCAAAAATGTCCAGTACTCGGTGTACGCGCGCCGGACCGTGGTCGAGCCGCCGACGATACGATCGTTGGCATCCTGGGTATAGTCGGCGCCGCTCGCGAACACCCGGACCGTGATCGCATCGTAGTGCTGATCACGCGTGATCTTCGCGAGATGAAGGTCGGCGACCTGCGCGCCGGCGAGCGTATTGTGCAGGCCCTGCCGCGCGTACTCGCGTAGCCAGTAGTCGAGATAGTTGCGCAGCGATGCGGTGACAAGCCCGCGCACCGGCGTCAGATCGCGCGCGTTCCATGCGGTGTTGAGCTGCTGGTAGATCAGCAAGATCCGCGGGCGCAGCGTGTCGAACGTGACTTCGGGATCGTCGCGCGTGATCTGGCTCATCATCACGGACACGGCCGGGTGGACCACCGTCGGGAGATCATTGCCGTACTCGGGCACCGTGCCGGTGAGGCTCGCGAGCGCGGTGGTCTCGGAGTCGACCCAGATCTGATCGACGCACCAGTCGAACTGGCCGACCTTGACGGCCTGGCCGCAATGCGCACAGTTGCGCGTCGGGCTCGGCACCCACGGGGCACCGCAATTCGGACACGGCCACGTCCGCGTGCGCTCGGGCGGGTGCGACTTCGCCTCGGGGCTGCGCGTGAACCGCCAGCGCTCGACGGCGAACACCGGCGAACCTGCACCGATGTGTGTGGCCTCGATGCGAACCAGGATCCGCTCGCACGTCGCATGGATCGCGTTGCGCTCGATCCGCAACGTACCGATCACGACCTGCTGTGGCGCGGGGCCGCGCGCGTCGAGCTGTCCGAGCGCCATCGGCGACAGATACGGCTGGAGCGCGAGCAGCTTCGGATCGCCGCGCCCGCGATGCGCCGCCGCGTACAGCTCGAACGCGAAGTCCTCGAACACGGCGACCGAGAACCCGGGATCGCGTTGCTTCAACGCTTCGAGATCGGCAACGGGCTCCGGTGCCGGCTCGGGTGTTACGCTGGTCCACGTGGGGCCGGTCTGCTGCTTCGCGAGCGTCGAGATCAGGAAGAACACGGCGACGAACACAGCGAACATCACGATCATCCCGACGCTGAGATCGCCGCCGCTGCTGCTGTATCCGCCGCTGCTGCTGTATCCGCCGCTGCTGCTGTATCCGCCGCCGCTGCTGCTGCTGCGATAACCGCCGCCGCTGCTGTAGCTGTGTGACGACGATGACGACCGCCCACCGCCCGACGAACTGTGTCCGCCACCCGGCCGCGCATCGGCGATCGCGCAGCCGAGCACGATCGCGAACGGCAGTACGGCCCCAAGCCACCTCATCGCACGCTCCCGCGAAACCGGCGTACCGGGCGACTGACGGACACGAGATCACCCAGTTCGTTGACGTCATCGGCGGCACGCGGCAACGCGGCACCGTACTCGCCGGCCAGCTGGGCGAGCGCCCGGCCCACCGCCTGACCGCCGGCGGATAGCTCGGCGATCAAGAGGTCGGCGTGACGCGCGAGGCCCTTGTCGCCGAGCCGCGCGACGACCGCGAGGTCGCCGACCAGCAACACGCGGCGCTCGCGCACCGCCACGAACACCAGCACACCAGTGCGGCCCTTCGTGCCGTGCACGCCGAGCTCGTAGAACGCGGCGTACGCGGCCTCGCGCACGATCGCGTCGCGCACGCCGGCAGGCACCATCACGCGCTCGAGCGGCGCGACCATCTCGACCAACATCCCGCCCGCGAGCGCGGCCAGGAGCGGCACGATCGCGATCGACCACAGCTCGAACTCGAAGTCGTCGCTGAACAACACGAACGCCAGCACGGCCGCCATGACCACGGCGCCGGCGACGACGTTCGGGACCAGCCATCGCCGCAAGCGCGGGCGCACCGCGACCACCACCTCGACGGAAGACAGCTTCTCGATCGCCTGGATCGCACCGCGGAACTCAGCCTCCGCGACGTCGTTCATGAATCTTCGCATGGTCCCGCGCAATCGTACGTGAACTGGCGGTCCAGCGGGCTTCCGGCTCAGCTACTTGCCAATGAGCTGACGATCATGCGCAGGCAGGCGCAGCCAGGCGCCAGCAGGCGCAGGCACCGGACAAGCGCGCCGGGCCAGTGCGATCCACGTGTTCGGTTCGCTGAGCGGATCCGCACACCCCCACTCGGCCGGTCCATTTGGGTCAGGCACCCTGGCTTGAATACGAAATTCACCGTATCCTGATCTATAGAACCGCGAACCAAGATCGGCATTCCAGCAATCGGACGTAGTCATAGGTAGGTAACGGATCGATCGAAGCTCATCGCCAACGGCAGGTATGGCGGAGTACAAACATCGACACGGAGTGACCAGTTATGGCGATTGCCGTTGGCAGTATACTTGGCGGCAAGTTTCAGCTCGAGCGGCTCGCAGGCACGGGCGGTATGGGGGACGTGTTCCAGGGTCGAGACCTGAACTCCGGTCACCAGGTAGCTGTCAAGGTGCTGCGCCTGCCGTACAAGGCGCAAATGGTGCGCTTCGAGCGCGAGGCCCGCATGCTCGCAGAGATCGGCCACCCTAACATCGTTCGCTACCTCGACCACGCAGTCGCCCCCCTGGGTCAGCCCTACATCGTCATGGAATGGCTCGACGGCGAAGACCTCGCGACGCGTCTGCGCACGAGCCCCCTCTCGGTGCAACAGACGCTCGCAATCGGGCGGGACGTTGCCGAGGCCCTTGCCGCGGCACACGCCCGCGACATCGTCCACTGCGCCGTCAAACCCGCCAACGTATTTCTGATGCAGGGCGCGTTTCTGGCGCGCGAGGAGTTCTGTCAAAGCAAGCTGCTCGAGTTCGGAATCGCCCGGCTTGCTGCTAGACAACCCGTCGCGCAAATGCGCACGATAGCCAGTTACATCGCTCCCGAACAAGCCGGCAACCGAGAGGAGTTCTCCCCGGCGGCAGACGTGTTTTCGCTCGGCTGCTTGCTGTTCGAGTGCCTGACCAGGAAGCCGCCCTTCACGGGGGATCCCCCCAAGGCGGTGATAGACAACCTCTCTTTCCATACAGCGCCGTTGTTCGCCCACATCAACACCAATGTGCCAGTGGAGCTCCAGGCGCTGATCGAACGCATGCTCGCCAAGGCGCCAGAGCAACGCCCGCACGGGGCGGTCGTGAAAGCGGAGCTTGCGGCGCTCGCAGCGCTCACGAGGCTCAGTGCTGAGCAGGACGACCGGCTCGCGACGCCGTTGCGTCCTCCGGTGCCGTCGCTGACCAAGCGCGAGCAGCGGCTGCTCTCGATCGCGCTGATCGCCGGCGCGCCGGCGCACGACGACGGCCTCGCCGTCCCTCTGTCGGGCCAGCCCGCCGAGGCCGAACCCGCAGAGGTTCTCGCGCGGCTCCGCCGGGCAGCGGCGCTGCACGGCGGGCACCTCGAGGTACTGGCCGACGGCGCGGTGGTGGTGACCATCAGCGGCACCCACGTCGCTACCGATCAGGCGGCGCTCTCGGCCCGCTGTGCTCTGTCACTGCGTGCCGAGGCCTCGGGCCGCCCCATGGCCCTGGCGATGGGCCGGAGCGACGAGGCCGCGCGTGTGCCGGTGGGGGAAGCCATCACCTGGGCAACGAGCACGCTCGCGCGGCGCTTCGCGGCTCCCTCGAATGGCAAGTGCCGCGGCAACGAAAGCCCACCGCCGATCGCGCTCGACGAGATCACCGCTGGGTTGCTCGACGGCCGCTTCGAGGTCCGCGAAGGTGAGGCGGGGTTCGAACTGCACGGCGAGCGCGAGGTGACCGATGGAACGCGCCGGCTCCTGGGTCGCCCCACCTCCTGTGTGGGCCGCGACCGCGAGCTCGCCAACCTGGTGGGCCTCTTCACCGCCTGCGTCGACGAGTCGATGGCGCATGCGGCCCTGGTGACCGCGCCGGCCGGCATGGGCAAGTCGCGCCTCGCCAGCGAGCTCTTGACCATGATCAAGGCCCGCCATGCTGGGGCCGTGTTCTGGATCGGCCGAGGTGACCCACTGCGCGGCGGCTCGGCCTTCGGTCTACTCCGCCAGGCCCTGCAGAGCGCCCTGGGGCTGCGCGATGGCGATCCGCTCGTGGCACGGCAAGACACCTTGCGCGCCCACGTCGCGCGCCACGTCCCCAAGGCCGATCAGCGCCGCATCACCGAGTTCCTCGGCGAATTGCTCTCCACCCCGTTCCCGGACCATGACAGCGCTCCGCTGCGCGCGGCGCGCCACGAGGCGGCGGTCATGAGCGAGCAGATGCAGCGCGCCGCCGAAGACTTCCTGCGGGCCGAGTGCTCGGCCCACCCGGTCCTGCTCGTACTCGAGGATCTGCACTGGGGCGATCTCCCCACCGTGCGCTTCGTCGACACCACGCTGCGCGACCTGAAGCAACAGCCCTGGATGGTGCTGGCGCTGGCGCGGCCGGAGGTGCACGAACAGTTTCCGCAGCTTTGGTCCGGGCGGGCGGCGCAGGAGTTCCGGCTCCGCGCGCTGACGCGCTCGGCGGGCGAGCGGCTGGTACGGCAGGTGCTCGGCGAGGAGGTGGAGCCCGACACGCTGGCCCGCATGGTGACCCAGGCCGAAGGCAACGCGCTCTACCTGGAGGAGCTGATCCGGGCGGTGGCCGAGCACAAGGCCGAGGCGCTGCCCGAGACGGT
>Ga0134121_10002402_pt1 | contig 16204 bp, 13 predicted proteins | sample KB301_FD_96463 | JGI IMG/M metagenome (GOLD analysis project Ga0134121, IMG submission 96463) | Terrestrial soil microbial communities without Nitrogen fertilizer from Kellogg Biological Station, Michigan, USA - KB3-0-1 | ecosystem: Environmental > Terrestrial > Soil > Unclassified ... | reverse complement strand
CGCTAACGCGCTGGCTGAAGTGTTTCGCGCCAACAACGTCGAGCGCACTACCCAAAACTCGACCAAAGCCGAAGAGCTGCTCGTGCGTGAAATTGGTGCCTACCAGGAAAAGATCCGGCACGACACGGAAGCGCTCTTCAACTACGCTCGTGAAAAAGGATTGCCGCCGACGACGGACAGCGTGATGAACGTCGAGGGGCAACGTCTGGCAGACATCAGTCGCCAGCTTCTCGACGCGGAGAACACGCGCAAGAATGCACAGGCGATTTATCTGAGCGCGAAGAATTCCACCGATCCTTTTTCGATTCCGGAGGTACGGAAGTCGGAGCGCATCACCAATATCGAGGCGCGAATTTCCCAGCTCAAGGAAAAGAAAGCCGCTCTCGAAGTGACTTACACCAAAGAGTGGCCCGAAGTTAAGAAAACAGAAGCTGCGATCAAGCGTCTCGAAGACGAGTTGGGTAAAGAAGCCGATGAATCGATCGCGTCGTTGAAGCAGCAGTACGAGGCGGCACAAGCTCATGAGAACAGTGTCCGCCAGATGTACAACCAGCAGCGTGGCACTACCGATCAGCAGACCCGCGATCAAATCGAGATGGCGCAATACACTCAGCGTCTCGAAACCAACAAACAGTATTTGAATACGTTGCTCCAGAAGCAGCGCGAAGTTCAGATTGCCCAGGGCGACAAGGGCTCCGAAGTCAGAATCGAAAACTACAGCCGCCTGCCGGGAGCGCCGGTTGGTCCAGCGCGCCTGCGCAACGTGATGATCGCGCTGGTGCTGTCGCTCGTCGCCGGTATCGGTCTGGCATTCCTGCTCGACTTCCTCGACGACTCAGTCAAGTCGCTCGACGACATCGATCGTTATATTCACCTGCCGGCTTTGGCAATGATTCCAGCCAGCCGCAGCGCATCGAGTTTGAAAGGACTGCCGCGGCCGAACACCGGGCCTTCTGAAAGCACTGCGCTCGCACTGATCGACGACGCGAGGTCGCCGATCGCGGAGTCGTATCGTCACTTGCGAACGTCGCTGCTGTTGTCTTCAGCCGGACAGCCACCGAAGACGATTCTCGTCACGTCGAGCCAGCCGTCTGAAGGAAAAACAACGACGGCGATCAATACCGCGTTCATGCTCGCGCAAACAGGCGTCGAGGTTTTGATCATCGACTGCGACCTGCGACGGCCGCGCCTGCACTCGCAGTTTGAAGTACCCAATTCAAAAGGTCTGACCACGTGGCTTTCGGGAGAAAAAGATCTCGACAGCCTGCTTCAGACTTATCCGAAGACGCATAACCTAAAGATCCTGACGTCTGGTCCGGTGCCGCCGAATCCGGCGGAGCTGCTCGGCTCGGGAGAGATGCGACGGCTGCTGAGTCTTTTGAGTGAGCGGTTCGCGCACATCATCATCGATTCACCGCCCGCGATCTCGTTTACGGACGCTTCGATTCTTTCGACGATGGTCGACGGCGTCATGCTGGTGGTCCACGGCGGCCGCAGCTCGCGCGCGGTCGTGCGCAGGGCGAAGCAGCAGTTGCTCGACGTCGGCGCGCACATCTTTGGCGTGGTGCTGAATAACGTGAGGCTCGAGACGCAAGACTACTATTATTCCGGTTACTACTCGAACTATTACTCGACCGAAACCGACAGCGGCCAGGGCGCTTCCGCCGGTGAGACCGCCTGATTCTCAATATAGGTCCTATATGTCTATAGGACCTATTCCTGATTCTATGAACGTTCCTTTGTTAGACCTCCAGGCGCAGTACGTCTCGCTTCGAGATGACTTGCAGCAGGCAGTCGAGCGTGTGATGCGCTCGCAGCGCTTCGTCCTCGGTGACGAAGTGCGTGGGCTCGAAACTTCCATCGCCGCGTATTGCCAGGCTAAACACGCGATCGGCTGCGCTTCAGGATCGGATGCGTTGCTGCTCGCTCTGATGGCGCTCGACGTCAAAGCCGGCGACGAAGTGATTACGACGGCGTTTTCATTCTTCGCGACCGGCGCCAGCATCGCTCGTCTCGGCGCGCGCCCGGTTTTCGTCGATATCGATCCGCAGACTTACAACATCGATCCGTCACGCGTTGCCGCGGCGATCACGCCGAGAACTAAAGTCATCATGCCGGTGCATATTTACGGCCAGTGCGCGTCGATGGCTCCTTTGCTCGAGCTCGGTGTGACTGTGGTTGAAGATGCAGCGCAGGCGATTGGCGCGACTGACAACGGACGGCGCGCGGGCTCTATGGGCTTAATCGGATGTTTCAGTTTTTATCCGACGAAGAATCTCGGTGGTGCCGGTGACGGTGGGATTCTTACCACGAGCGATGACGAAGTGGCCGCGCGTTTGCGAAGACTGCGGACGCACGGCGGTTCGACTGAATACGAGCACGAGGAAGTCGGAGTAAACAGTCGACTCGACGAGTTGCAGGCGGCGGTGTTGAATGTGAAGCTGCCGAGTTTGGATAAATGGTCCGACGAGCGCGCGCGAAAAGCTGAAGTCTATACTACGCTTTTGAACGATGCGGATCTTCGATTTCCGCTCGTCGCGCCGCAGGTCAGACCTGACGGCCGTCACATCTTTCACCAATATGTGATTCGTGTGCCGGGAAATCGCGATGCGTTGATGGAGCACTTGAAGACGCACGGCGTCGGCAGCAAAATCTATTATCCGATTCCGCTGCACCTGCAAAAGTGTTTCGAGTACCTCGGATATAAAAAGGGTGACTTGCCGGAGTCGGAAGCCGCGGCTGATGAGACATTCGCATTGCCGTGTTATCCGGAGCTGACTGAAGAACAGCAAGTTTACGTTATAGAAATGATTAAGCGTTTCCAGTGACGAGAATGGTTAGACAGGATTTCAGGATTTTCATGATTTACAAGATTAATCCTGCAAATCCTGTCAAATCCTGAAATCCTGTCTAAATATGAGTGAATCACCTCTGAAACTCAGCATCATCACACCTTCGTTCAACCAGGGCCGGTTCCTGGAAGAGACGATCCTGTCTGTGCTGAAACAGGGTTACCAGCCGCTCGAGTACATCATCGTCGACGGTGGCAGCACGGACGAGAGCGTTTCCATCATCCGCCGCTACGAAGACAAACTCGCCCACTGGGAAAGTGAAAAGGATCGCGGCCAGGTGCACGCGATCAACAAAGGCATCGCGCGAGCCACCGGCGATATTCTCGCCTTCATCAATAGCGACGACGTTTATCTTCCCGGCGCCTTCAACGCGATCATGGACCACTTCGCCGAGAACCCCGAAAGCAAGTGGGTCTGCGGCGACACGATCATGTTCGGCGAGGGCCACGAGACGAAACTGATACGCGCGGTCGTTCCGCGATCTGCCGCGCATTGTTTGTCGTGGGCTTATCGCGCGCCGCAGCCAGGCCACTTCTGGCGCATCGATCTCGTTCGCTCAGGTTTTCAGGAGTGCTGGAACTACGACTTCGATCACGATCTTTACGTGCGACTGCTGCTCGCCGGTAACAAGTGTGATTACATTCCGTTGCCGATGGCGGGCTATCGTCTGCACGAAGTTAGCAAGACGATCGCTGAAGGTCATCGACAGATCGAGGAGTTTGATCGGATCGCGGAGTTCTACGAGCCGCAGTTAAAAGGCGTGGACCAGCGCTGGTGTAAGGCGACCAGATTTTTGCGGCTCTCATACGCCGCCAGTGAAGCAGGACGCAAAAGCGAGGCGGCGAGCTGGCTGATGCGCGCCTTCGCGACTCACCCGGAAAGCCTCCTGAACCGGCCGTTCTGGGGCTGTTTGAAGCGTCTCACGCTCAGCAGTAACGGTTTACACGACTGACAACAGTGTCGTATCTTGTCCCACTTTGGAGAAGACTAATTAATGTCACAAACAAAAGTACTAGTAACGGGCGCCGGCGGCTTTATCGGCCATCATTTAACCAAGTATCTGATTGACCGCGGCTACTACGTGCGCGGCGTCGATATCAAGGAGCCGGAATACGAGCCGACCGTCGCGAACGAGTTTTTACTGCTCGACCTTTCCAGAGCTGACAACTGCCTCCAGGCCACCGAGGGCATGGACCAGGTGTACGGCCTCGCTGCGAACATGGGCGGCATCGGTTTCATCGAGAACAACAAGGCCGTCATCGTTCGCGACAACACACTCATCAACCTCAACTCAATCGAAGCCGCGCGCAGCAATGGCGTCAAGCGTTATCTCTACACGTCGAGCGCGTGCATCTACCCCGGTTACAAGCAGAAGGAAACCGACGTCACGCCTTTGCGCGAGGAAGACGCGTATCCGGCCGATGCGGAAGACGGTTACGGTTGGGAGAAGCTCTACATGGAGCGCGTTTGTCGTCATTACACTGAAGACTTCGGACTCGACACGCGCGTCGTCAGGTTTCACAACATCTTCGGCCCCTTGGGCACTTACGATGGTGGACGCGAGAAGTCGCCCGCTGCGATCTGTCGCAAGATCGCGCTTGCGGAAGAGACGGACGAGATCGAAGTGTGGGGCGACGGCGAGCAGACACGTTCTTACTGCTACATCGACGACTGTGTCGAAGGTATCTATCGCCTGATGAACAGCGATCATCGCGAGCCAATCAACCTCGGCCAGGATCGGATGATCTCGATTAACGAGCTCGTCGACATCGTCGCGGAGATCGCGGGCAAGAAGATCAGCAAGCGCTACGATCTCACGAAGCCGCAGGGCGTCAGAGGCCGCAACAGCGACAACACGCGTCTGCGCGAAGTGTTGCAGTGGGAGCCGTCGATCTCGCTCGAAGACGGGTTGAAGATCACGTACCACTGGATCGCCGGCGAGCTCGAAAAGCAACAAGCTCCGGTGAACGCACTTGTCACGAGCTAACAGAGCCGAGCGAGAGTTTGGGGTGATCGTAGGCGGCGTGTTACTGGCGCTGCGTCTCTGGTGGTTGTATCGCGGGAAGTTTGAAACTGCCGGGATTGTCCTCACCTTCATCGGCTCGGCGCTGGTTCTGCTCGGCGCGTTTGCGCCACGTCTACTCGTAATTCCACGAAAGCTCTGGATGATGCTGGCTGAGGGGATGTCATACGTCTCCAGCCGCATCATCCTGTTCGTGGTTTTCTTTTTGGTGTTGACGCCGATCGGTTTGGTGAAGCGTGCGATGGGCTGGGATCCACTCCAGCGCCGCGCCGGATCACGAGACTCCTTCTGGGAACCATATCCGGAGAGACAAAGAAACCCAAAGCACTATGAGAAAATGTACTGAGTTTTCTCACGCAGCGACGCAACGAAGAATTTTCGCTGCGCCGTTGCGCCGCTGCGTGAGAGACTTTTGAGCAGCATGTCAAAACTCTACGTCATCAACGAGCTGTGGCAGTTCATGAGGGAGAACAAGAAGCTCTGGCTCGCTCCCATCGTGATCACGCTCGTCGCCATCGGCGTGCTGCTGGTGCTGGCCAAAGGCTCGGCCGTCGCGCCTTTCATCTATACTCTCTTCTAATTCTCTGTGGTAAGCATTCTCGGCATCTCCGCTTTCTATCACGACTCCGCCGCCTGCCTCGTCATCGACGGCGAGATCGTCGCCGCCGCGCAGGAAGAACGCTTCACCCGCATCAAGCACGATCATCATTTTCCGGTGCACGCCGCGCGCTATTGTCTCGCTGAAGCAAAACTCACCGCGCGCGAGCTCGACTTCGTCGGCTTCTACGACAAGCCGTTGCTCAAATTCGATCGCCTGCTCGAAACGTATCTCGACTACGCACCCGGAGGCTTCAGCTCATTTCTCAAATCGATGCCGCTTTGGATGAGCGAGAAACTCTGGATGCCCGATCTCATCCGCACCGAGCTCGCGCGCGCAGACGGCGAAGACGACGATCGACAAGCAAAGAAAAACGGCAAGAAGTTTGAATGGAAACTCCTCTTCGGCGATCACCACGAGAGCCACGCGGCGAGCGCGTTTTATCCATCGCCGTTCGAAGAGGCTGCGATACTCACGATCGATGGCGTCGGCGAGTGGGCCACCAGCTCGATCGGCACCGGCAAGGGAAGCGAGCTGACGCTGCTTCAGGAGCTGCGTTATCCGAACAGCGTCGGTTTGCTTTACAGCGCGTTCACTTACTACACCGGATTCAAGGTGAACAGCGGCGAGTACAAGGTGATGGGCCTTGCGCCGTACGGCGAGCCTCGGTATGTCGACGCGATCAAAAACAATCTGCTCGAAGTGCGAGACGATGGCAGCATGGGGCTCAACCAGGATTATTTCAGCTACTCGCAGGGACTGCGCATGACTAGCGGCACGTTCGACAAGCTGTTCGGTGGACCGCCGCGTAAGCCTGAGTCGCAGATCACGCAGCGCGAGATGGACCTCGCGCGCAGCATCCAGGTGATCACCGAAGAAGTGATGTTGAATATGGCGCGCTACGTTCATCGTGAGACGCGCATGAAGCATCTCTGTCTGGCGGGTGGGGTGGCGTTGAACTGTGTGGCGAATGGGAGAGTAGTTAGGGAAGTGCCGTTTGAGGAGATTTGGATTCAGCCGGCGGCGGGTGACGCTGGCGGAGCGCTCGGTGTCGCGCTCGCGATCTGGCACCGGTATCTCGGGAAGCCGCGCGTCGTGAATCGTAGTGACGCGATGAAGGGCTCGTATCTTGGGCCACGCGACAGTGAAGCCGAGATCGAGAAGTATTTGAATGAGAACCGTCTGGCTTACACGAAGTATTCGCGCGAGGAGTTGCCGGGAGTTGTGGCAGAGATATTGGCAGCAGGGAAAGTTGTTGGTTTGCATCAGGGGCGGATGGAGTTTGGCCCACGCGCGCTCGGTTGTCGCAGCATCATCGGCGACGCGCGCTCGCCAGAGATGCAGTCAGTGATGAATCTGAAGATCAAGTACCGGGAAAGTTTTCGTCCGTTTGCGCCGAGTGTTTTGCGGGAGCATGTAGCGGAATGGTTCGAGCTGGATGCAGACAGTCCTTACATGTTGCTGGTGGCGGAGGTCGCGGCGGATAAGCGAATTGAGGTTGATGAACAGAACCTCACCGGTCTCGACAAGCTCAAGGTCAAACGATCGGAGATACCGGCGGTCACGCACGTTGATTACTCCGCGCGAATTCAAACCGTGTCACGTGATACGAATCCGCTCTACTGGGAAATCATCGAGGCCTTCCGCCAGCGCACCGGCTGCCCGGTGATCGTGAACACCAGCTTCAACGTGCGCGGCGAGCCGATCGTCTGCACCCCGCAGGATAGTTACCGCTGCTTCATGCGCACCGAGATGGACTATCTCGTTTTAGAGAACTTCGTGTTGAGTAAGGATCTTCTCCCGCAGCGGCGCAACGGCGCAACGGAAACCTAGAGCACTCTTTGCGTCTTTCGTTGCGCCGTTGCGTCGCTGCGTGAGAAATTGTTTTTGATGTATGAAGGTTAGTATCGTCGTTCCAGTCAGAGATGAAGAGGATTCCATTCGCGAGCTACTCGACAGCTTGCTCGCACAAACGCGCCCGCCGGACGAGATTGTGATCACTGATGGTGGATCAGTCGACGCCACGCCTCAGATCATCGAGGAGTACATTCACAGAGGCGCGCCAGTCCGTTTGATTCGCGCGGGCGCTGCGTTGCCGGGTCGTGGCCGCAATCTCGGCGCGGCGCAGGCGAGTCACGAGTGGATCGGTTTCACTGACGCAGGCATTCGTCTCGCCAACAACTGGCTCGAAACCCTCGTCGCGAGAGTCGAAGCAGACCGATCCGTTGATGTTGTTTATGGCAACTGGGCGCCGGTAACGAACACATTCTTCAAACAGTGCGCCGCGATCGCTTACGTGCCGCCGCCCACGTCACACAACGGCGTGATTACGCGCCCGCGCTTCATCGCCTCAACGTTGCTACGTCGCGAAGCGTGGGCTATGGTCAAGGGTTTTCCCGAGGATCTGCGCTCCGCTGAAGATCTAATCTTCATGGACCGCGTCGAGAACGCGGGCTATCACTACGTCTTCGAGCCGCGCGCCCACGTTCATTGGGACCTGAGACCAACGCTCTGGTCCACGTTCAAACGTTTCGTCGTTTACTCTCGCAACAACATTCGCGCGGGACTGTTTCGGCAGTGGCAGTCTACGATCCTCGTGCGCTACGGCGTGCTTCTCGTGCTGGCGGCAGCGGCATTACTAATCGAGCCACGGTGGATCTGGTTTGTGATTGCGTTGTGGCTCCTGATGCTTGCCGCTCGTGCTGCTGTTTCCATCCGGCGCAATCGTGTTTGTTATCCCGCCTCGTTCCCGCAAAACCTGGCGCGCGGCGTGATGGTGATGTCGCTCATCGCGGTCCTCGATACGGCTGCGATCGCGGGCAGCATTCAATGGCTGTTGCTGGATTGTTTTCGCTGGAGCAGGAAAACTCCGGTGGAGGCGGGCAATGGCGCTTGAAGGCCGTCGCGTCTTATTCGTCTCGTACAACGGCATGCTCGATCCGCTCGGCCAGAGCCAGGTCTTGCCGTACCTGCGCGAACTCGCAAAACGTGGCGTGCAGTTCACGTTGCTGAGCTTCGAACGGCCCAAAGCATTCACGGCCGAAGGCGTGGCGCGCTGCGAAGAGCTACGCGAGAAACTGAAAGCCGAGAAGATCGAATGGCACTGGCTGCGTTATCATCAACGCCCGTCGATACCCGCGACCATCTACGACGTAATGGCGGGTTATCGCAAAGCCGCTGCGCTCGTTCGTCGCAACCGGATCGAGATGGTCCATGCGCGCGGCCACATTCCGGCGACGATTGCTCTCGGGCTGAAGCGTCGTTTCGGGATCAAGATGATCTTTGACTTGCGTGGCCTGATGGCGGAAGAGTATGTCGACGCCGAACACTGGCGCGAAGGCGGCTTGCCTTACCGGATCACGAAGGCTGCCGAGCGCCGCATTCTGGCCGCGACTGATGGTATCGTTACCCTCACGGAGCGCATCTGGCCGATCATCAGGGAGTGGCAGGGACTGCGCGGCCGCGCGGTGCATCACGAAGTAATACCGTGTTGCGTCGACCTCTCGTTGTTCAAGTTTAGCAACGAGGAGCGCGCGCGGCGTCGCGGTGAGCTCGGACTCGGCGATCGGCTGACGATGGTTTACAGTGGCTCGCTGGACGGCTGGTATCTTACTGAGCAGATGGCTGACTTCTTCGCCGGCTTTCTGAAGCAGAATCACGAAGCTCACTTGCTCTGGCTCACCACGGGCAGTCACGATCGAGTAAGGGAATTGATGCGCGACCGGAACATCGAGCCGCGTAATTTCAGTGTGCGGGCGGTGGCGTCGGACGACGTTGCGTCGTATCTCGCGGCGGCGGATGTGGGCCTCGCGTTTATCAAGCGATGCGTGTCGAAGATCGCGTCGTCGCCGACGAAGAATGGTGAGTATCTCGCGTGTGGATTGCCGCTGGTGATCAATGCGGGTGTGGGTGATTCCGATCTGTTGATTAATGACTGGCGGGCGGGAGTGTTGATTGAGGATTTTAGTGAGGCGGATTTCGTGAAGGCAGCGCGCGAGGTTCAAGCGATGATGGCTGCTGATGACGTGCGAGCGAAGGCGCGGGCGGTGGCGGAAAAGGTTTTCAATTTGGAGGCGATAGCTGGAGAGCGATACGCGTCGCTCTACGAGAGAGTTTTGACAGGATTACAGGATTTTGCAGGATTAACAAAATAAATCCTGTCAATTCTGAAAAATCCTGTAATCCTGTCTAACGATGAACGACGGAATAGGGCCCAATAGGATTTTTGTAGATTTTGTGCCTTTTCGTGGCTACTAAAGTAAATCCTGTATACTGACCTTCACCGAATTATTATGCGTGTTCTTGCCTTGATGCCCGCCCTTTACGACACTTCGCCCGGCCAGCGTTATCGCCTCGAACAATGGGAGCCTCTGCTGCGCGAACGTGGTGTGGAGGTCACTTTTGCCGCTTTCGAAGACGAAGAGCTGCACGCGTTTCTATACAAGCGCGGCCTGATGCGGAAGAAGCTCCAGCTCGTCACGCGCGGCCTCGGGCGCAGGCTGTCGCTGGTCCGGAGAGTGAAGGATTACGACCTGGTCTACATCCTGCGCGAAGCCGCACTGCTCGGCCCGCCTGTGTTCGAGCGGCTGATTGCCCAGAGCGGCGTGCCGATGGTCTTCGATTTTGACGATGCGATCTTTGTTTCGTATCGCAGTCCTTCAAACGGCTACCTGAGCTATCTGAAGTTTGCTTCGAAAACGAAAACGATTTGCCGGATCGCGTCGCATGTGATGGTGGGAAATCCGTATCTCGCCGATTATGCGCTACAGGTGAACGACCACGTTACGGTTATTCCGACGACGATCGACACCGAGAAATATCGCGTGCCGGAGCGAAAGGGAAAGACTGGTCCGCCAGTGATCGGTTGGACCGGAAGTCACAGCACGGTCCAGCATCTCGACACGATGCGTGGCGCGTTGAAGAAACTCGCGGAGAAGGAATCGTTTGTTCTGCGCGTGATCGGCACGCCGACTTACGAGTGCCCGCCGGTTAACGTTGAAGCAATGCCGTGGCGCGCCGACACTGAGCTTGAGGATCTGAGTGAGATCGATATCGGCATGATGCCGCTGCCTGACGATCGTTGGAGCAAAGGCAAGTGTGGTTTGAAAGCGCTTCAGTTTATGGCGCTCGGCATTCCGACGATCTGCTCGCCGGTCGGTGTGAATACTGACATCATTCAGGATGATCAGAACGGCTTCATTGCCGGTACGGAAGATGAGTGGGTCGACAGACTCAGCCGTCTGTTGCGCTCTGCGGAGTTGCGCCAGCGACTGGGCCAGGCGGGCCGTGCTACCGTGGAAGAGAAGTACTCAGCAATAACGCAAAGCCCGCGAGTCTACGAGATTTTCAAGTCTGTTCTACGCGATGTAACAAGTCAGGAAATAAGAAGTTTCTCCCGCAGCGACGCAGCGGCGCAACGCTAGACCTGTCGTTGCGCCGCTGCGTCGCTGCGTGAGAAATTTACTTTCTGACTTGTCCTATTCAGAGGAGTCGATAATTGGAACAAGCTAACGTACTGGTTACTGGGGGCGCCGGGTTTATCGGCTCTCACCTCGTGGATGCGCTGGTGGAGCGCGGGTATCGTGTGCGCGTGTTGGACGCGCTGGTGCCGCAGGTGCATGGTGAAAATGCCGCGCCTGTGTATCTGAATCCAGACGCCGAATTTATTCAGGGCGACGTTTGCGATCGAGCACTCGTTGACAAAGCACTGGACGGCATCGACGTCGTCTATCACGAAGCAGCGGAAGTCGGCGTGGGCCAATCGATGTACGAGATCGAGCGCTACGTGCGCGCCAACGATCTCGGCACGGCGGTGCTGCTGGAAGCGATCCTCGAGCGACGGCCGCAGATCAAGAAGCTCGTCGTCGCGTCGTCGATGTCGATCTACGGCGAAGGCGCTTACACGTGCGAGAGTTGTGGCTCCGTAGCGCCGCAACTGCGACCAGCCGAGCAACTCTTGAATCGCGACTGGGAAATGAAGTGTCCGAAGTGTGGTAAAGAATTAGCCCCGGCGCTGACCAGTGAAGAGAAACCACTTTTTCCGACGTCGGTGTATGCCGTGACAAAGCAGGACCAGGAACAGTTTTGTCTCGCGGTGGGGAGATCGTATGGAATTCCCGCCGTCGCTCTGCGCTATTTCAACGTCTATGGTACGCGGCAGGCGCTGTCGAACCCGTACACGGGAGTGTGCGCGATCTTCTCGGCGCGATTACTCAATAAGAACCCCCCGCTCGTGTTTGAAGATGGGGAACAATCGCGCGACTTCGTGCACGTCAGTGATATCGTGCGCGCGAACCTGTTGGCACTCGAGACGAATCGGGCGGACTATCAGGCGATCAATATCGGCACCGGCAGGGCGACATCGATTCGCGAGGTGAGTCGTTTGCTGGCGGATGGTTTGGGTGTCGATCTGGAGCCGCAGATTGTCGGCAAGTATCGTGAGGGTGATATACGGCATTGCGTGGCTGACATTTCAAAAGCGAAGTCGTTGCTTGGATACGAGCCGCAAGTGATGCTCGAAGATGGCATTCCCGAGCTGTTAAAGTGGGTGCGAGAGCAGGCGGCGAGAGATAAGGTTGAAAGTGCTACGGCGGAGCTTGAAAGCCGCCAGCTTGTCAGGTAAGTCGTTATCCACAGATTCCACAGATTCCACAGATGATTTATAGAATCTGTGCAATCTGTGTAATCTGTGGATGCATCAACTATGCAAAAGACGAGCAAGCCGCGTTTCCTAACGCTAGCCACAATCGCGATCTTGCCATCGTTTCTCAAACGCCCTCTCTACCGCCTCTTCTACGGCTACAAGATCGGCAAACGCGTCCGCATCGGTCTTAGCATCATCGACGCCGGCGACTGCACGATCGACGACGACGTAAGCATCGGCCATTTCAACGTCGTCACGCGCGTGCAGAAACTCACGATCAAAGATCACGTCCGTATCGGTCATCTCAACATCATCCGCGGCGGCGACGAAGTCAGTCTTGGTCGCTACTGCGAGATCATGCGCATGAACGAGATCAACTCGATTCCCGATCCGGAAGTCGTCAACAAGATCGATCCGGTATTTCTTCTCGGCGATGGCAGCGTGGTTACTACCGGACATAAAATAGACTTCACCGATCGCGTGGAGATTGGCCGTCGCGTGATTCTCGGCGGCCGCAACTCGTCGCTCTGGACACACAATCGCCAGCGCACGTTGCCGATCACGATCGGTTCTTTGGTTTACATCGGCTCGGAGATTCGCATGGCGCCCGGCAGCGCGATTCCGGCGCGCTCGATCGTCGGCATCGGCTCGGTGATTACCGCGGCGCTGGCAGAAGAGGGTAAACTAATCGCCGGTGTCCCGGCCAAAACGGTCAAGGAATTAAGCTCAGAAGACCAGTTTCTTATTGAACGGAAAACTCGTCCCGATCTTCCGGACGACGTTTGAGACAGCTTTATGAATACTCTGATCATCGTAGCCCTGCTGATAATTTGCGTTGGTCTGGTTTGGCTCATGCCCGCGCTGGCGCCTGGAGCTTTGTTATGGTGCGCCTTCGTTTCTGCTCCCACAGTTCTCATTTTGGCCCGCACACATGATGAGAAGCAGTTTCTCATGCGGCTCTTCTTCCTTGCCCTGCTGGTGCGCATCGTGCTGGCCTCAGTCATCAACATGGGCCACTTGGAAGAGTTCTTCGGCGGTGACGCCAACACTTACGACATCTTCGGGCAGTCGTTGCTGCAGGGCATACACGGCGACAATTACCACATGGCAAAATACCAGAGCTTCGTTGCCTCCGGCGCGGGCGCCTGGGGCATGTTGTATCTGGTTGCCGCTATCTACGAAACAGTAGGCCGGAACTTGTTTGCGGTTCAGCTCGTCAATGCGTCGATCGGAGCCGCGACCGGCATCGTTGTTTACTACACGGCGATGACGCTGTTTGACAACCTGCGCGTCGCGAAGCTCGCGGCGCTCCTCGTCGCGTTTTTCCCGTCGCTCATTCTCTGGTCGTCACAGGCGCTCAAAGACGGTTTGATTATTCTGGCACTCGCGGTCTCGATTCTCGCGACGCTGCGACTCATGGAAAAGATCACTGTCGAATGGGTGTTGGTGATTACCGTGTCGTTGCTGACGCTGCTGAGTTTGCGTTTTTACATCTTCTACATGATGACTGCCGCGGTTGCCGGGAGTTTCATCATCGGCATGAAGTCGATGAGCGCGCAGAGTTTTCTACACCGGTTTGTGGCAGTGGCGGCAATCGGAATGGCGTTCACGTGGTTTGGCGTCTTGAATTACGCGGGCACTCAGTTCGATCGCTTTGCGAACCTGCAGCAAATACAGGCGAGCCGTCAGGACCAGGCTGAGGCCGGGTCCGGGTTTGGTAAAGACGTTGACATCTCGACGACTGAAGGTGCGCTGACCATCATTCCCCTCGGCATCGTGTATTTGCTGTTCGCTCCGTTTCCGTGGCAGTTCGCGACGTTGCGACAGACTATCACGCTGCCTGAGATGATCGTGTGGTGGTTCTCCTTTCCTCTGCTTGTGCTTGGTATGTGGTATTCGATCAAACATCGGCTGCGGCAGGTTTCGCCGATCGTGTTGTTCACGACGATGTTGACGCTCGTCTATTCGATCTTCCAGGGGAATGTGGGTACGGCTTACCGGCAGCGCTCGCAGTTGCTGGTGTTCTATTTCATCTTCGTCGCCGTGGGCGCAATCATCATGAAAGAGCGCGCGGAGAACCGCAGACTACAAGCGCAGATTGCCAAGCAGGAGCTGGCGGAGATGCAGGCGGCGCGAGTGCTGGCGCGACGCAAGACGGCGATGGGTTCTTAGACAGGATTGCAGGATTTGCAGAATTGACAAGATAGATCCTGTCAATCATGAAAAATCCTGTAATCCTGTCTACTTTAAATATCCCTTCTCGGCGAGATAACTGATAATCAAGCGCGCGTTATCCTCTGCCGATTTTTCAACAGTATCAATCACGAGCTCGGGTTGGACGGGCGGCTCGTACGGATCGTCAATCCCGGTGAAATTCAGAATTTCACCACGACGCGCTTTCTGATACATCCCTTTCACATCTCTACGCTCGCACTCCTCGAGCGGCGTATCGACAAATACTTCGATAAATCTTTCCGCGCCAATCGTATTTCGCACGTCGTTGCGCGTCGCGCGGTAAGGGCTCACCGCCGCGCATATCACCGTTCCCTGATGCTTCACGATCTCCGCGGCCACAAACCCGATGCGCCGGATGTTCGTGTCACGATCTTCTTTACTAAACCCGAGGCCGCGCGAGAGATGATTGCGGACGATGTCGCCGTCAAGGAGCGTAACCTGTCGCCCGAATTCCTGTAGCAAGACGGTGAGGATCTCAGCCGTCGTCGATTTGCCTGACGCGCTCAGTCCCGTAAACCAAACACAGAAGCCCTGCCGGTGACGCGGCGGGTGAGTGGTAGCGATCGCGTCGCTAACTTCCGGTCGCGCAAACCACGACGGCAACTGCGTTCCGCCATCGCGATACCACTGACGCACTTGTGTGCCTGACAATTGCGCGGTGACAGCGTTTGGCCCGATCTTGCGTACGTCTTCATATCGATCTTCTTCCGGCAGGTAAACGAATTCGCCGAATGACAAAACTTTCACGCCCACTTCGTCTTCAAGACTCTGGACCAGCTCCTGCGCCGCATAAGGTGAGTAAAACGGTTTCCCGGTCGAATCGTTGCCGGGGCTGGCGTGATCGCGACCGATGATCATATGGTTCGCGCCGTAGTTTTTTCTGATCAGTGTATGCCAGAGTGCTTCGCGTGGTCCGGCGAGTCGCATTGCGAGCGGCAGGAGCGCGAGCACGATGCGTTGGTGGTCGTAATACTTGTTCGCGAGTGCTTTGTAAGCGCGAACGCGCGTGAAGTGATCGATATCGCCGGGCTTGGTCATGCCGACGACCGGATGCAAAAGCAGCACTCCGTTCACGTCTGCGACCGCGCGTTTGGTCAGCTCTTCGTGCGCGCGGTGCAAGGGATTTCGGGTTTGGAACGCGACGACGTTTTCGAAGCCGGTCGCGGCGAGGCGAGCGCGTGTTTGTGCCGGCGACAGGCGCAACTCGCGAAAGTCGAAATGCGACGGCAGGCGTAGGACGCGCAACCGTCCGGAGATGTTTCGCTTTCCCCAGCGGTGCATTTCGGCTACGAGCGGGTGGCGCTCGTCAGTCGTTCCGAAGACGTGGCGGGCCGTTTCAGTGAGATCCCAGTTGTAGATCTCCTCGATTGTCATCACCGCGAGTATCTCGTTTCTCGAATCGACGAGGGCGACGTCGCGATCGAGTTTCACGTCTTCGTCGTCGGAGACTGGCAGAGTGATTGGTATTGGAAACAGGTGACCGTCGTGCAGGCGCATTTCGGCGACGACGCGATCGTAGTCGCGCCCCGTCATAAACCGGTCGAGCGGACTGAAAGCTCCGACTGCGAGCAGCTCGAGATCGCAGATCGCGCGCTCGGAGAGACGCACGGTCGGCAATGTTTTGGCGTATGCCAGAGTGTCCGGATGTTCCTCTGGTCTGACCATTAATGATTCAGACATATCCACAGATTACACAGATTACGCAGATTCTAAAAAACCATCCGTGTAATCTGTGGATAAGGTTTTGGACACGCCCTGTAAAGGTTGGCTAATATACGTGACCAATGTGTGGAATCGTAGGGATCGTTCGAAACGACGGGAAGCCGGTTGACGAGCAACTGCTGGCGCGGATG
>Ga0134121_10002401_pt1 | contig 16207 bp, 8 predicted proteins | sample KB301_FD_96463 | JGI IMG/M metagenome (GOLD analysis project Ga0134121, IMG submission 96463) | Terrestrial soil microbial communities without Nitrogen fertilizer from Kellogg Biological Station, Michigan, USA - KB3-0-1 | ecosystem: Environmental > Terrestrial > Soil > Unclassified ... | reverse complement strand
TCCCGGACGACCCGCATAGCCTGCGCGTATGTCGAGAACAAGTTTGGGACTGAACGTGTGGGTCCAGCCGCCGCCATAATTCCTGCCCTTGCCGCTGCCGGAAGTCGAGCCCTGCTCACCCAACGGATTGAAAACTGTCACCACTTGCTGTGTGAAGCGGAAGAAGATGTTGTCACTGTCGGTGAATCGATGATCGATTCTGAACTGCCATCCGTTGGATCTATTCGTGGTCGGCCGACCCTGGGCGAAATTGTTTTGCGCATCGCCGCTGAAGTTTGGCACCGGCGCGTAAGTTTGGAAGAACTTCTGCATTGGCCCAAAGATGAGCGCTTGCGGAATCTTGAAACACGCCGTACCGATCGTTTGGTCTTGCTGTTTCGCGCCGTTCACCGGCAAAGGGTTGCCGGAAGAATCACAGCGAAACGGATCGCGCACAAAGCTGCTGCCCACTTGCCTGGTTGAGTAGGGATTGAAAATCTGTTGACGAAACGGAGTGTTGGTAAAGTCGCCCGCAATCTCAGCCGGGGTGGGAACATACGAGAGAGCCAACCCAGGCTGGCTATATCGCCAACCGTCGTACGAGAACGAGAAGTATGTGTGATTCTTAATTACCGGTCCGCTGACCACTGCGCCAAATTGATTTTGCCGGAAGGGCAAGGGCTTTTTAGGGACGCCGGTACTCGTGCCGCAGCGCGCGGTCGTGCAGACGTCGAAGCTGTTGCGCGCGTCGAAGGCATCGTTGCGCACAAACTCGAACGCCGAACCATGAAAGCTGTTGCCCCCAGACCTCGACACCATATTCATGATGCCGCCCATCGCTCCGCCGAACTCAGCCTTCGCGTCCTGACCCACGACCTTGAATTCCTGCACTGCATCTATGTTCGGAATCACGATGTACGTCGGCCCGCGCACGTTCGTGTTGATGATGCCGTCAAAAAAATAGAGCTTTGAGCGGTTCTGCTGCCCATGAAATGAAGGATCGACAAAGCCCGATCCCGGAATGCCGACATTGCCTTCGACACCGCCAATGCTCTTGTTCTGGGACGTCGAGACAGGTGTCACACCGGGAGTCAACGTGAGCAACTGAGTGAAGTTTCGCCCATTCAAGGGCAACTCTTCAACACTGCGCTCATTAATAACCGTGCCCAGTTCAGAGGACGATGATTGGACTAGTTCCGAGCCCGCGCTCACCTCAACCACTTCCGACATCTCGCCCACCGCGAGCGAAAGGTTCTGCGTGACCGTCTCACTCACTCCCAGCGTAAACGGGTTGGTGAGTGACTTTTTGAAGCCTTTGATCTCAACCACCAGCACATAGGTTGCGGGTTTCACGTTCACGAACGTGAAACTTCCGCTCTGGCTGGTTGACGTCTCGCTCTCAGTCTTCGTGGCCTGATTGATCAGCTTGACGGCCGCTCCAGGCACCGCGGCTCCGTTTGGGTCGGCCACAGTTCCATTGACCTCACCAGTGGCTGTTTGGGCGATGGCGGGCACAGCGATGAGAATCAAGAGAAAGAAGAGTACGGTGAATTTGAGAAAACGCATTGCTTGACTCCTTTCAAGAAGCGGGGGTTTTAGAAGCTAAGATCGCGCCAGCCGCAACTGGCTTCCCTCCTTGATCGCCCACGAATTTCTTTTTGGTAACGCTGTCGCAGCGCTTCGTTCAATTTGCTTATCTCAGAAGTTAATGCGAATCGATCCCTGCATGACGCGTGGCGTTCGCGCGCTCGTCGGTGTTCCAAAAGTCGTCCTGGTCTGCTGAATCGCCGCGCCCTTGCTCCCATCAGGATTGGTGACCGAGACCAGAGCGAAAGTCATGCTGCCATCGATGTCCCGGAAGTTCGCGTGGTTGAAAATATTGTAGATCTCCCAGCGAAACTGCACTTCACGCTTCTCACCGAGCTTCACGTTCTTGAAAACCGCGAGATCGTTGTTGAAGATCGAAGGCATGCGCACCGCGTTGCGGGACATGTTTCCGATTTGTCCTAAACCTGTCGGGCTGGCGAAGCACCCAGTGTTGATGACGTGGGGCGTGCCGGTCGGATCGAAACCGGAAATCGCCGTCATCGGATCGCACACGATGCTTGGGCGCGCATTATTCTGGCCACCGGTAAAGTCTGTGATCATCGTGCAAGTCGTCGCCGATGCTTGGATTGATCCCGGCGGGCAGATCTGTCCGGCCGTGACGGTAACCGTGCCGCTCGTGTAGCTCACACTTAGATTTTTCGGCTTGCCGCTGACATAAGAGGTGGTGCCGGATATTTGATAGTTGTCAAAGAGGAGCTTAACCAGGCGATTGTTCCAGCGGCGGCTCAGGTTCGGTACATCATAAATGTAATTCGCCGTCAGGATGTGCGTCTGATCAAAATCTGAGACTGCGTAATTGAAAGCCTTATACGGACGGCTGTTGTTGACGTCTGAAGTATCGTCGTTGGCATAGTCGAATGACTTCGAGTACGTGTACGCGACCCCATACTGAAATCCGCGGGTGTAGCGGCGATTAACCTGGACCTGAAGTGCGTTGTAGTTTGACGTCCCACCCCAGGTGTTCTGATTAATGTCCGCATAACCGCGATATGGCCGCAGGAAGTCACTGTTCTTCGCACTGCTGGCAGTAAACGGGTCGCGGTTCTCAGGATGACAAGCCACGTTGTATTTGGCCGCGAGCGTGCAATCGACAAACTTTGCGGTGTCGGGAATGCCATTGATGTTGCGCTGTTCGCCGAGATGTCGCGCGAATGAACCGACGTAGGTGGCTTCGACAATGGTCTTGTAGCCAACATCCTGTTGCACGCCGAATGAGAAGTTATAGATGCTGGGTGTATGAGAATTCACCTCGAGCGATCGCAAAGCGGTCGGAAAATTCAAAGCGCTGATGAGACTACCGGCCAGATTGTCGATGTTGCCGTTTTGCAGGGTGAAGACGACCTGTTCCGGCGGATTCGAGCCAAGGCTGCTGGCGCCGGCCCCGCCGGTTCCACCGCCGATGCGGGGCGCATGATAAACCCCGCCCATGCCCCGAATCACCGTGCGGCCCTTGCCGAATAGATCCCAGGCAAACCCAACACGTGGCTCCCAATCGACTGCCTTCGTCTGCCGGAAGCCTTTGGGCACGGTTGAATCAGTGGACAGAACTATCCCGTTCAGAGGATCTCCCGTGCCCGGCACAAACGACCGGACCAGCCGCGCCGGCTGCAGTTGCGCTGCGGTCGGATTGACTATGCGTGGATCGACCGCGCGCTGATTAGCGGCCGCGCAGGCTGTGCCAAATGCGGGAATTCCGTTGGGCTGACCAGAGCAATATGCGGCATAGAGCAAAGGTGCCTTGGCGGGATCGAAACGCGACGGATCAAAGTTCGAACCCTGTCCATCAAGCTGGAAGAAAGGTGTGTGCCCACCCCAGCGTACTCCGTAGTTCAACGTGAATTTGCGACTGACCTTCCATTCATCCTGGGCATACCACTGCAGCAAACGGATTTCACTATTAGTGAAATTGCGATGTTGCGATTCGGTATAGGTGTTGAAATTGCCGAGCAGCGCGTTCGCGTAGGCGAATCCCGTATTTCCGGCAGCCGTTGTGAAACCGTTAGTGGTGCTGGTGCCGAAATCCAACCCGCCGGACCACTTGCCACCGCCCGGCGCCTCGCGATTTAGCAACCGTTCCGAGTAGACGCCAAACTTGAGGTTGTGCGTGCCATGAATCACGGAAAAGTTGTCGGCAAAGGAAGGCTTAATGTAATCGTTGCCAACTTCTCCCCAACGATCCAGCCAGTTGATATTCGCGGGGTTGCCCACGACGCTGCTCCACCCGGTAATGGTGGGGACAAGGCTCAGTCGATTGTTGTCGGGAAATAACTGGGGAGCCGTAAAGTTCAGAGCGCCGCGCGTGAGGCCTTCGAGCATTCCAGTCGAAGGAACAAAGCCTTCCGAGTCATGGCGCATACCAAAGTTGAACTCGTTGACCATCCGCGAGTTCATAATGTGAACCCAATTAGCCGACCAGCCATTGTCCCTGTAAAGGTAGTGCGAGAGGATGCCCCAGCGATCGACGCCGCCACCTCCGTTGGGCCAGCCTGACGTTCCCAAACCTTCGTTGTCTGAAGTCCACCATTGGCCTTTCCAATAAACATCGTCCTTCTTGGACGGCTTTACGTCGAAACGAATGACATAGCTGTGCTTCGGCACGTCGACACTTCGCTGGTTCACATATTGGCCTGGATTGGCGGCCGTTGGTGAGTTCGGCAGCGGAAAATAATTGAGCATGTTCTGAATGCTCTTGTTGATCCGTGCCGCGGGGATGATGTTGCCTGCGAACTGCAAGCCCGTTAAAGGATCCAGTACGACTGGTGTTGCTCCGCTCGAGTTTTTGGACTGGGAAAAGTTTCCGATGCGCTCTAAAGCGGTGGGAACGGTGACCGTGACTGGGTCGGTGGGAGTGATGGTGTGCGGCTTCTCCATCGAGATAAAGAAGAATGCCTTGTTATGTTTTAACGCGGATCCGCCTTCACCAAATCTGGGCAGCGGCAGTGGTCCGCCAAAGTTAAAACCCGGAATCTTGTGGCGATAAAGCGGCCGCGCCAGTCGCGCCTTGTTACTGAAAAAGTTATTAGCATTAAGCGATTCATTTCTGACGAAGTAATAAGCGCTGCCGCGATAGTCCTGGCCTCCACCCTTGGAAACAACATTAATTAGCGCGCCACCATTGTTTCCATACTCAGCCGCGTAGTTGTTCCGCAGCACTTTCACTTCGGCGACCGCGTCCTGGTTGATGGTCATGCTCAGCTTGTTCGAGCCGCTCGGTTCGCCGGCGAACAAACCATCGATGGTGGCTACGGTGGATCGGCCCCGCTGCCCGTCAACGTTCGGCAAGTCCGTGCCAAAACCTTCGCCCACCGCTTCGATGTCATCGTTGTTTGAGGTTCCGGGAAGCAGGCGCAACAGCGATGTGACATCACGACCCTTGGTGGAAATCAGATTTATCTGGTCCGAGGTTAACCGGGCAGTAAGATCGCTGCTCTCTTTTTCGACCACCTGTCCTTCACTCGCGACGGTAACCGTCTCACTCACCTGTCCGGTTCTCAGGGAAATCTCGCCGAAGGCCAAGTCTTCGTTCGCGCTCAGCACGATCTTTGTTCGCAATAACGTCTCGAAACCCTGGTGCTCGATCTTCAATGAATACGCCCCTGGTTGAACCGACGCGAAGTTAAATCTTCCTGCCTCATTGCTGATTTGATCCCGCTTATCACCGGTCTTGTCATTTACCAACGTCGCCATGGCGCCTGGGACTACCGCCCCGTTTGGATCGACGATCACTCCGGAAATGCTGCCAGTCACCGACTGGCCGCGCGCGGTTCCAACCGCGACCAGCAGCGAAACGGCGAGCAACAAACCGGGAAACAGTCGATGAATGTGAAATATGCGGCGGGCGAGCATTGAGCTTTCGTTAAGACGAGCCATGGCAATCTCCTTCAATCTCTGCGAGTGGCGACGAATCGAACCGCGTCACGCAACGATTTCGACCCGTTCGTTTGCCGGCAAACTAAGGCTGTTTGGCCCTTGTTCGCCGGTAACTTTTGCGCAATCCCGAAACCTTGCAAACCCACGATGCTCCCGCATTTCTGCTGGAGCACAAGTTGTATTCATGGCGTGGCCAGTCTCAATGGCCGTAGATGATGTTACCGGTAACGGATACTATGTCGTTACCGATAACGCTGTCAAGCAGTTTTTACGAGCGGGTGAGAAAAGCTCAATGGAAAGGATTAGGCGGCCAGCTTAACGCTAAGGTTCTTTTTCGAGTCCGGAGCGATGTTCAATTTCCTCGATCTTTTTCCCTTCGGGGCTTTCTTCGGCCAGCCGTGCCGTCGCAGTTCCCCGACGCCCAAGCACGAACATGATCACTCCAAAGAGAAGCATAACCGCGCCCCACCAGAGGTTTACGTTCAGTGGCTGCGGGGCTCCTTGGGGCACGATGAGCCCGACCACGATCAGGAGGACGCCAAGCACTGAAAACATCAGTCCAATCGGTAAACGAATATCGAGTCGCATGCTAAGTCCTCCGTATCGATCACCAGAAGATAACGTTCAGAACCAGCGCCGCGAGAACGATGATCACAGCGAGCACGGGTGGACGCTGGTACCAGGGCAAGTCCGTCTCTTGCGCACGTGGCGTCAGGGAATACACCAGACCTCCCAGTTCCCTTTCATCCCTTGCCCTCGTCAGGGCGCTTACGACAATCGTGACGACGAAGCAGGCCGACCAGGCGCAGATCGCGGTCCAAAAGGCCTGTGCCAATTCGCTGGGATAAATATGTAGGACCCCGAACCAACCACCCTTGATGCCAACTAGTCCTCCCGCCGGCAGTGTCAGTCCGTGATGAATTGCGGCCCCGACCGTTCCGCTGATCAATCCAACAAAGGCACCATGTCCTGTGGTCCGCTTCCAAAACATCCCGAGCAGAAATGTGGCCAGCAACGGAGCATTCACGAACGCAAAGACAAGCTGAAGCATGTCCATGATGTTGTTGAATCGAGTCGTGACATATGCAGCGGCGATCGAGATCAGAATTCCGAACACCGTCGCCATGCGTCCCATCCACAGGTAATGTTGATCGCTTGCGCCGCGCTTGATGTAGGACTGATAGATGTCGTACGTCCAGACTGTATTGAATGCGGTGACGTTGCCGGCCATGCCCGACATGAAACTGGCCATTAGTGCAGTCAACCCCACGCCTAACATTCCGGTGGGAAAGTAGTGACCCAACATCAAAGGGATCGCCATGTTGTATTCGAAGGTGCCGTCAGGTTTCTTCGGCAGAGCGAAACCGCTGCCGCCAGTTTTATATGTAAGGGCGATCGCGATCATGCCCGGCAGGATTACCAGAAATGGAAACAGCATCTTCGGGATGGCCGCAATCAGAGGCGTGCGACGCGCTGCGGACATCGATTTCGCAGCCATCGCTCGCTGCACGACCAGAAAATCTGTGCACCAATAGCCGAACGACAGCACGAATCCCAATCCCATCGCCAATCCAAACCATTCGATTCCCATGGGATTCGATGAAGGCGAACCCATAAACTTCCATGATTCACTCCAGGCTCCCGGTGCAAAGCCGTTCGAGGTCGCCACCGTTGCCAGTCGCGCTTGTAGTCCTGACCATCCGCCGACATCCTTCAACCCAAGGAATACCAGTGGCGCGAAGCCAAAAACAATCAGGAAGAATTGCAGCACTTCGTTGTAAATCGCCGAGGTTAAGCCGCCGAGAAAAACATAGACCAGGACAATTGCCGCGGCGATCAAAATACTAAAAGAGAAGTTCCATCCGAGCAGCGTCTCAAGCAGCAGTCCCATCGCGTAAAGCGAGATTCCGGAAGACAAAACCGTCATCAACGCGAACGAGATTGCGTTAAAGCCCCGGGTCTTTTCGTCAAAGCGCAGCTTCAAATACTCGGGCACCGAACGCGCGCGCGACCCGTAATAAAACGGCATCATGAACACGCCGATGAAGGCCATCGCCGGAATTGCCCCAATCCAGTAGAAGTGGCTGGTCGCGATTCCGTACTTCGCTCCTGACGCGCCCATGCCGATCACTTCCTGCGCGCCGAGGTTCGCTGAGATAAAGGCGAGACCGGTAATCCACGCCGGGATCGATCGGCCGGAGAGAAAGAAGTCCGTGCTCGTCTTCATGTAACGCTTCAGCGCGAAACCAATGCCGATCACAAAGACGAAGTAGATGACCATCACGGTCCAGTCAATGAAAGTTAGTTTCATAGTCTGCCTTTCTTAGAAGGAAGATTTACTTCGTCCGATAGCTGCGACTGATGTTCCGTGCCGGAATACTCACGGTATAGCTTTGGCTGTTGGGTGCGACGGACAGCTTGATAAAGTTACCCTGACACGTCTCTTCTTCGTTGGCGATGTAACCCGACATTGTGTTGTCGCGATCTGTTGTTTGCACATTACGGTGAAGTTGGTAGATTGCCTGCACGCCATTCATGCTCCGCAACCGTGCGTACGTTCCCGCTTCACCGCCTTTGCGCGGGCCATTGTCGATGATTGCCACACTCGGATCGATTGAGCGAATCAGCGCCGGGTTGTTGCTGTTATCCACGCCATGATGATCGACCTGATAGACATCCACCACCCCGACAAGATTCTTCGGGCACACGAGATGACCCTCGATGTTCCACGTAAGATCGCCGCCATTGAAGAACTTGAACCGGCCAAAAGTCAGCAAGACAGAGATGCTGTTGTAGTTGTCCGTTGGATCATCCGGCTTGGCTACGAAGTTTTCACCGCAGGGCCGGGCCTGCGGCAGTGCCGACTTATCCCCGAGCACCAGCCCGGCAGACGTCAACACGCGGACGCGCATTCCCGGCTCTTTGAACCTGATCTCATCACCAGGTTTCAAAGTTGAGCGCTTCCCTTCCGCGGTTTGTCGATAAGGGTCGATGAATTCCGCCTGCATGTCTGAGGCCAGCTTGTCCGGTAATCCATGATCGTAGTAGTTAGCGATCGGAATCAGCTTAGCCAGGGCCGGAACTCCACCTTCGTGGTCGCGATGCCAATGGGTGATGACACAGTGATCGATCTGTTTCAGACCGGCCAGTTCAATCGCGACGTGCGCGATTCGGCCGGCATCGCGATCGCCGGGAAATCCAGTGTCGATCAACAGCGACTGCCCTCGCGGCGTAACGATCAAGGTTGCAGCGCCGCCTTCGACGTCGATGAAATAGATATCGAGGGTCTTGGGAGTGGTCCTGGCGTCGACGGTCGCGCAGAGTGCCGCGAATAGAATGACGCATAGACACCTGGGAATTTTCATAACGATCTCCGATCGCGTGGATTTGCGGCCACACATTAGAGCAGTTGCGCATTTATGTCACCCACAGCACAGGTTGGCGAATGAAGAAGTTGCGAATCACCTCTTCAACGCTCGAGTCGGCCGGGAGCCCTTTCCACAGCTCGAGGTAATCGCGCCGATTGAAAGCGATGCCAGCAAAGAGCAGGCTGCTCTGTCGCATGGGCCACTGATCGTCGTACATCACATCCGGCTTCATCGGCCACGATTTCTTATTTGCAACGAAGGGCGCCATGTACTCCATCGCGCTCTGAAATCCGCGACCGTCCACTGTTTGAAATCTGAAGAGGTTTTCCCGAGGCGTCGAAAGAATCTGGCAGATTGTCGCCAGGGCTTCGAGGTTGAACAGCGAATAGCCATAGGGCTTCGTTCGTCTTAGCTCTTCGGGAAAGCTGCCGTTTTCGGCAATCTGATGAGGAACAATGATCGTCTTGAATCGTTCGCGACAGAACTCGAGCAGCTTCCGATCGCCGACGAGTTGCGCAAACGCCGCCACCTGCATGACCCAACAGGTGCCGTGATTGTTCTTCGCTTCGCGCTCATCAATGCCATTTTTACTGGTCGTCATCCACGTAAGATAGTCCTTGAACCACTGCGTGATCGCGCCGAGTTCACTCATTGACAGAGCGCCCGAGTCTTTCAAAACGTCGATCGCGCGAGCCACTTCCACCAAATGAATTGTGTCGATGATTCCGATGCCGCGACCCGTGGTGACGCCATGAATCGCCTGTGCGTATTGCAGATGCGGGTTCATGCGCGTGCCTTCGTCTATGAACCAGGCGCGCAGATGAGCGGCGGCCTTCGTCGCGTAGCGCTTATCTTTTGTTAGCTTCCAGGCTGCGACTAACGCGGGCATTTGCACGCTCAGGCGCATCAGCGCGCGACGGTGATTGACGAAGTTCTCGGGATTCGACATGCCGTCTCGTTGAATGTAAGGACCATTCGGATGCGCCGGATCGGGCCACCAATAGTCACCTTCAGAAAAGAAGTCGTGCAATCCGCCGGCGCTGCGAGAGCTGGATGAAGCGGTGATTGTGATCGGGTTTTCTGAGAGGTATTGGTTGGCGGCTTTGATGATTCGTTGGCGATCGATGATCGCGATGTTCAGCTTCGCTTGCTGACAAACCGCTGATTGGTGCAAAAGGAAAAGCAGAGTAAGAACACAGAACGAGCGGGGGCAAGCCGCCCTTCCTGACCACGAGGTAATTGTTCTTACGTGTTGTCTATTCAGTTGCAGCCTCCACGGAACAAGTGCGCACTTAAACACGTCTCAGGTCGGGAAGGGCGGCTTGCCCCCGCCTAATCCTGAATGAATCTCCCCACGAATCCTCCGCCAGCGCGCATCTTGATTGTCAGGCTGTCCCCGCGCGTGAGCGAAACGTTCTCGATCTTCACTGCGGCGGGATCATCCGTCTGATCGCGAACCAGCATCACCTGATATTTCCCGGCAGAGAGAAATCGCAGTGGCACGTGAAGCTCCCTTCCCGTTAGCGCGTTCAATACTCCCACGAACCAAACACCGTCCCTGCGGCGCGCGAATGCCGCCACTTCGCCAATCTCTGATTGAGTCAGAACGATCGTTTCATCCCAAGCACTCGGAATGGTTTTGATCAATTCAGCCGCCGGATGGTCGAGAATATGCTGCGGGTGCGCGCCATAGATCATCAGCGGCGAAGTAAAAACAATCGCGGTCGCGATTTGATGAGCCCAGGAAGTTTCGCGACGTCGTTCGCCGAAATGCACAGGAGTGTAGTCTGCGTGACCCGCAAGAAAGCGTGTGAACGGGAGCGTTGTGTTATGAACTGATCGCAGATTCAGACTGCGATATTCCAAGCCGCGAATGGCTTCGCGACTCATTTCATTCGGCCACGTGCGGGATTCACCTGCGGGTTTGTTCGCGCCGTGAAACTCAACCATAATTTTGTGTTCGGCGGAAGCGCGCAGCAGCGCCTGATACAGATCGATGATCTCCTTCGCTTCATGATCGAAGAAATCGATCTTTGTGCCAACCACACCAAGCCGATTGAGCTGGCTAAAGAACTTTTCGCGCGCTTCGGCAGTCCGCAGGTTCTTGCTGTGCTCCCAGAACCAAATCCCTACATTGTGCTGTCTTGAATAATCGACGAGGTCACGCATCTGCTCTTCGCTCCAGCGATGCCACAGCCCTTCGACTATGTTGTATTCAAAGCCGAGGTCACCCGCTAGCCGCGAAAACTCCTTGATGCCATCGAAGGTGTTCTCGCCGCCATCGAGATATCGCCACACCGCACGACCGGGCTTGATCCAATCAGTCTTTATTCCCTGAGCAAAGATCTTTTCGTCCGGAGGCGGTGAAAGATTCCTGACGATGTCGCTGTTGACCAACGTATTCAGCTCGCGACCAATGATGACCACGCGCCACGGCGTTGTAATTGTTCCGTCGATCGCTGCCGGTTTCGACAGACGCTCAGCTTCTTGCTTCCCATAACGAAGGTCGAATGGGTGGCTCACCGGCAAGGCGTGACCCAGCACGACCCTGAATTCAGCTTTAAAGCTGGCGTCTTTGCGCACTGCATGCAGACCCATTCCTGGATAGTTGACCAGGGCCGCCTCGGTGATCGCCGCGAAGCCGTTACCGTCCATCAACTGCATCGTTACTGGCGGCGCGAGCCATTCACCGTCATTTATCTTCCAGATCTCTTTTCGCTTGTGGATGCCCTCGTAATGGCCTTCGAAATTATGAAACCATGCGCGGTAGACATCGCCGAGTCGAAAGCTGGTCAACTCGTCTGGAACGCGCTGGCCTTCGCCGGGGATGATGTAACGAAACGCAATCCCATCGTCATAGGCTCTGATTTCAATCGTGTATCTGGTCCGGGTGTCGGTGTGTGTGACAGATGCGCGAGCACCGTTGCAACGATTTCTTGCCGACGAATGAATGCCGCGCGTCGCATACGTTTCGTTCAGCTTATGACGTTCGGCACCGTCAATGATTGCGTCGCGGCCGATATCCACCCCGTCGAGGGTTATTCCCAGTCGCGCGCTCAGTACGTACGTATTCCGGAACTGCACTGAGATGACCGGATAGACGTCGCGAAGAAGGGCGAGTTCAACCCGTCCGTTTGGACTGGCAAGCTTGACTGCGTTTGAACCAGCGCGAGCGATCGCCGGTGCCGCCGCAACCAACAGCGGCGACGCGATCGCAAGAGAAACAAAATCGCGACGCGTGTAGGTTTTCATTTGGGGTTGCGGCAGTTCAGTTTAGTTTCCAGCTGATTGGTTTCGGCTTGTATCCCAGACTCGCCGCGCCCAATTCTTCATTCATGATCAGGAATGCCCCTACACCGTGAAAATCATTAGCGTTTCGCTTACGCCCAAAGTAGTAAGCGAGATCACCTACGTTTGTGCCCTCTGAAATGTCGATGAGATTAGTTAATCCGTCCGCGTCCTTCGACAATTTCGTCAGCACGCCTCGATAACCCTTCTGCGCGACCGCGGCATAATGCTTCGGCAGGTAACCGCGCTTCACGCCCATCCAAAGCATGTACGTATACATGCTGGAGCACGAGGTCTCCAGCCAATTGCCGGCGACGTCGCCTTTATCGACGACCTGATACCAGAGACCGGTCTTCGGCTCCTGATATCGTTCGAACGCCTTCGCGAGTTGCTGCACGATCTTGATCAAATCAGCTCGCTGCGGCTGATCTTTCGGAATGATGTCGAGCAGGATGATCAACGTCATCGCGTACCAGCCAAACGCACGACCCCAATGAAAGGCCGACTGATGCGTGATTGGGTCAGCCCACGGCTGCGCGCCGCTTTCATCGTACGCATGCCATAGCAGACCTGTCGCCGGATCGTTCAGGTGCTGGTGGTAAATCAGCATCTGCTTCACAACTTCTTCGTTGGTGTACTTGCTCTCGCCGAACATCTCGCCGTAGCGCGCGAGAAAAGGGAGCGACATAAAGACGCCGTCGGCCCACAACTGCCACGCGCGGCTGGGAATGTTCGCGTGCCAGAATCCGCCATCTTTTGTGCGCGGATAGGTGTCGAAGACTTTGCGAATGTTCTGCGCTGCGAGCTTGTATTTCTCCTGCTTCGTCTCTTTGTAAAGAATTAGCAGCAGATTTCCGGGCATGATGTAATCGAGCGAGTTAATCGGGCGATTGATCGCGCCCTGCTCGTCGAGGTGCTGATCAACCCACGACTGAATGTGATCGAGGTAACGCTTGTCTTTGGTGCGAAGATAGACAAGGTACTGGCCATAGAGATAGAGAGCCTTCGCGTAACCCCAGCCTTTGAACGATTCGCCGGTTGGATTCCGCTTGATCGTTGATTCGACCACGGCCACGGACCAGTCGGTTGGCAGCGTCGTAACTTTCCTCGTAACGGCTGCGTTCGTCGATGATGGCCAGGTCAATGTAGATAGCGTCATCGCTACCAGAATCAAGAAGGCTGCTGCTCGCTTGTGAGTCATAGCTTTATTCGATCGTTGGTCAATTTGCCGAGGTCACTTCGGCGCGAAACAAAGTACTGCGATCAGACGGGTCAGTGGCCGGCAGCTTCGCCATTACCGATTGATAAGCCCTATCGCGATAGATCGCGGCGGCGCGACGCATGAACGGAAACAGCGTCTCGGGTTTTACTCCACCACCAATCTCCTGATACGCCCACTTCTTTTCGCCAACCGCGATCGGAATAAGAAAGTCGAGCGCCTTGCGAATGCTGCGGCCATCTTTCGTCTGAAAATTCCACAAGTCGACGCCGGCATGTTGGCCAAGCGTCGCGAGCTGCATCAACCCGTCAAGATTTCCGTTGCTGTAACTCCAGGCCTTAGTGCGTGCCAGTTCCAGCGGCTGACGTCCATCAGGCTCGATCTGCGTCCCGATCCGTTTTTGTTTTGCCTGCTCAAGAGTCTGCTTTGCCAGATCATTCCGACCCACGAACAACGCGAAAGATACGACCTGCACATCGTAGTAGGTGCCGTGGTTGTTCTTTGCGGCGGATTCTTCGCGCCCATTCCTGCTGTCGATCATCCACTGGAGAAATTTTCCAAACCAATCTTTCAGACCGTGCTCGTCTTCGCTGGTCAAGGCCCGAGAGCCTGCAAGCAAACCAATCGCATCAACCACGCGCGTCAGTCCCCGCGTCTCGATCAAGCCAATGCCGCGACCAGTGTTCACGCCGGGAATAAATTGCGCGTACTCGAGATTCGGATTCATCCGAGTCGCCGGATCGAGAAAGAACGCGCGCAGCAACTCGACCGATTTCGACGCGTACTTCTCGTCGCGCGTGAAGTAGTAGGCGAGCGCCAGTGTTTCGGCGGCATTCTCAATATCGTCGATGCTCTTATGATCAGTGATCTTGTTGATTTCGGGATTGCGCTCGCCATCGCGCCGGATGTAAGGCAAGCCGTTTGGCGTTTTCGGGTTGGGCCAGAAGTACGGCGCCTGGCTCAGGTAGTCATGCTTGTCGCCACTCGGAGGCGCTACCGATTTGTTTACGATCGAAATCGGAGCAGCGACGAGAGCTTTTTGCGCATCGCGCTGCAATTTGGACCATGCGTTTTCCAGCTCCTTGTCGCCTCGCCTAATCCCTGTGCGCACCGCTTGCAAACGAGTACCGTCGAGCAGAAAGACTCGCGGAGAAACTTCAGTACTGGCGCGAATTGGCCGCTGTCCGTGCGCGCCAATCGCATAGGCGCTGAAACAAACCAGCACATATAACGCTCGGGAGATAGCTTGAGCTCTATGATTAGAGATCATCGAGTAGAGAAAGGAAAACTTCTTGCCGAACCGCGGCTCGACGTTGTACATTGTCGCGCGCCCACAGGCGTTACCGGTAACGAGCAACGGATTCTATTGATTTGCCCCAAAGGCTGTCAATGGTTTATTCCGCGCTAACCAACATGAGCCTAAAACCAATCATTGTCTTTGTCTTCATCGCCGCATCGGCCTACGGGCTTTTAGTCACACAACCGAGTACCGCCGCACAGGGCAATAAGTCAATTTACCGTCAAGGCTGGATCGATTTGAACAAGAACGGCCGGATGGATGTCTACGAGAATCCACGCGCGCCGATCGACGCACGCGTGGAAGATCTGCTCCGACAAATGAATCTCAACGAGAAGACCTGTCAGACGGCGACGCTGTACGGCGTGGGCAGAGGTCGCACGGGACAGAAGGCGCCAATGGAAGATGAACTGCCAACGCCCGAATGGAAAACGACCAAGCTCTGGAAAGACGGCATCGCGAATATCGACGAGCACCTGAACGGCGTCGGTCCGAATGGCAAGAGCATCTATGCCACCGACATCGCGAAGCATGTCTGGGCCATGAATGAAGTGCAGCGATTCTTCATTGAGCAAACTCGCCTGGGAATTCCCGTCGATTTCACGAATGAAGGATTGCGTGGTCTCGCTTTCTCAACCGCGACAAGCTTCCCGTCCGAACTGGGCCAGGGGCATACGTGGGATCCGGAGTTGATTAGCGAGATTGGCCGCATCACCGCCGACGAAGCGCGCTCACTCGGCTACACGAACGTATACGCGCCGACGCTCGACGTTTCTCGCGACCAACGCTGGGGACGAATCGAAGATACCTATGGCGAGGATCCTTATCTTGTTTCGCGTTTGGGAGTCGAAATGGCCAAAGCGATGCAGAAGGATTATCGCGTGGCCTCGACCGCGAAGCACTTCGCGATTTACAGCGTCGGCAAAGGCGCACGTGAAGGCCAGGCGCGCACGGATCCGCAAGTCACCCGACATGAAGTTGAAAACATTCTGCTGCCGCCCTTCAAAGCAGCGATCAAAGACGCCCATATCCTGGGCGTGATGAGCTCATACAACGACTATGACAGCGTGCCCGTGACGGGAAGTCACTACTGGCTGAGTGAACGGCTGCGAAATGAGTTCGGCTTTCGCGGTTATGTTGTTTCCGACAGCGCCGCCGTCGAATATTTGTACAACAAACACGGTGTCGCCGCGGACATGAAAGATGCTGTGCGGCAATCAATTGAAGCCGGCTTGAACGTCAAGACAAATTTCACCGCGCCCGAAGATTTCGTGCTGCCGCTGCGCGAGTTAGTCAAAGAAGGCAAAGTCTCGATGAAGACGCTCGATGATCGAGTCCGCGACGTCCTGCGCGTCAAGTTCGTTCTTGGAATTTTCGATCATCCGTATGTCGAAGACGCAAATCACGCCGTGCGGATCGTAAACTCAGCCGCACATCAGCAAATGGCCTTGCGCGCCGCACGTGAGAGTATCGTGCTGCTAAAGAACGATCGTAGCGCGCTGCCCTTGAGCAAAGACATCCGCTCGATTGCCGTCATTGGTCCGAACGCCGACGAGGATGACCTGAATCGATATCGTT
>Ga0134121_10002400_pt1 | contig 16209 bp, 14 predicted proteins | sample KB301_FD_96463 | JGI IMG/M metagenome (GOLD analysis project Ga0134121, IMG submission 96463) | Terrestrial soil microbial communities without Nitrogen fertilizer from Kellogg Biological Station, Michigan, USA - KB3-0-1 | ecosystem: Environmental > Terrestrial > Soil > Unclassified ... | reverse complement strand
CCGATGTTGATGTCTGCGATCTGCAGTGAGTAAGTAATGCCGTTGATGGTAATGCCGCTGCCCCATGGGATTGCTGCGCTTGTCATGCATGCAGTCAACATGGCCAAGGAAGGGCCAAGGATGAAAAGAAATTTATTTGAAACGTCGGGAATGATTTCTTCTTTCATAAACATCTTCACGCCATCGGCTACCGGTTGAAGCAATCCGAAAGGCCCCGCGCGGTTTGGACCTATGCGGTCCTGCATGAAGGCAGCCACTTTTCGTTCCGCATAAGTTGAATACATGGCAACCACCAGGGAAATGATGAAGACGCCGAGGATGAGCGAAATTTTTATAATGAGTGCTGTCGAAAGCATGTTTATTTAGTGGACTAATTAAACTTTAAAAATGTTACTAAACTTATTTTTTTTACTTGCTCTTTGCCTACTGCCTACTGCCTCCCCGGTATCTGACCGTTACTTATTTGCAACTGCTCCGAAACCACATCTACTGAATTCAAATTCGGTCTGTGCGCCGGCTCTTTTAATTCGTAGTGATTCTGCGATATCACCGAATGACGGTCGACCTTTGTGGGTCCTTCAATCACCCAGTCGCTTGTTTTCTTTTTATCAAAGCGGCACTCATTGCAAATCCATTCAAGCACTTCATCGTATTCATCCTTTCGCGCAGTTACGCGGAATACTTCTTCACCTTTGTACCAAAGGCGGACCTTGCCTGAACATTTTTTGCAATCGCGGTGTGCATCAAAAGGATTTACATTCCATACGCGCGACTTGAACCTGAATGTCCTGTCAGTAAGCGCGCCTACGGGACAAACATCAATCATGTTCCCGCTCATCTCGTTGTCGACGGCCTGCTGGATATAGGTTGAGATCTCAGCCACGTCGCCGCGGTTCATGACGCCATGGACTCTACCGGGACAAAGCTGTTCAGCCACTTTCACGCAACGGTAACAGAGAATGCAGCGCGTCATGTGCAGTTTTATTTTGTCGCCGATGTCAATTTTTTCAAATGTTCTTCTTGCAAACTCGTAACGTGATTTTGAAAGTCCATGCTCGTAACTTAAGTCCTGGAGTTTGCATTCGCCGGCCTGGTCGCAGATGGGACAGTCCAGCGGATGGTTGATCAAAAGAAATTCAACTACACCCTTTCTTGCTTCCAGCAGTTCAGGAGATGTGATGCCTTTCACTTCCATTCCATCCATCACTGTCTGGCGGCAGGAAGGAACAGGTTTTGGCATCGGCCTCGGATCTTTTTCAGATCCTTTCGTCACGTTCACAATGCATGTACGGCAATATCCCCCGCTTGTTTTAAGAGGAGTATAATAACACATGGCAGGAGGAACAATTGCTCCGCCAATCATGCGTGCAGCTTGCAGGATCGTGGTTCCTTCGGGAACTTCGATGCTAAAATTATCTATGGTTACCTTCGGCATTATTTTCTAAGTAGTATGAAGTCAAAAATCATAAGTCAAAAGTCACAAGATTAACAAGATTGGTACACAACATGGCAGACCTATTTCTTCAGATTAATGATAATTCTTGCAATGACTTTTGTAATTTCTTTCAATTCTGAATTCATGGGTTCGAATTTATTGCTTTTCATTTCATATCCTTCCTGAATTACGCCAGACCAGAATTCAGTTTCATCACACGAGCGTAATGCTATTTCATAGAATCGTATCAACTCTTTCCTCGAACTGCTCGCCTTTGCTTCCTTTACATTCGCTCCGATGGATGTTCCGCTTCTTAACAACTGATCTCTTAGAGCAAATTCAACTCCTTCTTTCTTTAATTCAATGGTGAACTTAACTATTACAACTGCAAACTTTTTTGTCCAATCTCTAATATCTTTTTCATAAGCCATGAGAGCAAAATACTCTCATCAGGATCAATAATTACAATTCTGATAAATAATACCTTATAACTTGTGACTTATAACTTACGACTTGTGACTTCTAACTTCTAACTTTTGACTTTTGACTTTTGACTTGTGACTTGTGACTTTTGACTTCTGACTTCTAACTTGCGACTTCTTCCAAATTATTTACTCTGTAGTAATGTTTCACATCCTTAATGCTCGTACCGTTTCTCACATATTCTTCAAAGTCTCCCCTGAAATGACGTATGGCCGCCGCAACGGGCCAGGCCGCCGCTTCACCCAACGGACAAATCGTTTTTCCTTCAATCTTGCTTTGAATATCCCAAAGCAAATCAATGTCTGAAATACTTCCGTGTCCGTCCAATATTTTGTGCAGGATTTTTTCCATCCAGCCTGTTCCTTCACGGCACGGCGAACATTGTCCGCAGCTTTCATGGTGATAGAAACGCGTGAAGTTCCAGAGGTTTTTCACAACACTTACCGATTCATCCATCACAATAAATCCTCCTGAGCCCAGCATCGTTCCGGTCTGGAAACCGCCATCACTGAGGGATTCATACGACATCAACCGTGGTTCCCCTTTGGCTGTTTTCAAAATAAGGTCTGCCGGGAGAATAGGAACTGAAGATCCTCCTGCCACAACAGCTTTCAGCTTCTTTCCATTCTTTATACCGCCGCAATAATTTTCTGAATAAATAAATTCTTCAACGGGAACTCCGAGTTCAATCTCATAAACGCCCGGCTTGTTAATGTGTCCTGAAGCAGAGATCAGTTTCGTTCCCGTGGATTTTCCGATTCCGATCTTCGCATATTCCTCTCCGCCCATTTTCATGATGGGAACGACAGCTGCAAGTGTCTCCACGTTATTGACAACAGTTGGACAATCCCATACACCTTTCACAGCCGGAAATGGTGGCTTGATGCGTGGGTTGCCCCGTTTGCCTTCCAATGATTCAATCAAACCTGTTTCTTCTCCGCAGATGTATGCGCCCGCACCGCAATGCACGTGCAGGTCATGATTAAAGCCGCTTCCCAAAATATTTTGGCCGAGCAATCCTGCTTCATAACATTCGTCGATCGCTTTCTGGATGATATGATACACATACATCATCTCACCGCGTATGTATATATAAGAAGTGTTAGCCCCCAGCGCAAAACCTGAGATGATCATTCCTTCAATCAGTAAATGCGGATTACGCTCCATCAGGTAGCGGTCCTTGAACGTTCCGGGTTCGCTTTCATCAGCATTGCATACCAGGTAACGTGGCACACCTTCAGGCTTTGCAATGAAACTCCATTTCATTCCCGTCGGGAAACCCGCGCCGCCACGGCCACGCAATCCACTCTTCTTAACCTCTTCCACGATGTCAGCATCCTTAAGGCGGAGTGCTTTGTCCAGGGCAGCATAGCCGCCAAAGGACTTATACACAGAGAGTGTGTTCAGTCCCGGCGCGTTAATATTCTCAAGTAGCAACTGTCTTGGCATCCTGGTCAGGCTTTTATTTGTTCTTTAGTCCAGTGTGTTACCCGCTCTCCTTTATTTCTATACTCATTGAGGATTGAATCACACTTTTCAGGAGTCAGGTTCTCATGGTATTTTTCACCGATCTGCATCATCGGCGCCGTGCCGCAACTGGCCAAACATTCCACGGTTTTCAAAGTGAACATCCCGTCAGCGGTCGTCTCCCCGTCTTTGATGCTCAGTTTTTTCCCAATGTAGCGCACAATGTCTTCAGCACCCATCAGCCAGCACGGTCCGGTGCGGCAAACTTCAATCAAACATTTACCCACCGGTTTTAAATTGAACATGGAATAGAAGGAAGCCACTTCATAGACTTCCACCGGTTGTATTTTCAGGATGGAAGCTACGTAATCCATCACGGGTACGCTCAGCCAGCCGTCAAACTCCGCCTGCGCAAGGTGTAACACTGGAAGTATCGCAGACTTCTGCCTTCCTTCAGGGTAACGCTTCATGATTTTATTCACCAACGCCAACGCATCATTTGAAAATCGTATTTCAGACACGGTATTTATTTTTTTTTGTCTATTGTCTATTGTCTATTGTCTATTGTCTATTGCCTATTGCCTATTGCCTATTGCCTATTGCCTATTGCCTATTGCCTACTGCCTACTGCCTACTGCCTACTGCCTACTGCCTACTGCTCTTCATGCGTCCAGCTCTCCCGCAATCACATTCATCGAGCTCATCGTAAGGATGGCATCGCTCAGCATTCCCCCGCGGATCATTTCAGGATAAGCCTGGTAGTAAATGAAACAGGGCCTTCTCAGATGTAGTCTGTATGGCTGTCTCCCTCCGTCGCTGACCAGGTAAAAACCAAGTTCGCCGTTTCCGCCTTCCACACAATGATACACTTCTCCTTTAGGCACATCCGTTTCGCCCATCACAATTTTGAAATGGTAAATGAGCGCTTCCATGTCATTGTACACTTCTTCCTTCGGCGGAAGATAGAAGTCAGGAACATCTGCATGGAAAGTTGTTTTGTCTTCCAGCTTTTCCAGTTTATCCAATGCCTGCTGGATGATGCGGAGACTCTCCCACATTTCCTGCTCGCGCACCATGAAGCGGTCATAAGTATCTCCGTGTGTTCCGACCGGGATCTGGAATTCAAAATCCTGGTAAGACGAATAGGGATTCATCGCGCGTACATCATAATCCACTCCTGCAGCACGCAGGTTAGGTCCGCTGAATGAATAGTTCAGCGCTCGTTCAGCACTGATGGGGCCTGTACCAATGGTGCGGTCCATAAAGATCCGGTTGCGCACAAGCAGTTTTTCAAATTCCTTAAGTCCCTTCGGGTATTCTTTTACAAAGTGTTTTATTTTTCTCCAGGCTGTTTCGTTGAAGTCGCGTTCAAAGCCGCCGATGCGGCCGATGTTGGTGGTGAGCCGCGCCCCGCAGATCTCTTCATAAATTTCATAGATGAATTCACGCCACTGGAAAATGTACAGGAATCCCGTCATCGCACCTGTGTCCACGCCGATAACGCTGTTGCAAATCAGGTGGTCGGAAATGCGCGCCAATTCCATGATGATGACGCGCATGTATTCAACGCGCTTCGGCAGTTCGCATTTAATCAGCTTCTCCACCGTCATGTGCCAGCCCATGTTATTGATCGGGGATGAACAATAATTCATCCGGTCTGTCATCGTCGTATATTGGTAAAACGGCTTGTGCTCGCCCAGCTTTTCAAACGCCCGGTGGATATAACCGATCGTAGACTCCGCATCCACAATGATCTCTCCGTCCATCTTCAGCACATTCTGAAAAATGCCATGTGTGGCAGGATGCGTTGGACCCAGGTTGAGCGTTGTGAATTGCTTGTCTTTTATTTCCGGTGATATTTCCATCAGCTATGAATTCCTTTGATTACAGATTTAAGATTAATAGATTGAAGAATGAAGACTTATTTGTTGCTGCTTGCAGTATTGATGCTCTTTACAAATATTGAAATCAGCTCATTATTTTCATTCATAATGGTTTGCACTTCTTCTAAGTTTGTTACCAAAGGTTTGCGATAAATTATTTTCAGGCAAACCAATGTTTCCCTTAACTCCTTCAGGCAAATTTTCATTTTATGTATAAAGTCAACTCGTGATTCTGCGCTCTGGGCTTCCCCATAATTAAATGCGGGTGATGTACTGCATCGTACCAGTTGTCCGCAAATGTGGCTTCCGGCCTTTGTATTTGGAAGTACTTCACTCAACTTTAAAATGCGAATGGAAAAATCAATCAAGCGATCTTCAAGATTCTCGCGTAATTGTCTTTTACTGCTGGTTTCACTTATGTTTTCTGTTTCCATTTCTTAATTCTTCAATCAAATGCTCTTCAGTCTTATTTCTTCCCTACACCTTCACCTCGGAATTACCCAATCGTCCAAACATCGTATCGTCTTTATCCGTCCGTGTTTCATCTTCCACTTTGTATTCCTTCCGCATCGGGAAGTAATCCATGTCCTCCACGTTGAGAATGCGTTTTAGATTCGGATGTCCTTTGAACCGAAAGCCGAAGAAGTCGTATGCTTCCCGTTCCATCCAGTTGGCTGCGGAAAATACCGGCGTCAAAGTTTCATATTCCAGGTCGTCCTTCGTGGTAAATGATTTGAAGCGGAGACGAATGTTATGGACGAGTGAATGCAGCTGGTACATCATCCCAAACGGTTGAGGGGAGTCAGGGTAATGGAGGCCGCACATCGTTGTGAGATACCTGAACTGAAATGCTTCGTTGTCGTAAAGAAATTGAATGACGGGAACGATGGCTTCTTTGCTCACAATGAAAACCGGGTAATCATATTCCTGGGTTTGAGAAATGATGCGTTCCCCGAATTTTTCTTTCAGTGAACTGGAAATTTCTTCTATCGTTGGCTTGTTCATTTTGTGTCCCACTCCCAAACCCCGTAATTCAGGAGTATAAAATTATTATCTGCTCATCATTTTTGTTTTTGCTGCTGCCTGCTGTCTCATTCTATTCCATATCCGGCCAGCAACTCTTTATATTGTGGAGAGTTTCTTCTTCTCAATGATTCATTCTTCACCAGTTTTTGTATGCTGAGAATTCCTTCCAGCACCTGCTCGGGGCGCGGGGGACAGCCGGGGATGTATACGTCCACCGGGATAATTTTGTCGATTCCCTGCAGCACGGAATAGGTGTCGAAAATTCCGCCACTCGAGGCGCATGCGCCCATGCTTAATACCCAGCGGGGTTCGGCCATTTGTTCATATACCTGTCTTAATACAGGTCCCATTTTTTTCGCAATCGTTCCCATCACCATCAGCAAATCAGCCTGGCGCGGGGAGAATGACAACCGCTCTGAACCGAAGCGAGCCAGATCATAGGTGCTTGCCATCGTTGACATGAATTCAATTCCACAGCACGATGTTGCAAAAGGGAGCGGCCATAAAGAATTCGCGCGCGCCAACCCGACGGCTTTGCTGAGCGATGTAGCCATAAAGCCCGGACCGCTGTAGCCTTCCGGCATGTCAGCGATTTTTACGATTGAATTATCGAATGTCTTTCTTATTTCAGCCACGGTACTAAGTACTAAATACTAATATCTACTAATTTACAAATCAGATTCTGGCAACAATATCCTAACGCATTTTCACTTCTCTTTGTTTTTTTCTTGCCAACTGCCAACTGCCAACTGCCTACTGCCTACTGGCTACTGGCTACTGGCTACTGGCTGTTCCCTACTCCCACTTCAACGCACCCTTCTTTATTATATAGAAGAATCCTGTAAGCAGAAGCACCATGAAAATCAGCATTTCAATAATTCCATTTATGCCCAGTGACTTGAAATTCACGGCCCAGGGATACATGAAGATGACTTCCACATCAAACAGTACAAAGAGAATTGCGACAAGAAAATATTTTATGGAAAACGGAACGCGGGCATTGCCCTGGGATTCAATTCCGCACTCAAAGGTTTCAAGCTTTATTTTGGACTTTCTTTTAGGTCCCAGCAAATGGGTGGCAGCCATGGTAGTCACCACAAACCCTGCGGCAACGATAAACTGAAGAACAATCGGAAAGAAATCACTCGGAAGGTGCTGGTTTCCCATAAGTTACGTTTAGCGCCCGCAAATTTATTCAAAATCCCGTTGCTGACCGAATAATGGAAGATTTTTCTTTGAGCAGGGTTCCTTTATAACTTACAATGAACGGACAGTTTATTCGTCTTTGAAAAAAAAAGTAATAAAAAGTTAAACAAATGTTTGGTTTTATTAAACACTTGTTTAGTTTTGCGCCCTTGATCTGAAAAAAATGTCAACGACAGAAGCCCGGGAGAAAATAATTAATGCAGCGGAAGAGCTCTTTGCCGAGCACGGATTTGATAACACCAGCGTGCGGCAGCTGGCGCTCAAAGCAAAGGTGAACGTGGCCATGATCTCTTACTATTTCGGCTCCAAGGAAAAACTCTTTGAAACGCTGATCGAAGACCGCACGAGTTTCCTGCGCGGAAAAATCCATGCCCTCAACCTGGAAGAGATCAGCTCCTGGCAGAAGGTGAACATGATGGTGGAATTCTTTGTGGACCGCTTTTTTGAAAAGCACCTCATGCACCGCATCCTTCACCGCGAAATGGGAATGAACCACCGGTCAAAACTAACAGAGGCCATCGGGAACATCCTTTCAAGAAATGCCAATGAGATGCGCCAACTGCTCAACGACGGCATTAAGAAAAAAGAGTTCCGCAAAGTCGATACGGAAATGATGATGGCTTCTTTCATCGGAACACTGTGGCAGGTGGTAGGCTCCTACAACCTTACATGCAAGGTGCTTGGTCAAAAGCCGGACAAAACGGGTGTGCCGAACGAAGAAGTAAAAGCCCGCCTGAAAGCTCACCTCAAAGAACTCTTCACTTCCTACCTTAAAAAGCAATAAGAGCGGTCCTGAAAAAAATCACCCTACAATCTCTCTATCTGAAATATGAAATTCAAAACCCGATTTAAAAAATTCCTCTTCCTGCTGCCAATGGTTTTTATGGCGCTGCATTCGGGCGCACAGGTCATGACGCTCGAGCAGGCCATCAAACAAGGCATTGACAACAACCGCCAGCTGAAAATTTCCAACTATAAAGTAGCGCTGGCGGAAACGAAATACAAGGAAGCCGTTGACCTCACCCTTCCTTCGCTGAAGGCGTCAGCGGGATACACCAGGCTGAGTGACGTGGACGAACCCAAGATTCAATTCCCCGGCGCTCCCGAACCGGTTGCGCTTTTTCCCGTGTACGTGAATAATTATTCAGGCAAAGTTTCCCTGAGCGAAACCGTTTTCAGCGGGTTCCGCCTCAAGTATGCAATGGAGTCACAAAAATTGTTGCAGCAGGCTGCGAAGCTGGACGCTACAAAAGACCGTGACGAGGTGGTGTTCAACATCATCAACTCCTATTTTAATTTATACAAGCTTCAGCAAGCAATACAGATCGTGACCGAAAACCTCCGTTCGCTCGACCAGCGTATCAACGAATCTCAAAAGATGGAAGGGCAGGGAATCCTCCTGCACAACGACCTGCTGAAACTGCAGTTGCAGCGCAGCAACACCGAACTCACACAAATCGATCTCCGGAATAATTTATCGGTTGCCACCTACAACTTCAACATCCTGATCGGCAGCAATGAAAAATCAACTGTGAACATTGATTCAACAATTGTAAAAGAGACGGATGCATTAAAGCCGCTGGATGAATTCATCAGCGATGCCCTCAAAAGCAGGAGCGACCTCCAGGCGACGCAGACACGCAGCAAATCCATGGAAAATAATTTCAGGATCGCAAAAAACAGTTATTACCCGCAGCTCGCCGTAGCTGCAAACTACTACGATGCACGTCCGAACCCGCGCGTGATCCCGCCGCAGGATAAATTTGTTACCACGTGGGATGCCGGTGTCGTGCTTACATGGGACCTCATGAACCTCTATTCCAACAAGCACAACGTGGCCGATACAAGGATCCAGGTGCAGCAGAGCGAAGAGAATATTCATTTGCTTGAAGACGGCATCAGGATGGAAGTAAATCAAAGTTATGTGGCCTGCCAGGAATCAAAACAGAAAATAGAAGTGATGCAATCAACCCTTCAGCAAGCCGAAGAAAATAACCGCATCGTAAGCTCCCGTTATAAAAGCTCACTTGCATTAACCAGCGAAGTAGTGGATGCCGACGCAGCACTGCTCCAGGCCAATATCAACCTTGCGCTTGCTAAGGCAGACGCTTGCGTGAACTATTACCGGCTGATGAAAGCAACCGGCAACCTCAAATAAAATCCTTAAAAAAATATTCATCCCGAAAAAATCTAAAACAATAAAAATGGAAGCTACTGAACAAAAAAAGCCAAAGAAGAAAGCTCCGCTGATCATCCTTTCGCTGGTCATCATGAGCGCCGCCGCATTCGGCATCAGCAAATATGTTTACTCTTTGCACCACGAGGACACCGATGACGCGCAACTGGATGCAGACATCAGCCCCGTGCTTTCGCGCGTGAGCGGGTACGTGAACGAAATCCGGTTCGAGGAAAACCAGCACGTGAATAAAGGAGATACGCTCGTGAAGCTTGACGACCGCGACCTGTACATTAAAGTGCAGCAAGCGCAAGCAGCGCTCGACAATGCGCTTGCCAACGTCTCCGTTGCAAAAGCGAATTCCGGAACATCACAGGCGAATGTGGCAACGGCTTCTTCGAATGTGGAAGCTGCAAAGGTCCGCGTATGGAAAGCCAACCAGGATTTTGAACGCTACCAAAGTCTCATCAACGACAAGGCAGTTACGCAGCAGCAGTTTGATGCCGCCAAAGCGGAAAAACTTTCTGCCGACGCGCAGCTTGAGTCAGTGGTTAAACAGGAATCGGCGGCTTCCATGCAGGGACAGGCATCTTCGCAACAGGTCACGGTTGCACAGAGCATGATTGCGCAGCGCCAGGCTGACCTCGATTTTGCAAAACTGCAGTGGAGCTATGCAACGATCATTTCCCCGGCAACGGGACTTGTTTCGAAAAAAAGTATCCAGGCAGGCCAGTATGTGAATGCGGGAACGCCTTTGTTCTCGGTAGTTTCAGACAACGGCGTATATGTAATAGCTAATTTCAAAGAGACACAATTGGAAAAAATGAAAACCGGTTTGCCCGTTGAGGTGAAAGTGGATGCATTTCCATCTCAAAAAATTGAAGGGACCGTTTATTCATTCTCTGCTGCCACCGGCGCAAAGTTCAGCTTGCTTCCGCCCGACAATGCAACAGGAAACTATGTAAAAGTAATTCAGCGCATCCCGATAAAAATCAAACTGAACGTGGACAAAGAAATGGCCAGCGCGCTTCGTCCCGGAATGAGCGTGAAAGTCAGCGTAAAGTTGGATTGAATAAAGTCAGAACGCTGATGTTCATGATCGTGATGATTTCTCAGATGTAAATCTTAACCTGTCATAAGGATCATAAAAATCTGCGTTCAAATGAATTTGTAATATGCCAGAAAAAGGATTTAGAAAATGGATCATCACGATCACGGTGATTCTAGCTTCACTGCTGGAACTCATTGACACCACCGTGGTGAATGTTTCCCTGCCCCAGATCATGGGAAATCTCGGCGCCACACTGGAAGACGTGGGCTGGGTAGTGACGGCTTATGCGGTAGCCAACGTCATCATACTTCCGATGAGCGGATGGCTGAGTAACCGCTACGGACGAAGAACATATTTCGCCGCTTCCATCATTTTATTTACGGTCGCATCTTTCTTCTGCGGTAATGCGCACAACATCTGGGAGCTGATCATTTTCCGTTTCATACAAGGGCTTGGCGGAGGAGGCCTGCTTTCAACTGCCCAGGCAATTTTAATGGAAACATGGCCGAAGGAACAAATGGGAACAGCTACGGCTTTGTTCGGGCTGGGCGTGGTGGTGGGACCTACATTCGGCCCTACACTCGGCGGCGTGATCACCGACCACTGGTCATGGCCGTGGATTTTCTTCGTGAATATTCCGCTGGGCATCATCGCGCTGCTGTTAACGCTTAATTTTATCAAGGACTCCGTGCACGGACTGGATCAGAGTGACAGGGTCGACTGGGGCGGAATTATTCTGCTTACGCTTGGCATCGGTTCGCTGCAGGTGGTACTGGAGCGCGGAGAAAGCGAAGACTGGTTCAACACACCTTATATTACAGTGCTTGCCATTGTTTCGGCCATCTCGCTTGTTGCCTTTGTTGTCCAGGAACTGCGAGTGGCGCATCCCATCGTGAATATCAGGGTCATGAAAAACCGGTCTTTGGCCATCGGCATGTTCACCACTTTCATTCTTGGCTTCGGGTTGTTTGCATCCATTTTCATCTTCCCGATCTTCTGCCAGAACATCCTTGGCTTTACGGCGCAGCAAACAGGCGAGCTGCTCATTCCCGGCGGACTGACCACTATTTTCTGCATGCCTTTCGTGGGAAAAATGCTGCAGAAAAAATTCCCTCCGCAGATCATGGCCACGGTGGGTTTCATTTTGTTTTTCCTTTTCACCTATACGCTCGGACAATCAAACCTTACTTCCGGCGAAAGCAATTTCTACTTCCCGCTCATCCTCCGCGGCATCGGGCTGAGTTTTTTGTTTGTTCCGCTCACAGCGCTGGCGCTGGGCAGCCTTCAGCCGAAAGATGTTGCGCAGGGAACAGGATTGAACAACATGATGCGGCAGCTCGGCGGCTCCTTTGGCGTGGCATTGATGACGACGGTCATTCATTTGCGCCAGGGATATCATCGCAGTATTCTTCTTGACAATGTAAACCAATATGATCCGGATTTCCAGGCGCGGTTCAACGGCATCTACAACACCTTTATAGCAAAAGGATATGCAGTGGTGGATGCGACGGCCATGGCATACAAGGCCATCGAGGGCGCCGTGCTCAAACAAACGTATTTGCTTTCTTACATGGACGGCTTCTGGCTGACGGGAATGTTTTTCATCGTCTGCATTCCGCTCTTGTACCTGCAGAAAATAAAACGCGGGGCGCCGGTTTCTGTGGAAGCGCATTAGGGAAAGTAGGCAGTAGGCAGTATGCAATAGGCAATATGCAGCAGGACAAGCTCGTCATTGTGGGCAAAATGCAGGGTGTTACACAAGGGTAGTCCGGATGAATGTTTTTACATGGAAGAACCGGCGATCGGCAATCACAATAGATGTGTTGATCAAAAACCAGCCGCTGATGCAAAGAAAATTTTGATAGGTTTACGGGATTAATTCAATTGCGGCATGAAAAGGATTTTGTTTTGCCTGCTTTTTTCGTTGACGTCATTTTTTTCTGCATACGCTCAAAATACATGGGTGCAGAAGCTGAGTTTTGCATACAATCTTCAGGGCTATTTTGACACTTTAACCGGGGTTAAGAAAATTGAAGTCGCATCAGATGGTTCATACTATGTGCTTGCAAATACAGAAGCACACTATGTTCAGAAGATTTTCAAATTTGCTCCAAACACTCACCAGCTGCAATGGTCAGTGGATGCCGGATACAATGGCAGCCAGATTGAGCGATGGACTGATGTCATAAAAGCAACTTCCGATTCTGGAATGGTTATGTGCTACAATGCTTATGACAACTTTGATAATATGCTTTCAGGATCGATTGATAAATATTCCTCCTCCGGAATTTTACAATGGAGCCATCAATTCATCGGGGACCCATTTACAAGCCATACTGCTTTTGATATTGTCGAAAGAGCGGCAGGAGGCTTCTATACATTAATTGAAGATTCTCTCTATACGCTGGATGCGGCGGGGAATACAATTGATTCAACCGATCTTATCTCAGGAACCCGCTTAATCGAAATGGCCAATGGGGACTTACTTGTTTTTACTGCCGGTAATGTACTCACCAGGACAGACCTGTCGGGAAATATAATCTGGTCGCAAGCCTGTACAGGTGTATTTGCTTATGATACCGCCAGTGTTTTTATTGCAAATGCAAATTCATTTATAAAAAAAGTGGATGCTTTGTCGGGCGTTCAGAATTGGAACCACGACTATGGGTATTCTCCGATTTCTGAAATCGAAGCAACTCATGACGGAGGCTTGATCGCATCCATCGGATATAAAGCCAATGGAGTTACTGCCACAGGTGGAGTTCCTTCACCCGGAGTTTTATTTCGTGCAGATTCATCAGGGGACACCTTGTGGACGAGGACATATTCGCTTCCTCACTTCGGGTTGTCCACGTTTAAAATGATGCCTGGTGGAAATCTTCTTGCAGGAGGATGCTACATGTCAGGCTACACCCAGGCCGGTATGAACCGGAATCATTCTGCTTTCTTCTGTATGATGAATGCAGATGGCAGCTACCCTTTGGTGCAAATCAGTTACTTGGTTCCCGGGGATGCAAACCACGATCAGTTTATAAATTTTGTGGACGATGCCCTGGAGACCATGTTGTCCTTAGGGCAAACAGGCACCGGGCGCGACACATCGGTTGATGGCCAGGGACGTCTCCCGTGTTTATCCGATTTCAATGACGTTGCCATAGAATGGGACAGTATTTCTGCTTCAGGAATTAATTGCAAATACGCCGACTATGATGGCAATGGAATTATTGACACGAATGATGTTCGAACTGATTACTGTTATTCGGACTCGATGCCTGTGATCTTTAGATTTCAAAATCAGGACCTGGCACAGAGCGTTGAAGAATTTTGCCTTGTTCCTGTTCATGATACGATTGCCCTCGGCGATACAGCACTTTTCTATATGATAATGGGCAACAATGCAAACCCAGTGGACTCCCTATATGGTTTTGCTTTCTCTTATTTCACCTCATATAATGACGTATCGCCTTATCCATTATTCTTCAATTCTGCATTGGGCACAATCGGTTCAGACCTATTCGCTTTTCACGACATGGTAAGTGATAGGGTACACACCTTAATGTGTCGTACTGATTTTCAAAATGCAATCAATGTAAATGATACAATGGGAATTGTTTATTTCATCGGCATTGGACTGGATACTTCTACGGTGTATAATCCAGTCATTGCTGATTTCAAAGCTATTCTTTCCAACGGTACAGAAATTCCTTTCAATGTTTGCGCAGGAACAGTCATCGTGGATTCATCGATGGTTTCAGTTGAAGAAAAAGATAATTATCAATTGAAGGTCTTTCCAAATCCGGCAAGTGAGCAACTGGAAATTAGAAAAGGGAAACCAGGAACAGCCGCTGAAATTTTGATTTATGATATTCTTGGAAAAAAAATAAAAAAGATAAAATCTTCTGAAGCAACTTTAACAATCTCCGTCGAAGGTTTGCCAAATGGATTTTACACAGGAACCGTTACCACAGAAAATACCGTGAAGAATTTTTCTTTCGTGGTGCAGCACTGATTTACTGGAACGTAATTTTTCCCCTCGACAGGTTTGAATCGCCTGACGACACGGTATAAAAGTAAATCCCATTTGCCAGCGTGCCGCGGTTAAAACGAAACGAGTTTTCAGATACAGCTTCGAGTTCAAATAAATTACTCCCTGCTATTTTATTTCCCGTTGCATCAAAGAGTTCGAAACGTATGTCGCCGGCATGTTCAGGAAGTTCATTGAATAAAATATAAGTGCTCGTGGTAGCGGGATTCGGATAAACGAAAACGGAATTCGCGCCTTCGCCGTAAATGATCACGGACTTTATTTCTGAAAACGTAAAGAGCCCGTTATAATCAGTTTGCCTTAACCTGTAATAGCTGACTCCGTTCAGCGGGTGCATATCCATCGTGGCGTAGTGCAGCAACACCGTGCTGTTCCCGGCGCCGTTCACTTTTTCGATTTCGCTGAAATTGATTCCGTCTTTCGACCGCTCAACAGTGAAATAGTCGTTGTTGATTTCGCTTTCCGTGATCCAGGTGATCGCCACTTCTTTTTTATTGACGGCGCGCGCATCGAAGCTGAGCAATGAAATCGGCAGCGGACTATCCTCCAGCGAAAGTGTCCATGCTCCGAAATTTCCTACGGACGGAACATACACCGCATTTGCTGACGGGTTATACTGTCCTGCGATCGGCAAATCCCAGCCGTACACAGGAGAGTTCCACCGCTGTGCACGCAGGTTGACGTTCCCGTTTGCCGGAGCTTCGAGCGGCGCATAAGTAAATGTAAGGTCTGCAGTAGCGGCACCAATGGACTTGTCAATCTCCCAGAAACGGTCGACGGTGTTGGCGCTGTTGTCCACACCGTTCTGATCATTCAGCGTGGTGACGAGCGTGGGAGTAGTCGGGAAAGGCGTATTGTCGGGAGCCGTAGGATACGTGGATGCGATAACATTCCCGATGTTGCCTGAAGTCAAATCAATCGTAAGCGGGATCTGCACGCCTGAAATATTCCCGAACGGAATCGCATGTGGACCGGTTGTGCTTCCAATGGCCCAGAGTACGTTGGAAGAATTGTCAGTTTTTTCGCTCAGGATAATTCCTGTTGAATAAGTAATGGCACCGGTGGAAGAATTGGAAACCTGTAGCTGGTGCGAGTTCAGATCGAGCGTGCGGCTTCCCACATCTAAGACGCCCGTTGCGGGAAGCCCGCAGACTGCAGTAAGTACCTGCAACGTCTTGGTTCCGCTGCCGGCCAAGGTCAGGTTGCAGAACCTGGTTGAATTTGTTCCCTTGATATCCTGGTTGGCGCCGTTGAGGATCACTGTTCCCTGCGAAGCGCCGAAGCAAACGGTTCCTGAATTGTTGATCCAGTCGCCGGATAAATCAATCGTTCCTGAATTCGATATCAGCGTGCCTGCATTATTTACAATCGTTCCCTGTACGGTCATCTGTGTGCCTGCATTGATCGAAATAAAGATGTTGTTATTGTTCATCAATT
>Ga0134121_10002399_pt1 | contig 16211 bp, 17 predicted proteins | sample KB301_FD_96463 | JGI IMG/M metagenome (GOLD analysis project Ga0134121, IMG submission 96463) | Terrestrial soil microbial communities without Nitrogen fertilizer from Kellogg Biological Station, Michigan, USA - KB3-0-1 | ecosystem: Environmental > Terrestrial > Soil > Unclassified ... | reverse complement strand
CCGAGCGTCTCGCCGCGGCGGTCGGGCGGGATCGAGTACTGTACGATCGGTACTACGAAGCCGAATTCGCCCGCGTCGATCTGGACACCTACCTCCAGGGGCTCTACCACGACGAGTCCGATCTCATCGCCGTCTTCCTCTGCGCGGACTACGAGCGTAAGGAGTGGTGCGGCCTGGAGTGGCGGGCCGTGCGGGACCTGATCAAGCAACGGCAGGCGGCCTCCGTGATGCCACTGCGGTTCGACAACACCAAGATCCCCGGCCTGTTCTCGACCGACGGCTACGTCTGGATCGGAGATCGTTCGCCGGAGGACATCGCGGATCGGATCCTCGAACGCTGGCGGCTCAACGAGGGAGGGGGCCAGGGGGTGAGGACTCCAAGCGATGCAGCTCCAAAATGGACTGACGAGCTCCGCATCTACGGCGAAGGCTTCGTCGGCCGGCAAGACGAGTTGGCCGCCATGAACCGGGCCTGGGCGGTCGGAGCGCGGATCTTCGCGCTGCATGCCGAGGGCGGGGCGGGCAAGACGCGGGTCGTGTTCGAGTGGTTGGTAGGGATGCGCGATGCCGGCTGGCGTGGGGCTCGGCGGGTGTTCGTGCATTCCTTTTATAGCCAGGGGAGCGACGAACGGCGCAACGCCACCTCGGAGCTGTTCTTCGAGCAGGCCCTCGCCTACTTTGGCTATCGCGGTGAGCCGATCCTCCAAGCCGATGAGAAGGGCCGCACGCTGGCCCGGCTGCTCGTCCAGCACCACGGCCTGCTGGTCCTCGACGGGCTCGAGCCGCTGCAGCATCCCACCCAACACGCCGAGCGGGGCCGCCTGAAAGACCCCGGTATCGCGAGGCTGCTCTTGTCGCTGGCCAGCGCCGCCGCCGACGGGATGCCCGGACTCTGCCTGATCACCTCGCGCCAGCCGGTCGTCGAGATCCAGGAGCGCACCGGCGCCACGGTCCTCCAGCAGTCGCTCGATCATCTGCATCGCGACGATGGCGCGGCGCTGTTGCGGCAGTTCGAGGTCATCGGTCCAGACGAGGAGCTGAAGACGGCGTCGGACGAGTTTCACGGCCATGCCTACTCGCTGATGCTGCTGGGCTCCTATTTAAGGAATGCGACCGACCACCATGACATCCTCCGTCGGCGCGAGGTCGTGCTGCTGGACGAAGATTCCGAGCACGGCAACCATGCCCGGCACATGTTCGCGGCCTATGTGCGGCATCTAGGAGAGCACAGCCCGGAAGTCGCAGTGCTGCGCCTCCTCGGCTTCTTCGATCGCGCTGCCGAGCGGCAGCTCCTCGCCGTGCTGCGGGCACGCGAGGGGGTGGTTTACAAGTGGACGAATGAAGCTACATGGGCTGACAGGCGATCGCATCCGAAGCGCATCGCTGACGCGCTGTCTGAGGTGATCGCGCCGCTGCTGGATTTCCCACAGGCCCAATGGCACCGCGTGCTCAACCGGCTGCACGATCTGCGCTTGATCGATCTCACCAGGGAAGAAAAGTCTTCCGCAGTGGATGCTCATCCGCTGCTGCGCGAGTGCTTCGCCGAGCAGGTGCAGGCGCAGTTTCCGGCCGCGTGGCAAGCCGGTCACCGGCGGTTGTTCGAGCACCTGAGCAGCTCGGCCCCGTACTGGCCGGCGGGAATCGAAGGTCTCCAGCCGCTGTACCAGGCCGTGGCTCACGGCTGCCTGGCCGGATTGCACGAGCAGGCGCGTGCCGAAATCTACCGCGATCGTATCCTGCGAGGCACGGGAGCCCGGGGCTTTTATAGTCAGAGAAAGCTCGGCGCGATCGGTGCGGACCTGGGGGCGGTGGCATGTTTCTTCACGACGCCATGGACCACCCTCGCACCGACCCTTGCACCCGCCGCCCGGGCGTGGCTGCTCGCTAACGCCGCCTACTACCTGCGAGCTCTGGGCCGGCTGACCGAGGCAGTCGAGCCGATTCGACTTGGGATCAGAAGCGAGATTGAACGAGAGGATTGGAGGAATGCTGCGATCAGCGCCAGCAACCTGAGCAAGTTGGAGCTCACCCGAGGTGAAGTGACAGAGGCAGTAACCGCTGGCGAGCAGGCGGTGACGTATGCGGACCGCAGTGGGGATGCGTACCAAAAGACGATCAGCCGCGCGACGCTGGCTGACGCCCTGCACCAAGCGGGCCGGCGAGACGAGTTGCGGCGTCTGTTCGAGAATGGGGAGTCGTGGCAAGCTGCTTGGCAGCCGGAGTACCGCCGGCTCTACTCGCTGCAAGGCTTCCAGTATTGCGATCTCCTGCTTTCTAAAGCGGAACGCGCGGCGTGGCAGAGTTGGCTGGGCGCAAAGATCGACACGAATGAGGTGCTTACAACAACCACTGCCGCCTGCGCTGCGGTCGGTGAACGCGCCGCGTATGCCCTCAGAATTGCGGTGTTCCATCAACGGCTCCGCGACATAGCCCTGGACCACCTCACCCTCGCCCGAGCCGCGCTGTACAAGGGCCAGCCCGCACGCGACCACATCGAAGCTGCCGTCGACGGCCTCCGCGCGTCGGGGCAGATGGATGACCTCCCGCGTGGCTTGCTGACTCGTGCATGGCAGCGTTGCCTTTCGGGTGACGAGGCGGGTTCCCGGGCGGACCTGGACGAAGCGTGGGAGATCGCCGAACGGGGGCCGATACCGCTGGTTCAGGCGGACATTCAGCTCACCCGCGCCCGCCTCTTTCGCGACCGCGCGGCGCTGGCCGAGGCGCGGTGGCTGATCGACAAGCATGGATATCACCGGCGAGATGAGGAGCTGGCGGATGCGGAGGCGGCGGCGGAGAGGTGGGACCTCACCCCCCAGGGGTCGTGATGGGTCGTGATACCCTCTTCTCACGGAGAAAGATCATGGAGCGCAACGACCTTCTCGCCAGAATCACCATCGACCCGGAGGTCTGCAATGGGAGGCCGACGATCCGGGGCAAGAGAATCACCGCCCAGACCATCCTCGAGTTCCTGAGCGCAGGCGAGAGCCGCGAGGAGATCCTGCGGCAGTACCCCTCCCTCGAGCCCGAGGATATCGATGCCTCCATAGCCTTCGCAGCCTGGCTGATGGGGCACAGCTACGTCGTCAAGATGACCGCCTAGATGGCCAGATTCGTCATCGACGTCAATCTGCCGTACTACTTCTCGGTCTGGAAAGGATCGGACTTCGTGCACCTCCGGGATCTCGGCGATGCGTGGACCGATACGCGGGTCTGGGGAGCTATGCCAAGCAGGAAGGCCTGACGATCGTCACCAAAGATACCGACTTCTCGGACAGGGTCCTCCTGGCGGCTCCCCCGCCACGTGTCATTCATGTACGGCTCGGCAACATGAAGATGCGTGAGTTCCATCTCGTGATCGCCGGCCGTTGGGAGGCCATCTGCGATCTGAGCCGGAACTGCAAGCTCGTCCGCGTGTTCGAGGACCGGATCGAGGGCATCGACTGAGCTGGTCGCTGTCGCCGAGCGGGGTCCGATGCCGCTGTTTCAGGCGGACATTCAGCTCACCCGCGCCCGCCTCGTTCGCGACCGCGCGGCGTTGGCCGAGGCCCGCCGGCTGATCGAGAAGCATGGCTACCACCGGCGGGACGGTGAGTTGGCGGATGCGGAGGCGGCGGCGAAGGGGTGGTGAGGGCTCGCGAGGAGCCAGGCTCACTAGAGGGGCTTCCCCGCTCCTGGGAGGACGACACGATGATTCAGCACTTTCATGTCCTTCTTGAATGGGATGCCGAAGCAGGTGTCTGGGTGACGTATGTCCCGACGTTGAACGGGCTCTCGACCTTCGGAGAGACGAGAGACGAGGCGCTCAGCCAGACTCGTGAGGCGATTCTGGGCTATCTGGAAGCGGCGGAGAAAGAAGGCATAGCCCTCGCTGGTCCTGCAGAGTTGGTCGATCTCGAAGTCGCGGTCGGTTGAGCCGCCTTCCAAAGGCCGAAGTCTCTGTCCCATCGGGACAGCCATTTCTAGCCCCGGGTTTCAACCCGGGGTTGGGGTGGCGATCGCCCGCGCAAACGCCGCGAGAGCCTCCTGCACCGCCCCCGCGATCTCCGGGTCGGCCGCGATCCCGGCCGCGTCGATCTTCCGGCCGCGGAGCGGCACGGCAATCGATGCCTCGCTCACCAGGCGGCCGGACATCACGCGGACCGTCTCGGCCAGCGACTCCTGCGCGTACGTTGCCGGGGGTGTGGCGTTGAGCAGCGCGACGGGCTTGTCGATGAACTCGAAGCCGCCGACCAGCCAGTCGAGGGCGTTCTTGAGCACTCCCGGCACCCCGTGCGCGTACTCCGGGCTGGAGATCAGCAGGCCGTCCGCCGCCTGGACCTGCGCCCGGAGGTCCGTCACCGCGGGCGGCTCGTCGCTCTCCAGGTCCGGATTGAAGTGCGGGAGATCGCCGAGCCCTTCATAGAGGATGACCTCGATCCCCGCGGGCGCCAGCAGAGCCGCGGCGCGGAGGAGGGTCGTGTTCGAGGAGACGCGGCGCAGGCTGCCCGAGATGGCGAGGAATCGCATGGGCGGATGTATAGCAAAAATGGCGAACCGCCCGTGGGGTTTGGACCCGCGGGCGGCCCTGCGCGCATCGATGGGCGAACCGCCCCTGGGGTTGGGACCCAAAGGCGGCCCTGGAGCTAGTGGCTGCTGCAGTTTTCGCTTCCAACCAGGCGGTAGCTGCCGCCACCCGCCACGCTGTCGGGAGCATTGTCGGGAGTCACGGCGCCGGCCGGGCCGGCCTCCACCCGCACGCGGGTCAGGAAGGCCGCGAGCGACGCGCCCGGGGCGGGATTGCCGAAGCCGCTCCTGGGGACGACGATGCGGATCGTGCCGTCGGCGCTGAAGTTGCTCGCCGGATCGGCCGCGGTGCCCGTGCCCGGAGTGGTGCCGGTCCCGTAGGAGAAGCTCACGGCATTCGTGGCGCTCGTCTTCATGGCCACCCAGTAGTCGCTTCCGTTCGCGCCCTTGAAGGTGATCGGCCAGCTGGTGTTGGGGGTGAGAGTCGCGAGGCTACCCACCTTGACGATGAAGGTGACCTTGCCCGCTCCGGGATCGGCAGGCTCGGCCACGGAGATCCACTCGACGTCGTGCGCCGGGAGGAGATCGAGCTCATCCCCCTTGGGATCGTTCACCACGACCTGGCCCGGCTCGGCGCACTTGTTGATCGGAGGCGGCGGACCGACCGGAGTCAACCGGTTGTCGCAGCCTGGCTTCTCGGCGCTCTCGCCGTTGACGTTGACCGCCCGCACCTCGTAGCGCGGGTTCTTGGCCGGGTTGTAACCCATGTCGGTGAAGCTGAACGTGGTGGCGGAGACGGAGCCGATCAGCTTTTCCGGCGTGCCCGTCTGGGTACGGTAGATGCGGTACTTCTTGATCGGACGGCCGCCGTCGGCGGGCTCCTGCCACGAGACGAGGATGCCGCCGCCGCTCTGGTACTCGGCCCGCGCCAGGGGCTCGGCCGGCGGACCCGGAGGCTGATCGAAGGCGGCGAACAGACCCTTGCCGCCCTTCATGCGCGCCACCGAGGAGAGGGCATTCAGGGTGTTGACCGGCGAGCTCACGCAGGGGCCGGTGCAGCCGTCCGCGAAGGCGACCACCGGACGGCCGCGGCGGTCCACCTGGATGTCGTTGAAGTCCAGGAGGTTGCGCGAGCCGTTGGGGCAGCCCGTGGGGCCGCCGTCACAGATCGTGCCCCGCTGGACGGGATCGCCGGGAGTGGCATTCACGGTCGTCCAGGTGGCCCCTCCGTCATAGGTGTGGGAGATGTAGAGATACCAGACGGCGGGGTTGTTCGGATCGTCGCCGTCGGCCGCGGGCGTCGTCGTGCCCAGGAAGGCGATGGCAGCGCGGTTGTCGTCGCCGGCGATGGCGGCCGGGAACGCCGTGTCGTGGATCCCGAAGCCCGCCCCAAGGTCGAGCGGCGACGACCATGTCTGGCCATGGTCGTGCGAGACCGCCACCATCGGCCGGCCGTCGCCGTTGCCGAAGGCGAAGTAGAGGGTGCCGTTGGCGCCGACCGCGACCGACGGATCCCAGATCCCGCCGAGGCTGCCGGGGACCGTGCGCACCGTCCAGGTCAAGCCGTCGTTGTTCGACACCACCACGCCCTGCTTGCCGCTGCACGACTTGTTGGGGACGTAGGCCGTGCCGTCCGGGCCGACCTTGACGTGCCCGTGGAGACCGCCGCAGTCGAGCAGGGTGTAGATCGGCACCGCCGGTCCGAAGGTGAGGCCGCCGTCGAGCGACACCGCGCACTCGGCGAGCGCGGCATCCTGCGAGCAGTAGTAGACCGCGTGCGGATGGAGCAGACTGGTCAGCGGCGGCGCGAACGGTCCGGCGCCGATCGTCTGGTGGTCGACGCCCGAGCCGATCCCCGAGCCATAGCTCGGAACCCAGCTGTCGCCGTCGTCATCGCTGTAGGACATCAGGCTGTTCTTGCCCAGCAGCTGCGACGAGAAGGTCCGCCCGGTCACCGGATCGGTATACAGGATTGGATCGAGCGAGGTGAGGGCGTTCGGCGGGCTCACGTCCTCCCAGTTGCCGCCCGGCAGCAACTGCGCCGGCGAGGTGCACTCGTTGAAGCGCAGGCGCAGGGTGTTGAGACTGGAGATGTACATCACGGTGCCGCCGTTGTCGCCGATCTCGCTCTTCCAGTTGACGCCCAGGCTCGGCTCGCCGGAGCTGTGCTCTTCGGGATCGTTGAAGATCGAATAGGTCGGCGCCGGGCCTCCGGGAGGAGCCGCGTCATTCGGCTTGGGACCGAGGACCGCGACACCGAAGACCTTGTCTGCGCCCGCGAAGTTGACCGCCTGGACCGTATAGGTCCCAGCGGCGGGATTGGTCAGCGTCACGGACTCGTCCGACCCCGGGTTGTTGCCGGAGGTCCCGACGACGTTCCCCGCCGGATCGTAGACCTTGAGGTCCCAGTCGTCCACGAGAGAGACGTGGACCGTGATCTGGACGACGAAGGAGAACGATGGGGGGGTGATGGTCAGCCGGAAGTTGTCGCAGTTCGAGTCGGTCGGGCCGCTGCAGCCCACGGCCGCGATGGGCGGCTTGATGTCGCTTTCCCAGGTTACCGACGGCTGCGCGCCGGACACGGTGCCGCTGACCGGCACCGAGGCACGAGCCGCTGGAGCACTGAGGAGCAGTAGTGCTGCTATCGCAGCGAAGCAAGAAAAACGTGTCCCGTTCATAAATCCTCTCCTCCTCGGCACCACGGTAGCCTGCTGGGAAGGCAGACCGTCAGGAGGAGAGGCCCCCAGGAGACGGGAGGAAGTTCCCCTGGAGAGGATGAGGGAAATCCCTCAGGGCCTACTTCCGCGCCCGGGGGTGGGCGTCGCGATAGACCGAGAGCAGCCTCTCCACGTCCAGATGGGTGTATTTCTGAGTGGTTGAGAGGGAGCTGTGGCCGAGCAGCTCCTGGATCGTCCGCAGGTCGGCTCCGGCTTCCAGGAGATGGGTCGCGAAGGTATGGCGCAGGGTGTGCGGATGGACCCCGCGCGCCACGGCCGCCTGGTCCACCCAGCGGTCGATGATGTCGCGCACCGACTGGTCGGTGAGGCGCCCGCCGCGGAAGTTGAGGAACACGGGGTCGCGCTCGGTCCCCACGTCCGCGGCCCCGGCACGCACGCTTTCCCAGACCTCCAGCCACCGCCGCAGGGCCTCGGCGGCCGGCCGGCCGAACGGGACCATGCGTTCCTTCCTCCCCTTCCCGATGACCCGCAGTACGCGCCCCGGGAGGTCGATGGCCTGCCAGTCGAGGCTCACCAGCTCGCTGACGCGCAGGCCGGCGGCATAGAGCAATTCGAGGATGGCCTGGTCGCGCCGCGCCAGCCGCTCGTCCCTGACCGCGGTTGCCGCCGGAGCTTCGAGGAGGTTCTCGACCTCGCCGGGCCGCAGGTGGCGGGGGAGGGTCTTGGGGATCTTGGGCGTCCGCACCGACTGCGCCGGGTTGGCCGGGAGCGTCCCCTCGCGGCAGGCGAAGCGGAACAGGCTGCGCACGGCCGAGAGCATCCGCGCCTGGCTGCTCTTGGCGAGCCCGTCGCGGGTCAAGGCCGCGAGGAACGAGCGCACGGCCGCGGCATCCACCTCGCCGGGGCGGATCGTCCCTGCCTCCTTGCCGAGGTAGTCGCGGCTCAGGAAGTCGAGGAAACGGAGGGTGTCCCGTTCATACTCACGGAGCGTGCTCGGCGAAGCGTTGCGCTCGCCGTGGAGGTGCTCCAGGAAGCGGTGGATCAGGGCGCGCATAGGGGGACGGCGAGGGAGTGGCGCTCCGTCCAGGCCTGGAGGTCGGCGCGGGCGCGCTCGGCGAACGCGGCGCGGCGGTCCCCCTTGCGGACCTTCTCCGGGAGCTCCTCGAACAGGCCGTAATTGATATTGGCCGGCTGGAAGTGTCTGGGATCCGATTCGGTCAGATGCCGGGCCAGGGCGCCGAGAGCCGTGGTCGCAGGGAACGGCTCCGGGGTCGTCCCCTGCCGTTCGAGAGCGAGATACAACCCGATGACCAGACCGGTCGCCGCCGATTCCAGATACCCCTCGACGCCGGTGATCTGCCCCACCAGGCGCACCCGCGGAGCGCTCCGCACCCGGTAGAGCTTGTCGAGATGGGTGGGCGCATTGATGAACGTGTTGCGATGGATCTGCCCGAAGCGCACGAAGTTGGCGTTCTCCAGGCCCGGGATCATCCGCAACACGCGCTGCTGCTCGCCCCACTTCATCCGCGACTGGAAGCCGACCAGGTTGAAATGGCTCTTCGCCAGGTTCTCCTGGCGCATCTGGACCACCGCCCAGGGGCGGCGCCCGTCCGGAGCGGTGAGCCCCACCGGCTTCATCGGGCCATAGCGGAGAGTGTCCACCCCGCGGCGGGCCAACTCCTCGATCGGCAGACATCCTTCAAAGAAGACCGCTTTTTCGAACTCGTGAGGAGCGACGACCTCGGCGTCGAGCACGGCCTGCTGGAAGGCCAGGTACTGCGCCTTGTCCATCGGGGCGTTCAGATAGTCCTCGCCCTCCCCTTTGCCATAGCGCGACTGCCAGAAGAGCTTCGAGAGGTCGAGGCTCTCCGCCTCCACGATCGGGGCGATGGCGTCATAGAAATAAAGGTAGTCGCTCCCCAACAGGGAACGGAGCTGCTCCGACATGGCCGCGGAGGTGAGAGGCCCTGTGCCCACGACCAGATCCCCCTCCGGGAGCTCGGTCACCTCCTCACGCCGCATCTCGATCCGCGGGTGGGACCCGATCGCCGACGTCACCCGAGCCGCAAAGCGGTCGCGGTCCACCGCCAGGGCTCCCCCGGCGGGCACCGAGGTCTCGCGAGCCGCCCTGATGATCAGGGAGTCGAACGCCTCCATCTCCCGTTTGAGCAGCCCGGCCGCATGGAACGGATCGTCGCTCCGCAGCGAGTTGCTGCACACCAGCTCCGCCAGGTCCCCCGTCTTGTGAGCCGGAGTGGAGCGCACCGGCCGCATCTCGTGGAGCACCACCGCGACCCCGCGCTCCGCGAGCTGCCAGGCGCACTCCGACCCGGCAAGCCCGCCGCCGACGATGTGGACAGGAGTGGTCATGGGGGGATTATAACGACGTCGTAGCTCCCAGAAGCTCCTCCGCCTTCATGAAGACTTCCTTTCGAGGCGTTTCCAACTGCGCGAGAGCAGCGAGCGTGTTGCGGTACGCGTCGCGCGCGAAGGCCGGGGGCGAGCACGCATCAAATCGTTTCACCGCTCTCGCCGCGCCCCTCAAGTCGCCGTTCAAGGCGGCCGCCACGATCAAGTCCCCCGCACACCAGAAATCGTGGGAGCGCTTGTCCTTGACTTGGCGCTCCAACTGTTTCTGGAACTCGCTCAGCGCTTGGCGCACATTGACGAATTCAAGGTTCTGGTTTACGCGAAGCAGGTCTGGATTCATCAGCGACCTGGGCTCCAAGAGGACTCGCGTGAGAAGCCGATTCAGCGCATTGTAAGAGCTCGCGGCGTGGTAACGCTCATCGAGATGGAAGCCGGCGTCATAGGCCGAAGCGGCGGCGGTGAGATCACCCTGTTGTCTCTGCGTCCCGCCCATTATGCCGTGAAGGTCCGCCAGCTCTGCGCCGGCCCGGTCGATTGCCTCTTTGAGCGTCCGAATCGCACCCTTGAAATCGCCCCGGTCGCGTTGCTCCCGGGCGAGATCCTTGAGATCCGGGTGGATCGCCTTTCCCATAGATCCTCCAATTTTCTTTGAGTTTCTGTAACTCCAGGTCTCCGGGATAGGTTCGCCAGTTCCCGCGCTCGGGATATCCTGCAAGGTTCGCGATCACGGTCTTCAGGCGCATTCCCGCGAGCTCGGCGCGCCCTTCGCTGGAGCTCGCGACGTAGGCGGCCGTCTCATCCGCATTTTCGACGTAGACGTACGGCTCGTCGCGTGCGACGACGGAAAGCTCTTCAGGACCTGATACAGTCTTCCGGATAAAGTTCGCAGCAAGCACAGCGTGTAGATCCACTGTGAGCGGCAGGGAACACAGGTGCGCATGGAGAGGAAAGCCACCGACCTTGTCGACCGAGGCGCCGGCGCCCGCACGCCCCTGCTCGTAAAATATCGTCGCCTGTGTCACAGAATAAGCTCTTTCGTAGAAACCCAGGATGGCGTTCCTGAGCCGCTTCAGCTCGGGAAATGCTTCCTTCGGCATCCGGGAGAAGGAGCCGATACACTCGTACGGCACAATCGCGAGGTATCCCTCGACCATTTGCCCTCGTGGCGCGCACAAATACAGGTCGTCTCCGCGAAACAATATCTGGTCGTCGCGAAGCTTCTTGTTCTGAAGACAATAGACGCATGGGACAGTCATCTGACACCGACCTTTGCTAGCAGGCGGCGTACGTTGGACTGCACCCTGAGATTCGGTCCTACGAATCGCTGTTGTGGATCGAAGGTGAACGCGAACGGCGAGATCGCCGGTGCAGGTAATTGATAGTTGAAAACGCGGCGGGCCACCACCCCCTTCTTCGCGCGGACCCACTCCGCAACGGTGGCCTCGAGCTCGTCTTCGGACAACCAGAACGCCATTTGCATGTCGCCGATCGAGTAGTACGGGTAGCGTCTGGGTTCCTGGCTACACAACATCAGAGGACGTGCGTAAGCGATCGCCATTCCGATCTCATGGGCCCGGCTCGGGTTCTCGTGCTCCGGATTCTCGACGCCCAAGCTCAAGTCGGCAATCACGAATGTCGCATGTTTGATCAGCAGCCGCGTTCGCTCACGGATACTCTCGATGTTCGTCCGGTGGCGGCCGTCGTCGATCCAGAGGCAGGGGATGCCCGCTGCGGCTTCGACGGCAGCGCGGATCGCGTCCCGCGCCTGGCGAAAATCTCTTTCGAGACGACCGATCAAGAATGCATAGGGACCTATGCGATCTCTTCCTCTCAGGACCGCCTTCTGGAACGGCTCAAGATTGATAGGTGTATCGGGAGCCACCGTGAGGTGCGGTATCCCGAGATCGAAAGCAATGGCCTCTGCTTGTGGGCTCGGCAGGACGACCACGGCGCCGGAACAACCGCGCATGATGAAACGGACCCGCTCGGAGTCGTTCACGTCGTCGGGAAGAGGACCGACCACCCGGATGCCTGCCCGGTCGAGCCGCTCAACGACCGACCAAGGGACCGCCTCGTCCCCGGCTGCAAGAAAGACGTCCACCCGGCCGGGCGCAAGGATTTCCAACTCAAAACGGCTGTCTTCCATCTAGGACCTCTGCAGTCCTTCCTGAAAGCGCGCTACCGCAAGCGCCTTCTCGAGATCCACGTCACTCCATACGTAGAAGTAGACAGTTTCAATTGAGCTCTTCGTGCCCTCGAGGAACTCGACGGCAGCTTTGACGCAGATCTCGGCATGGGCTTGAAAATCACCACCGCCGGGACCAGTGCCGAAGACTGGGAAGAGAATCGATCGGAGATTGTCCTTCTCGAACTCCTTATCGCTCGTTCTCCGCAGCGCGTTCTTGACACATTGATCGATCCTACTGACGGGTCTGTAGCCCTCGCGCGGCTCGCCCGCGACGGCCGCGACGTGAAAGATCCACCTGACCCCATTTCGCTCCAACTCCCCGGGAGAGGTCGGAATCACCGACGCAGGGTTCACTGTGAGAGTGCTCCCCATCTTGCGGCGCAACTCGTCGGCTATTGTGTCTTCCACGATGCTGCCGGTCTCGTCCTTCTTTGCACCGAGGTACCGGACTGTTGCAGACGTCGACTTTCCGTAGAAGCTGTCCATCTGCATGTTTGTGTTTTCAGAAACTACCCAGACGTCTCCTGTGAGGATGTCCTCGCGGTCTCCGGTCACGAAGGCGATCTGCTTGCTCGCATCTTTCACGAGAGAAAAGGAGAAGATCTCCGTCTTGGTGAGGCGGTTCGGCGCTTTTTGAACCACCAGGTTGGGCAACGTGTGGTAAACGAGGCTATCGACGTTGTCCGGCTCATCCAGAGCGTTTTTTATCATGGTCTGGATCTTCTCTTGAGCCAAGGCTATTCCTGCCGGAGTCATGCTGTATTCGATCGAGTTGAGGTCCGCGATGTTGAAGGGCCAGCTCGTTCCTTTCTTGTGAATGAGAACTGTCACAGACTTCCGAAGCGCGTGACGGACGCCAAGCTCATAGAAGACGTTGGCGTTCAGCGTGCTCGTATCGACGATCGCAACCCGGTCCTCAAAGATGTGGCGGAGCATCCGTTCATGGATCCAGCCTGGAAGCTCGATATCATCGCAGCGCTCGCACTGCAGCCCGGGAATGGCGCTGACAGCCGGGCGAATCAAAGCCTTGTAGACCTTGTCGAAATCGGTCTCTTTGCCGTCGATGTCCTTCTTCTTGCCATACGGCATGATGACGAAGCAGAGTTGGTTCATGCTTCGGCTCCGTCAATACGAGCGAAACGCCGCCAAGCCTCGTGCGCGGCCAAGGGGGCCGGAGCCTCTCTCCAGTTCCAGGGAGTCGTGTTTCCAAAACGGTCGGCGATAACCCGCCGCATGTACTGAGACTCGAAAACGCGATCGTCTGCCATCAGCACCCGGCTCTCGCCCTCCGGCGATTCATACAAGATGTATTCTCGAGTTCCGGCGAGCTTACGGAGAGTGGCCAGGGAGCCGTCGAACACTACCCAGCCAGTCTCGCCGGGGTCGCCGAGGTCGAACGCCGGCGGCACCGGTACGAAATGCATATGCGCGTGGTCCACGGTACAGAGGACATGGTCGCCTGCCTCGGCCATTCCATGTTCAAAAAGTGCGACACCAGGCCCATAGGCCTCGCTCAAGGCGGTTCGGAGTCTCGTCTTCATTGCGAGGTAATCGGTCTCGTCTCCGGACGCGAGCTGTGCGAAGCTCCGGATGTGGGACTTCGGACACAGAAGGGAATGCCCGTTCCTCAAAGGCCCAAGGCTCGGGACGACAGCAAAAGACGAGCTCTCAAACAGGACACGGCGCACATACGGCTGATCGGGAAGCATGCGGGCGATCAGGTCGTTCGCCGCGTCGCCTTGAATCTCGCTGCAAAGACAGCAATCTGGATTTGGCATCATCTCTCCCGACAGCAATTCTACCGCAGGAGAGACTCCGGCCTTCCCCAGCCTACTTGATCGCGATTTCCCAAGAGCTCGCGGCTGAGAGGAAGAGCTGGTTCTCGGGATCCTGGAGCATGGCCCTGATCTGCGGGGACAGCCGCTTCGAGTCGGCCTGCATCCACAGCCAGCAGTGAGTGTCCAGGAGAATTCTCAAGACTGGAAAAGGGCCAGCACCTCATCGGGCAGAGGCGCATCGAAATCGTCGGGTACTTCGAAGAGCCCATCGTCCTGACCGAGGACCCGCTGTGGCTTTTGCTCGACGGGAACCAGTCTGGCGACCGGCTTGCCAGCCCGCGCGATCACGATCTCTTCCCCGCCGGCTACGCGCAGCAACAGACGCGACAAGTGCGTTTTGGCCTCATGGACGTTGACCTCTGCCATTTCTGTATGGTGGACTAAGGCGAGGACTAAGTCAACTCTCGTGAGTGTGGTGGGGAATGGCTCGTTGAAGAGGTCCAGTGCGTCGTTCCCCAGCTCAAACGCCTCATTCAACAGCTTCTATGCTTCGGGTCCCGCGTGGATGCCTCGTTCCCTGGCTGGATCGGCGCGTTCCCCGCTGGACTTTCCTGATCCGAATTGGGGAACGGGACGTTCCCCAGGGGGATTCTCTCAGGTCCGCACTTTGTGAGGCGTGCCCCGTGGGGATCGAGGCAATCCCCGCCTTCCCTGAGCCGATCGGCCTGGGGAACGGCTCGTGGAGCGCGGGAACGAGACAATCAACGCGTTGCATCAGGCGCTCCCCAGAATGCATGAGGAGTTCCCCTTGGGGAAGCTCACGATCCCCGGAATGAACGAGCCGCGGAAGCAGGGGAAGACGCCAGCGAAGGTCCAGTGCGAGGCAAAGAAAAAGGGGCGTGGCCGAAGCCACGCCCCGAAGCGAGCATGTGATTGGGGGACGGTAAGGCTCTACTCGGTCGGATTTGCCGGGGCGGGCTCCGTCGCCTTGACTTCGACGACGGGACCTCCGGGATCTTCGGGTTTCGCCGTCTTCTTGCCGCGGAACGGCTGCAATCCGTACTCGACCAGCTTCTCGGCGGTTCTCCCGAAGCGTTCCCGGATGCCTGCCTTCAGGAAGGCGGCCACACGATTGCCTTCGACGGTCAGCGCCTTGAGCCGTTTGGACATCTCCTGCTTGCTGGCCGTCAAGGCCGCCTGCTGGGTCTCGATCTCCGTCGCCTCGGCCAGCAGGGCTTCGAGCCGGACCCGATGTCCCTCCAGGTGGGGAGTGTCCCCGTTGTTGGTAGTGAGCGGCTTGATGAGGCGGCGCCACCCCGCGAAGGCCACTGCGTACGTATTCCGTGCCATAACCATACTCCTTTCGGTGCCCCTGTGGGCTCCCGGAAATCCCGGCGCCTCCATGACGCCGGAAGCTTGCTTCCTCGTTCGGGTACAGCTCAAAAGCCCAACCTTGTATACGGCCGTGCCAGCCTCGGGTGTTACACGGCGGCAGGCTCAGCCGGAAACGTGCTCGACCTTGCGCGTCACCAGCGTCAGACCGTGCACGGCCGCCGTGGCGGCGAGAAGGCCCTCGATCACCGGCAGAGGCTCCGGCCCGTTGGACCGGCCCCACTGCTCCGCGACGGCGAGGTCGATGGGAATGATCCGGCCGGCGTGGTTCGCCTCGAGCTCGCTCAGCCACGCTTCCAGGGCCGCGGCCCTCCGCTCGTCGCGCCGCCGGACGTTTTCGATCCCCGTGCGGATCTCGCCCACGGTCAAGGCGCTCAGGTAGAGCTCCTCGGCGGAGACCCTGGAGAACCAGGAAGCCACCCGCGGATCACACTGCCGGCCCTTGCGGAGCTCCAGGAGCACGTGCGTGTCGACCAGGTAGCTCAAAGCTCCACCTCCCGCCCGCGATCCGGGCTCCTCGCGAAATCAGCGTCCTCACCGCCTTCCGGCATGGCGAGGAGAAGCTCCTTGAGAGACCGCTTGGGCTTTCCGAGAAGCACTTCGCGCAGGATCTCCCGGTGCTCCGCCTCCGCCGATCGGCCGTTGCGCGCTGCCCGCAGCTTCAGCTCGCGGACGATCTCCGCGTCGAGGCCCCGGACGATCAGCTGGTACATGTTCCCAACCTTCATGCTATCAATGATAGCAGGGACGGGGTGGGTGTCAAGGGGGCAAAATCACCGAGTTGGGCATTGGGCTCGCTCCCGCACCTTCTGGGCGATGAGAGAGCCCACATGGCGCAGCGCCTGTGCGCCGGCGGTCATCAGGAGAGTCGCCAAGGAGCGCGGAGAGCGGACGAGGTGATCGGCAACCCACAGCGCTTCGAGGAGCTCCGAGCTCGAGTGGCGTAGATAGCCGAGAGCCTGGCCTTCGGGACCAAGAAGGACGAACCCGAGCGCGTCGGCCTCGGGACTCATCCGCCACGGAGCCGGGGCGGCGATGGCAGGCAGGACAGCCACCATGCGTTCGGCGAGCTCCCGGTCTGTGAAGGTGGCCCATGGCTTGTCTCCCTTCTCGAGCGTCTCCCATTCCCGGAGCACCACGTACCCACCCGCTGTCGCGACGACCTTCCATGGCCCTGCCAATTCCGCCTCCGCTGCCGTCGCGGGCTCCTCCAGCCGTTCCGCCTGGTGCAGGAATTCTGGATCGAAGGCATTGACGACCTCCTTCACCTTTCTCTGGCTCATCCCTGGTCTCCCTTGCTGG
>Ga0134121_10002398_pt1 | contig 16216 bp, 12 predicted proteins | sample KB301_FD_96463 | JGI IMG/M metagenome (GOLD analysis project Ga0134121, IMG submission 96463) | Terrestrial soil microbial communities without Nitrogen fertilizer from Kellogg Biological Station, Michigan, USA - KB3-0-1 | ecosystem: Environmental > Terrestrial > Soil > Unclassified ... | reverse complement strand
GTTCGACGACCAGCAGAAGCTGCGCCTGGACAACCGCGCGGGCGAACGGCTCCTGGCGCAACCAGTTGAACGGTTGTTGGGCCGGACCGCTTCCGAGCTCGGGCTGGCCGACTGTCTGCGGGACGCGCCGACCCGCACGATGCAAATGACTTTTCCCGGAGGAATCGGCCGCTGGGGGATGAGGCGTAATTCGTTTCGCCAGGGGGGCCTGCCGCATCAGTTGCTGGTGCTGGCCGACCTGAGCCAGGCGCTGCGGGAAGAAGAGCGACAGGCGTGGCAACGGCTGCTTCGCGTGCTTGGCCACGAGTTGAACAACTCCCTCGCCCCGATCAAATCCATTTCCGGCAGCCTCGTCGATCTGCTGAGCCGGGATCCGCCGCCCGCCGACTGGAAAGACGATGCGCAACGCGGGCTCGGCGTCATCACCGCGCGGGCGGATGCGCTCAGCCGGTTCATGGAGGCCTACTCGCGCCTCGCGCGGCTGCCGCAACCGAAGCTGCAGCCGGTGGAGATTACGCCGCTTATTCGCCGCGTGGCAGGCCTGGAAACGCGCGTGCCGGTTGTGATCGCAGCCGGCGTGGATGTCATGCTCCAGGCGGACGCCGATCAACTCGAACAACTGCTCATCAATCTCCTTCGGAACGCCGCGGATGCCGCGCTCGAAACCCAGGGCGGCGTAAGGGTCGGCTGGATAAGAGCCGGCTCGCGACTGGAAATCTCCGTCGAAGACGAAGGGCCCGGAATCTCCAACACCGCCAATCTCTTTGTGCCCTTCTTCACAACCAAGCCCGGCGGTTCCGGCATCGGCCTTGCGTTGAGCCGGCAGATCGCCGAAGCCCACGGCGGCAGCCTCACCCTGGAAAACCGCAGCCAGGGCGCCGGATGCGTGGCCCGGTTGCGGCTTCCGTTGAGTTGATCTGCCGCCGTCCGGAAAAAATTCCGTTGACGCCCTGTTCAAGTGTATTATTGTAGTAATACACTTACACAATTCGCGTGACCGAACAGACTTTATCCTGTCGAACCCTGTAACGTGCAGATTCACATCTCACCAAACGACGGCGTCCCGATATACCTGCAAATCGTAAAGCAGGTCAGGTATCTCGTGGCTTCGGGCCGCCTGTCGCCTGGAGACGAGATCCCGCCCATCCGGGTCCTGGCCCAGCAGCTTGTCGTCAACCCGAACACCGTCGCGCGCGCCTATCTCGAGCTGGAACGGGCCGGCGTCGTCACCAAACGCCACGGTTCGGGCACGTATGTCTCCGAAGCCGGCTCGCCACTGGCGCGTCGGGAGCGCCTGAAAATCCTGACCCAGCGCGCTGACGCTTTGCTGGCCGAAGCCCGGCACCTGGACGTGGAACTCGACGAAGTCATCAAACTTCTGCGCGAACGACAGGAAGTTCTAACCAGAACCCAAAAATGAAGACGGATTCCTCACCTCCAAAGGACGCGGCAGTCGAAATCAGAAATTTAAGCCGGCGATTCGGCGCGAAGCCCGCCCTGGACGACGTGATACTCGCCGTAGGGCGCGGTGTGGTCTTCGGGCTGGTTGGCGAAAACGGCGCCGGTAAAACGACGCTTATCAAACACCTCCTCGGCTTGTTGAAGGCGCAGAGCGGCTCGGTTCGCGTCTTTGGCCTCGATCCGGTCACGCACCCGGTCGAAGTGCTCGGCCGCATCGGATATTTGTCGGAGCAACGCGACTTGCCGCTCTGGATGCGCGTGGACGAACTGTTGCGCTACACCCGGGCGTTCTATCCAAAGTGGGATGCGGCTTACGCAGAGCAGTTGCGCGATCAGTTCGGCCTCGACCCGTCCGCCAAAGTAAAAAACCTGTCGCGCGGCGAATGCGCGAAGGCCGGCCTGCTCCTCGCGCTGGCGCACCGGCCCGACCTGCTCCTGCTCGACGAACCCAGTTCCGGTCTCGACCCGGTCGTGCGCAGAGACATCCTCGAAGCCATCATCCGCACAGTCGTTGACGAAGGACGCACCGTTTTCTTCTCTTCGCATCTTTTGGATGAGATCGAACGCGTGTCCGACCAACTGGCGATGATGGTCAACGGGCGGATCGTGTTGAGCGGCTCGCTGGACGCAGTCAAGGACTCGCACCACCGTCTCACGCTGCGCTTTGAGACACCACAAACGAGCCCGCCCGCGCTCGCCGGCGTCTTGAGCGTGAACGGCGGCGGGCGGGAATGGGCGGTGATTTGCAACGGCGCGCTGGATGAACTTAAAGCGGCGATCGAAAAAGCGGGCGCGCGAGTCGTGGACGAAGGCGTGCCGTCCCTCGATGAAATCTTCGTGGCGCGTGTTGGCGCAAAATCTCTCAACCGATGAACCCGAGTTCACCTGCTGCGGCGATTGCCTGGGAAATCTGCCGGAAGAACCGCTGGGGATTTCTGGTTGTGTTCGTATCGACTTTGTGTGGCCTGGCCGTGCATTTGTTTGGTCCATCAGAGGACGAGGTGCTCCAATTCATCGCGGGCACATCCATGATGGTTTCCTTTCTGGTGACGTTCGTCATCTTCAGTTACGCGGACACCGGCGGCAGAATCTCGTTCCCGGTCCGGACTTTCACGCTGCCTGTCCGCACACGCCTGCTCGTGAATTGTCCGATTCTTCTTGGGGTTGCGGCGATTGCCGTCGTTCATTTTGCGTGGGCATTTTTGTTTCTGCGGCCAATGGGCGTTCATTACCCGTTCGGGTTGTTTGCGGTTTACTGGGCCGCCGCGATGGTGGCGTTTCAAGCGACGATCTGGTGTCTGGCCGACTGCCCCAGATCATTTGTGATGGCGCTGATTCTGGAGATAACTCTTTTCATTCGTCTGGCCGTGGTGCTGGTAGAAAACCACGATGCAATGCGCGCTCTTTCTTGTCTGTTGATGATTCTGACCGTTGCTTTTCTCGGGGCACGACTGGGAATCCGACAACAGCGTTGCGGTCAATGGCAACTCCCGGAGCGAGTGCGGCCGGTAATGGATTTCGCGACTCGCAAACTCTTCTCCGGGAAGCGGCCTTTCGCCGCCGCGGCGCAAGCTTTGTTCCGGACGGAATGGAGGCGAAACGCTGTGGCGCCGTTGATTTCACTCGGGATTGGCCTGGTGATTATCTGCGCCTGCTTCGTGCAGTTCGCCCAGTTCGATGATGTCGGTGAGATCGCGGCGATGTGGGTTTACTTCACCTGCGTCCTGCTGACGCTTTGGGCCTTTGTCAGTGGCGTGTTATTGGCCCGCGACACGTCTTCGAAATCCCTGGCGTTGTCCTCGTTTCTGGCCACGCGCCCCATCTCGAGCGGAGAATTGGCATTTGCGAAGATCAGACTGGTGGTTGGATTATCCCTGGCCGGCTGGGGCGTTTATGCGGGTGCGCTCTTTTGCTGGTTCAAGTTTTTTGGTGCGTATCGGGATTTGCCGATCGCGCGATGGGACTATGCCCTCGTGCCGACCACGACCTTCGCTGCTCTGTCGCTGGCGTGGCATTTGTTCGGCGCTTTGCCCCTGTGGCAGACCGGGAGAGTTGAAAGTCCGGCTTGGGCGGGCTTGCTCTTGCTTGGTGGCTATATTGTTTTCGGGAATATCCTTCAATTCATCGACAAGCAATTCGGATTGCTCGTGGTTCTACCAAGCCTGCTCACCGTGCTGCTCATCTCGAAAATCCTGATTGCCCTGTGGGCCTTTCGCGAAGGCATTCGCCGGCGGCTCTTATCCCCGCAGACGGCTCTGAAATATTTTGCTTTCTGGCTGGCGGGCACGATGGGTCTGGTCGGGCTTGCCTCCGTGCTGTGCCAGGGAACGATTGCGCAGCCACTCTCGATACACGGCGCTGCGCTGCTTCTGCCGCTGGCGCGCGTCGCTCTCTCGCCCCTCGCTGTGGCCAGCGCACGACATCGCTAGGTTTCAGCGCGACGAGATTTGGCATCGCTCACAATGAATCAAAGCATCACTCCCGTTATCGAGGTCGAGGATTTCCGCAAGAGTTACGGCGAGTTTACGGCCGTGCGCGATCTGAGTTTTTCCGTGCAACCGGGTGAAATCGTCGGCCTAGTGGGAGCCAACGGCGCGGGCAAGACGACAACGCTGCGGGCGATCACCGGCATTCTGCGGCCGTCCGCGGGAACGGTTCGCATCGCCGGCTCCGACGTCCAGCGGGAGCCGGTCGCGGCCAGGCGCCAGTTCGCCTACATTCCCGACACCGTTCACCCTTACGATCTACTGACCGTAACCGAGCATCTGCATTTCATCGCGCTGGCCTATCGCGTCGAGAACGCCGGGGCCCGATACGCCGCGCTGCTGGACGAACTCGAGTTAAGCGACAAGAAGGACGAGATCGCGTCGAGCCTGTCGCGGGGCATGTTGCAAAAACTGTCGCTCGCCTGCGCCTTTCTGCGCGAACCGCGCGTCGTCATCCTCGACGAACCGTTGACGGGCCTCGATCCGCGCGGCATTCGCAACATCAAGGAGTCCATCCGCCGGCGGGCCGCCGCGGGCACGGCGTTCTTATTGTCGTCGCACCTGTTGGTGCTCGTGGAAGCCCTCTGCGACCAGGTGTTGATCCTGCACCGCGGTCAGAAGCTGGCATTCGGTTCGCTGGAGGAGATCCGCGGTCTGGCGGCGCTTCACGCCGATGCGACGCTCGAGGACGTTTTCTTCGCGGTGACGGAAAAGAACCCGGTTGCGCTGGCGGACGCTTCATGAATCGCGCGCTGTTCTATCTTTGGTTCGCGCTGACGAAACGCCGCGTGCTGCGTTTTTCAGCCGGCTTGCGGCGACCGACGACTCTGATCGGCTTCGGCGCGCTGTTAAGCTTTATCGGTTTCCTGTTCTACCATCGCGAACACGAGGTTCTTGATCAGTTGATCCGGCGCGAAACGCTGATTGGCTGCGGCATGGTCATGCTGGGCGGCTCGTTGTTCAAAGGATTCCTGCGGCGCGGGCTCGCGTTCGAGCCGGCCGACGTCGAGTTTCTATTCACCGGTCCATTCACCCGGCGGCAATTGATCCTCTACCGTTTGCTGCCCGATTATCTTTTCGCGTTTGTCGAGGGGCTCGTTTTCCTCGGATTGTTCGATTCGCACCTGACGCATCCGTTGCTGGCAACGGCTTGCTTCATCCTGTTTCAAATCGTTTGCTTTCACCTCGCGACGGCCATGTCGCTGTTTGCCGGCTCGCTCGCGCGACACGTGCACGAACGCGCTCGTTGGATGCTGCTGGGCGTCTATTTCCTTTTGACCGCCGTTTATCTCCGCGCCGCGTGGGACATCCGGCTCGTCCCTCCGATCGGCTCCTCGCCGTTCGCCCAGCTTCTTTTCTATCCCGCGGTGACGTTGTCTGACCTGGCAACGTCGCCGACCATCGGCGGGTGGGCGTTGAAGCTGGCCGACTCCGCCACGGCGACGCAGTTCCTGCTATCGGGTCTTTCTCTCGCCGGTTTCGCGGCCGCCGCCGCGGTCAGCCTCGCGTTGCTCTTCAAACTCAAGGCCGACGTTTTTGAAACATCGCTGGCTACTGCCACGCGAATCGCAGAAAGGCGCCTGCGTCTTCGAGAAGGGCGCAGGGTCGCCGCGGTCGAGCGAAAGCACTCGCGGTCCGCGCGGCTGCCGCACTTCCCGGTCTTCCGCGGTGTCGGTGCGATCGTCTGGAAAAACCTCATCGTCGCGCGGCGCTCCCGACGGGAACTCCTGCTGGCATTCTTCTTCACGGTGGTTTTTACCGTGCCATTGATGGCGCTGCTCTGGCTGCTTCACGATCTGATGTCGAAGGGGGGTGAGGCGTCAACGCTGGACGTCACCGGCTTTCACTCCGGCATCGCTCTCTTCCTCGGTTTTCTGGCGTTTCTGCTGCAACGCACTTTTCCGTTCGACTTCCGCGGCGACGGCAATCATCTCGTCGGATTTCGCACGTTGCCCGTGTCGCCGGTCGCTCTGGCGCTGGCGGAAATCACCGTGCCGGTCGTTTTCTGCCTCGCGTTCCAGGCGCTGGGCGTGGCGATGCTGACGGTTTATGCGTCTTTCGACTGGACCACGATGCTACTGATGCTGCTGGCGTATCCGGCGGTTACGCTGGCAGTAAACGCGATCTGGAATCTGCACTACCTGTTCGGGGCGACGCGGCGCGCGAACAACCGCGCGCAACCGGCGAGCGCGGTCGGGACGTTCATGATCGTGGCGCTTTCGTTTCTTATCTTCTACCCCGCGGGTTGGACAGCGGTCCGCTTGAGCGATTGGGGCATGAGCATCGCGTGGGCGACGGCAGGTTTTCTTGTCGTCCAGTATCTCGTCGATTGGATCCTGCTCCTGATGCTGGCGCGGTTTTTTCAGAGATTTGAAGTGTCGCGCGATCTTCAATAGACATGCCAACTGCAGTCAGTTCCACGCCCGACGCAGGTGCTCCCGCGACCTCGCTGCGCGAACGATTGCTGAACGTGTTCGCCAGTCCGGGCGACGTGTTTGAAGAGGTGGTTGCACAGCCGCATTCCCGAATCAACTGGCTCTTGCCGACGCTGCTGGTTTGTTTCTTCGGCGTCGGCTCCCTGTTGGTATCGCCGGTAGGGGGGACGGCCGCGATTTTCGAAAGCGCTACGAACCCGGATCAGGCACCGAGTGGGAGCGTGTCGTTGCTGTCGGCGCTGACAGTCGTGGCGTCCGCATTCGTCGGCACTTTCTGGACAGCGTTCGTGCTTTGGTTCATCGGTAGGGGATTTCTAAAGGTCCGTTTCGGTTTCATGAAGACGCTCGAAGTCGCAGGATTGAGCGGAATGATTCTCGCGCTGGACACGGTCGTCACGAGTTTGCTGACGCTCGCCTCGGGCGACGCAACGACCCGGCCGGCGTTGTCGCTTTTCATTCGTTCATCCGGCTCCTCTGACACGCTCCATTCCAGCCTGGCTGCGCTGAACGTTTTTCATCTGTGGACCACGGCCGTGCTGGCCGTCGGGTTGTCGAAGCTGGCTGGTGTTTCGATCAAAGAGGGGGCGTTCTGGGTGTTCGGCTACTGGCTGGCACTGCGGCTTGCGCTCGGCTGCTTTTAGCTTTGCAAAACGCCGCAGACAGGGAAAGGTGAAGCATCGCACCTGATACGTCAGCGTGTTGGTCCGCATGAATTCCACCACCCCGGTCCTCGAACTCCGCAACGTGACCAAGTTCTACGGCGACTTCAAAGCCGTGGACGACGTGAGCTTCACGCTGCCGCGCGGGGCGATCTACGGTTTCCTCGGCCCGAATGGCGCCGGCAAGACCACGAGCATCCGGATGATCCTCGAAATCATCAAGCCTTCAAGCGGCACGATCACTGTCCTCGGCGAATCGTCCGCGTTGGTGGTGCGCGACCGCATCGGCTATCTGCCCGAGGAAAAGGGGCTCTACAAGAAGATGAAGGCATGGTCCATCATCGCCTACTTCGCCTCGCTCAAGGGCATGAGCCGCCCGACGGCGCGGAGACGCGCGTTCGAGTTGCTGGAACGATACGGCTTGAAAGATTTTGCGCTGAAACCCACGGACGCGCTCTCGAAGGGCATGGCTCAGAAGGTTCAGGTGCTCGCCGCCATCGCGCACGACCCGGAGCTGGTGATCCTCGACGAACCGTTCTCCGGCCTCGACCCGGTAAACCAGCAGGTGATGGAAGAGATCATCCGCGACATGGCCAGCCGCGGGCGCACGGTGCTGTTTTCAACCCACGTCATGCAGCACGCCGAACGGCTGTGCGACCACATTCTGCTTATGGCAAAAGGACGAAAGATTTTCGACGGCACCATTGCAGACGCGAAGCGAACCATCCCGCGCCGCGTGCAGATCGAGACGGACGACGACATCGCCCCGGTGCGCGAACTGCCGGAAGTCGCGGCCGTGACGCGGATCGAATCGACGGCCGTGCGGAACGGCTGTCCGCGGTGGGAGCTGCAGATTCACGAGCAGGCCGAACCGCAAGCGGTCCTTCGGGCGTGCTTCGAGAGGGGAGTCCGTTTGCGGAGTTTCAACCAGTCTGATCCGACCCTGCACGACGTCTTTGTGCATCTGGTCGGTTCCGAAGCCAGGGAGGCAAGCCACCGATGAGATACGTGCTTTTGGTCGCCTGGCGCGAATACTCCGAGAACGCGAAGACGAAAGGGTTCTGGATCGGCATGCTTTTGTTTCCCACGATCCTCTTCATCGCCATCCAGGTGCCCGTGTTTCTCGAGAAGCGGGGCACGCCCACGCGGCATTTCGTCGTGGTGGATCAGTCCGGACAATTTGAGAAAACAGTGGACGCGGCCGTCGAACGGCATCACCAGCGGCGCGTGCTGCAGGAACTCGACGATTACGCCCGGAAACACGCCGAGACGACCGCGCCAAAGGCCGGACAGGCGGGTGACACGCTGGCTCGATTCGCCGATACAGACGCCGCCCTGGATGAGTTCATCCGTCGGGGCGGCAAGGAATTTTACCTGCGCGAACTGCAACCCCGTTTGAAGCCGGGCGCGCCGTCGTTCAACGAGCCGCGGCGCTCGTTCGAACGCGTGCCGCTGCCGCCTGACATCCGGACCAACGCCGACCTCGCCACTATCGCCCAGGAGTTGAGACCTTATCTGCGCGGCGAGAAGAAAATCTTTGCGGAGGGCCGCGAAATCGGGCTGTTCGCGGCGGTCCTGATCCCCGCGGATGTCGAACAACGAATCGTCCGGCCTGGCGCATCGCGCGCGGCGGCGAGCAGGACCTGGCGTGGAATCGAGTTCTGGTCAATCAATCTTACTGACGAAAGCCTGCGAGGCGAGATCCAGCGCGCGATTGACGACGAGGTGCGACGCCGCGAATACGTCGCGCGTGGACTTGACCTCGCGTTGATCCAGCAGGTGGCGGCCACGCGCGTGCCGTTCGAAAGCCTCAACCCGAGGAAGGAAGAAGGAAAGGAGCGGGTCAGCGGCGCCGACGTTCTGAGGCAATGGGCGCCCACGGCGTTCGTCTATCTGCTTTGGGTCGCGATTTTTTCCATCGTCCAGATGTTGCTGAACAATGTCATCGAGGAGAAATCCAATCGCATCATCGAAGTGCTATTGTCCTCGGTGACTCCGGGCGAACTGATGATGGGCAAGCTGGTGGGGATCGCCGCCATCGGATTGACGATGGTTGGCTCGTGGGTGCTGGCGTTGATCGGCATTCTGGCCTGGAAATCGAGCGGACATTCCGAAGTCGCCACGCAACTCTATACGGTGGTGCGCACCTCGAATCTGGTGCCGGCGTTTGTGATCTATTTCTCGCTGGGTTATGTGATGTATGCGGCGTTGATCCTCGCGCTGGGCAGCGTTTGCAACACGCTCAAGGAGGCGCAGAGTTACATGGGTGTCATCACCATGATCATGATGGTGCCCATGCTCACCATGATGTTCATCCCGAAGGATCCGAACGGGACCGTGGCGACCGTGCTGTCGTGGATTCCGATTTATACGCCGTTCATCATGATGAACCGGGCCGCCGCCGACCCGCCCCTGTTCGACCTGATCGGCACCATGGTGCTCCTGCTGGTGTGCGCCGTCTCCGCGCTGTGGATGGCCGGAAAGATTTTCCGGATCGGTGTGCTGCGCACGGGTCAGCCACCGAAGCTCGTGGAAATGCTGCGATGGGTGAAAGGATCGTAGCCGTTTCCTCCTTGGGATATGGGAGGATGAGTCCGACCCTTTACGCGTGGCGGATGAAAAAAGAAACGACTAACCGTCAGTTGCATCGTTGAGAGAAAGAACCAAACAATTCAATATGAAATCGGAATACTATGCTTAAACAAATTGCATCGCCGCCAACGCTTGTTTGCGGACGAATCGCACTTGCAGCGACGTTGCTCGCGGTCACGATGAGCGCGACTGCGGCGCAAACCGCCGTTTACTCCGGACTCAAACCCGACGAGTTCATGAAGAACTGGCTTGTGCTCGGACCGATTCCAGTCTCCAGCGTCAAATCGCCCGATGAACTCACTCAAAAAAAGGCTTTTGCCGACGATCTGTTAAAATCGATCGGAGGCGAAGCCGGCATAACACCCGGCGCGACCGCGAAGCTCGTCGTTGGCGGCGTGGACCATGTATGGCGTCTCGTCGAATCAACAAGCGACATCATTGACCTGACGGTCGCGAAAACGCCCGAAGAGTTCTCGATTGCTTATGCCCGGGCGGAGATCGAAATGCCCGAGGCGGCGAAGGGCCTTCTCGGCATCGGCAGCGACGATGGTGTGAAGGTGTGGCTGAACGGAAAACTGATTCACGAAAACTGGATCGGTCGGGCCCCTAGGCCTGACGACGACATTGTTCCAGTTGAGTTCCGGAAGGGCGCGAATCACCTCCTGTTGAAAATCCAGAACATGCAAGGCCCATGGGGGTTCGTCTGCCGCTTGATGAGCAGCGAATCGCAGGCGCAGAAGCTGATTGCCGTGGCGCGCAACGGCGATCTCGACGCCACGAAACTCCTGCTCGCCCGCGGCGTGGACATCAACAGCCGCAGTCCCGCCGGACTGACAGCCGTGCAAGCCGCGAAGCTTCGCGGGCAAAGGGAGCTGGTCGAATTCCTCGTCGCCAGGGGCGCGGATGCCAAGGCGCCCATTCCGCCGCCGGACAAGCTCGTTGACGCTCTGTTCAAGGGCCTGATCAAAGCCGGGTCGCCTGGCGCGACGGTGCTGGTTGCGAAGGACGGGAAGGTACTCTTCGAGAAAGGCTACGGCCTCGCCAACGTGGAGAAAGGCGTCGCCGCCACGCCGGAAACGAAATTCCGCATTGGCTCGATCACGAAGCAGTTCACCGCCGCCGCGATTCTGAAACTGCAGGAGGAAGGCAAACTCAACGTGACCGACAATCTGTCGAAGCTCATTCCGGATTATCCGCGCGGCGACGAGGTGACCATCCACCATCTGCTCACGCACACCTCGGGCATTCACAGCTACACAAGCAAAGCGGATTTTCTGGAAAGTGTGACCCAGGCGGTCAAAATCGAAGACCACATCAATTCCTTCAAGAACGATCCGTATGACTTCGATCCGGGCAAGAAATGGCTCTACAACAACTCCGGTTACTTCCTGCTCGGTTATATCATCGAAAAAGTCTCCGGACAAAGTTACGGCGATTTTCTGCGCGAGAATTTTTTTGAGCCGCTCGGCATGAAGAATACCGGCGTGCACAGCTCGACTGTCGCCCTCGAGCACGAGGCGCTGGGTTATCAGTTCGAAGACGGCCAGTTCAAGAAAGCACTCGACTGGGAAATGTCGCGCGCGGGCGGCGCCGGCGCGCTCTACTCCACAGTCGGCGACCTGCATCGTTGGAACGAAGCGGTGTTCAACGGGAAGGTGCTGAAAGAATCGAGTCTCAAGGCGGCGTTCACGCCCGTCAAAACCGAGGAGAACAAAGATGATTTTTCGGATAGTGGGTACGGATACGGCTGGGCGGTCGCCACGACGCGCGGTTTGCAGGAGATTTCACACGGCGGCGGGCTGCACGGGTTTCTAAGTTATCTCTTGCGGCTGCCAAAAGAGAATTTCACCGTGGCCGTACTGGCCAACTGTTCGCCACCGCCCCCAGGGGTTGATCCCGGCGGGCTCGCGCACGAGGTTGCTGAGCTTTATCTCGGCGAGAAGCTTGCGCCACGCGAAGCGCCGAAGCTCGACACAAAGGTTTCGTCGAAAGCGTTCGATGCCGTCGTCGGGCGCTACGACTACGGCGGCGCAATCCTCGTCGTTACGCGGGAAGGGGACAAGGTGTTCGCGCAACTCACCGGACAACCGAAGTTTGAGATATTCCCCAAATCCGAAACGAACTTCTTTTGGAAAGTCGTCGAAGCGGAGGTCACGTTCGTGAAAAATGAAAAGGGCGAGGTCACGAAGGCGATTCACAGGCAGGGTGGCCAGACCATCAACGCGCCCAGACTCGAAGACGTGAAGGAAGTGAAGGTGAATCCGAAGACCTACGACGCTTACGTGGGCCGCTACGACTTCGGCGGCGGCAAGGCGATCATGACGGTAACGCGCGAAGGCGACCGGATTTTCGCTCAACTCACGGGTCAGCCGAAGTTCGAAATCTTCCCGAAGTCCGAGACCGAGTTCTTTTGGAAAGTCGTGAACGCGCAGGTCTCGTTCGTAAAGGACAAGAACGGCAAAGTCACCAAGGCAATCCAAGAACAAGGGGGGCAGAAACTGGACGCACCGAGGATTGAGTAGCGATCATGTAAGCGCAGCCGGATGGTTACTTCGGCTTCTTGCGCAAGCCCCAGATGAGCCAGACACCCAGCGCCAGCAGCAGGATCAGCCACCAGAGGTAACGCAGTTCGCGCGCGGCCATTTCCACGAAGGCGAACGCTTTCGGAAACACCAGGAATAAAGCCAGAATCACGGCCACGAGCAGGCCAATCTGGAGCAGCGCCCGCATGCGCGGATTCATCGCGATTTCGGAAGCGGCTTGGACTGTGGTGGGTTTCTCGTCTGCCGTGTAGGTGTCGGGGCGGAGTGTTTGTCGAGTTCATCGAGCGAAAGCAGCATGTTGGCGCCGCTTTCCGCACCGACGACCAACGGCGACTTGCCGTTCCAGTTCTGGACGATTTGCAGCCGGATGAAATCCGGATTGTCGCGCAGCGCCTGTCCGCGGACTTGAATCGCCTCGGCTTCGCCCTTGGCGCGGATGATGGCGGTGTCCGCCTCAATCTGCGCCTTGAGCTGGGTGAACTTGGCCTTCTCCGCTTCCTGTTCCTGCACCATCTTCAGCTCAATAGCCTGTTCCAGTTCCGGCGACAGTGTGAGGTTGTAGAGGACGATATCAATGACCTCGAGGAAGTTGGTGCCGATTTTCTTTTGCGCCAGGTCCAGCGCTTTGATCTTCACCTCCTCGCGTTTTTTGACGATCTGCTCGGCGCTCATCGAAGCGGCGACCTCTTTGATCGCTTCCTGCACACGCGGCGCAATGAGGTTGTCGAATGGTTCGCCCGCGTATTCCTGGAAGATCTTTACGACGGACCGTTCGGGCACGCGGTAAAGGACGCGCACTTCCATTTTCACCTGTTGCAAGTCGGACGAATAACACTCGGCGGGCATCGGCTGCGTCTGCTGGCGCACTGACATCGGTTGAATGTGGGTGATGAACGGCTGTTTGAATCCGAATCCCTCCGGTTTGAAGTCGGGCGAGACCTTGCCCAGAGTGACAGCCACGCCGCGGTAACCTGGCTGGACGATATACGTGCCGGACCACAAAAGCACAATGACGACGAAGACAAGGATGGCCATGCCGATCAGTCGGCCGACGAACAGTGGATTGACGGGCGGTTCGTTTGAGGGATTTCGGTTCATTTCGTCAATTCACTGCGCTGTTTTTGGCGGAGCGCTTGATTTCAGTTCACCCAGCGGCAAAAGCATGTTCGCCCCCTGGGCGCCGGGGCCGACGACCAGCGGCGTGACGCCATCCCAGCGCTCGACCACCTGCAGCTCCAGGATGCTCGGGTTTTCGCGCAGCGCCTTGCCGCGGAGGTTGATCGATTCCGCTTCGCCGCGTGCTTTGATGACGGCGGTGCTGGCCTCGGTTTGCGCCTGCTGCTGGGCGAACCGCGCACGAGCCGCCTCCTGTTCCTGCACCATTTTGGCTTCGATCGCGTTCTCCAGCACCTTTGTCAGGTTGATGTCTTCAAGCACGATGTCCTCGATCACCAGCAGGTCGCCGACTTTCTTGCGCGCGATTTCGAGCGTCCGGCTTTTAACGTCCTCGCGCTTCTGGACGATCATCTCGGCGCTGCGTAAAGCGGTGAGCTCCTTGATGGCTTCGGCAACCCGCGGCTTGATCAGCGTTTCAAATGCGTCGCCGGCGTAATCGCGGAAAATGCTCACCACCGAGGCGGGCGGGACGCGATAGAGCACACGCAGATCAATCTTCACCTGCTGCAAATCGGAGGAATAGCAGTCGGCTTCGAACTTGGCTGTCTGCTGGCGGATGGATTGCGGAACGACGCGTGTGATGAATGGCACTTTGAAACCAAATCCTTCCGGCTTGAAAACCGGCGATACTTTCCCCAGCGTCACCCGCACGCCGCGGAACCCCGGTTCAACGACATACGTGGAGGACGAGCCGGCGATGATCAGCGCGAAGATGACGAACGCGCCAGCGATCAGTTTGACGATAGTTCGATGAGACATGGTCCGCCCGGTTTCCCATCCATCTTAAAACCTGAGCGATTCAACGCAAGGCAAACCCGGTTACAAAAGCGGACGAAATTTATTTCCGGGAGAGAGCGACCGGCTCCTTCGCGGGGGAGCAATTCACTCCTTTTCTGAGGTTTTTGGCAGGCCGCGCTTCCGCCAGATGACATAGATGACCGGATAGATCAGCAGCTCCAGGACACCCGAAGTGATGACCCCACCGATCATCGGCGCGGCAATGCGCTTCATCACGTCGGCGCCGGTCTGGGTCACCGGCGACCACATGATCGGCAGCAGGCCGAAGAGAATCGCGCACACCGTCATGATCTTGGGCCGGATGCGTTGCACCGCGCCCTCGATTACGGCTTCTCGCAAATCGCCGAGCGTGTTCATCCGGCCGGCCGCGCGGAATTTTTCCCACGCGTGATCCAGGTAGAGGAGCATCACGACGCCGGTTTCGGCATCGAGGCCGGCCAGCGCGATGATCCCCACCCAGACCGCAGTGCTGAGATTGTAACCGAGCAGATACAACATCCAGAACGCGCCCACGAGCGAGAACGGCACAGCCAGCAGAACGATTGCGGTTTTCACCACGGATTTCGTGTTCAGGTAGATCAGGACCAGGATGATGAGGAGCGTGAACGGAAAGAGGAGCAGGAACCGTTTGAATGCGCGTTGCTGATACTCGAATTGTCCCGCCCACTGGACGTAATAGCCCGGCGGGAACCTGACCATTTCGTTGATCCGCAGGTTGGCCGCGCGGACGTAACCTTCAATGTCGTCGGTCGTGATGTCCACAAAGACGAAGCCGACCAGTTGCCCGTTCTCGTTGCGAATCGAAGGCGGCCCGGTCTTGTAGCTGATGTCGGCCAGCATGGAGACGGGGATTTGCGCACCCATCGTGCCAGCGGCTTCGCCGCGGTTTGAACCCGAACCCGCGCCGGCCGATTCGTTGCCTTGCGGCGCGGCCGGCGTCGCCACGAGCACGCGCTTGAGCGCGTCGAGGTCTTCCCGAAAATCGCGCGCGTAACGCACGGCGATGGGGTAGCGCTCGCGGCCTTCAACCGTCGTGGAAATCGTTTTGCCGCCGATGGCGGTCTCGATGACGTCATTCACGTCGCCGACGGTCAGGCCGTAGCGGGCCGCGACCCGGCGGTTCACTTTGAAGTCGAGGAAGTAGCCGCCGGTCGTGCGCTCGGCGAAGGCGCTGCGGGTGTCCGGAAAACCGGCGAGGGCTTTTTCGATTTGCACGCCGACGTCCTGGATTACGCCGAGATCGGGACCAAAGACTTTGATGCCGAGGATCGAACGAAACCCCGTCGTCAACATTTCGGTCCGCGTCTGGATCGGCATCCAGAAGATGTTGGCCATGCCGGGGGTTTTGAGCTTCTCGTCCATCCCGGCCACGATTTTTTCCCAGGTCATGCCGGGCCTCCATTGTTCGTGAGGTTTGAGCGTAACGACCGTTTCAAACATGGAGAGCGGCGCGGGATCGGTCGGCGTCTCCGACTGGCCGGCTTTCCCGAAGACAGTTTCCACTTCAGGGATCTGGCGCAACAGGCGGTCCTGAATCTGAAGAATTTTGGTCGCCTCACCGATGGACATTCCCGGGACCGCGGTGGGCATGAACAGAATCGTGCCTTCGTTCAGTGGCGGCATGAATTCCCTGCCGAGCCTCAGGAAGGGGTGGACGGTCGCGCCGAGAATCACGACGGCAGCAATCAGCGTGAACCACCGGAATCGCAGCACGAAATGAACGAACGGTTGATAGGCCCGGATCAGGAAACGATTCAGCGGGTTCCTGATCTCCGGCGTGATCCGGCCCCGAATCAGCAGGACCATCAGCACGGGGACGAGAGTTACTCCCAGCAGCGAAGCAAAGAACATCGAGAACGTTTTGGTGAACGCCAGCGGCTTGAACAGCCGGCCTTCCTGCGCTTCGAGCGAGAACACCGGAATGAAACTCACCGTGATGACCAGCAACGAAAAAAAGAGCGGCCGCCCGACGCTCTTCGCCGCCTCGATGATGACTTGGACGCGCTCCGCCGGCGCGGGATCGCGTCCCTTCTCGTCGCGAAAGTGCTCCAGGTGCTTGTTCGCGT
>Ga0134121_10002397_pt1 | contig 16219 bp, 13 predicted proteins | sample KB301_FD_96463 | JGI IMG/M metagenome (GOLD analysis project Ga0134121, IMG submission 96463) | Terrestrial soil microbial communities without Nitrogen fertilizer from Kellogg Biological Station, Michigan, USA - KB3-0-1 | ecosystem: Environmental > Terrestrial > Soil > Unclassified ... | reverse complement strand
GGCTTCTTCCACTCGCTGATGTTCCCGACGATCTTCGCGCTCAGCATCGAAGGGCTCGGCCGCTACACCAAGCTCGGATCGTCGCTGCTCGTAATGTCGATCGTGGGCGGCGCGATCATCCCCGCCGTGATGGGACGCCTTTCCGACGCGACGTCGATTCAGACCGCCTTCGTGGTACCGATCGTGTGCTACGCGTACGTCCTCTACTTCGCGATGCGCGGACACCGGCCGTCGGCCGCGAGCGTGGCCTGATGCGCCGGTATTGCCTGGCACTCGACCTCAGGGACGATCCCGCGCTGATCGCGGAATACGAACGGCATCACCGGAACGTCTGGCCGGAGATCGAGCGCAGCATTCGCGATTCGGGGATCGAGGCGCTCGAGATCTACCGCACCGGCAATCGCCTGTTCATGATCATCGAGGCCGGCGAGCAATTCTCGTTCGACGCCAAGGCGGCCGCGGACGCCGCGAATCCCGAGGTCCAGAAATGGGAAACGCTCATGTGGGCGTTTCAGCAGGCGCTTCCGTGGGCAGCGCGCGGGGAAAAATGGGTGCTCATGGAGCGGCTCTACCGATTGCCGGAATAACCGAATGGGCTCTTGTTAGATTCTGCACATGCCCAAATACCTGATCGAAGTCGAGCACGAACCGACAACTGCGGCGTGCAACCGGGCCATCGAGATCTTCCTGCGCACAGGCTCACACTTCCTGACGCACGCCGACTGGGGCTGCAAGGACGGCGTCCACAAGGCATGGTTCACCGCCGAAGTCGACACGAAGGACGAGGCGCGTTCGATCGTGCCGTCGGACTACCGGCACGCGGCCAGGATCGTGATGCTGACGCAATTCACCGGAAAGGATCTGGAGAAGATCGCCGCGCACCATCAACGACGAAAAGAAGAAGGAACCTGAAGGGCCAGGTCCATTTTCATTTCGTGGTCGGGGCGACGGGAATGCGTACCTGAAACTCCGTCCGGCCCGGGCGTGAGTCGAGGGCGATATCCGCCTCGTGCTGCTTGAGCAAACGGCGAACAATGTCGAGGCCGAGTCCGGTGCCCTTCCCGACTCCCTTCGTGGTGAAAAACGGGTCGAAGATTCTCCCCTGAATGTCCGCGGGAATGCCGGGGCCATTGTCGATCACGCGCACGACGATCCGGTCCAGCTGCAGCGACGCGTCGACGGACACGCGGCCTTTGTCCGGCGCGGCGTCGAGCGCATTGTCGATGAGATTCATCCACACCTGGTTCAGCTCGGCGCCGACGCCGTGCGCACACGGCAGATCCGGCGGCAGCTCGAGCGAGACTTCGATTTCTTTCGCGCGGATTTTCGAATCGAGCAGGGTGAGCGTGTCGGTGATGCCCGATCGAACGTCGACCGGTTCCGCGAGCGGCGCGTGGTCCATGTACGAAAAACCCTTCACCGCCGCGACGAGCTGATGCATGCGCGTCGCCGCGGTCTGGATCTCGTTCGTGAGCGTCCGCACCGTGCAGCCCGATGCGATCCACGCGAGCGCGTCGGACAGCACGTTCTCAGGAACGGCGGCCGCGAGGGCCTCGAGTGACTCCAGTGTCACGGTCGTTTCGGCGAGCGCACCCGCGCAATCGTCACCGACACCGTGGTCGAGCATCCAGCTCGCGATCTCGTCCTCACGATCCGCGCGCATCATCACGGAAAACGTGCCGGTCTGGCGCATGTCGGAACACTGCGCGCGGATGGCCTCGATGGCCTCGAGTTGCTCGTCGGTCAGGTGCGCCGCGCTGATGCGGTGCGCGGATTCGTCTGCGGTCGTGAGACTCGACACGAGCGTCTTGGCGCTCCGCAGCACCGCGGACGCGGGATTGTTGAGCTCGTGCGCGATGCCCGACGCAAGCTTGCCGAGCGAAATGAGCTTTTCGTCGCGAAGATCGCTCGACGTGAAACTCCGCGCGCGGTCGATCATCGCATGCACGAGCGCCGCGGTGACCACCGGGCACTCACGTGTGAGCTCCGGAAAGTGCTCCTTCGAAATGGTGAGCACTTCGACTGGTTCCTCGGCAATCGCGTCGTTCGGCGGCGACGCCCCACGCGAATACGGCATCAGCCCGCCCACGTCCCCGCCCCGCCACTCGAACACCTTGTGAGCGCCGGCCCCGCGATCGGCACGGATGACGAGGTGACCGGACAGCATCACGTACAGCAGGGAAACCTGTTCTCCCTTGCGCGTCACCACGTCCCCCAGTGGGCGCGTCTCGAAGTTTCCGTGCTCGACCAGCCATTCGTGCTCACTGCGTGGCGCCTTGCCCAGCGCGCGATGTTGCGCCAGACGGCTCAGCAGATCTTCCCTCGTGACCGTGGCCATGGCTCAGACCGTTCGGAGATAGAGATGCACTGAATAGATGGCCGCGGAGCCCTCACCCACGGCCGCGGCAACGCGGCGGTTCGCGCCCGACCGCACATCACCAGCGGCAAACACACCGGGCACGCTCGTCTCGAACATGAACGGCGGGCGGTCGAGCGGCCACCCGCGCGGGCGTCCATGCTCGCGCGGAATGTCGTTGCCCGTGAACACGAAGCCCTTCTCGTCGATCTCGAGCACGCCCTGGAAGGGATCGGTGTGGGGCTTGGTGCCGATGAAGATGAACATCGCCGACGCCGGAATTGATCGCCGCTCACCGGTGGCTGCCGACTTCACGATCACCGCGTCCATTGATGTTCCGTTCCCGCATACCTCGTCGACTTCGACCTCGGTCACAATTTCCACATTCTCCAGCGCGCGCAGCCGATCCGCGAGATAGTTCGACATCTGCGGCAGCAGATCCTTCGCGCGGATCAGCATGAACACGCGGCGAGCGTACCGCGAAAAAAAGAGCGCAGCCTGGCCCGCGGAATTCGCGCCCCCAACGATGCAGACATCCTTGTCGCGGTAGCGAACGCCCTCCGTCATGGCCGCGCCGTAAAACACGCCGATCCCGTGCAAACGTTCGAGGCCGCGCGCCTCGAGCGTGCGCGCACTCATGCCAGTGGTGATCACCACGCAATACGCCTTGAGCTCCGTTCCGTCGTCCAGCACTACGATGCGATAGGGATCTTCGCGCCGCAGTTCACGGACCGCGTGTCCGGTCAGCAGCTCCGCTCCAAACCTCCGGGCTTGTGCCACGGCGCGCTGCGCCAGGTCCGCGCCCGTGACACCCGACGGAAACCCCAGATAGTTCTCGATCAACGAACTCGAGCCCGCTTGCCCTCCTGGAGCCTGCGACTCCACGAGCACCACACGCAGTCCCTCCGAAGCAGCATACACCGCATTCGCAAGACCGGCGGGTCCACCGCCGATGACGATCACATCGTAGAAGGGCCGGTTTGCCTGCGTCTGCATTCCGGCTTTCGCCGCGAGCTCGCCCTGCGCCGGCGCGACGAGATGCGTGCCGTCGGGAAACGCGATCACCGGCAATTTCAGTCCCGAGCCGCACAGCGATTCAGCCAGCGTGCGCGCGGCGGCGTCCGCATCGACGTCGACCCATTCGTATGGGACGTGGTTCCGTGCGAGAAACTCCTTCACCGCATACGACTCGGGCGACAGCGGCGACCCGAGCACGCGAATTCCTTCGAATGCCGGCCGGTTGTGCGCGCGCCACGCACCAAGCAGGTCATCGAGCACCGGATAGAGCCGGTCCTCCGGCGGGTCCCACGGCTTCATCAGATAGTGATCGAGACCGATCTCGTTGATGCCGGTGATCGCGACATCCGTGTCCGCATACGCCGTGAGAAGCACGCGCCGCGTATTCGGGTGAAGCTTTCGCACTTCACGCAACATCTCGATGCCCGTCATGCCGGGCATGCGCTGGTCCGCGAGGACGAGCGCGACGGGCGTGTTGCGCGCCGCGAGCTCCTTCGCGGCGTCGAGTCCGGCCGCCGCCGAGCCCGCCTTGATCACGCGATAATCGGCGTGATACCGCTGGCGCAGATCGCGTTCGATCGCGCGCAGGACCGCGGGGTCGTCATCGACACAGAGTATGACCGGCTTCGTCACTCACCTCACCTCGGACTCACGGACCTGTGCGCCGGACAGCGGCACGCGCACACGAAACACCGTTCGGCCCGGCTGCGATGTAAAATCGATCTCGCCGTTGTGCAAATGGACGATGCGCCGCGCAATATCGAGCCCGAGCCCGGTGGCCTGTCCCACCGTCTTCGTCGTGAAGAACGGATCGAAAATGCGATTGCGGATCGCCTCGGGAATTCCCGCGCCGTCGTCCGCGACACGAACGACCACGAAATCGGAACGCTGGCCCGCGGTCACCGTCACGGTGCCGCTGGGCCGCGCCGCATCAATGGCATTGTCCAGCAGTTTCTCCCACACCTGGTTGAGCTCGCTGCCGAAACCGTGTACGCGGGGCAGGTCGGGAGCGGTCTCCACCACGACGTGCACCGAGCGCGAACGCGCCTTGTCCGCGAGCACCGCGACGGTGTCCGCGAGCCCGCGCGACACATCGACGCTGTCGGGCAGCGCCTCACGGTCCATGAACGTGAATCCCTTGACGGCGCGAACGAGATCGTGAATGCGGGCGGTCGCGGACGCGAGCTGCTTCGCCGCCTCGCGCGCAATGATCCCGCTCGCAATCCACTCAATCGTCACACCGAGCACCGGCCGCGGAACCGCCGACGCCACGCGCTCGAGATCGTCGAGCGAGACATCGCAGCTCGCGAGTCCGTCCGCTGGAACGTTCGTTACGCCATGCGTCGAGAGCCATTCGGCGATGTCGTCCTCGCGATCGGCGGCTTCGAGCGCGCTCCGTGCCTTCGGGGGCTGACGGCACGCACGCCGGACTTCGTCGACGATCGCCAGCTGCCCCTGGGTGAGCCCCGCTTCCGCGAGCGCGCGCGCGGCGCGCTCCGCGTCGTCGATGAACGCCCCGAGAAACTGCGCCTCACGCGCCGCGGCCGACGCGGGATTGTTGAGCTCGTGCGCCAGACCGGACGCGAGCTTCCCGAGGGATTGCAGCCGATCGTCGTTGAACCGCGCCGCCTGATACCCGCGTGCGCGATCGATCATGTGGTGCACGAGCGCCGTGGTCACCGCGGGACACTCGCGCGTGAGATCCGGAAACCGGTCCCGAGGAATGAGCAGGGCGGTCGCGTCCTCCTCCGCGATGACATCGCCGGCAACGGTCGTGAACCGCGAGTACGGCATGGACCCGCCCATATCACCGGGGCCCGCGTCCATGATCTTGCGTTTGGCGCCGCCACGTTCCACGTAGATCCCGAAGCGGCCAGAAAGGATCGCCAGGAGCTCGTCCATGCGCTCGCCGGTCCGCGCCGTCACCGAGTCCGCTGCATACGTCCTGTACTCGCCGCGCTCGGCCATCCACTCCAGCTCACTGCGCGGAACGCCGGCGAAGAGCGGAAGCGCAGCAAGCTGATCGACGATCTCGGCCTTCGTCACCGCACCCATCCCTGCTCCTCCAGCTGGCGCACGAACCCCGGCGTGTCGAGCGAGATGGGACCCATGAAATCACCCGTTCGCGTGCGCTTCCACCAGTCGCCGGTCGACTTCTTCTCGTCAGCCGTCGTGAATTCGTACTCGTACGCTCGCGCCCGAATCCACTTTGGCGGAGCGTCCGGGAACGGGTTGGAAGCCATGAGTGACAATGTAGCCGCGTCGTTCTGGAGCAGGCGAGCAACGAGAGCGGGATACCATCCGTCCGCGTAGCCCGGGTCGAGCGGGATGAACCACATGAGCCAGTCGAGCCGCCGGTGGTACGGCGCGAGAAACGGCGGCATGCGGTGTACGTCGCCCGGTTTCCCCTTGAACTGATACTCCTTCCAGACCGACGACGCCGTCGGTACGGAATCGGCGGTGCCTTCAAGAACGATTTCGAAGCGCTGACGCGAGACGCTCCCGAACGCTCCGTACGTATTCACGAGATGGAGCGGCTCGAAACTCGCGTTCATCATTTGCCGTCGCGAAAGCAGATTGATGGCGGGCCGGATGCTGAGCAGCACGACCATGGCGGACAAGAGGCCGATCGCGATCTGATGCGGCGCCGCGAGCGGTGCCAGCGCTCCGGCTTTTACCGGAATGATCCGGCCAAGAAACGCGTCGTCAAAGCACGAAATCGCGATGACAATCGTGAGCCAGTTGAGCCACGAGAGGTTGCCGCTGACGATGATCGAGCCCTGAAAAACAATCGTGATGATGCCCGCGGCGCGTCGCACACTCGCGACCGGCACCAGATAACCGAACGGTGCAATGACCTCGGCGAGATGATTGAACAGAACGCCGAGCTTGCTCAGCCACACCGGCGACCGGTGCATGTACCAGCTGAACAGGTTCGGAATGGGCTGGCTCTGGTAGTGGTAGACGAGACACGTGAGGTCTCGCCAGCACGGATCGCCGCGCAGCTTGATCATGCCGGCGCCGAACATGAGCCGGAACAGCACCCATCGGTACATCCAGATCACGATGACCGGCGTCGCGGTTCCCCGTGCGCCGAGGAAAATCGCGAGAAACCCCGCTTCGAGCAGCAGCGATTCCCATCCGAAGGAGTACCACGCCTGCCCGACATTCACGATCGAGAGGTACGCGATCCACATGCAGGTCCAGACCGCCATGCTCACCGGCGTGCCGAAGCGCTCGGACACACCGGCGATCGCAAGTGTCGCAAGCACGAGACCCGCCCACGCAACCACGCTGGCAAACGCGTCCGAGTAGTGCAGATAGAACACGCTCGGCGACTGCCAGAATCGGGTGTTCTGCACGAAGAACGGCACGGGCGTCAGTCCGTGGGCGCCGAGCAACGGACGGAACTGATTGACCGCGACGAGGAACGCGATGAAGTAGACCCCGGCGAGCGCGCGCTGCAGCAACAACCGCGTGAGCCAGTATTCGCTCGTCGCGCCGCCGCCGAACAGCGCCGAGGCCGTGATCATTCGCGAATGCCGAACGCTCCGAGCGCAGACCGCGCCGCGTGGTAACCACACATGCCGTGCACCCCTCCGCCAGGCGGCGTCGACGCGGAACAGAGATACCACCCGCGCACGGGAGTCGCGTATGGATCGAGTTTGAACATGGGCCTGAAGAGCGTTTGCATGAGATCGTTTGCTCCTCCTACCACATCGCCGCCGACGTAGTTCGCATTCCCTGCCGCAAGATCCGCCGGAGCGAGTACGCTGCGCGCCAGCACCGTGCCGGCAAATCCAGGCGCAAAGCGCTCGACCTGTGATTCGATGCGTTCGGTCATGTCGACGGTCGACCCGTTCGGCACATGGCAGTAGGCCCACGCCGTGTGCTGTCCGGGCGGCGCACGCGATGGGTCAAAGAGACTCGGCTGCGTGAGAATCACGAACGGGCGCGCGGGGTGTTCGCCCCTCGCAACCTCGCGCTCGCTCGCGGCGATCTCCTCGAGCGTACCACCCAGGTGCACCGTTCCCGCCCGCGCGCACTCCGCGTCGCGCCACGGAATCGGTGCGCTGAGCGCCCAATCAAGCTTGAATGCGCCCGGCCCGTAGCGATAACGCATCAGACTCGCGCGGTATCCTTCCGGGAGACGATCGCGGCCAATGTGCGCGAGCTGGCGTGGACCGACATCGAACATCACGATGTCGGCGTCGCCGATATCGGCGGCCGATTCCACACGGCGGCCGGTGACCACGGATCCTCCGAGAGACCGCAGGTACGACGCCAGCGCGTTCGAGATGCTTTGCGTGCCGCCCTTGGGCAGCGGCCAGCCGTGAGAATGACCAACCATTCCCAATACCAGCGCGAACGACGCGGTGGCCATGTCCTCGAGCGGCAGAATGGCGTGCGCCGCGATTCCCGCGAAGAGCGCGCGCGCCTGGGCACCGGCGAATTTCGAGCGCGCGAGTCCCTGCGCCGATCGCAGCGCACGTAACCCGAAGCGCGCGACGGCGAGCGGGCGTCGCGGCGGCACGAGTGGCTCGAGCAGCGCTTCGAGGAGACGCTCGTTGGCGACCAGCGGCTCGAATAACGATTTGTATGCGGGCCCGTCCGCGCCGAGGCGTGTCGCCGTTACGTCAGGAGATCGTTCGAGGACCGCCGTCGCGGACCCGTCGAGGGGATGCGCGAGCGGTATGCCGGGCTGGATCCACTCGAGTCCGTGTTTGTCGAGCGGGAGCGCACGAAAAAATGGCGAGGCGATTCCCATTGGATGAATCGCCGAGCACACATCATGAACGAAGCCCGGGCGCGTGAGCGCGGCCGACCGCGCGCCGCCGCCGATGGTGTCGTTCGCTTCGAGCACCGTCACGCTCACGCCGGCACGGGCGAGCGCGATCGCTGCCGCGAGGCCATTGGGCCCCGAACCCACGACGCAAGCCTTCAACGTGCGCGTCATGCGGAATCATGTAACCGGATCAACCACCGGCCATCTTGCGTTCGATCTCGGACGCCGCCTTGCGTTCCTCCTCCGTGCTGCGGGGATTGAGCTCGAGCGCCTTGATGTACGACATCACGGATGCGGGAAGGGAGCCGGCTTCGCGTTGTGCGTCGCCAAGCCGTCCAAAGGCGCGCCACGATTTCGGAAACAATTGTGTCGCGAGCGCGTGCATGGCGAGGCCGTCGAGCGGACGGTGCTTCCGCATGAAATCGTCACCGAGTGCACTGATCGGGTCCTCGGTGATATCCACGCCCTGGAGCTTTCCGGCGCTCTGCATCGACATGACCATCGCAGCGACCTGCGCCCCGGGGCGTCCGCTCTCCAGCGAATCGCGGAGGATGGTTGCAAGCCCAAAGCGCTTTGGCGCGGTGAGAATCAGCTTGTCGCCTTTGGGACTGACCACATAGGCGGTGACGTTGCGAAGCTCCGGGTTATCGAACGTCGCCACGGCGCGCCATGTCGTGTCGGCGAGCGTCCGCGCATAGAGCGTGCTGCCGCGGGCCATGAGAATCGTCGAATGTCCGGCCACCCACGCGTGCGCAGTCCGGCCCACGAGTGTCGAGCCAATCGTCGTCGTCACGTGCGTGGAGAGGTCGAGCCTGCGCAGTGCGTGATGCGCAGTACCCGAGTCGAGTCGCACGTACGTGAGCGCGTTTTCTCCCGGTACGCGCACGGCAGGGAGCGCCGGCACGCCGCTGTCGACGTCGACGATCGCGCCGGTTTTCGCGTTGAACAGCGCGAGCGTGAAGCTCCTGGCTTTGGGGCGCGTCAGCGCGTAATCGCCGTGTTCAAGCGGCGTGTAGTATCCGGTCGTGTCCGGACCCCGCAGCACGCCGCGGGAGGGGACGCCCTTCTTCGTGTAGACCCAGGGTCCGTACTCCGTGAACAAGGTCGCCGGATTCCACCGCACGGCCACGTATTCGCCCTTCGCGTTCACGGTCGGCGAGTTCTCGTTTTCCGGCGTGCGCGTGATGCGCGTTTCGGCGCGTGTGGCGAGATCGATGCGATAGATGTCGCTGCGCGCACGGGGGCCCGAATCGCGCACGGCGCTGAATACGATCGCGCGTCCGTCGGGGGTGAACGACGGCTGGCTGTTGGTGCCGCCATCCGTCAGCCTGACCGGCGCGCCGGTGCCAAGGTGCCCGTTCGTCCAGTGAAGATCGACGAGCCAGAGATTGACGGCGTTCTGCGCTTGGAGCGGCGCAGAGGCGGTCGCGACGCACATCGTTGCCGACGCGAGCATCGCAAAAAAACGAACCACAAGACGCATGTGTGTGGCCTGTGTGTGGCCTGTGTGTGGCCCGGAGCAGGAAACCTAGAATTCCCGGCGTTTCATCTCTTTGAAGAAATGATCGCGCTCGAGATCGTCATCGTCGGTGCGCGACGCGGGGAGCGTCGGGTCGTAGCGGCGACCGTCCTTGGCCTTGGCGGCCTTGGCGGCCTCCGCAGCGCGTTTGGCGTTCTGCCGGATGAGTTTTTGCAGCTGTTTATCGTCCATTCGGGAAAGATAGCGCTATTCCCCCGCCCATCCGAGTCCCGTAGTTTTTCGTGGTCCCTCCCGGAGCGCTGTCCATGCGTCGACTCGTTCTTCCGACGATCCTCACGCTTTTCGCGGCGTGCGGCGGTGACGCCACGGCACCCGACACGGCCCGGCTGACCTTGTCCCTCAGTGGCTTCGTGGCGCTGCCGCCCGCGATTACGGCGATCGATGGCGGCTCGGTGCGGTTCTCGGCAGGACGCTTCGACGTGACCATCAGGAACGGCGCCAAAGTCTTCGCAAAACGGAGCGTCGACGGTGGCAAGTTTGTCGCGGCTGCGGGCGGATCGTCAGGAACGCTCGACGTCCCGACACCGCACGGAAGCGGTACGTATTCGGTCGACGTGGAGGCGTTCAACGCGTCCGGGGTGAAGCTGTATACGGCAAGCGGACTGACGGCGACATACGATGCCAACGGCACAGCGGCGACGGCAGCCGCGGAGCTTTCCTACGTAGGCCCCGGCGGCGACGTCACGTCGGTCGCGCTGACGCCGGGCAGCATCACTGTCGAGGCGTACCAATCCAAGCCGCTCACGTGTACGGGCACGCGCGCCGATGGCAGCACGACGACGGACTTTCCTCGAACGCTCACCACAGACAACGCGGCAATCGTCATCATCGATCCCGTCGGCGGGATCATCACCGGCCAGGGCACCGGACTGTCCGGCGTGAGCTGCAGTCTCGCGTACGGCACGCGCGCGTCGAGCCATACCGCGGTCACCGTGGTCAACCGGACGCCGACAACACCGGCATCCATCGTCCTGGAGTCGCCGGCGCCACTCTCCTCGAACTCGCCGGATTTTGTGGTCCCCGTCGGAACGCGCTTTGTGCTGCAAGTGCGGGTGCGCGACACGCAAGGCGGATATGCGGCCGGTGCGTCAGTGACGTGCACGGTGCTCACTTCGAACGGCACGTGCGATCCGGTCACGACGCTCACCGGGAACGACGGCACCGCATCGTTTGTGTTCATCATGGGCCCGGCGACGAATGCCGTCCGCATTTCGGTCGCGGGCATTACCGGTACGGCAGCGTTCAACAGGTTCGGGGGCTGAGGGATTGACCGATTGCCCGATTGCCCGATTGCCCGAATACCCGATTACCCGATTACCCAATTGAGATGAAACTCCTCCTCGTCCTCGCTCTCGTGGCCGCGCCTTTGTCGGCGCAGACGCGCACGCTTCCGCCTGAATCCGAGCAGCAGGCGGCTCGCGCCATCTACAAAGAGATGGTCGAGATCCAGTCCGGCTACACGACGGGCGCGACGACGCCTGTCGTGGAAGCCGTTGCAAAGCGGCTCAAGGCCGCGGGCTTCCCGGACGCCGACGTGTTCGTGGGCGGTGCGGCACCAAACAAGGCGAATCTCGTGGTCCGCTACCACGGCACGGGGAAGCGGCGCCCCATCCTGCTGCTCGCGCACACCGACGTTGTCGAGGCGAAGCGCGAAGACTGGAGCATGGATCCGTTCGCCTTCGTCGAGAAGGACGGCTACTTCTACGGGCGCGGGACCGGCGACGACAAGGCGCAGGCGGCGATCTGGATTGCCAACCTCATTCGCTACAAACGCGAAGGGTTCAAGCCCGACCGCGACATCATCGTGGCGCTCACCGCCGATGAAGAAGGCGGCGGCCCGTACAACGGCGTCGAATGGCTGCTCAAGAACAAGAAGAGTCTGATCGACGCGGAGCTCGCCCTGAACGAGGGGGGCTGGGGCGAATCGGACAAGGGCAAGCGGCTGTCCAACGACGTGCAGCTCAGCGAGAAGTACGTCATCAACTACCGCCTCGAAGTGCACAACAAGGGAGGACACAGCTCGCTCCCCGTTCCTGACAACGCCATCTATCACCTCGCGGGTGCGCTCGATCGCATTGGAAAATTCGGCTTCCCCCTGCAGGTCAACGACGTGACCCGCGCCTACTTCAAGGCGATGGCGACGATCGAAAAGACCGCGGGTCCGGATCTTCTCAAGGCGTCGGCAGGTGACACCGCGGCGATGCGGCGAGTGGCGCAGAGCACCACGGCATGGAACGCGACCCTTCGCACGACGTGCGTCGCCACGCAACTCGAGGGCGGGCACGCGAAGAATGCGCTTCCGCAGCTCGCAGCCGCGAACGTCAACTGCCGGGTGCAGCCTGGTGATTCCGTTGAATACGTCACGCGAACGCTGAAGCGCGTCATTGGCGACACGGCGGTGTCGCTGACCGTGGACGGCGATGTGCACCGCGGGCCGCCGTCTCCGATGACACCGGAGCTCATGGGGACGATCACGTCACTCACGGCCTCCATGTGGCCCGGCGTTGCGACGGTGCCGATGATGGTCATGGGCGCAACGGACGGGTTGTATCTCCGCGTCGCGGGGATTCCGACCTATGGCGTGCAGGGACTGTTCTACGATCGCGACGACATTCGTTTCCACGGCCGCGATGAACGCGTGCGCGTGCAGTCGTTCTACGAATCGCAGACGTTCCTGTACGAACTGGTGAAGCGACTTTCGTCTCCGACAACGTCTTGACCCGATTGCAGCCGACGTTGTTCGGCGAGCTGATCCACCTACGCCCCCTTCGCTCCGAGGACATCGACGCGCTGTACGCGGTCGCATCCGATCCGCTGATCTGGGAGCAGCACCCCGAGAACACGCGGCATTTGCGCCCCGTGTTCGAGAAGTTCTTCGAGGATGCCATGGCGTCCGGCGGCGCGCTCCTCGCGAGGGACGCCGCGACCGGTGAAGCAATCGGTTCGTCGCGATACAACGCCTACGACCCGGAACGCCGCGTGGTCGAGATCGGCTGGACATTCCTCGCCCGGTCACGATGGGGCGGACGCTACAACGCCGAGATGAAACGCCTCATGCTCGATCACGCGTTCACGTTCGTCGACCGCGTCCAGTTCGTGATCGGCATACACAACATCCGCTCCCAGCGCGCGATCGAAAAGATCGGCGCCGTGCGTGTAGGCACGCGCGTGAACGGCGCCGGGCACGAGTCGTTCGTCTATGAGCTGCGGCGCGCCGCGCGTGGCTGAAGACGTGCTGCAGGCGTGCTGCAGGCGTGCTGCAGGCGTGCTGCAGGCACGCGCACCCCAATTCTCGTTGTCGAGTCCTGAGCCCATGGCCACCTCCCACTTCCCGTCGCCGGTGTCCCTTCTCACGTTGCCGTTCGTGCTGGCGTGCTCCACGCCGCGCACCACCGCGCCCAGCACACGGAACGGCGTAGAGCAGAGCGTCATGGGCGCCGGGCCGGCGCCGGACGTCGTCAGCGCGTTTGACGGCCTCGGCGCCGGCTTTGCCGGGCCCGACGGGGCCGCAAACTTCCGCAACCCGTCGGATAACAGCCTCGCGGTCGGACCCAACCACATCGTGCAGATCGTGAACTCGAGCTTCGCGGTCTTCACGAAGAAGGGCGCGATGTTCGACACGACGGGCCGCGTGCTGCGTGGCCCGCTCACGACGAACACGATCTGGAAGGGGTTCGGGGGACGCTGCGAGCCGCGCCCCAACGGGGACGCCGTGGTGCGCTACGACCAGCTCGCGAACCGATGGCTCTTCGTGATGCCCATCTTCCGGCGCGATTCGTCGGACCAGAAAACGCCGTACTCGATGTGCTATGCGGTGACGACCGGCACGGACCCGATGGGCCCGTATCACCTCTATGAATTCAAGCGGCGTCTCTTTCCCGATTATCCGCGCCCCGCGGTGTGGCCCGATGGCTACTACGTCCCGACGAGCACGGGCGACGACGTGATCGAGAAGCACGCGTGCGTGGTCGATCGTGCGCGCATGCTGCGCGGCGAGCCTGCGACGGAGCAGTGCGTGATCGTGAAGGACGTGAACTTCCTCAACAACGCGGACGTCGACGGGCAGGCCACGCCGCCCCCCGGTGCGCCGAACCTCGTGTTCGCCGCCGGTGGCACGCAGCTGCGGAAAGTGTTCGAGGATGACGGGATTTACGTGTGGCAGTTTCGCGTGAACTGGCAGGATTCCACGAAAACGCGTCTCGATGGCCCGGTGAAAATTCCCGTCGCGCGGTACCACTATCTCTGCGATGGCCAGCTCACCAACTGCGTATCGCAACCGGACACGAATCGCCGCCTCGACGCTCAGGGTGACAAGATCATGCAGCGCGTGGTGTACCGAAGAATCGGCAACCGTGAGTCCATCGTCGTGGCCCACTCGGTGAATTCCGAAACCGGAGGAGGCGGCGTGCGCTGGTACGAGTTCCGTCTCGACGGCGCGCACCATCCCGCACTGTATCAGCAGGGCACGTACGCGCCGGACGGATTCTACCGGTGGATGCCGGGCATCGGCATGGATCGCCGCGGCAACATTGGCGTCGGGTACTCGTTTGGCGGCGCTCCGAACTACGCCGGCCAGCGATTTGCCGCGCGGCGTGCGAACGATCCGCCCGGTGTCATGTCGATGCGTGAAGCCGTGCTCGCCACGGGCGGGGCCGCGCAGAAGTACACAAACAGATGGCAGGACTACACGACCCTCGCGATGGATCCGGGCGACGACTGCACGTTCTGGTATGTCGGAGACTATTACCGGAAGGACGCAGCGAGCTACTCCACCAGAATTGCCGGAGTCCGCGTGCCGTCGTGCAAGTAGTTGGATGACACGGCTGTCAGGATGTCGCGGACGGGCGGTGACCGGCTCGAGCAGCTCGCCAGGCGCTTTTCGCCCGCGTGACTAGCCGCGCACCGCATCGTCCAATTACGATCCCTTACTCGTCTCGGCGCAGGATACGATGAGTGAGTCCCGCAGTGACTCGCGGTCGATCTTCGTTCGATACGGCTCGGCGTTGGTGGCAATCGCGCTCGCGACGTGGCTGCGCGCACTCCTCGACCCGCTGCTGGGCACCACGTACCCGTACAGCACCCTCGCGATCGCGGTGCTCGTCACGGCCTGGTACGGAGGCGTAGGGCCCGCGCTCGTCGCTGTCGCCGTGGGCGCGATCAGCGCTGATTTCTTCCTGCTCCCGCCACGCTTCGCGTTTGCCCGGCCCAATCTCGCCGACCTCGCGGGCATGGCGCTCTTCGTCATCACCGGGGTCGGCATCGCGTTGATGGGCGGCGGCATGCGGTCCGCGGTGAAACGCGCGCGCAGGGAAATGCAGAAGCGCCTCGACCAGCTCCGGTCGTCGGTCGAGAACGCGCCTGGCGCGACGGCCATGTTCGACACCGAGATGCGCTATCTCGTGACGAGTGCGCGCTACCGCGCCGATTTCGGTCTCGATGGAAAGGACATCGTCGGGCGCAGTCATTACGACGTCATTCCCGGAATTCCCGCGCGCTGGCGCGAGATTCACGCGCGATGCCTGCGCGGATCCATCGAACGATCGGACGAAGAGCCGTTCCTCAAACCCGACGGAACGATTCAGTGGCTGCGCTGGGAAGTGCGTCCATGGCGCCGCGAACGCGATCAGATCGGCGGCCTCGTGATGTACACCGAGGACATCACCGGCCGGCGCCTGGCCGAAGATGCGCTGCGCACGAGCGAAGAGCGGATGCGCCTCATGATCGAAGGTGCCAAGGACTACGGCATCACGATGCTCGATCCGCGCGGGCTCATCATCACATGGAATTCGGGCGCGCAAAAACTGCTCGGGTATGCATCCGACGAAATCGTCGGCCGGAGTCTCTCGCTCTTCTATGCCCGTGGAGACGTTGGCGAAGATCGCGCGCAGTTCGAGCTCGAGCGCGCGGCCGCGCAGGGCCAGGCGGACATCGAGGGCTGGCATCTCCGGAAGGACGGCTCGCGGTTCTGGGGCGAAGGCGTACTCTCCGCCCTGCTCAACGGCAACGAAGTCCGCGGCTTCTGCATGGTCGTGCGCGATGTGACGGAACGCCGCCGCACGGAAGAGCTCCTCCGTTCGGTGCTGTACAACGCACTCGACGGCATTGCCAGCGTGGACATCAGCCAGCGCATCGAATCGTTCAACCGCGCGGGCGAACGCCTTTTCGGGTACACGGCCCAGGAAGTCGCGGGACAGCCCATTACGCTGCTGATTCCCGAGTCCTACGCGGGGCACCTTGCGCCGTACTTCGCTGGTGATCTCCTGACCGGGGAATCGCGCGTGAGCGACGTGTCGGCGGAGCTCGTGGGCAGGCGCAAGGACGGCAGCACGTTCCCGCTCGAGATCGCGGTGACGGAGTTTCGTCTCGAGAACGAACGGCATTTCACGGTCGTGCTTCGCGACTTGACGACGAAGAGCCGGCTCGAGGAACAGCTCCGCCAGTCCCAGAAGCTCGAAGCGTTCGGCCAGCTGGCGGGCGGGATTGCGCACGACTTCAACAATCTGCTGACGGTGATCGGCGG
>Ga0134121_10002396_pt1 | contig 16220 bp, 13 predicted proteins | sample KB301_FD_96463 | JGI IMG/M metagenome (GOLD analysis project Ga0134121, IMG submission 96463) | Terrestrial soil microbial communities without Nitrogen fertilizer from Kellogg Biological Station, Michigan, USA - KB3-0-1 | ecosystem: Environmental > Terrestrial > Soil > Unclassified ... | reverse complement strand
GTTCATCTTCCCGAACACGCCGCAGAAGCTGCGCGAGTACCAGGAGCTGGTGGTGAAGGGCTTCTACCTCGCCAACGCCGACGTGAAGCAGACCGCGAACATGATCCGCACGCTGGTGAAGACCCGCGACATCTTCATCGACGAGAAAATCAACCTGCTGGTCATCAAGGACACGCCCGCCGCGATCCGCCTCGCCGAGCGCCTGATCGCGGCGCAGGACCTCGCGGAGCCGGAGGTGGTGCTCGAGGTCGAGGTGATCGAGGTGGCGACGAACTGGCTGCAGCAGCTCGGCCTGCAGTTCCCCGATACCGTGGCCTGGAGCCTGATCGGCGCCGCCGGCGTCCCGGGGCAGGTGACGCTGCCCGAGTGGCTGAACCGCAACCAGAACCTGGTGCGGCTGCAGTTCACCGATCCCCTCTTCCTGCTTTCGCTGAAGCAGCAGGACGGCGGCGCCAACGTGCTCGCCAACCCGCGCATCCGCGTGAAGAACAAGGAAAAGGCGCGCATCCACATCGGCGACCGCGTGCCCGTGATTACCACCACCGCCGCGGCCACCGGCGGCTTCGTCTCCGAATCGGTGTCCTACCTCGACATCGGCCTGAAGCTCGAGGTCGAGCCGCTCATCTTTCTGGAGGACGAGGTCGGCATGAAGGTCGGGCTGGAAGTGAGCAACATCGTGAAGGAGATCCGCTCGGTCGGCTCGAACAGCCTCAACTACCAGATCGGGACGCGAAATGCCGCGACCAACCTGCGCCTGAAGGACGGCGAGACGCAGGTGCTCGCCGGCCTCATCAGCCGCGAGGACCGGTACAGCGCCAACCGCGTGCCCGGCATGGGCGACCTTCCGGTCGTCGGGCGTCTCTTCTCCAATACCAACGACACGCGGAACCGCACCGAGATCATGCTGCTCATCACGCCGCACCTCGCGCGTGCGCTCACGCGGCCGGAGGCCGGCACGGTCGAGTTCGCGGCCGGCACCGAGGCCGCGACCGGCACGCCGCGCCTGGGCGGCGCGCCGCTCGCGCCGATCCCGGTCGAGCAGCAGCCGCAGGCACCGCAGCCCGACACGTCGGGCCAGCCGGCGGTCCCGCAGCAGCAACAGCAGCCGCCCACGGGCGGCACGCTCGTACCCTTCGGCGGGGTCAAGCCAGCGCCGCAATGAGCGCCGCCGCGCGCTTTGCGGCTGCCATGCGAATTTCTACCGGTTCGCGCGGCTTCACCCTGATCGAGCTCGTCATCACGGTGGCGATCATCGCCGTGCTCGCCTCGGTCGCGCTGCCGCTGAACGAGCTGATCGTGACCCGCGCCAAGGAGCAGGACCTGCGCCGCTCGCTACGCGAGATCCGCGACGGCATCGACGCCTACAAGCAGGCCTGGGACGACGGCCGCCTCACGAAAAACGTCAACGACACCGGCTACCCGAAGAGCCTCGACGACCTGGTGAAGGGCGTCGAGGACCAGAAGAGCGCCAAGCGCGACAAGATCTACTTCATGCGGCGCATCCCGCGCGACCCGTTCGCCACCTCGGAAACGCAGACCAACGCCGAAACCTGGGGTAAGCGCGCCTACCAGAGCCCGCCCGACGATCCGAAGGAAGGCGACGACGTGTTCGACGTCTTCTCGCTCGCCACCGGCACCGGGATCAACGGCCGCCCGTACAAGGAATGGTAGAAAGACCCGAAATCAGGGACAGACCACGTTTTCGCGCAGCGGCCTCAATGGCGAAAAAACGTGGTCTGTCCCTGATTTTTGGTTTCACGTTGATCGAGCTGCTGGTGGTGATGACGATCGTGGCGCTGCTCCTCACGCTCGCCCTGCCGCGCTACTTCGGCAGCATCGACAAATCGAAGGAGGCGGTGCTCAAGGAAAACCTCCACCAGATGCGCGAGGCGATCTCGCGCTACTACGCCGACAAGGGCCGCTACCCCGAGTCGCTCGAGTCGCTCGCTTCGGACAAATACATGCGCCGCGTCCCGATCGACCCGATCACCGAGAGCACCACGACCTGGCTCGTCGTGCAGCCCGAGGACCAGACGAAAGGCGGCGTCTACGACGTGAAGAGCGGCGCGCCGGGCAAGAGCAAGGACGGCAGCGAGTATTCGCAATGGTGAAGCGCGCGCGGGCCTGGCTGCGGCAGGCGGGGTTCACCTACCTCACGGTGATGTTCATCGTCGCCATCCTGATGGGCGGGCTCGCGATCCTCGGCGAGACCTGGGAGACCTCGGCGCGCAGGGAAAAGGAGGTCGAGCTCCTCTTCATCGGCAACCAGTACCGCCGCGCCATCGGCCTCTATTACCTCTCGACCCCCGGCGTCGTTAAAGCCTACCCGCGGCAGATCGAAGATCTGCTGAAGGATCCGCGCCAGCCGGGCACCGTGCGCCACCTGCGCAAGCTCTATCCCGACCCGATCACCGGCAAGCCTTTCGTCGTCATCAAAGGCGCCGACGGCGGCGTGCAAGGCGTGGCGAGCCCCTCGGACGATGCGCCGCTCAAGGTCGCCAACTTCCGCGTGCGCGACGCGATCTTCGAAGGCGCGCAGAAGTATTCCGACTGGAAATTCATCCACACGCCGCCCGCCGTGGCGGCGACGCCCGCTACTGCGAAGCCCGCGGCCGGCGCTCCGACTGCAGCGGCTCCCGCACCGGGCGCTCCAGCGACCGGGACCCCGCCTGCCGCTCCGGCTGCAGGCACGCCTGGGGCCATCGCACCAAACCCGCCCGGAGGTCCCATGCAGCAGCCGCCAGTGACCGGGCTGGAAAAAACCAACCATTAGAGCGTCACGGCAGACCAGCGCCGTGCGCAAATCATCTGCGTCCGCGGACGCTTGCGTCGCGCGACCAATTAAAGCATGCTCGCTGGCACTACGTTAGGGGAGGACACAATGCTTCTGCGGAGATGCAGCACCGCGATTTTCCTGTTTTCCATCGCGTTTTCCGCGCACGCCAAGCTCACCTGCGACGACTTGCGCAAGGCGCTATCCAAGGATCTCGTCGACGTGACGTGCTTCGAGAGCCCGGATCTGACGACCAAGAACACGTCGCCAACGAACCCAACGACTCCAGCCAACAACTCATTGCCTGGACTCCCGGCAGGCGCTTTTACGCCTGTTACCGATCGCGGTGTGATCTCGCCCGATGACCCCGACCGCACGCCGATAACGAAGGCAGTGCCTGGGTTGCAGATCAATGCGCGCATTGCCTCCGACCCGTTGGGCCAGGCGCGATTCCTGTTGCGGTTGCCGAGGGACTGGAACGGCCGCCTGGTGGTTGCGGGAGCCTCAGGCACGCGCAGCGAGTTCAACGGCGATTTCGCATGGAGCGACTACGTGGTGCAGAAGGGCTACGCCTACGCGTCGCAGAACAAGGGCACCCTCAATTTCTCCATCGTCACCCTGACTTCGCTTACGCCGCCGCCCGACCCGCTTGCCTGCAGGCTCAACCCGGTATCTCCCGTGTGGGTGCATTTCTTCGATAACGATCCGGGCCAGGCTTTCACGCGGTGGACTGAGTTCATGATCAGGGCGGGCGAGATTGCGCGCGACGGCGTCAAGGCGGCCTACGGCCCGCCCCCGCGCTACACCTATGCAGTCGGCACTTCGAACGGCGGCTATCAGGTGCGCCGCGCCATCGAGGAAGCGCCGCGCGTCTTCGACGGCGGCGTCGACTGGGAAGGCACGTTCGTCGACCCGGATGCGCGCAACCTGCTGACCGACCTGCCGCCCGCGGTACTCAACTTCGCCGCCCTGCCACCCGACTACGCGACGAGCGGATTCAGCGCGAACCTCACGGCAGCCAAGAACATCATGGCGGCGGGCTATCCGCCCGACATCCAGTCCGACAAAGGCGCCACGCCCACGACGCTCTGGACCAACAACAACGCGCAGTTCTGGGAGGTGACCCAGTGCCAGTGGCAGAAACGGCTCGATCCGACGTATGACACGTATGGCCCCAGTCCCTTGACCGCTCCGGCAACCGGCACCTACAACTACGTGAACCGCCTGTCGTTCTCAAATGTCGGCACCGAGGTCGCCGCGATCCGGAACACCGGCCGGATCACGCGGCCGCTCATCACCGTCCAGGGCACCATGGACTCGCTGCTGCCCATCGATCACCATGGGCGCGCCTACGCGCGCAAGGTCGAGGCGGCACGCAGCGACAAGGGCAACGACCAGGACGAAAGGCAGGCCGCGTACCGGCTGTACGAGGTGCAGAACGGCAACCATATCGAGAATTACAAGCAACTCAACTTCTCGAAGCTCGAGTTCATCCAGCCGCACGCGCAGAAGTCGTTCGACCTTCTGGTGGACCACGTCGAGCGTGGCGCTTCGCTACCGCCGAGCCAGTGCATCGCGCGCGGCGGCTCGATCAGCGACTCGCCGGCGCCCGGCCAGGCTGGCCATTGCCAGAATTTCTTCGTGCCCTGAACGTTTCATTCCGATGTCACAAACTGGGCGCGGAATAGCCACCGCGCCCAGGTGTTCTCCCGGTGCAGTCCAACCCGCATTCGGGAGGTTCTAGACATGAAACTCACTGTCATCGCGGCTGCGCTCTCGCTCGCCGCATTCTCCGCAAACGCCGATGATCACCTGGTCCGCTTCGACGGCGGAATCGGCGTGGACCCCGTGTCGAGCGGCCAGGGCACCGCGACCACCGCCACGGTCGTCAACCGCAACATCGTGCGCGGCGTGCAGCCGCCAGGTCAGCTCTGGGTAATCTCGAGCCTGAAGGCCGATGTCAGGGTCGACGGGTCGATCCGGGTCGACGGCCGCGGCCTGCTCCTCGCGGGCGGCAACACCATCGGCACCAACGCAAACCAGAGCGTCCGCGCCACGCTGATCTGCGATAACGTCGCCACCCCGCAGCTCTTCGACTCGCAGCTCGTGCCGCTCGAGCCGAACGGCGACTTCCGCATCGACGACGTGCTCACGCCGGCGGTGCCCGCCGTGTGCGCGAGCCCGGTGCTGCTGATCCGCAACCCGGCGGGCGCCTGGTTCGCCGCCGGGATCGTCCGGCAGTAAAAGCTACGGCACCAGGGCGAAGGAGCGCAGCGCCGAGCCGGTGCCGCCGCGGATCTTGAGCGGCGGCACGACCAGCAGGAACTCGTACTCCTTCGCGGCGGCGATCTCATCGAGCAGGAAGTTCTCGATGATGTTGATGCCGTTGTCCGCAATCACCAGCATGTGGACCGGGAACACCTGGTCCTGCGGGACTTCGGGCGGGTGCGCGAACGGCGGCCGCACTTCGAAGGTCAGCGTGTCGTTGCCCACCACCCGGGCGCCGCTCCTGACCAGCCAACGCGCTCCGTCGACGCCGACGCCGGCGGCGAAGTTGCCCTTGTACTTGTCGGGGTTCTCGCTGAAGTAGCGGCCCCAGCCGGTGCGGATCAGCACCGTGTCGCCGCGCTTGATCTTCACCCGCTGATGGCGCGCGGTGTCTTCCAGAACGCCGCCGTCGATGTTGAACGTGTCCGAAAGCGGCTCGGCGTTGCGGTTGACGAAGCGCGCCACGTCGAGCAGCACCCCGCGGTTGACGAGCAGATCCTTGGGATAGTGCGCGATGTCGAGGTTCGCGCCGACGCCGCTGTAGCCGATGCCGTGCAGGTCGCTCGTGGACTTGAACGCGTCCACGCCGCCGAAAAGCTTGCCGTTGTGGCCGATGTGGCCGATCGCGTCGATGCTCGGCGCGCCGTGCTGCCCGCTGAAGCGCATCACTTCGCCGGCAAACGTGAGTTGGCCGTTGTCGCCGAACAGGTTGAGCGTGCTGGTGTGGTTCGCGGCGCCCTCGTTCGGATCAAGGGTCATCGAGAAGGTCGGGTTCACGCCGGCGATCGGCGAGTTGATGTCCCAGAGCTGCGACAGGTCGAAGAGGCGCGCTTTCTGCACCGCGCGGATGAATTTGTCGACGTCGTGGTCGTCGTCGGCCCTCACCTCGCGGCCGACGAGCGCTTCACCCAAAGCCCCTGCGAGAGCGGCGAATCCTGCGGTGGCGACGAACCTGCGCCGCCCGTTCGTGGCGTCGTTCATGTCTCCTCCCTGGAAGTTGAAGCCGATCATCCGCGCACGGCACGGCGTCGTCAACGCCGTGGCGCGGAACAGGGTCGGACTAGAACCGCACGCTGAGGCCCGCGGCGACCGCCCAGTCCGCGGTGAGCTGCACGCCGTTCACGTACTGGTAAAGCGGCAGCTGGAGAAACCCGTAGGCCTGCACGCTCTGCGTCAGCATGTAGCTCACTCCGGGGCTGAGGAACAGGAACTTGCCGCCGCTGTCCTCGGGCTCGGCCTCGCTTCCGCTGTCGCGCGCCTTGTGCAGGAAGTTGAGCTGCAGCAACAGGCCGAGCTTCTCCCCGAGGTTCTTGCGGTAGCCGAGGTCGACCGAGGTGCGGGTCCCCGGCTTGAAATCCTCGTGCGAGTTGAGCGGCGTCTGCACCAGCAGGTCGGCGAACCAGGAGGAGCCGGAGCCGAGCACGCGGCTGAAGTAGCCGCCGACGAGGAGGTCGGTGGTCCCGGTACCGGGCTGCAGCGTGCGCTCCGCCAGCTCGCCTTCCGAGTTCCTGACGTCGGTCCGGCCGGTGGGCAGCTTCAGGCCGAAATTGAGGCCGTAGAAATCCAGACGCTCCGCGCCGGCGCTCTCCGCGTGCCACTGCCGCCGCCCGAGCACGCGCGCGTCGCCCACTTCGGTGAAGTTCCAGGTCTCGGGAATCTGCGCGCCCATGTGGTTGTGGATGTGCTCGTGGAACTTGTCGACGATCGGCAGCGTGGCCGACACGCCCCAGGCGTCGTTGAACGTGTAGTCGAACGTGCCGAGCCAGTTGCGGTTGAGGGTGCGCACCTCGTCGTGGTGCTGCGGAATCTCGCCCGCGCCGACCTTGCGGCTGCCGGCCAACGGCTGGTCCTGGTCGATGTACTCGAAGCGCAGGTCGACGCGCGCGCCGGGCTCCGTCCACACCCCTTGCGCGTTCCAGTTCGTGTTGATCATGCAAAACGCCGAGCCGCAGGAAGCCGCGGCTTCGGCTGCGGCGCTCATCGCGAGCGCCGCGAACAGCAATTTCTTCATGTTCATCCCCTCCAAAACGCCATGACGCGCGCGGCGCTCGAGGCCGCGCGCACTCAACCTCTAATCGCGGCGTTCAGGCGAGCGGGGGTGCCCGGGGGAGGCTGGGGGGAAACTGCGGAGAAGGCTGCGAGACTGCGACCGGCTGCGAGGCCGGGACAGCGACTGCAATTGGATGAGGAGTCGATGCGGCGCGTCGCGGCAGCGCCGGCGGTTTCGCAGAGCCATCCAGCAGCGACAAATTGCCGCAGGCACAGACGTGGTCCGATCCGGGCGGGCAGAGCGGCGACCAGTTGTGCCGTTCCGCGGTGGACGCGCTTCCACCGTCGAGACGGTTCGAAGCCCCGTGATGCTCTCCGTTGTGTGCAAAGGCCGCGCCGGGCGAGAAGCCGACGATCAGTGCGGCAAGAAGGAGAAGCAGCGCCCTCACGCGGGCGATTCTAGCGCCGGGTTTCGCGGAAAGTCACCACCGACCACGTCTCCATGCCGTTCGGCAGGATGAGGCGCGCACTCAGTCGGTCGCCCACGCGCGGGCTGAGGCCGCTCGCGGTCAGCCTGTTCTCGCCGGCAGGACTGAGCTCCGCCCGCTGCGCAGGTCGTCCGGGTCCAAAGACGTTCACCCAGGCGCCCTTGAAATTCTCGGCAAGCAGCGGCGCCGCGCTGTCGTGGTCTTCGATGTACACGGTGACGACGCCTTCCTTGTAGACAAATTCGACCGTGACGGTATCGTCGCCGCGGCCCATGATGCCGCCGTGCTTCGGCTTCTCGTCGCCATGGGCCAGCACTTCACCCAAGTGCAGTGCAACGGCAAGCGCAAGAAAAAAGGCGGCCCGAAGGCCGCCTTTGCGAGTGATGCGCAACCTATTTACCCTCAGTCATCATCGTCGCGTCCTGTGGCGACGCCGAGCGCGATGCGCTTCGCGCGGCCATGCAGCTCGAGGATGTCGAGCCCGGCGCCGTTGCGGTCGGTGGCGTAGATGAAGCCGCGGTTGTCGACCTCGACGTTGTTGGTCATGTAGCCGTCGGGATCGGTGTTTGCGTTGCTCTCGGGCACGTAGAACGCGATTTCCTTCGGGCCCTGCGGCTCGCGGATGTCCCAGGCGCGGATGCCGCCGGTGAAGTACGCGAGGAAGCTGACGCGCGGATAGAACGGGTTGGTGAAGTTCTCCTCGCTCGAGTGGACGCCATAGCGCGCGCCGCGGGTGCAGTAGTTGCCGCGTGGAAACTTCTCGCCGAGCCGCGGATCGACCCACATCGTCGAGAGCACCATCGGTCCCTGCCACACGTTGGGCTGCACTCTCGTTCCCGGCGGCGCGGTCTTGGAGTTCTCGACGGTGACGTCGACGATGAAGCTCCAGTGCGGTGCTTCCTGGCAACGGTCGGCGGTCGCCTCGGAAGAAAGCAGGACCAGATCGCGCACCTTGAACTCGGTGAAGTCGCCGTAGCTCTTTGGTGCGACGCCGAAGACCGGAAGGCTGGTGTGCCCGCCCTGGTCGGGCGACATGTACAGGATGCCGCTCTGCGGCGCCAGAAGGTCCGCCTCGGTCGGTCGGTCGGGGTCACCGGTCCAGGTGCCCCCGAGCGAAGGCGGCAACAGCTTCTTGCGGTCGAGGATCTGCATCACGCCGTCGTCGCCCACGCCCCACGCGGCGTAGATCCGGTTGCCGACCACGTCATTCGCAGGGTCCGCGGCGCGCGCGAGCGGCATTCCCTTCTGCGGGTGCTCGAACGTGCTGATCGGTCCGTGCAGCGACGTTGCCACGGGGCCGGTTGCATCCGGCTGTCCGCCAGGCAAGCCGAAGGTGCGGATGTAGACCGGCGCCGCCGGGCGGCTCCAATCGACGATGATCATCGACTGACCCTGTCGCCACCGGGTGGGCGAGCCTGCCGGCTCGTTCTTGCTTCCCGGCATGTACGCGATTCCAGTGTTGCATTCCCACCATAGCTTGTGCGTATTGCGGATGTTCCGCAGCGCGCCGGCCAGCGTCGGATTGCTGACATTGGTGACATCCCAGACTTCGTAGCCCTGCGCGCTGCTGCCCTGGATGTTGCGCATGAGATAGACGCGCCCGGGCACACCGCCAGGCAGGCTGGAGCCGAGGCACATGCGCGCCATCTGCGCCTGCCCGCCGGCAACCGGCACCGGAATGTGGAACTTCTCGACCGGCCGGTCCGGATCGGTGACGTCGATGATCATGGTCCCGTTCTCCTCGACCACACCTCCCTTGAGGGGATTGGGCTTGTTGCCGCCGTGCGTGCCGACGAAGGCAATCCACCTGCCGTCGGGATAGCGGATGACGTTCGGCTGGTAGGCGGGACGGCCCTGAAGGTCGACATGCCCGACTCGGCGCATGTCCTTCTGCTCGCCGCTCTGGCTGATGCCGCTGTGGCGATGGTCGTCGCGGTCGTCGTCGTCCTTGGCGAACGCCGATGCCACGCTGAAGGCGAGAACTGCCGCCGCGGCCGCGCTCAACGCGAAGCGGCTGCGGATGCTGCCCGATTTCGACATTGCTTCCTCCTGTGGGTGCGAATGCTTTTGGTTCGGGAGAGCGCGCTGGTCACGGCGCGGGCGCGCCGTATCGGCTCCCCCCGAGCCTTCGCCATCAATCGCCGCCGTGGACGATCCGGCCGGCCTGCAGCGTGAGCGTGGAGCGGATGCGCCGCAGGCGGTCGGCCGACACGCCGAGCGGATCGTCGCTCAGCACCGCGAGATCGGCGAGCTTGCCCGCTTCGAGCGAGCCGAGCTTGTCCTCGTCGAACGAGTGGAAAGCGCCGCCGATGGTGTACATGCGCAGCGCTTCCAGCCGCGTGATCTGCTGGCCGGCGGGCGTCGCGGCGACGCCGGCGTTGTTCAGCATGGTCGTCATGTAGTACATCATCAGCCACGGGTTCAACGCGCCGACGTTGGTCGAGTCGGTGCCCGCCGAGAGCGGGATGCCGGCGTCGAGCAGCTTGCGCCAGGGCGGGCCGGAGGGCGCCGCCGAGGTGTAGTTCCAGCCCTGCAGGCGCAGCCCGATGCCCAGGTCCTTGACCTGGGCGATCTGCGCATCGCTGATCGGATTAACGTGATCCAGCGTCCAGCGCAGCGTGCCGATATCCGCGACCGTCTTAGCCGCCTGGTAGGCGGAAATGTGGAAGTCAATCTCGGCCGAGGTGAGCGAATGCTGCGTGACCATCCACCCTTTCGACGCCGCGTGCTTCACGAGGTCGATGTAGCCCGGGTTGGTGGTGCTCGAGTTCACGCGCTCGCCGATGCCGTTGGTACGGAAAACGTCGTCGCCGATGCGCTTGAACGAGCCGTCGACCACGCCCTGCGCCACGGTAAAGCCCGAGTCGAACGAGCTGTTGAGGTACGAGCGCAGCCGCACCTTGAGCTTGCCTTGGCGCCACAGGTTCATCGCGTAGCGGTAGCCCTCGATGAAGTCGACCGCCGCGCCGGCGAGCCCCATGTCGGTGACCATGGTGAGCCCGAGGCTCGACGCGAAATCGAACACTTCCGCCGTACCGCGCTGGCGATCGTCCTCGGTCTGCACCGCCTGCAGCGCCGCGAGCGCCTGACCGGCGTTGAGCGTGCCGTTCGCGTTCACCGCGACGCCGCGAGAGGTGAAGAACGCAGCGCCCGCAGTGTTCGTCACCGCGCCGCCCGCGCCGGTAGTCGAGAGGTAGACCGGAATTCCGGGCGCTGCCGCGTCGAGCTCGGCGACGCTCGGCAAGCGTTTTTCGGCGAGGCCGTTGATGTTCCAGCCGCCGATGCAAGTCACGAAGTTCACCAGCTCCTGGCCCGGCTGCACGCCCAGCTCGGCGATGCGCGCCTTGATCATCTGCTGCAGCTCGGCGATCGAGGCCGCCGTCTCGATGATGCGCACCTCGTGGCCGGGGTTCTGGCCGCAGCGCAGGAAATGCACGTGCGTGTCGATGAGCCCCGGGATCACCGTCGCGCCCTTGAGGTTCAGCGTCCGGCCGCAGGGACCGAGCTCGGCCGGATGGCCGACGCGCGCGATGCGGCCGTCACGGATGGCGAGCGCCGACGCGACGCTGTTGCGGCCGTCCATCGTCAGGAAGCGGCCATTGACGAGATTCACATCGGGCGCCTCGCCGCACGCGGCGTGGCCGCCGTCGCGTTCGTCGTCGTCGTCGCGGGCGCGCAGCGCGAGGGGAGCGCCCGCGGCAGCGGCTGCGGCGCCCTGGATGAATCTGCGGCGGGTGAACCTGGTCAGTCTCGTAGACATGGCTAGTCCTCCGTTCCCGCCGAGACGGGGTTGCTGCCGTTCGGGTCGGCGTCGAAAGCCGCCGCGTCGACCGCGCCGCGCCGGTCGATCGGCACGTTCGAATGCTCGTTGCAGGCAGCCGGGTTGTACTTGCCCCAGGCTTGCAGCTTGTCCTGGCTTTCCTGCTTATAAGGAGTCACGATCGACTGGCAGATGTTCTCCTTGGTCTGCACGTTGCCGCCGCACGACCAGCTCGAGGCAAGGTTGGGATTGCCAATGCCGTCGTAGACCGCTTCCTGGGGGAAGGGGCAGGCCATGCGCGTGCGGCCGCCGCCGGAGGTGGGTACCGTCTGCGGAGCGACACCGTTCTCGACCCAGGTCACCATCTGCTGGAACATGGCTTCCTGGTTCGGCTGCGGGCCCGCGCCGCCGCCGCAATGCGCCACGCCGGGCATGCGGAAGTAGCGCCACCAGGACTGCAGCACCGAGAAGTCCGGCGTGCCCTTGCCGAAGTACGCTCCGGCGCGGGTGTAGTACTCGAGCCCGTTCTCGGCGGTGATGAGCTGGTCCGCCGTGCCCTGCCACATGAGGATCTTCTTGCCGGCGTCGCGCACGCGGTCGAGGCGCACATCCATCGTGTTGATGATGTCGCCGGTGGTATTCGACCCCAGCTCGGCCTCGCGTCCGTAGTCCGCGAGTGTCAGCGTGCGCCAGTCGAAGCTGGCGTCCGAATGGTTCCATTGCAGCTGGCCGGTGGCCGTCTGCGATGGAGTCGTGCCATTCAGCGCGCTCATCTGTGCACCGCGCTCGAGGCCGGGGAAGACCTGCAGCCCGAAGCTGTTGCGCGGGCCGTCCCAAATCAGGTCGATCGCTTCCGCCTCCTGCGGCGTCAGGCAGTTCGTCGCCGGCGCTCCGGCCGTGCCGCAGATGTTGGCCTTGGCGCTGAAGGTGCAGCTGCGCGGGTCGCCAAGGATGCCGTCGACCACGCCGTCCTGTGCGTCGCACGCGGCGACCGCCGAGGCCGTGGCCTGGTTCTGCTTTGCGGCGCTGATCGGCCCGCCGGTGAGCTGTCTCATGGCGACCGGGCCCCAGATCTGCGCCAGGCGGAAGCGCCCGTAGTTGACCGCAGGAGCGCCTACCAGCCAGCCGTCAAGCTCTTCCGGGTAGCGCTGCGCGAGCGCGAAGCCCTGGCGGCCGCCGGTGGAGCAGCCGTCCCAATAGTTGCGGGCGGGCGCGAGCCCGTAATAGATCGCCGCGATCGCCTTCGCCCATTGCACCTGCGCGCGCAGGCTGTCGACGACGAAGTCGTTCAGCCTCCCGATGTTGAGGCGCGTCGGCGTGGGCTGCAGCGCGAAAAGGCAATCGCCGCCAACGTGGCCGGTGTCGGTCGAGGAACCCACATAGCCGGTGCTGGTGGCCGGGGTAACGCTTCCGACGGAGCCGGCGCAGCCGCCGCCGCCGAGGTTGCGCGTTCGCCCGTTCCAGGCGCCTTCCACGCCGCCCGTACCGCCGTCGCGGCTGTTGCGCGGCAGGCCCACGCGGATCGCTACGCGCTGGTTTTCGCCTTCGTCGTAGCCGAAGGCCGGCCCGCCGCGCGACGAATAGATGAAGTTGATCTCGCAGCGCGCGTTGGCGCCGGTCGTTATGAGGGTCGCGGTAAGGTTAAGTACATCGGGGCGTCCTGCCAGCCCGAGAGCCGGGTCGTCCCGCAGCTCGAGACAGCTCGGAACCGCGGCCACGGCGCCGCTCCAGGCGAGCAACGTGAAAACAAGAAAGCTCAGGATAGGTCTCATTGCAGTCCTCTTTCCTTTGGATTCGTCTTCTCAGCGTTTGCCGGGCGGCGTGATGTCGATCGCCTGCGCGTCGGCGCGCACGTCCTCGGCGTACTCGGGCAGCATCCAGCCTTCGCGCACCAGCTCCATCAGGCGGCGGTTGATCGCGCTGATGTAGCTGCCTTTGTTCCTGTACAGGCCGTTCAGCGTCCGGGCGTCGTAGGCGAGGCGCCAGCCGGCGATCGAGCAGTTGAACTGCGCCGCCGGAGTGGCGCCGGCGTTCGGCACGCCGTATGCGGCGGCCGGCACATCGACATAGGTGTTGCGCACGCCACCCTTCACGTTGCCGTTCGCATCGAGCGAGAGGCGTGAGCCGTCGTTCGTGGTGTCGTTGTCGAACTCGAGAGGCGCGGCATGCGGCGGCACCACCCCCTGGTCCGCCCACGCGATCAGGTGGTCGAGCCCCATGGCGGCCATGCCGCCCCATGGGAAGTCGCTCACCGGCAGCGTGCAGGGATTCGGCACGTAGGTCGGGGTCTCGCGCGAGTTTGCGTGCGCCATGCCGGCCACCTCGTAGAGGCGATAGCGGTTCTCCGGCTCGTCGCTGTCCGCGCGGCGGAATGCCGCGCCGGACGGCGCGCCGCTGTTCACCTCGGTCATCGTCGGCATGTGCACGGTCGGCACGTCGACGATCATCATCGGCGCATTGCCGAGCGTGCTCGTCGCGAGGTAGCCGTCCATGATCGACGAGCCGTCCGGCATGCGCGACTGGAAGTGCTTCTGCTGCTGGTAGGTCCGCAGCACCGCGGAGGCCTGCGACGTGCCCTCGAGGAAGAGGCGCCGCGCGGAGAGCGGCGCGAGCGGCCCGTTCGAGAGGTTGCTCTTAATCAGCAGGCCGACCTGGGCGATGATCTCGCTCGTCTGCGCCCCCGACGGAATGCTGAGCGAGGCATAGCGCACCGGGTTGAAGCCCTTCAGCGTCGTGTTCACGTTCGACTGCTGCGCCGCGATCTCCACGTGCACGTGGCCGCGCAGGAAGAAATACTTGCGCGCCGGCTCGAACGTGACGGCGAAGCCGTTGGAGTGCATCGACTCGGCGACCACGATGCCGCTGAAGCGCGTCGCCGGCAGCGGATGGCGCACGAGGATGCGCGTCTTGTACGGCTGCCCGTTGGCCCTGCCGGAGACGAAGTACTCGTCGGTGGCATAGCCGAAATCGGCCGCGGTCGTGCCCGGCTCCTCCGGCCGCAGCCCCGGGTACATGTCGCCACCCTCGGTAATCGGCCCTTCGAACGCGGGCATCGGCGGCACGTCGGCGCGCGCCGCTCCGGCGATCGAGAGGACGAGGACGCCGAGGGCCACGGCGGATCGAAGAAAGCTCATGCAGATCTCCTGAGAGCGAAACGCTGGGGGGTCAGAGGCTTGCCGGATCTTGGGAAGAAATTACAGCGGGTCCAGGCCCGCTCCATGCGCTTCGCCGATCCAAGCCACCCTCCGGGGTTTTTGGTTTGTCATGCGAAAGCAGTCGTCACGCGGCGACGCTTTCGGTACGATCCGATTTAACACGCCATCCGGGCGAACACCAACAGCAATCGCTCATCGATTCATAAGCGTCGGCCATGAATATCACTACGCGCCAGTTGAAGGCCTTCGTGCTTACGGCGCGGCACCAGAGCTTCTCGCGCGCGGCTGAAGAGCTCTTCATCACCCAGTCGGGGATGAGCGTGCTCGTGCGCGAGCTGGAAACGCAGCTCGGCTTTCGCCTGTTCGAGCGCACCACCCGCAAGGTGATGCTGACCGAGCCGGGCTCGAAGTTCCTGCCGGTGGCCGAGCGCAGCCTGCGGGACCTCGAAACCGCGGCACTGCACCTCTCCCGGGCAGCCGCCAGCGCGGGCCGCTCCCTCGCGATCGGCGCGGCGCCGTTCCCCGCCGCCGAGCTCCTGCCGCAGGCGATCAGCGCGTTCGCCGCGCTGCACCCGAAGCTCCACATCCAGCTGATCGACGCCGAAGGTGGGCACCTCATGGAAATGGTGCAGTCTGGCAAGGTCGACGTCGCGCTGAGCGCGTCGCTGCAGGAATCGCCCGGCCTCGCCAAGCTGCCGCTCGCACGCTTCGCGCTGCTGCTCGCCTGCCCCGAGGACTTGGCGCGCGAACTGCCGGCGGTGGTGCGCTGGCGCGACGTCGCGGCCCAGCGCCTGATCGGCCTGCCGAGCGGCTATCCGATCCAGCGCCTGGTCGACGAGCAGCTCGCGCGCGCCGGCCGCACGGCGCCGCCCGAGCTGGTGTGCAACTTCCTCGAGACCCAGATCGCGATGGTCGAGGCCGGCGCCGGCGCGGCGGTGACGCCCGCCTCCGCGCTGGCGGCTTGCGCGAAGCGCAGGATCAGCATGCACGCGATCGTCGACCCGGTGGTGTGGAGCGATCTCTTCTGGGTGGTCAACCGCGCGCACAAGCTCTCGCCGGCGGCGGAGGAATTCGGCGCGTTCCTGAAGGGCTATCTCGGCCGCATCGCCGAGCAGGCCGAGCTACTGGGTGATGGAGGTCCGGAAGGCCGCGATCGGCTCGTGCACGACCGCGCCGCCGGCGCCCTGCAGCACCAGGGATGAGAGCTTGAGCTCGGCCGCGCCGGCGCGGATCGGCTTGAAGGTCACCACGACAAACTCGGCGTCGTCGGGCACGTCGCCCTTGCCGAACGCGCCGACGGTAATCGAGCCGCTCGGGTTCACGCGGTAGGTGAAGCTGCCTTCGGCGAAGAATTCGCCGGCGCGTACCGCCACCGGCTCGAGCATCTTCGCGTCGTAGGAGAGCTGCAGCGGCGAGCCGCGCACCAGCTTGTCGGCGGTGATCTTGAGCGCGACCTCGAACTCGCTTCCCGCGGTCACCCGCGCCGGGCCTTCCCAGCGCAGCTGCGCCGGCCGGCCCTCGCCCGCGGCAACCTGCTTCGCGCCGCGGCCGGCGGCGGCCGCCGTGGGCGGCACGACCGGAACCTGCAGCGCCGAGGCGACGGCGAGCGTCTGTCGCTCGTCGAGCGGCGTGTACACCAGCGTGACGGCGTCGGACTTGATCGATTCGACCCGGTAGCCGCCTTCGAGCAAGTCGCCTTCGCGCACGAAGAACACGCGGTCCTCGCGCGCGAGGACCACGCGCGGCGGACCGTCGTGCACCACCTGCCCGGCCACGCGATACGGCAT
>Ga0134121_10002394_pt1 | contig 16228 bp, 15 predicted proteins | sample KB301_FD_96463 | JGI IMG/M metagenome (GOLD analysis project Ga0134121, IMG submission 96463) | Terrestrial soil microbial communities without Nitrogen fertilizer from Kellogg Biological Station, Michigan, USA - KB3-0-1 | ecosystem: Environmental > Terrestrial > Soil > Unclassified ... | reverse complement strand
GCTCCTCGGTCGGCAGCTCGCCGTCGTAGTCCTCCTCGGTATACTGCTTGTACGAGTCGAGGTACTCGGTCCCGCCGTCGGGGAAGCCGAGCTCGGCGTACGACTGATAGATGTACGACTCGAAGCGCGCGAGCTCGCGGTCGTCGCAGTCCGTCACCGGCGAGACCTCGTCGAGAAACGCAAACAGCTCGTCGTCACTCGCGGTGACGGGCGGAACGCTCCCGCACGCATCGACGCCCGCATACTGCCAGAACGACCACTCGAGGCTGACGATCGCGGCTTCGAGCGCCGGGCCGATCGCGACCCGCGTGTACGTGTGCGAGGTCTGCAACCGCGCGCGCACCAGCATCGCGTCGCGGCGATGGGCGAGCATCTCCACGGCGACGTCGCGCACGGCCTGCCGGCAGCTCGCAGGACCGAGCGTCTCGATGAAGTCTCGGTACCGCGTGTCATCCGTGCCGAACGTGAGCGGCGCGACGTACGCCACCGTGCCTTCGACGTCATCGGGATAGAACCGGCGGTGATACACGGCGGTCATCCCGCCTTTCGAACCGCCGGTCGTGATGAATGCGCCGTGGTAGATGCCACGCAGGGCGGTGATGATCGCGTGCTCGTCCGCCGCCATCTGGGCGATCGTCAGCTTCGTCCAGTCGGTGGGCACCGGCCGTGACTGGCCGAAGTAACGGTGCTCGATCGACACCTGGTTCGCGCCGAGCAGCGCCGTGAGCTCGACCGGCCGATCGAGGTTGTAGTCGAAGTAACCCGACGTCTGGACGATCATCGGGACCGGCGCTGCGTCCGAGCGGTGGAGCAGCGAGACCTCTTGCTGGAACGTGCCCTGGCTCGGATCGTTGTGGTCGATCGGCTGCGTGAAATGCAGGACGTAGTACTGGTAGTTCGCTTGCTCGGTCGGCGCCACGTCCGCCGTCACCCCCGGCAACGCACGTAGCTGCTCGAGCAGCTGGTCGGGCGTCAGCCCTTGAGGCTCCGGATCACCACTCCCACACCCGTAGCTCGCGATCGCCGCGGCTACAATCAACCCACCAAGCACACGATTCATGGCGGCCAAACCTTGCCATATTACGTGGTCCGACAACCCTGGCAACCGCCAACTTTGCGATGGGGTCACCATGCCTTGCCACAACACAGAGTTCCAGTGTAGGGATTCCTGCCTATGGCACTGTCCGTCGGGATCGTCGGCCTCCCCAATGTAGGCAAGAGCACGGTGTTCAATGCTCTCACCGCCGGCAAGGCAGAAGCAGCTAACTATCCGTTTTGCACGATCGATCCAAACATCGGGATCGTGCCGGTTCCCGACGACCGCATGCGGAGAATCGAGAAGCATATCAAGACCCAGAAGATGATCCCGGCAATCGTCGAGATCGTCGACATCGCCGGCCTGGTGGCAGGTGCGTCGCAGGGCGAGGGCCTCGGCAACAAGTTCCTCGCGAACATCCGTGAGACCAACGCCATTCTCATGATGGTGCGCTGCTTCGACGATCCCAACGTGATCCACGTCTCGGGCTCCGTCGACCCGATGCGTGACATCGACATCATCGAGCTCGAGCTCGCGCTCGCCGATCTTGAGACGGCCGAGAAGCGCGTCAAAAAAGCACAGGGTGCCGCGAAGACCGGAAACAAGGAAGGTAAGGCCGAACTCGCGCTCGCCGAGAAGGTCCACGCGCACCTGACCGCCGGCAAGGCGGCGCGCACGCTGGCCCTGTCCGATGACGACAAGAAGCAGGTCGCGACGTTCGGCCTGCTCACCATGAAGCCGGTGCTGTACTGCTGCAACGTCGGCGAGGCCGACCTACCCAAAGGCAACGCCTGGAGCGACGCGGTCCGCGCGCGCGCCAAGACCGAAGGCGCCGGCGTGGTGATCCTGTGCGGCAAGGTCGAGGCCGAGCTCGCCGAGCTCGGTGAGGCCGATCGCGGTGAGCTGCTCGCGTCGTACGGCCTCCTGGAGCCCGCGCTCGCGACCCTGGCGCGCGAGTGCTACCGCCTGCTCGAGCTGCAGTCGTACTTCACGGCTGGCGAGAAGGAGATCCGCGCGTGGACCATCCGCAAGGGCGCGCTGGCCCCCGAGGCCGCCGGGGTGATCCACACCGACTTCGAGAAGGGCTTCATCCGCGCCCAGGTCTACTCGCTCGCGGATCTCGAGCAGTACGCCACCGAGGCCGGCATCAAGGCCGCCGGCAAGCTCCGCATGGAGGGCAAGGACTACGTCGTCCAGGACGGCGACATCATGCACTTCCTGTTCAACGTGTGATCGGAGTGCTCGGGGCGCGATCGTGCCACAGCACGATGCCGCCCAGGAGGCCCGCGACGTTCGGCGTGATCGTGATGTGGGGTGGCAGCTCGATCGTCAGGTGCTTGGCGTTGCCGCCGCCGAGGTAGAGGTGGCGCGGGTTCCACACCGGCTGGATCTGCGCGATCACCTTCTCGACGCGGCGATTCCACTTCTTCTTGCCGACGCGCTCGAGCGCCTTCGCCCCGACGTACTCCTCGTAGGTCTTGCCGTTGCCGAATGGGTGATGCGCGAGCTCCAGGTTGGGCACGTAGTTGCCTTCGAAGTAGACCGCGCAGCCGAGGCCGGTGCCCAGCGTCAGCACCATCTCGACCCCCTGGCCGGAGATCACGCCGTAGCCCTGCACGCCAGCGTCGTTGAGCACGCGCACCGGCCGGCCCAGCTGCTCGGTCATCGCCTTCGCGAGATCGAAGCCGCGCCACTGGCTGTCGAGGTTCGGCGCGGTCAACGTGACGCCGTCGACGACGACGCCCGGGAATCCGATGCTGATCCGGTCGAACGCGCCGAGCGGCTCGACGAGCTTCTTGATCGCGGGCAGCATCGTCTCCGGGGTCGCCGGTCGCGGGGTCTTGACGCGCACGCGATCGGTCAGCGCGTGGCCATCGGGGCCGAGCACCAGCGCCTTGAGCCCGGTGCCTCCGATATCGATGGCGAGCGTGCGAAGATTCGGAACTGCGGTCGCGGCTGAGATGTCTGGCATGGCCCTTCCCTGATGGCTCGCGAGGATACCTTACAGCCGGGTGGTCGCGAGCCACATCACGACGCGACACGGAACGACCGCCCGGCCGGCGTACGAGGCCTCCAACCGCTCGCGGACCGCCCGGGCGTCACCGTCGGGCAGCTGGTAACTCGCGCCCAGAAAGCGCCACACCTCGGCAAACGGCCCCGATAGATCGAGTTCGAAACGCTCGAACCGTGGCTCGCCGCCGAACAGCTCGCGCCAGCCAGGTTCGCTCCGTGCGCGGCGATCGCCGAATCCACCGCCCGAGAGCGCGGCGATCCCCAGGAAGCGATGCAGCGCATCATCGCCTTCACGGTCGACCGCGGTCGGTCCACCACCGATCACTGCCGCGAACATGCCGCCCGGCACGACCACGCGGCGCAGCTCGGAGACCACGCTCCGCAGGTCGTCGAACAGCATGAACGCCAGGTGGCACACACACGCGTCGAACGAGCGGTCGGCGAACGGCAACGCCTGGGCGCGGCCTGCCACGAGCGCCGCCCCGCCCTGCGGACCGCGCGACGGCGCGAGATCGATGCCGATCGCGCGCGGGCCGAGCCGCGACACCAGGTGCGCATCGCCGCACCCCAGATCGAGCACCCGCGCATCGCGGGGCACGGCCGCGACGAGCCGGTCGTAGCTGGTCTCGCCGCCGTCGCCCCGGGCACAGCCGAACACCGACGACGTGATCCCGGGTCGCGCGGCATGGAACCGGCGCAAGAACGCCTCGCGCTCGTTCACGCCTCCAGGCTACCTTGTCCCGCCTTGTCCTCGCAGCCGCCGCGCGTTGCTTCGCCTCCGGGCCTCTCGGGCTTCGTGATGGTCGGCGTCGCCGCCGCGTCGTGGGGCACGTGGAGCCTGTTCCTGCGCCCCACCCACCTGCCGGGCATCGTCACCACGCCGATCGTGTTCCTGGTGATGGGCCTCATCACGCTGCCCGCCACGCTGCGCGGTCCGCGCATGATGTGGGATCGTCAGACGATCGGCCTCGTCGTCGCGAACGCGCTGTTCGATGGCCTCAACGTCGTCACATTCTTCTCCGCGATCGACTACACGACCATCGCGATCGCCGTCCTCACGCACTACCTCGCGCCGATCCTGGTCGCGCTCGCCGCGCCGCGGATCGACGGCGTCGTCACGCGCGGCACCATCCCCGCCGCCGGTGTCGCGCTCGCCGGCCTCGCGATCGTCCTCGAACCGTGGCACGCCCCCGGCGATGGCGCCGTGATCGGCGCGCTGCTCGGCGTCGGATCGGCGATCTGCTACGCCGGCAACGTGTTCACCGTACGCCGGCTCACCGCGCGGATCGGCCCGGCCCGCATGCAGTCCTATCACTCGCTGCTCGCCGGCCTCGTGATGGCCCCGCTCGCCGCCGGGCACCTGGGCCAGGTCACGAGCGATGGCATGGGCCTGCTCGTCGCGGGCGCGGTCACGATCGGCGCGGCCGCCGGCGTCGTGTTCTCGGTCGGCCTCACCCGGATCGGCAGCGCGCGCGCCGCGGTCCTCACATTTTGCGAGCCGATCGTGGCGGTTGCGGTCGGCGCCATCGTGTGGGACGAACCCCTCCATCCGATCGCCATGCTCGGCGCTGCGCTCGTACTGGGCGCCGGCATCCAGGTTGCGCGCAAGGCGCGGTAACATAGGCGCCATGCACCCGCGCGTGACCATCGCGATGCCCGCGTACAACGAAGAGCGTTACATCGAAGCCTGCATCGCGAGCGTCCAGGCCCAGGACTACCCGCGCGAGCTCATCGAGATCCTGGTCGCCGATGGCCGCTCCACCGATCGCACGCGCGACATCCTCGCGCAGCTCGCCGCGGCCGATCCGCGCATCCGCATGATCGACAACCCCGCGCGCCTCCAGGCCGCGGGCCTGGGCCTGCTCGTCAAGCAAGCCACCGGCGAGATCTTCGTGCGGATGGACGTCCACTGCGAGTACGCCCCCGACTACGTGCGCAAGTGCGTCGAGACCCTCGAGCGCACCGGCGCCGACAACGTCGGTGGCGCCCAGCGCGCCAAGGCCAAGACGTTCTTCCAGCGGGCGCTGTGCGCGGCGCTCGCCAGCCCGCTCGGCGTCGGCGGCGCGAAGTACCGGTCGGCCGATGCCGAGGGCTTCGTCGACACCGTGTTCCTCGGCGCGTTTCGCCGCCGCGTGTTCGAGACCGTCGGCCTCTGGGACCCCGGTGCGATCACCAACGAAGACGCCGAGCTCAACCAGCGCATCCTCGACAGCGGCGGCCAGATCTACCTGTCGCGCGACATCGTCGTGCACTACTTCCCGCGCGACTCGTTCCAGACCCTCGCCAAGCAGTACTACAAGTACGGTCGCGGCCGCGCCCGCACGCTCCTCAAGCTCGGCTCGTTTCCCAACCTCCGCCCGGTGGCGCCGTTCGCCATGGTCGCCGGCGCGACCGCCATGGTCGCCGTGCCGCCGCTCTGGCCGATCGCCCCGCTGGCCTTCGCAACCTACGCCCTCGCGACCGGCGCCGAGGCCGTCCGGGTCGGCGGCAAGCTCGGCCCCGGCGCGGTCCCGCTGGTCTGGGCGATGTTCCCGGTGCTGCACGCCTCGCACGGCGTCGGCTTCGCCGCCGGCCTGCTGCAGTATCTGCGCAAGCCCGACTGGGCCCTCGAGCCCGAGCGGATCCCGAAGAAGGTCACGCTGCGCGCCGTGTAGGGCCCCGGCCTTGCCAGCGCGGGCCTGGGGGCGAACGCTCACACGCACACTGGCAACGCGGTCTGTGCTCCTTGTTCGTCCGTTAACAGCCGTATCACAACCGCACCCGGTGCCATCTCCACGACCGACCAGCGCCCCACCACCCGGACCTGCAATCTATCTCACTCGGGGCGCAGCCCGCGTCGCTGCGCTGCGCGTTGACGAGTCCGCGCGACCAGTAGTTGACTCCCCTGGCCAAACGGTCAGCTTCATTGCGCTGAGATACCTCCGCTGTATTTTCACGAAGCGGCTGCCTGCTCCGATCCTCAGGGACTCAGAGTTGCGCTAGGCTTGTCCAGTGAACCAGGTTCCACTTGTCAGGACAGAAGGCAAGGCCTTCGCCGATCAAGCAACGCTGACCCCAGAACGGATGGTGCGGGATCCCCGCCTCCTCCGCGCGTCGAAGACCGATGGAACTCGCGAGGTTGAAAGGGCACTGGGGCTCGGTGATAGTCTGTACTTTTACGTTGGGCATGCTTGCCCGGAATTTGGCCAGATCGTGCTGGCGTACACCCCGGAATGGTCGACCTCGGAACCAGGTGGGGCTACTCCGTTTGACACGGGGGGCCTACAGCTTGGCTATGTACAGGGGAATGGTACCGACGATCCGGTCTCCTATTGCATCAGTCATCGCGTGACACTCGCGAGTTGGCTCGACGACTTCACGGCATACGTCGAGCGACACTTCTCCTCCCCGGGAGCTTACGTGCTCGGCGAGCGCGCTCAGACAGACGACATTAGCGGTCGATTACTGCATCCATCGAACTCTCGAAGGGCATGGACATGGGAGCTACAGATCGAGAGTGACCACCAGTTGCTTGCCAACCTCAAGTTGCTCTGCGTGCAGAGTGAGTTAGCAGAGGCCATTCGCCGAGAGCTTCGAATGTTACCGGATGACGAAGCGGCGGCCTGGATCGACCTGATCTCGTCTTCTGACTTTCGCGTGGCCCCTGCAGGAGCAGAAGCGCCGGCCGTCTGTGGCATGGCTGAAGAGGTAATTTCCACATGGCTATAACGTGGCGTCCAGTCGAAGTTACGGTCGTTGGCTTTTGCGGTTTACCAATCTCGGCGGCAGCCGCCATGGTCGCTCCGGTTTTTGAAAGCCCAATCGGCCGCTACTTTGTAGGAGACCCTGACTCCCTGGTCCCACCTCGATGTTTCCTAGATCGCAGCGAACTCGAGCAGCAACGCCACGCAGGCTACTTGACCTTGACCGAAAGGCAGTGGGCCCGAATGCCGAGCGGTGTGGTATTGTATGCGCATTCCAAGTTCATGATTCCAGGCGCGAATTCTTGTAATCTTCCTCTATCAGAGCTGACACCAGACACCGCGGCGGGAGTTCACCTTACCTATGTTACACGGGCTCATGCACTGGCGATTCTTCATCGATGGGGGACCCTCCTTGTTGAGGATGCTAATCGCACGCTGTCGGGTCGCCCCAACGTGATGGAGCTTGATCGAGCTATGGACGCGGCCCAGCGTGCGCTATTCTGTGCGCCGCCGCCAGAGCACAAGTCACTGCGCGTCGAGGCCTTCATCTCGCTCGCTGCAAGTTACATTGTTTGCAGACGTCCTCCCGAGCGGCTCTACCGGGAGATGAAGCTGGATTTCGACGAACTCACCATCTCTGTCATTCGCCAGCGGGCAGAGGCGAAGGCAGCGGGAGCTCGTGCGTATCCGTTCATGAAATCCAGGATCGGAGCAGATCCGGCCGACGGCAAGCGACTCTGTGTGACGGTGTCTCGGGCAGCAGCAGCAGCATAGGTGAGTTAATGCGTGTCATCTCACTGTATAGCTTCAAGGGTGGTGTCGGGCGAACGAGCCTGGCCCTCAATCTCGCCTACCAGCTTGCTCTGCAAGCCAAGTTTGTCGTGTTGGCCGACTGGGATCTGCATGCGCCTGGGTTGTCCCTGATGGATGACCTTGCCATGCCGAATGGTCCGTTTCCGAGAAAGGGAATTCTAGATTTTCTCTGGTCGGCACTCGGGCCATTAGGAACATCGGATCTATCAACCGTGGAGGTTATTGATCCATTGTTGCTCGCTCAGACCACGATCCTGGCAGAGCGCTCCCGCATCGATAACCGCTCCTTCGGTGATATTCTGTTCGTTCCGGCAGGACAATTTGGCTCCAGTAATCAAAATGTCTACCCCGATTCGCTTCGCAAGCTTCATCTGCCCGATCTAGTGACATGGCGAGCACGTCTCCCGGGCAGCGATGTGGAACAATCGGTGCTTCGTTTTTTCTGCGAGCGAATCAGTGCTGTCCGGTCAGAGTATTTCGGCAAGGAATATCCACCCGACTTTCTGCTGCTAGATAGTCGGACCGGGATCACCGAGATCGGTGACCTCTTGTTGGGTTACGGCGTCGACCACTACGTGGTCCTGTTCGGCCTCAACGAGCAAAATCAGGCCGGCATGGAAATGATCGTTCGGGGTGCACAGGAGCGTGTGCGCCCCGGTGGTCTGCCTGATGCGTTGTCCTTGATCGCGTCTCCCGTACCGGTGGGTGAGGAGGATCTTCTTCGAGAACGACTTACCGCGCTGAACACTCGTCTCGGCAGATTGGCCCGCCCGCTCGACGATGGTACCAAAACGGAAACTCTGCCATCGATTCTTCGGATTCCCTATCACCCTCGCCTTGCGTTACGCGAAGAAATTATCATTGAAAAGTACCCAGAGAGTGCACTGGCTCAAACATATCGAGATATAACCACGCATATTTTACGACAAGAACGCACCCTGAAGAGTGCGGAAGCCAATACAAGAGTGCAAGTACTAGCAGACGTGCCGTCTCGCCCGATCTCCGATGCATTGGACACTTATGCTCTCTATGCCAGCCACGAAAGAACATTAAATGAAACAGCGAAGGCCCCTCGTCCTTATGTGGAGCCCCCTCCGTGGAATTGGGCCGATCCTAAGCTGAAACACGAGTTGCTAGTTCCGGGTGTTCCAGCCGAGCTTTCGCGACTACTACTGGATGGGATTGCGTGGAGCAACTCATTGCGTTGGCGGGAGAAATTGCGGGTCATGGAGTTTGCCGCAACGTTGCCTGCTCCGCGTGTCGCACGCCTTGCCGAGCCGTTCCTCAAGGAGCGCGAGAACCAAGCGGAGTCATGGGAACATGACTGGAAGCAAGTCGAAGGAGCTCGCGCGCGTGCTGCGACCGACTGGATCTTTGTCCTCGGTCAATTGCGGCACGTTGGTGTTTATCAAGTATGGAAATCCGTGGCTGGTGACTCTGCTAACCAAGTGTTTTCTGAAGCCTTCGCGTCCTCAAGACTTCTCTATCTCATTGCACACGAGTTGATGAAACGGAGGAAGTTCCGTTCATCAATTCTACTATTTGTGCGTGCTCTCTCGGGGTCGGCTTTTGCACCCGTGTCTGCACGTGCGAAAGATTTTGCATGCCGATTAGCATCACTCGATACTAAAACTGTAAACCAATCAAACTTTGCAGCAACCTTTCCCAGTGATGCAATACGGGCATTTCAGTCTGTGTTGGATCTACATTCCGAAGATGCATTGTCCATCGCGAGGGCAATGGCTGGAACACGCCGTGCGGGCTGGACGGAGGAGGCCAGCCTGCTGGGACATCAAATTTGGTCTCTCGAAGTCAAGACAGCGAAAGCGTGGCAACATATTGCGAACGAGTATAGGTTGCTCAGGGATTTTGAGAACACCGAGAGGGCAGCAAGGCGAGCAATTGCCCAGAGGCCGGAGTCGGTGACGGCATGGGTCCTGCTCGCGACTTCCCTGGTGCAGGACACGTCTCGCTCCAATGAAGCGCACGAGGCCTTGCAACGAGCAGAGCAGCTAGTCACCGATACATCTGAGCTTCGTCATGTTGCAGTTACTCTCGCTGAAGATTTCCAGGAATACGAAAGGGCTCTACATCTGTACGAGAGAGTAGTTAACAGCGATGAGCCAGGACTGTCGCGAGAAATCGAACTCGCCGAGATCGCAGTCGCTGCACATGCCAAAGACGCTGCACACCATGCGCTTGCCCGCGCTCGTATTCTGCTAGATGGTCCAATACGCCCTGAATTCGGATTCGGAGACCGAACGCAAAGTAGTATCGTGGCATTCTATGTGGTGGAATGCGCGCTGGCGATGCTCGACAATGATCGGGTTCAGATCGAAACGTCGAGCAAGTTGCTCATGAAGGCTGTGACCAAGCGTCGGCCCTACGGCTGGAGATTTGACGCGCTTATGTCCGGGCTAAAGCATCTTCCAGACAATAATTTTCGTCTACTGAAGAGCGCTACCGCACTAGCTCAAAATGGTGATGTTGCCGCATTCGAATCTGCGCTAGCGAACTGGTCTCAGGACAGTCATTGACTTGATTGTTATCCGTGGAAGGTTACGAGCTGAACATTGGCGCACAGGATCACCCCTAGAATACAGTTGTCGAGCAAACTTTGTGACTGACCACCTCTGACACGCGCTGTCGCTGGGGATCGCTGCCGCCAGACCTCTTGAACAGGTACAGATCGCCGCGCTTCACCACTCGGCCTGGTGGCCCAACACGTCCTTAGCTTTGACGTTAAGCTCGTCAGCGTAGGCATTGATGCTCTCGGCGTCGCGCCTGTCACGGGTGCCGACTTCCTCTGGGCCTGCTTTCAGGTGCTTCAGATAGAGCTTGGCAGCACGTAGACCCTTCCTCGTCTTGTGGAACTCGTCGGGCCGCACGGGCATCCCTCGATAGGCAGCGGCATCCCGGGTCGCGTCGCGCGCAGCACCCAAGGCGAACTGTGCCAGGCGTACCTACTCGTCGTGCGGCAGCTTCGCGACGAGTGGCAGCAGATCGTCAGCGGTCAGCGGTTGCGCCATGACCACACTCTACGCCTTGCGGTCGCAGCCGCCAATGTGCTTGGCCATCGATGGTGGCGTCGGCGTGGGAAGATCGTAGGGTCCGCGGCCACACCCAGGTCATCACCTCGCCGCACTTCGAGCGCGCGCCGGTCGCGTTGATGGTTGCCGATGCCTGGTAAGTTGTGACCATGCAACGCACGGGTGTCCGTCCGCTAGACCGCACCCATAGCTGACGACGTCCGCAGCCCGGCCGGCATTGACGGCGAGCGAACCTCGCTGGATGCGAAATACGTTACTTCCTGATCTACCGGCCGAATGGACCGAGGACGACGCCCGCTTGGCGCTTGACGAATGGCGGCGCAGCGGCCAGACCATCGCGGCGTTTGCGCGCGAGCACCACGTGAGCGCGCCGCGACTGTACTGGTGGCGGAAGCGGCTGCCGAAGGACGGCGCAGTGCCGATGATGGCTCTGGTGCCGGCGAAGATCGTCGCGCGGTCCGAGATGGCTGCTGTCGTGATCCGGCTACCGAGCGGGATCGCGATCGAGATGGCAAGCACTTCGCCCCGTGAGATCGCGGCGGTCGTCAGCGAGCTTGAGAGGCCGTCGTGATCTTGGTGCCGCGCGCTGTCCGGGTGTACTTCGCGACGCAGCCCGCAAACCTACGGCGGTCGTTCGAGGGCTTGTCGAACGAGGTCCGGGAGGTGTTGCGGCACGATCCGCTCTCTGGCCACATCTTCGTCTTCCTCAATCGCCGGAAGACCCAGGTGAAGCTGCTGGTGTATACGCGCGGCGGGTTCACGATCGTGCACAAGCGGTTGGAGTGCGGCAGGTTCACGTTCCCGGCGCGTGTGGCGGAGGGCATCGCGAGCGTCGAGATCGACGTGCACGAACTGGCGATGTTGCTCGAGGGGATCGATGTTCACCGCGCGCGTACATCGGAGCGCTGGGAGCCAGCGATGCATGCATCACGCGTCGCGTGATCGGCCCCCGCAAATTCCGGACCGAGTTTGTTAGCGCCGCGTGATCGATTTTGCTTGCGCGACGGATTCGGGTGCTCATGATGCGCGGGAGTGAGTTCGTCAACGAGGACCACGAACAGGCAGGAGCGCCGCGGCGAAGTGCTCGAGGTCGCGCGCGAGCTGCTGGCAGACGGCCGCAGCGAGGATCTCCTGTCACTGGTCACGCAGCTCGTCGAGCAGAACCATCAGCTGACGACGCGCGCGGTCGAGTTGGAGAAGCAGCTCGAGCGGATCCAGGCGCGATACAAGAGGAGCGAGGCCGTGTCGAAAGCGCAGCTCGTGCTGCTACTCGACGCGATCGCACGTGGCGAAGCTGGCGATGTGCTGGGCTCCGAGGACGATCCACGACCTGACGCGAACGAGCGGCTTCGCGATGCGTCGGGCATCGCCGAGTCGCAGGACAACGAGCCGAAGACCCAGGCGCCGCGTGACCGACCCGCAAGACGACAGCCTGCGCCGACGCACCTGCCGCGCGTGCCCAATCCGCTGGTGGTCCCACCCGCCGAACGGACGTGCCCGAAGTGCGGCGCAGAGCGCACTTGCATTGGCCACGAAACCACCGAGGTGATCGAGCTCATTCCGGCGCAGGTGATCGTGCGGCAAGACACGCGCGAGAAGCTGGCGTGCTCGAATTGCGAAGGTGAGCTGGTGCGCGCGCCGATCGGTGACAAGCTCGTCCCCGGCGGCAAGTTTGGCAACGCGCTCGTGATCGACATGCTCGTCGGCAAGTACAGCGATGGATTGCCACTACATCGCCAGAAGGAACGCTACGCGCGCCTGGGCCTCGAGATCGCAGTATCCACGCTCGTCGATCAGGTCACATGGGTGACCGACCTGTTGCGACCGCTGTGGCGAGCGGCCATCGCGGAGTGCATCGGATCGAAGGTGATGCACCTCGACGCAACGGGGCTGCCGGTGCTTGATCACGACGCGTCGGGTGGCAAGCGGCTCGGCACGCTATGGGGCTACGTCGGCGACAATGTCGCCGCGTACATCTATGCCTCGACTGGCAAGAAACTGGGCCAGAAGCCGGGCGAGTTGGGCCCCGAAGACATCCTCGCCTTGCGCGAGGGGCCCACCGTGGCCGACGCCTCGAACCTGTTCGACGCAAGCTTCAAGAACAACCGCAAGCTGATCGAGTGTGGCTGTAACATGCACGCAAGACGGTATTGCGTGAAGGCCCTGGATGCGGGCGATACGCGCGCGGCGCTGCCACTCGCCGCGTACAAGAAGCTCTACGAGATCGAAGACGAGATTCGTGATCGCGATCCGGACTCCAAGCTCGCTGCGCGTCAGACGCGGAGCAAGCCTGTGTTCGACGAACTCGTCGCATGGGCGGAAGTCCACCAGCGCTACGAACCGCCGGCGAGCAAGCTCGGCGAGGCGATTCGCTACTTGCTCAACCACCGCGTGGCGCTCGGTCGCTTTCTCGAATTCGGCTTCGTGCCGATCGATAACGGAGCTGTCGAACGACTCCACGTCAGGGCGGCGCTGACTCGAAAAAATTTCTTATTCGCCGGATCTGATGCCGGCGGTGAGCGTGCCGCGGTCGCCTACACGGTCCTTGGGTGCTGCCGGCTCCTGGGCATCAACCCTGTCGAGTACCTCGGCGACGTGTTGCCGCTTCTCACGGGCCGCATCCGCCTGGTCGACCTGCCGGCCTTGCTGCCCGCCCGCTGGAAGGCGCGCAGCGCCGCTGCGACCTGACCTAGGCCGTGCCCCTTCTACAACGCGCCCGGGGGCCATAAACCGGTGCGCGCGTGCCACGATGTTGGTCAGTGTCAACCAGCCACGATAGCACGCCTTTGTCGCCGCTGAGCGAACTTGACGGCAAGGATCTCGCCGACGTCGTCCGCCTGAAAAATTGCATCGGCTGTCGTGGCGACGAGCTCAGCGAGGTGCCCAAATCGGCGGTCATCGCGATTCTCGTGGACTAACTCTCTGATGAGACTTTCGGTTGCACTGGTGAACGTGTCGGCCCGTGCTACCGACTCACACAGGTCGTCCAGCAACCTGGCGAACTCGAGCTCGTCTGACTCACCGTTTTCTGTCGGCTCCTCTGCCGCTTGCGAGCCAGATGGTTCCCCTGACGCTTGTGGGTCGCACGGCTTGCCGAGTAGCTCTGCGAGCCTACGATGGATGTTGTTGATCGATTTGGCGAGCTCGTCGGCGACGATGGGATCATCTATGTTGTCGACTAGATGGGCCGCCCTTTTGAAGCGTGCAAACAGAGACTCGAGAAACCAGGTGTCGATGCCGATCTGCATGGTCCAGTAACCTCCGCACCGGACGTTTACGTGGATTGATGGGCCCCGGGGCGAAAACAGCCGTCTAGCAAGGGTGCTCGCGACCGGGCGGACACACGCACGGCGCTGATCACCGGTGGCAACCGCGGGCTCGGACTCGAGACTGCGCGCCAGCTCGCGGCGCGCGACTGGCGCGTGATCCTCGGCAGCCGCGATCCGGCCAAGGCGCGTGGGCTCGTGCCCGGCGCGGACGTCCGCGCGATCGACCTCGGCGACTCCGCGACAATCGCGGCGCTCGCCAGCGCGCTCGCCGGTGAGGGCATCACGCTCGACGCGCTCGTCAACAACGCCGCGATCTCGATGCGCGGCTTCGACGCGAAGGTCGCCGAGCGTACGCTCGCGATCAACCTGCTCGGCACGCTCCAGGTCACGGCGGCGCTCGCGCCACGCGTTGCCGACGGCGGCACGATCGTGATGGTGTCGAGCGGCATGGGCGAACTCTCGGTGCTGCGGCCTCCGGCGCGGGGCCGGGTCGAGCATGCCGCGAGCCTCACGGAGGTCGAGGCGCTCGCTGCCGAGTTCGTCGCCGGCGTGCGCGCAGGCAATCACGAGGCCGCCGGCTGGCCGTCGAGCGCGTACTCGGTTTCGAAGGCACTGCTCAACGGTGCGACGCGCGTGCTCGCCCGCGAGCTGGCGGACCGACGGATCCGCGTCAACGCGGTGTGCCCGGGCTGGGTGCGCACCGACCTCGGCGGACCGCACGCGCCGCGCGACGTCAGCGAGGGTGTCGCGTCGATCGTGGCGACGGTACTCGAGCCGCGCGCGACCAGCGGGTGGTTCCGCGACGGTCAGCCGATCGGCTGGTGAAGCCCGCGTCATCGCGATCACGGTGTGCGCGTGGATCCCGCGTCAGGAGGACCACGTCGCATGTGATCCCTGAGCGCACCACGTTCTACGGCGCCCGCGAGATCATCGTGCGCGACCCAGCCGGCAACGTGGTCACCTCCGCCTCGCGTGAGACCTGACCGGCGGAACGCGAGATCTCGGGCCCTAACGCGATGGGTTGTCAGGAAGCTGGCTGCCGCGCCACACGACGACGATCCATACCTTCGGTCTTCCGCGCGATAGAAGAATCGGTACGGTGGAACGATCACCTCGCGGAATGGGAGGTCAGGAACTCCGGGACGACACGGCCGGAATTTGGAAATCGACTCAGGCGACGCAATTGCTGTTCGGCCTTCTTTCGAAAGTTTCGTGCGGCGAGCGGATCGTCACGCCGGATGTATTGCAGCGCGCCGAGAAGCTGCCGCCGCGCGGAGGGCGTGAACTGGATCTTCACTGCTCGTCAGCGTTCAACAAGGCGTCGGCTTCTTCGAACACGCTGCCCAGAGCGTACCCCGCGCCGGCTGCAATCTCCTGTTCGCCACGCGCGAGGGCCCGAAGCACCTGCCGCTCGTACTCTCCCCGTTCGTATTCCCGGACGCTCAGCACCACCGCGGCCGCTCGCCCCCGCTGTGTGATGACCAACAGCTCTCGAGATTCCTGCACACGCCGCAGGACGCCCGCGACGTCTTCGCGCAGATCCGATACCGGAATCATCTTTGGGACGCGAACCATCGTTGTTCTCCAACTGTACAAGGAAGCGTGCGCCCAGCCGTACGATGACGCAAGGACTCTCGCGCCAGGCACGAACCTCGTCAATTCGCAGCAAGCCAGCAGTGATCGTGCAGCGCCTGGCTACGCCGTGCGGATCGCGGCGGCGGCGGCGAGACCGAGCTCGCCGATCGCGATCTCGCGCATGCGGAACTTCTGGATCTTGCCGGTCACCGTCATCGGAAACTCCTCGGTGATCTTCCAGTAGCGCGGGATCTTGTAGGTCGCGATCTTGCCCGTGCAGAACGCGGTGAGCTCCTCGGGGGTCACGGTCGCGCCGGTCCGCGGCCTCACCCAGGCCATCACCTCCTCGCCGTACTTCACGCTCGGCACGCCGACGACCTGCGCCTCGGCGATCGCCGGGTGCGTATGGAGATACTCCTCGACCTCGCGCGGAAAGATCTTCTCGCCGCCGCGCGCGATCATGTCCTTGATCCGGCCGACGATGTTGACGTAGCCCTCGGCGTCCATCGTCCCGAGGTCGCCGGTGTGCATCCAGCCGGCGGCGTCGATCGCGGTGCGCGTCGCGTTATCGTCGTTCCAGTAGCCGAGCATCACGCTGTAGCCGCGGGTGCAGACCTCGCCGCTGGTGCCGCGCGGTACGACCCGCCCGGTCGCGGGGTCGACGATCTTGATCTCGACATGCGGGTGCACGCGGCCGACCGTGGTGACCCGCTTGTCGAGCGGGTCGTCGGTCGCGCTCTGGGTCGACACCGGCGAGGTCTCGGTCATGCCGTAGCAGATCGTCACCTC
>Ga0134121_10002393_pt1 | contig 16231 bp, 10 predicted proteins | sample KB301_FD_96463 | JGI IMG/M metagenome (GOLD analysis project Ga0134121, IMG submission 96463) | Terrestrial soil microbial communities without Nitrogen fertilizer from Kellogg Biological Station, Michigan, USA - KB3-0-1 | ecosystem: Environmental > Terrestrial > Soil > Unclassified ... | reverse complement strand
GCCTTCAATCATTCGCGCGAGCCAGCAGAGCGAGGCGTCGACGTCTGAGTTACGCAGAGACTTAATCAGCGCGGAGATCAGGTTGTAATGTTCTTCGCCGCCTTTGTCGTAGGCGTAGTGAGCACGACCGAGCGCCTCGATCACGGTCTGCTCCGAAACTGTTCTGACGCCGTTTGCGTCTGGCGTGGTGGACTCGACTGCTGCGTCCAACGCGGTGAGGGCAACGCGCGCGTCGCCATTCGCGGAGTGCGCCATTCGATCCAGTAATTCGTCGGAGATTGAAGCGTTGAAACGTGCGAGGCCACGCTCGTTGTCAGTCAGTGCGTTTTGAAGAATCGTTTTAATTTCTTCTTCGGTCAGTTGATTGAGCACCAGCACACGGGCGCGTGAAAGAAGTGCGCCGGTGACTTCGAACGACGGATTCTCGGTAGTCGCGCCGATCAGTGTAACGGTGCCGTTTTCGACCGCGTGCAACAGTGCGTCCTGTTGCGATTTGTTGAAGCGATGGATTTCGTCGATGAAGAGCACGGTGCGCTTGCCGTAGCGTTGCTCGGCCTTTGCTTGTTGAATGGCTTCGCGCAGGTCTTTGACGCCTGAGAAGACGGCTGAGAGCGCGATGAATCGCAGGCCACTGCTATCAGCGAGCAGGCGGGCCAGGGTCGTTTTGCCTGTGCCCGGCGCGCCCCAGAGAATCAGCGAGGGGAGTGCGCCACCGCCCGCGAGCAGTCGTCGCAGGATGCGGCCTTCGCCGACGAGATGCGTCTGGCCGACAAACTCCGACAGGGAGCGCGGGCGCATGCGCTCGGCGAGCGGGACGCCCTCGACCGGCGCCGCGGTCTCAGGAGCGTCCTCGCTAAACAGACTTGGTGAATTCCAGCGGTCCATGGCTCAAAAGTGTGTATAATTATCGCCGAAAAGAATTAAACAAGCGACTGGCCGGATAGCCATTTTTACGGTTAAAGTATTCAGAATCTTCATTGGAACGCGATTGTAAGAATCTGCGTATAGTTGGCTGCGAGCGATAAACCGAAGCATTTTGGGGCTCGCGAAAGCGAATGGAGAGCAGACGATGAAGGATGCGAGAAACATTTTGAGAATCATAGGAATGATTCTTCTGGGTGTATTTGTTTTTGCAGTTGTCCTGCCGCTGGCATTGAAAGTGGTGGGAATTACATTGGGCATCATAATTGGACTGGCAGTCCTGTTGATCAAGGTAGCGGTAACACTGGCGATTGCATACCTCGTGCTTGTCGGTATTCGTGCCCTGCTACGTTAGTTAAGCCACAAAGAGGCACAAAAGGCACAAAAGAGAATTGTTCTCCTTTGTGCCTTTTGTGCTTTTTTGTGGTTATGTTTTCTTGTGCCTTTTTGTGGCTAAACATTGAATCGGAAATGAACTACATCGCCTTCCTGCATGATGTAGTCTTTTCCTTCGAGGCGTAGCAGGCCCTTCTCGCGGGCGGTGGCGTAGGAGCCGGCGGCGATCAGGTCGTTGTAGCTGACAATCTCGGCGCGAATGAAGCCGCGCTCGATGTCTGAATGAATCGTGCCGGCTGCGGTCTGTGCGCGCGTGCCCTGTGGAATGGTCCAGGCACGGACTTCTTTCTCACCCGCAGTCAGAAATGACATCAAACCCAGCAGGTGATAGGCGCTCTTTATCAGTTGGTCCACACCACTCGTGTCAACATTCAGACTCTTCAAGTAATCAACCCGCTCTTCAGGTGGCAACGCGACCAGATCAGCTTCGAGCTGCGCACAGATGACGACGCACTCCGCCGCTTCCTTCGCCGCGATCTCGCGGACAGCATTCACCATCGAATTATTATCGAGATCGGCGAGCGCTGACTCCTCAACATTCGCTGCATAAATCGTTGGCTTCGTCGTTAACAGAAAAAAGTTACGCGCGACATTTTTTTCATCATCCGTGAGTACGACAGTCCGCGCGGAGCGACCCTGCTCGAGCGCCGGCTGAATCTTGTCGAGCACATCCAACTCCTGTCGCGCGCTCTTGTCTCCGCTCTTGAGGTTCTTCTGTGCCTTCTCGCGTCGACGTTCCACAGTAGCTAGATCCGCAAGCGCGAGCTCGATCTGAATCGTCTCGATATCGCGCACCGGATCGACTGCGCCTTCAACGTGAACGATGTTCTCGTCTTCAAAACAGCGCACCACCTGCACGACCGTATCCGTCTCCCTGATGTTCGCGAGAAACTGATTCCCCAGCCCTTCACCTTTTGACGCGCCGCGAACGAGTCCGGCGATGTCGAGAAACTCGACCGTGGCCGGCACGATCTTCTCTGTCTTCACTAGTCGCGCGAGCGGTTCCAGACGCTCGTCCGGAACTGAAACCACACCGACGTTCGGCTCGATCGTCGCGAAAGGATAATTTGCCGCCAGCGCGGATGATTGCGCCGTGAGCGCGTTGAATAAGGTCGACTTACCCACGTTGGGCAGCCCGACAATGCCTGCTCTTAACATTATTTGCCTCGCGCAGAAACGTAACCGAAGCCACAAAAAAGCGCAAAAGCACAAACTCACTTTTTTGTTTTGTGACTTATGTGCCTTTTCGTGGCTATAATCCGAATCGACCTGATGATTGCGTCCTTACTACTGGCGTTACTAGTCACCCTGAGCGGTACCATTGCCACCTATCTCTACGATGAGAACACATCGTTGGGCGCGCGGTTGTGCGCGGGCGCGGCGCTCGGCCTGTCAGCGCTTGGCTTGGTCAGCTTTGTAGTTGCGTCACTTATCGGACTAGGCGGCATGGCTGTTTTCTTCAGCACCCTGATCTGCTGTAGCCCTCTCGCCATACTGACCGACGCAAACACCTTAAAGCGCTTCCAGCAAGACCTCGCCGGAATTTCGACTGGCACTCGGAAACTACTGCGATTCGATTCGTGGACAGTCATCTATTTCCTTTTTTACTTCATCGTCGCGGTGATCTTGTGGAAGGTGTTTAATCGCGCTGTGATCGAGGACGAGACCGGCCTCAGCACGGGACTACTAAACAACTTCGGCGATCTTCCGTTTCACCTCAGCGTGATCACGAGTTTCGTTTTCGGAAACAACTTCCCACCCGAAGATCCCACTTACGCCGGCGTCAGGTTTACTTATCCATTCCTTTCAGACTTCGTCTCCGCGGTGTTCGTGCGATGTGGCGCCGACCTGCGCGAGTCGATGTTCATCGAGAACTACCTTCTCGGACTTGCTTTCGTCGGCCTGGTCCATCGTTGGGCGATCGTAATTCTGCGCGACCGGCTAGCAGCGATCATCACGCCGTTGATAGTTCTTCTGAACGGCGGCATGGGCTGGACGCTGCTCTTTGAAAAGGCCGGTTCAAACGAAGGCGGGCTCTTCGGAGTCCTGATGGATCTACCACCTTCGTTCACAGTGATCCCGGAAACTACCTGGCGTTGGGGCAATGCGATCTCCGCTCTACTGGTCCCGCAACGCGGATTTCTGATGGGACTGCCGCTAGCGGTGATCGCCTTTACACAATGGTGGATCGCGACCGACAAGCGGCCACCGCAAGCTCCTGAAAAATCAAAAAAGACACGCGCAAAACAAAAAGATGTTTGGCACGATCAGTTGGAGCACACACGTTTTCCTCTCAATACACGACGTATGATCGCTGCCGGCGTCGCTGCCGGATTACTGCCACTCGTTCACGCGCACAGCTTCGTCGTCGTGATGGCGATGGCCGGATGTCTCACATTGCTTCAGATCCGTTGGCGCGAGTGGATTACGTTCTTTGTGGTGGCGTCGGTAATCGCAATCCCGCAACTACTCTGGTCCACAATGCACAGCGCTGTAAATGCAGGCAGTTTCTTTGCATGGGAAGTAGGCTGGGATCACGGCCAGGAAAATCCGGTGTATTTCTGGTTCAAGAACACGGGCGTGTTCATCCCGCTGCTCCTCACCGCGGTGCTCCTCAAAAACGGAAGTTACGTCGTCCCAAGACGGTTGTTGATCTTCTTTCTGCCATTCACCCTCTGCTTCATTGTTCCAAACTTCCTGAAGATGGCGCCGTGGATCTGGGACAACATCAAAGTGCTTTATTACTGGTGGCTCGCCTCCGCACCGCTCGTGGCGTTGCTGCTGGCGAGACTGTGGCAGCAGGGCATGATTCGTCGCGTCATCGCCGTTGTACTTTTTGTCTGTGTGACACTGGCCGGAGCACTCGACGTCGCAGGCATTGCCATGCGATCGATCAAGTACCAGGTTTTCGACGCTAACGGGCTGCGCTTCGCTGAGCTTGTGAAAGCGCAAACTGCGCCACGCTCGTTGATCGTTCATGCGCCGGTTCACAACACGCCCGTGTTCCTGACGGGGCGGCGTTCGTTGATGGGTTATCCTGGACACATTTGGACACACGGGCTCGAGTTTGTTCAGCGCGAAGGCGAGATCAAACGCATCTATCTCGGCGCGCCTGATGCTGAGCAGTTAATCACGAAGTATGGCATCGAGTATCTTGTAGTTGGACCGCAGGAGCGGATCGTGACGATGGTTAACGATCAGTTCATCAATCGCTTTCAGAAAGTTGGAGAAGTGGGTGAGTACAAGCTCTACAAAACGGGGCGGTAAAAAAGCACCTGCCAAAAACCGCGGCGCTCAGGGCAAGTATTCGCGCTTCGAGACTGAAACGCCCGTCGAACCGGACATTCCGGAAAAAGCATGGCGCATCGGAATGATCGCGGTCTTCCTTATTGCCGCTGTGCTGCGCTTGTACGATCTCAATCTCGTTCCGTTGCACCACGACGAAGGAGTGAACGGAAACTTCCTCGTGCGGCTCGTGCGCGACGGAATTTACACGTACGATCCGGCAAACTATCATGGCCCAACACTCTACTACTTTGCCGCGATCATCCCCTGGATCACGAAAGTACTATTCGGCAATTCTGCGCGCGACAATTACGGTCTGACGACTTTCACCATCCGTCTCATACCGGTCCTCTTCGGCCTGGGGACCATCGGCCTCATTTTCCTGCTGCGAAGAAGATTGGGAACCGTCACGGTACTCGCGGCGGGCTTGCTGCTCGCGGTGTCGCCCGGCGCGGTTTATCTCTCGCGTTATTTCATTCACGAGACGCTGTTCGTGTTCTTTACGTTGGGAATCGTGGTGGCCGTCGTGCGGTTCTATGACGAGCGCAATTCGGCTTATCTCATTCCAGCCGCTGCCTCGGCTGCGCTTCTCTTTGCGACGAAAGAAACGGCAATGATCTCGGTGGGAGTTCTAATCATCGCTTTCGCCGTGATGTGGGTTTATATGAGGGCCACTGGCGGTTCGGCGAAGGAAGGTAGCCTATCTGAGCGAGTGAGCGCAGTGATTGACGAGATGGGAGGCAAACCAAATCTCGTTGTAAACATCGTGATCGCGCTCATCGTCTTTGTTGCTCTCTACCTGCTCTTTTACTCATCGTTCTTCACAAACTACAAAGGCATCAACGATTCACTCCAAACATTTGAAATCTGGAAGAAGACGGGAAACGAAGCGCATGTGCATCCGGCCGAACAGTACCTCATCTGGCTGGTGAGACAGGAGTCGCCGCTGCTGTTCCTCGGCGCGATTGGCGCGGCAATCACGGTTTTGAGACCGAAGAATTCCTTGGCGCTGTTCTGTGCGTTGTGGTCGTTTGGTCTAATCGCTGCTTACTCACTGATTCCGTACAAGACGCCCTGGCTCGTGCTGAACTTCATCGTGCCGCTCGCGCTGATCGCCGGCTACGCAATTCAGGCGGTCTACGAGTTCGACCACCGGCGGTTACGACTCGCTGGCGCGTTCCTGTTGCTTGCGGTAGGAATCGCTGTCTATCAATCGATCGATCTGAATTTCAAAAACTACGACAACGACAAAGAGAAGTACGTTTACGTTTACGCGCACACGAAGCGGCATACTATAAATCTGGTTAACGAGGTCGAACGGATCGCGAAGGAAAGCTCTGGCAACACTACAGGGATCACGATCGTGAGTCCTGATTACTGGCCGCTCCCCTGGTACTTCCGCAACTTCACGCGCGTGGGATATTACGGGCGGATGGCCGCCTCGACTGAGCCGGTCATCATCGCGAATGCAAACCAGAAGGACGAGGTCGATACGAACTTCGGCCATCTGTACCAACAGGTGCCCGGTCCTGATCCTGGCGGGACGTTTGAACTGCGACCGGGAGTGAGCCTCCTGTTGTACCAGCGACGGCGCTAAAGAAGATTTCTCACGCAGCGGCGCGACGGCGCAACGACAGTTTGTGTCTTCGTTGCGCCGTCGCGCCGCTGCGTGAGAAATCACTTTAAGTTGTGGTTGACATTATGAGTGGCTCCCACTTATAGTGGCTACCCCGTAATGTTCAAACTTGAACGCCTCGAAATCACCGGGTTTAAATCCTTCGCCGACTACACCGAAATACTCTTCACCGGAGACGGAATCACCGCCATCGTTGGCCCAAATGGCTGCGGCAAGAGCAACGTAGCCGATGCGATCGCATGGGTCCTCGGCGAGCAGCGCGTTAAGCATCTGCGCGGCGGCGAGATGAAGGACGTCATCTTTCAGGGCGCGCGCAATCGTGCGCCGAGCGGCATGGCTGAAGTCGTCATGCACATGATCCGCGACGAAGTCGACGAGGTTGAGCCCGACATCGAAGACATCGATTCAACACTCGAGCGGATCGACGATCGACTCGTCAATCTCGACGAGATCCTGCCGCAGGAACAAGTCGAAGCATCAGCAGACGCCGCGCCACAAACAGAACCGAGCGCGGTAGCGCCGGGTAACGATACCAACGGGGCATCAGAACCAGATTCGAGCGCTGTCGTAGCGGCTCCCACTCAAAAGATCACATACAAGCGACACTGGCGGCGTCGCAATCTCGCGCTCGAGTTTGCGCCCGGCGAAGCAGTTTCAGTCACACGAAGACTCTACCGCTCGGGCGAGAGCGAGTATCTGCTGAACGGGAAGATCTGCCGCCTGCGCGATATCCAGGATCTGTTTTCGGGAACGGGTCTGGCCGGCGGTCACTACGCCATCATCGAGCAGGGCCGCATCGGACAGATTCTTTCCGCGAAGCCGATGGACCGCCGCACCATCATCGAGGAAGCGGCAGGCATCACGAAGTTTCGCGTGCGGCAAAGAGCGACTGAGGCACGTCTCGAATCTGCGCGTTCAAATCTGTCCCGCATCTCCGACATCGTGGCCGAGATCGATCGACAGGTAAACAGTCTCAGACGCCAGGCTGCGAAGGCTCGTCGTTACGGAGTGTTGCGTGAAGAGTTGCGCGAGTTGCTGCGGCACGTCTACGTCGCCGAAGATCAAAAGCTTGCCACCGTCTTGGAAGAGACGAATTCAAAACTTTCCGAAATAACTGAGCTCGAGGTCGGCATCGCCGGCGATCTGAACAAACGAGAAGAAGCCGCGCGTGCTGCGACTCACGAAGCCCGCAGTCTCGAAGATGAGTTGTCGACTGCTCGCGCCGCTGCTGCCGAAGCGGTGCTGCGACGCGATCGACAGGCACGCGAGTGTGTCTATCAGAAAGAGCAGCTAAGCGAGATCGAAAAGCGCAAAGGTGAAGTCACCGCCGAGATCGAGGCGTTGACGTCGAGACTCGTACTGATCGAAGCCGAATGCCGTCGCCTGCAACAGGAAGACGCGCGGCTGCGCGAAGAGTTTGACCAGAGCGCGCTCGTGTTGCGAACCGCTGAGGAGTCGTACGCGGAAAAACTTTCCGCCTCGAACGCCGCTGAGATCGAGATTGAAAGCTCACGCGCCGAACTGCTTTCTCAAACCGCTATCGCCGAGAGAGTTCGCGAGATCGCAAGACAGCTCGAGACGACGCTCGAACGTTTGTCGCAGCAGGCCGAGAGCCTCGCGCGCGAGGGCGATCGCGCCGCCAGCCAGCACGCCGAGCGAAAGGTGGAAGCTGAAAGATATGCACGCGAGCTGGGCGACGCGCGGGCGCGTGTTGCGAAACTGCAAGCCGAACGTGAAATGGCGGTTGATGCCGTCGTTCGCGGTCACGAAGCGGTCAGCGACACTGAAGCAGAGTTGACGCGCGTGCGTGACGAGCATTCGCGTGCGAGTCACCGGCTCGAAAGCTTGAAGGAGTTGGACCAGCGCCGCGCTTACTATTCACCGGCCGTGCAGCTCATCTTTTCTCCGACTGAAACACCGCGCGATTTTCATTTTATTGGCACACTCGCTGACGCGTTGAACGTCGATGCGAAGTGGGAACGTGCGGTCGAAGGCGTGCTCGGATCGTCTTTGCAGTCCATCGTCGTACCGACGCCGGACGACGCGGTTCGTGCCGCGCAGTGGCTGCGTGAGAACAATGGTGGTCGCGCGAGTTTCCTCGTCGCCGGTTTGCACGGCGGCAGTGAAGAAGTCGAGGAAGTCGATACGCTGCCGGCGCTCACTTGCCGTCTCGAAGAGCGTCCCTTGCTGCTTTTGACCAGCGGTTCCACCGAACCCGTTCGCGAAGACCTGCGCATCTCCGACCTGCTCGGCGCGCCGCAGCAACTCGTCACCGTTCTCAAGCGTACGCTGCCGCAAAAGATGGACGCGCGGATCGCCGCGAATCTCGAAGACGCGATGGTCAAGTCGATTGCGACCGGCGAGATGTACGTGACGTTGAATGGCGACTGGATCGCGAGCGGCCAATTCGTTAACGCGGGTGATGCACGCGATCTCGAAGAAGGCGCAGGATTGCTCGCTTTCAAACGCGAGTTGCGAGAGCTGGAAACACGCGCCGAAGCGCTCGCGCGAGAAGTTGACACTGTCGCAAGTTCGGCAAAGGATGCGCGCGCGCGCATGGTCGAGCTCGAAGACGCAGTCGTGCTGTTGAACGAGCAAATAGGTCGCGAAGAACGCGAGGCGATGGCTCACGAGCACACAGCGACGAATCTCGCCCAGGAAGTCGAGCGCGCCGAGCGTCACATGCGCGTCGTCGGACAGGATTCTGCACGCGTTGACGAAGAACGACTCGAAATCGAAAACCGCCGCGCCCAAGCTCTGTTGGAAGCTGAAGCTGCCGAAACTGCACGAGAAGCCGCGGCTGATAAAGTCATCAAAGCGTCGTCACTGTTGACGGACCTCAGAAGAGAAGCCGAAACCGAAAGCGACTCGCTCGCGCAACAGCGTGCGGCTGCGGCTGCTGCTTCGGAACGTCGGCGCGCCACGACTGCTGAGTTGCGTCGCATCGAAGGTGAGCTGGCCGACTTCGCCGCGCGCGTCGATCGACATCGAATGGAGCTCGCCGAGATGGGCGGCCGCAGCGACGAGTTGACACTCTCGATCGCCGATCTCGAGTTGGCAGCCAGCACTGTCGAGAGCGATCGCGCTCGTGAAGAAGAGCAGATTGCGGACCTCTCGAACAGGTTGCAGGAAGCACGCCGGCAGGCAGACGAGTTCTCAGCAGAGTTGTCAGAGCTGAACCGACGCGCCGCTGAAGTGCGCGACTCGCGCGGCGGTCTCGAAGTGCAACGTGCTGAAGCTCAGGCACGGCAAACATTCGTTCACGAGAACTGCCAGACGGAGTTGGGCCAGTCGTTGGAAGAGCTCGCACGCGAGCTCACGTTCCCTGAAGAATTCGATCTCGAAGCGAGTCACACGCGCGTCGAAGAACTGCGCACGCGACTCGAAGGCTTTGGCGGTGTCAACATGATGGCGCTCGAAGAGCTCGCCGAAGCCGAACAGCGTTTGTTGTTCCTGACGGTCCAGCGCCAGGACATCATCGAAGGAATCTCTGCGACGGAAGAAGCGCTGCGAGAGATCAAGCGTCGCTCGCGTGAGCGTTTCCGTCATGCGTTCGAGCAGATCAACAAAAACTTCAGCTCGTTGTTCCAGGAGTTGTTTGGTGGCGGGCGCGGTGAGATGAGTTTGATCGATGCTGACGACGTGCTTGAATCTGGCATCGACGTGGTGGCCCAACCGCCGGGCAAGCGTTTGCAGAACGTGTTGTTGTTATCGGGTGGTGAGAAGGCGATGGCGGCGCTCGCGCTCGTGCTCGGCATCTTCCATTATCGTCCGGCGCCGTTCTGTTTATTGGACGAGGTCGACGCGCCACTTGACGAAGCGAACGTGGGACGCTTTACTGATAAGGTCGTCCAGATGTCTGCGAACACGCAATTCATCGTGATCACGCACAACAAGCGGACGATGGAGATGGCGCGCGCGTTGTACGGCGTGACCATGGAGGAGGCAGGTGTCTCGAAGCTCGTATCGGTAAAGTTTGAGTGAGTAAACAAAAGTCATTGCTGCAAGGGCTCCCCGCCGCGCTGCTTTGCCTGAGCGCGGCGATTTTAATTTTTGGCGCGGCGATTTCCATTTCTGCGCAAAACGTCGATGGCGGTAAGCATAATGCGAGGCCGCAACAGTCCGTTCCGGCATCGACTGTCGCCGTGAATAGAAACACGGAGGCTGTTAAATACTCGTATGAGTTTTCGCAGCCGAAGTTTTACGTCAAACATATCGTCATCGAGCACGACGCGAATGGTCGTGGCACTGTCACGTTTGAGCGCTTGAACGAAGATGTTGCGGTGACCGAGCCGCTCGAGCTCTCGCCCGACGCAATGGCGCGCATCAGCACCGCATGGCAAGGGTTACGGTTTCTCGATTCAGACACAAACTACCAGGCAGACAAGCAGTTTCCTCATCTCGGCACGATGAAGATCGGTATGGAGCGTGGCGATCGCAAGCGTGTGGCTGAGTTTAACTGGACCAACAACCGCGACGCGGAGACACTCGTCAACGAGTATCGCAAAGCGGCGGACCAGGTGATCCTGGTGTTCGATATTGCGATCGCGCGTGAGAACCAGCCGCTGAATGCTCCGAAGCTGATGGAGACGATGGAGACGTTGTTAAAACGAAACGGGTTGTCAGATCCGCGCCAGCTCCTCAAGCTGCTCCAGGATCTCAGTACTGACGAGCACGTGCCGCTCATCGCCCGCAATCATGCGCTTCGATTGATCAAGCAGATCGAGAAGAAGTAGAGAGGCACAAAATCACAAAAGAGCAGTTGATTGTTGAGGTTTGGGAGCAGACCGGCCGTGAGGTTGTGGGAGCGGGCGAACTCAGTCTGATCAATGATGCGCTGGTACAACGCTTCGGATCGGGGTCGAGCCCGGCTGCGATTGCACGCGTGCTTGCCGATCACGGTGCGCGTCTCGGTCATCCAGAGATTCTTCAAGCCGATTCGCGTTGGCGCGAGCGTCAACATCTCTTCACACCTGACGATCTCGCGTTTGACACGATCGAGGCCGCCAACGCCTTCATTGAAAAGCTCCAACAACTAGAGCAAACTCAATCACTGCGCCAATCAGTCCAGCAGATCAAGCAGGAGCTCGACTTCCTTGCGACCAAACGCGCCGTCGCCCGCGAAGCCGCCCAGTGGTTGACAGTTTGGCTACAAAACCCGCAGATTTTCGCCGGGTGGCTCGACTTGCGCCGCTCGACCGCCGAATTTCAGGAGCTTTTTGGAACTTTCCCGCCGTCCCATGCGAATACCAATGACCACGGGCTTACATCGGCGCATGAAACTGAAAAGCGACGTCAACGATAACGATTTATTGCGGTTGATGCTGGCCGGAGACGAAGAAGCATTAGCGCTTCTCTATCGTCGCCGCCAGGGCAGTGTCTATCGTTTTGCCCTGCAAATGAGCGGGTCGAGGTCGATTGCCGAGGACGTCACGCAGGAGGTCTTCCTGTTCCTGATGCGCGAAGGCCACATTTTCGACGCGTCGAAAGGCACGGTTGGCGCGTTTCTTCTGGGCGTAGCGCGGGTTCACGTGCGCCGCCGTTTGCGCGCCGAGCATCGTCTCGAGCCGCTCAGCGACGACTCAGATGACGACGATTTGTTTATGCAGTCTACGACTGATGTGTGTCCGCTCGAAGATCTGACGCGGGCCGAGACGATCGAGTCAGTGCGCAAAGCGGTGTTGAGCTTGCCGCCGAAATACCGGGAAGTAGTTGTCCTGTGTGAGCTACAGGATGTCAGTTACGGTGAGACGGCAGAGATTTTAGGTTGTGCGATCGGGACTGTGAGATCACGTTTGCATCGCGGGCGGGCGCTGTTGCTCGCGAAGTTGAGACCGGCGGAAGACATTGAAGAAACGGGTGCGGCGACGGTGAAGTCAGCGAGGTGTTTCGCATGAACTGTCAAAGATTCGAGACTGTGGTGAGTGAGTTGGCGCGAGGCCAGATGATGGCTGCGGAGCAACGAGCAGACGCGCTGGCGCACAGTGATGTGTGTGACGATTGTGCCGCGCGTCTCGGCGACGAGCAGATGCTGACGCTTGGGTTGCAGTCGCTCGCGTCGGAGATGGAATCGCTGGAAGCGCCGCGTGAAATTGAAGCGAAGTTGCTCGAAGCGTTTCGTGCGCGTGCGGTTGTTGTTCCGATTACCAAGAGACAGTCTAACTCTCGATACTGGCTGGCGGCGATCGCTGCGATGTTGTTGATTGCGATCAGCGTCGTGGTGTTCCGTTGGAGTAGTCGATCGGCGGATGAGCCTCGTCAAGTTGCCAATCAGGATAAACGCCAGGAACAGCCGCAACCTAAACCCGAAGTGACCAACAAGTCGAACGAACAGTTGGTGCAGGATATCGAGAAACCCTCTGTTGACGAATCATTGCCGAAATCTTCGAAACCAAAGCGAATTCGTCCGGTGAATTTCCGCCGGCCTAACAACGCCGCCGTTGCGAATCATGTGACGAAAGAGATCGCGACTGACTTCATACCGTTGAGTTACATGAGTCCGGCAAGTCTTCAGGAGGGCGGGCAGATTATACGTGTGCAGGTGCCGCGTTCGGCGCTCGCGAACTTTGGTCTCCTCGTCAACATGGATCGTTATAACGAGAAAGTTAAAGCTGACGTTTTATACGGGGTCGATGGAATGGCCCGTGCGATACGTTTTGTTCAATAGATTACCCGGCGCTACCTCGCTCGGTTCTGTCAATCAAGGGTGGCTATAGAACCGAGCGCCGTAGCAGCCAGTGAATAGTGCAGAACCGAGCGTGGTAACGCCGGGTGAGTTGAAAGGAAGAGATGATGAAAAGAATATCGAGACCTCTGTTTGGCGCGGCTCTGTTGTTCGCGTTCGCGAGCATCGCGTTTGCGCAACAACCGGCGGGAGGCATTGTTGTCAGGCAAGAGCGAATAGTTCAGGGACCGGAAGGGGGACCTCCGCCACCGCCTGATGCGAACGTCGTGTTTTTTGCCACAGAGAGTTTTGGTGGCAAGGTCGTGAAGGGAGCTCCTTACTCGGCCGAAGCAGTCACAGAAACTATCCAGACACTCGGCGATGGCAATCGCATCGTGAATCGCATGTCGAGCATGATCTATCGCGACAGTGAAGGTCGCACGCGCCGCGAGCAGAGTCTCAAGGGGCTCGGCATTCTGGGCGCCGGTGAAGAGCCGTTCAAGACGATCTTCATTAACGATCCCGTTGCGGGCGTGACCTTCGCGCTTGATTCTCGCTCACACACTGCGCACAAGAGCGTGCCGTTCACGTTTGAGTTCAACACGAAGAAGGGTGAAGGTCAGCAGTTCGAATTTAAAGTCGCGCCCGGAGCGGGACCCGCTGAAAAGCTGATCATGACTGCGCCACTTGCCGGCTTGCCGGGACCACGTGGCGAGCATCCGCCAGCCGATCAGTTCACACTGAGGACAGATGCTGGTGTTGCTGAGACTTTCATTTTCCGGTCGAAGCCCAACAACGCGAACGAAGTTAAAGAACAACTCGGCAAACAGAATATCGAAGGCGTCGAAGCCGAAGGCACGCGCACGACGGTGACGATTGCAGCAGGTGAGATTGGTAATGAGCGTCCGATAGAGATCGTCAGCGAGCGCTGGTATTCACCGGAGTTGCAGCTCGTGGTGATGACTCGTCACAGCGATCCACGCACCGGCGAGACGACGTACAAGTTGACGAACATCAACCGTTCAGAACCGGCGAAGTCGTTGTTTGAAGTGCCATCGGACTACACCATCAAGGAAGGCCCAGGCATTGGACCAAAGATCGCCCCGCTTCCGCGCAGAAAGCTAGCAAACCCGGAGTAACCACCGCTCTCTCATTCACGGTTACGAACGGTAAGCCACAAAAGGCACAAAAAGCACAAAAGTCTGATTGAAATCTTTTGTGCTTTTTGTGCCTTTTGTGGCTAATTCTACTTTGTGGCTATTCTTCTTCTTCGCCGCCCTTGATGCGTCCCTCAGCGCGTGACTGCTCGACGATCTTCTGCGCGAGCTGGCCCGGGACGGGATCGTAGTGCGAGAACTGCATGTGGAATGAGCCGCGTGCCGCGGTGATCGAATTTAGTGTCGATTGGTAGTTCAACATCTCCGCCATCGGCACCTGCGCTTTGATCACCTGTTGCTTGCCGCTCGTTTCCATTCCCTGTACGCGTCCCCGACGTGAGTTGAGGTCGCCCATGATGTCGCCCGCGTATTCCTGCGGCGCGGCGATCTCCACGTCCATCACCGGCTCGAGCAGCGAAGGCTTAACTTTTTCCATCGCGGCACGAAATGCCTTGCGTCCGGCCGCTCTGAACGAGTGCTCGTCCGAATCGACCGGATGGAACGACCCGTCAACTAACTGCACCTTGAAGTCGACGAGTGGATAACCGGCAATAGCTCCAGACTTCGCAGCCTCGATGATTCCTTTCTCGATCGCCGGGCGGAACTGCTGCGGCACTGAGCCGCCAAAGATCTTGTCTTCGAAAACAAAACCACCACCGCGCGGCATAGGCTCAAACACGCACTTGCAATCACCAAACTGTCCGCGACCGCCAGTCTGCTTCTTGTGTCTTCCCTGAACTTCGGCGCGTTGCGTGATCGTCTCCTTGTACGGCACCTTCGGCGGATGCAGCGTCACTTCAACGCTGTAACGCTTCTTCAACTTCTCCACCACCGTCTCGACGTGCAGCTGTCCGGATCCAGACAGCAAAAACTCTTTCGTCTGTGCATCGCGACTGAAATGCAGCGCCGGATCCTCTTCGAGAATCTTGTGCAACGCGACGCTGATCTTTTCTTCGTCCTGTCGTGACTTTGGCTCGATCGCAAACGCGATTGCAGCCTCGGGATACTCGACCGGATCGTAAACGATCGGCGCGTTCTTATCGCAAAGTGTGTCGCCCGTCTGCGTGTCTTTCAACTTAACGCACGCAACGATGTCGCCGGCGTGTGCCTCGTTAATCTTCTCGAGTTGCTTGCCCTGCAAACTGTGCAACGCGCCGAGACGCTCACTCACTCCGCGCGTCGAGTTGAACGCATTAGCATCTGTGCCCAAATGTCCGCTGATGATCTTGAAGATGTTGATGCGGCCCGCAAACGGATCGGCGACGGTACGGAAACAGTAAGCTGAGAATGGTTCGCTGTCGCTGTACTTGCGACCGATGCGCTCGGCGTCCGGACCAGCATCGACCGGCTTGCCCCATTCAGCTTCATGGTGCGCCGGATCCGGAGCGTAATCGACGAGGCCATTGAGCAACGCGCGCAGACCAACCTGCGTGATGCTCGAAACGGCGAACACCGGGCACAGTTTGCTCTGGGCGATCGCATTGTTGATGTTCGGCAGTATGTCTGCTTCATCGAGTGTGCCTTGTTCGAAATACTTCTCCATCAACTGATCGTTCGACTCCGCGACGAGCTCGACCAACCGTTCGCGCGTCTTATCGACGATGTCGCGGCCTTCGGTTGGGATATCGATCTCTTTTGCCTGGCCGTCTGCGCCAAGCTCGTAAGCTTTCATATGGACCACGTCCACAACACCACGAAAGTCTTTCTCTTTACCAATCGGCAGCGTGAAAGGAATGATGGCTCTGCTGAATGTCTTTTGTGCGCTTTCGAGCGCGGCGCCGAAGTCAGCGTGTTCCTTGTCGAGCTTGGTGATCACCATCACGCGCGGGACCATGAACTCGTTGGCATAGGCCCACGTCTTTTCGGTCTGCACTTCAACGCCCTTGACACCGTCAACAACGACCACAGCGCAGTCGGCAACGCGAAGCGCCGGTCGGGCATGTGCTACGAAGGCTGCGTACCCCGGAGTGTCTATAAAATTAAGCTTGGTATCGCGATGTTCGAGATGGGCGAGTGCGGTATTTAATGTAATTTTGCGGGCGATGGAATCGTCTTCGTAGTCGGTAACGGTCGTACCTTCATCTACCTTTCCCCAGCGCGGTGTGGCTCCGGCGACGTAGAGAAGCGAGCTGACGAGCTGCGTCTTCCCTGCGTCGCCGTGTCCAATGACAG
>Ga0134121_10002392_pt1 | contig 16235 bp, 15 predicted proteins | sample KB301_FD_96463 | JGI IMG/M metagenome (GOLD analysis project Ga0134121, IMG submission 96463) | Terrestrial soil microbial communities without Nitrogen fertilizer from Kellogg Biological Station, Michigan, USA - KB3-0-1 | ecosystem: Environmental > Terrestrial > Soil > Unclassified ... | reverse complement strand
GTTCGCGGTGTCCTGGTCGGTGCCGACTTCGAAGTTGACGTCGAGCAACATGCGGCCATCACTGGTGTTCGACGACTTCATGTAGATCATGCGATCGACGCCGTTCACTTCCTGCTCGATCGGAGTCGCGACGGATTGCTCGACAGCTTCAGCGGACGCGCCGGGATAAGTAGCAGTCACACGAATGTTTGGTGGCGCCAGGAAAGGATATTGCTCGATCGATAATCCACGAATAACGATGACACCAATCAACAGCGTCAGGATCGAGATGACGATCGCAACAATCGGCCGCCGGATGAAAAAGTTAGACATCGAACGTCAGCCTCCATTTACTTTTGCGGTCGTTTGAGTGGCGGTGGTGGGATTGACCACACCGCCCGGTCTCACTTTTTGCATGCCTTCGACGATCACGCGCTCGCCGCCGGTTAGACCATCGAGCACGACCACGTCTTTGTCAGCTTTATCGCCAACCTTGATCGTGCGCAGCGACACCTTGTTGTCCGCGTCGACAATCATCACCGTCTTGGCGCCCTGCATTTCCTGAATCGCTCGCGCCGGGACGAGGATCGCGTTTTCTCGTTCGGCTACGGCGACGCGTACGCGTGCAAATTGTCCGGGTCGCAGGTAGCTGCCGGGATTCGGAAACGTGGCTTGCGCTTTCAGTGTTCCGGTTTGCGGATCGACGGTGCGGTCCAACACGCGAAACGTTCCCTGGTACGGATGAAGACTTTCATCTGACAGCAGTAGATCGAAGTGCATTTTTCCGGCGGCGCCTTTTCCGACTGTCTTGGGATCGGTGAGTTTCAGGTAATCGATTTCGCTGACACTGAAATCCACCAGCAACGGATCCGATGCGGAGATCGTTGCCAGCAGAGTGGCATCGCCGCGGCCCACGAGGTTTCCCTCGTCCACCTGGAGAAAGCCGATGACGCCGCTGATGGGAGCGTAGATGTTGCAGTAACCCAGATCGAGCTCGGCTTGAGTGACGCGCGCCTGGCTTGCCGAGACTTCCGCCTTCGCGCGCTCGATCGTGTACTTCACTGCGGCTTCGAGGTTCGTCAGATTAGCTTTTTTCGCATCCACTATCGCGCGCGCGGATTTTTGTGCCGCGATGGCTGCGTCGAGATCCTGTTCTGTTACGGCTTTCTCTTTCGCGAGTGGAGCGAGACGGTTCACGTCCTGATCGGCTCTCGTCAAGGTCGCCTGCGCGTCGGCCAGTTGCGCCTGTGCTTCGAGCACGTCAGTTCGCTGGCTCGCCTGGGCCAGATCCGAAACGGATTTGGCGGCGAGGGCTTTTGCTGACTGCACCGCCGCTGCGAAAGGACGCTTGTCGATGCTGAACAGGAGTTGTCCTTTCCTAACCGGCATGCCTTCTCGGAAGTAGACCTTCTCCAGCACGCCTTCGACGCGCGCGCGTAGCTCCACCGTTTCGTCAGCCGTTGTTTGTCCGACGAACTCGCTGTAGATGGGGACAGTCTTTTGCTGCACTTCCGCGACGACTACGGTCGCCGGCGGCGGTGCGGCGTCGTGTTTCTCCTTACTCTTGCCGGTGCATCCAGCAGTAATCGCGAGCGCGAGAACTGCGATTAAAAGTTTGGGGTACAGGATGTTCATAGGTGACTCCTAGCGACAACTCTATTTGTGGTGATGGACATTTTAGATTCGGCGGTGAAGCGCCTAATACTGGCAAAATTGACAGTACTGATAGTTGGGAAGTTCTCTTAATTGATGAGTTTATGTTGAGTGAGTTGTTGATAGCTTTCGCGATCGTGGCGATTTGCGTGGTGATTCACGTGGGTGGGATTGCGGTCTTCGCGCAGTTTTTACTTGGCAGGTATCCGCGGCTCGAGGGCCTCACCACGATCTGGCGGCAGGCGATGTTGCTGATATCCGTGTTTACAGTGGTGATCAGCCTGCACCTGATAGAGACTGCCATCTGGGCCGGCTTTTATCATTGGCACAGTCTCTTTGAAACCTACGAAACCGCGCTCTACTTTTCTCTCGGGACCTATTCGACGATCGGATACGGCGACGTTGTGTTGCCACATCGCTGGCGTCTGCTGGGTGGCATCGAAGGCATTTCTGGTGTGCTCCTGTGCGGCCTCTCCGGCGCCTTCATCTTTGCCGTCGTGAACGCCCTATTCCAATCGAGAATGCAGCGAAGATCTTAGTCCGCGAAGCGGACGACAGCATAAAGCCTGGGGCGCGAGCCCCAGGATCACGCAAGAAATAATTAGAGCCCGCGAAGTGGGCGACAGCGTTCATGATCATGCGCTGTCACCCGCTTCGCGGGCTCTACCGGTCTTTTTATGCCGCGATCCTGGGGCTCGCGCCCCAGGCTTTATGCTGTCGCCCGCTCCGCGGGCTTGCCTGTCAAAAGTTACAGTTCTGCGTCGATCGAAATGCGCTAAGAATGGGAGGGATATTCTGGTAGGTGGAGGGCCGATGCGCACAAAAATTTTTGCGCTTTGCATTTTGTTGTTACTTGCTATCACTGCGTCTGCACAGGACAACAAATCAATTGTCGCGCACGCCAATGGCGACGGCACTCTCAAGATTGGTGACGAGAAATTCAAGGTCTCTACCGTCGTCATAAAACTGTTCGAGGACAATAAGGCAGAGATCAATCTCGTGTCGGACATCACGATCTTCGTCAGCGGCACGTGGTCCTGGAAAGACGATTCAAAACAGGTAATCAGCCTGAAGATAAGCGGCGGCGCGACCGGCGGCGGCGTTGAGGCGAACGGCGAGCTATTCCTTCGCGACAATACTGAAGGCCAGCGCCGCGCGATCGACCGCGTCTCCCTCGACGGCACGAGCAAAACCACGCACCGCGGCATGACGCTGAACTTTCAGGCAAAATCCTGAAATAAAATCAAAAGCGACTACTGTAAAAAGTGACAGTTAACGCCGCTGTAGTCACGGCCTAACATCCGAACAACCAGAACCGAGCGCGGCGGCGCCGGGTTGGACGTAGTGGTGGAAAGACGCGTACAGGGTGAGTCTGACACGGCGCTACCCCGCTCGGTTCTGGTCTTTGGAGTCCCCGATATGAACCGTGCAGCTCTGATAATTCTTGTCATTCTCGCAGGCGCAATATCCGTCGCGGCGCAGAAAGTACATGTAGGCGCAGACCCGAACGTCGATCTTTCCCGCTACAAAACCTACACGTGGTCCCAGGGACTTGCCGGACCAAACGCACTCGTCAATGTGCAAATCGTTGCCGCAGTCGATCGCGAACTCGCTGCAAAGGGACTTCAGAAAACCGAGACTGATCCGGAGCTTACACTCGCGGCCTGGGTTTGGACCGAGAGCGACATGCACATGACGAATCCGAGCTGGGCGCCGGCTTTGAACTCGATCTCGACGGGCGTTGCGGCTGCCCCGCAAGGCTGGGCAGTGACGAAAGGAACCCTCGTCATCGACATCTCTGACACCAAAACCAAGAACGGCGTCTGGCGTGCTACGGCTAGCGACACGCTGAATCATGCGCCGACCGGTAACAAGGCGACGGATGCGAAAAATGCAGAGAAGCCGATCAAGAAGGCCGTCGCGAAGATGTTCAGGAAATTTCCCCTTCCATAATGTCTCAAGGTGAACAGTCACGTGCCAATCTGGCTTTATGAATTGTCACCTTTACAACAGGCGCTGGTAATAATCGCGTTCGTCGAAATTCTTTCCGTAGCCGGGCTGCTTCTCGCCAGACGCTACGTAGTCCCACGATTCCACTACAGCGAAGGCATCAACGATGCAGTCAGTGGCACTGTTCAAGCGATCGGCGTGTTCTACGGCATCACGGTGGGTTTGATCGCGGTCGGAGTTTGGAACACAAACACGAGCGCTTCTGATCTGGTGTCGAGAGAAGCAAGTGCGATTGCCATTTTGTATCGCGACGTCAGCGGTTACCCGTCGCCTTTGCGAGAAGAGTTACGCACAGGGCTCCGCGAATACACACTCTTTATCATCAACGAAGCATGGCCCGCACAGCAGAAGGGCCAGGAAGTCGAGCGGGGCCGAACGCTGATCGACGATTTCCAGGCGAAGCTTCAATCCTTCTCACCCTCGAATCCCAGCCAGACAGCGCTGCACACTGAGACTCTGCGGGCTTACAACAACCTGCTCGATTATCGACGTTTAAGGATCGATGCGGTTAATAGCGGGCTTTCAGACACGATGTGGGCGGTGATCTGGATGGGCGCCGCGATCAGCATCGGCGTCGCGTATTTCTACAAGATTGGCGATCAAAAACTACACATCGTTCTCGTGGTCCTGATGGCCGGGTTCCTCGCGGTCGTGCTCTTCATGATCACAATCAACGACAAACCTTTCTACGGTGCAGTCGGCATCTCCTCCAATCCCTACAAGATCGTACTCGAGCGACTGATCGACGCTTCTCAATAAATCTCTGCGGCTCTCTGCGTTAAAGGGCTAGTAAACGCAGAGAACGCAGAGATACGCAGAGAGCCGCAGAGAGAACTGTAAAAAGTGACAGTTCCCACGCCTCGCGCGATCCATACAATTCGAGCATGCGAAATATTATCATCCTCGTCTTACTCATCATTTCGTTAACGACACCGGTCTCGCTCGCACAAAACATACCGAGTCGCGCGCAGACCGCCGCGGACCGTGGTTGGCCACGCGCGTACAGTCTGCCCAGCGAGGCGCAAGTCGTGCTCTACCAGCCGCAGATCGCAAGCTGGCAGGACCAGAAGCACCTCGTGGCTTTTACCGCCGTGTCGTATGTCGCTAAAGGTGAGCAGAAGCCGGCGCTGGGCACGATCAAGCTCGAAACTGAAACTGAGACTTCCGTTCCGGACCGGCTGGTAAAGTTTTCCAAGATCAAGATCGCGGAGACAAACTTTCCCACTCTCTCGAAAGAACAAACCCAGGAGCTCATCACCGAGGTCGAGAAAAATATGCCTGAGAGAGATCGGGTCATCGATCTCGATCGCGTTCTCGCCTACGTCGACAAAAGCACGATCAATCCCAAGAACGTCGACGGTCTGAAAAGCGATCCACCGCGAATCTTTCTCATGCAGACGCCCGCAATCCTCGTCAATTTCGACGGCGAGCCGATCTGGAGTCCGATCAAAGACAACGAGCTGAAGTTTGCAGTCAACACCAACTGGGACATTTTCCAGCACACGCCGACAGGGATGTATTACCTGCGTTACGACACGCACTGGCTGCGCGCCACCGATTTGCAGGGTTACTGGTCCAACGCCGGCAAACTGCCGGACAGTTTCACTAAGTTGCCTAACGACGACAACTGGAAAGACGTGCACGCGAATCTTCCGGGGACGCCGGTCAAAAAACTTCCAAAGGTTTACGTCACGAACGATCCGACCGAGCTGATCCTCATCGACGGCGAGCCGAAGTACGAGCCAGTTCCGAACACCGGACTGCTATGGATCAGCAACTCGGAAAGTGATCTTTTCCGGATGGGAAAAGACGGTCCAGTGTATTACCTCGTCGCTGGCCGCTGGTTTACGGCTCCGGGTTTGGGCGGTCACTGGACCTTCGCCACGCCGCATCTGCCGGAAGATTTCAAGCGGATTTCCGTGGAACATCCGCGCGCGCGCGTGCTCGCGTCAGTGCCCGGAACACAGCAAGCGGCTGAAGCCGTTCTGCTCGCGGAGATCCCGCAGTTCGCCCGTGTTAACAAGAAGGAGATCACCGCGCCGGAAGTTAACTACCAGGGTGACCCGCAGTTCCAGCCGATTCAGGAAACAACGCTGCAACGCGCCATCAACACGGACAAGGAGATCATCAAGGTCGGCGAGACTTACTACATGTGTTACCAGGGCGTCTGGTTCCAGGCCAACGTGGCGACAGGCCCGTGGACGCTCGCCACTTCCGTGCCGCAGGAGATTTACCAGATTCCGCCGAGCTCTCCTTCGCACAGCGTGACCTACGTCACCATGCAACCAGACGAAGACGAGAATGACGACTGGGTGACCTACGCCTCATACGCCGGCTACACCGGTGTGATGGTCGGTTGGGGCTGCGCGGTGTGGGGGACTGGCTGGTATTACCCGCCATATTACTGGTACGGCGGTTACTACCCGATCTATTACCCGTACTGGCGCACGTATGGTTACGGCGCCTGGTACAACTCGTACACAGGAGTCTACGGAACGGCTGGAAGAATCTATGGACCATACGGCGGCGCCGGGTTTGGCGCTCGTTACAATCCGAGCACCGGCACTTACGCGCGTGGCGCGTTTGCGTATGGACCATACGGAGCGCGTGGGGCCGCGCAGGCATATAACCCGCGCACTGGAACGTACGCGCAAACACGTCAGGGCTCGAACGTCTACGGCAGCTGGGGATCGACGCAGGTGCAGCGCGGCGACGACTGGGCAAGCACAAAACGTTTTACCAACAGCGCCGGTAATACGACGCGTGTCACGCGTGGAGATCAGGGCGGGATGATTTCTCGTCGTGGACCAAACGGCGGCGGCTTCGTCGGCACGAAGGGCGACAACGTGTATGCGGGTAGAGATGGAAATGTTTACCGTCGCGATCAAAACGGCAACTGGAGCAAATGGGACAACGGCAGTTGGAACAGCGCGCAGCGGCCGGAGCAGCGCGGAGATTCTTCGGTGCGAGACAGCATGTTGAATGATCGCGCGAGGAATACGGAGCGATCAGATCGAGCGAGAGGCGAACGAGCCGGCAATACATCAGGATCGATAGATCGCGGCACGATGGGTACGCTCGAGCGCGATCGAGCCGCGCGCAGTAGTGGCGCTCAGCGCAGTCGCGATTTTGGTAGTTATAGTCGCAGCCGCAGTAGTAGTGGCAGTATGGGCGGCTCTCGCGGCGGCGGAGGTTTTTCGAGAGGTGGAGGTGGTGGATTTCGAGGAGGTGGCCGTCGCTGACGGAGACGTGGGGCGATTCCGGGAGCGAAGGTGACTTCCCGACGCGCGGGCCGCGGCTCATTTGGGGAGGTGTCACGCGAGGGCGCATGACACTGACGAGACCGCGGCCGCGCATTTTGTATCTCGCTACGTCCAGCGCACAGAACCGAGCGCGGTAGCGCCGGGTCAGTGTTTCCAACGGGTACATGTAGTCGAGTTTGACCCGGCGCTACCGCGCTCGGTTCTGTGCGCTGGACGTGGCGAGTTTCCTTGTCTTGTGTCTTAACATCTTTGTGAGAATTTTTTGTAAAACATGTAGTGATGGAACCCCTTCTCTCCCCAATGGTCCTATGGGCCGTATCGTCTTTGCAGGTCGTTCTCATCCTTGCTGCGTTGCTGTTGCAAGCCGTCCTCATCGTTGGTCTACTGCTCGCCAGATCCAAACAACGCAAAGCGGAACGTGAGTGGAAACGTCTCTCAGATCTGACAGAAACGGCCCAGTCGCATCTCAATGAAGAACGATATGCGAAGGAAAGTGAACAGCGCTTCCGGGACGTCGCCGATATCGCCCCGGTCATGATCTGGATGGCGGCTCCAGATAAGTCTTGTACTTACGTTAATAAACCGTGGGTCGACTTCAAGGGCTCAACGCTTGAAAAAGAATTGGGTAACGGGTGGTTCGAGGGCATACACACGGAAGATGTCGAGAGTTGTCGCGAGACCTTCTTTAGTAGTGTTGATGCCAGGCGACCGTTTGAGATGCTGTACCGGCTGCGACGGCACGATGGCGAGTATCGCTGGATCTACGACTCCGGCATTCCGCGCTTCTCCTCTGAAGGCACATTTCTCGGTTTCATTGGTTCCTGCATCGATCTCACCGAACGTAAAGTATCCGAAGACGCGTTGAAGACGGCGCACGAAGAGTTGCACCAGTTGAAGAACCAACTGGAAGCGGAAAATATTTACCTGCAACAGGAACTGCAACTGGACGAGCAGCACGGCGAGATCGTGGGTCAAAGCGACGCTATTAAATACGTGCTTTTCAAGATCACACAGGTGGCGCCTACGGATTCGACAGTCCTTATTACGGGTGAGACGGGCACAGGAAAAGAGCTCGCGGCCCGCGCCATTCACGGCGCCAGCTCGCGGAAAGATCGTCCCTTAATAAAGATAAACTGCGGCGCGTTGGCCCCCACGTTGATCGAGAGCGAGTTGTTTGGTCACGAGAAGGGCTCGTTTACCGGCGCGGTTGGGAAAAAACAAGGGCGTTTTGAATTGGCCAATGGTGGGACAATTTTCCTGGACGAGATCGGCGAGCTGCCGCCGGGGTTGCAAGTGAAGTTGCTGCGCGTAATCCAGGAGAGCGAGTTTGAGAGAATCGGCGGCAACAAAACAATCAAAGTCGATGTGCGGATTATTGCCGCAACTAATCGTAATCTGAAGGCCGCGGTAGAGGAGGGAACGTTTCGAGAGGATCTCTTATATCGCTTGAACGTCTATCCGATTACGATGCCGCCGCTCCGGCAGCGCCGTGAAGATATCCCGCTACTGGTCGAGCATTTTTCCGGGACGTATGCGAAGAAGTTCGCAAAAGAGATTTCGTCTATTCCACCGAAGACGATGCAGAACCTGCAATCGCATTCATGGCCGGGAAATGTACGGGAGTTAGCAAACGTGATCGAGCGGGCCGTGATAAATACGAAGGGAAGCGTGCTTCACGTTGTCGATCACTTTGAACAGGTTCCTCACGAAGTAGTGCCCACGCAAACTCTGGAGGAAGTCGAACGCGAATACATCATACGCACTCTTGAGAACACTGGCTGGCGAATTGAAGGTCCCTACGGCGCGGCAAGAATTCTTGGACTCAATCCGAGCACGCTGCGAACGAGAATGCTCAAGCTCGGAATACAGCGGCGACACGCAACAGGGAGTTAAACACCCGCCGTGGACCACGTAATAGCACTGCCCACGACGTCCCCGTCTTCAACATCCACGCATTAACGCAGTTCCCGCGAGATATAACGGCACGGTGATCGCCCTTTTGCTACGGCGCAAAACATAAACTGTTCATAATAAAAGAACTAAAAAAGCGAGATAGAGCGCCGTTCGTTGTGCACGCATATTGCAGTAGCTAACGGCCTCAAAGGTACTTAATTCGCCCCTCTCTTATCGGGAGTTAAACCGAGAAAACTGTTCAACTTGTTTTACGGAATGTGCGGACCGTTAGCTACACGTGTGGGTGGGTGTACCGAGATGATTGTGAACACAACAAAGATAACAGTGCAACCGGAGAAGCGAAGAGAGTTCCTGCAAACGATCCGGCGTTTACTTGATCCACTTAAGAAAGCGAGAGGCTGTCGCACACTCGAGTTTTATTTCGACGCGGCTGATGAGAATTCGACCTTGCTCGTGAGTGAGTGGGAAACAGAAAGAGATTTGAACAATTACCTTCAATCGAATGACTTCGCTGTTCTCAGGGGAGCGATAACAGTGTTGAGCACTCGTAGCATTGATTCGAAAGCAAACGTGACCTCGCACCTCAGCACACCCTGAATGGAGTAACGCTATGTTGTCGGGCCAGGCTGGACAAGCAGTGAATCCGATCGTGCGCGAGAGCAACAGTTCTCCGGAAGACTTCCTGCGGGCGATCGTTGACGCGTGCGTTTCCAATGTCGCCGTTCTCGACGAGTCTGGTTCGATTATTTACGCCAGTAAAGCCTGGAGCCTATTCGAGCGTAACTCAGCAGATAAAAATGGCACGCGATACTTTCAAAACTGTAGAAGGTCAACGCAGTCAGAAATCACTCTCGCTGACGACATCCAGGACATTCTCTTCGGTAAGGAAAAGGAATTTCATCGCCAGTATTACTTCCACTCGATTACCGAGCAGCGGCCGTTTTTATTGCACGCGGCGCGTTTGAACCTGCCAGGATCCGGTTTCAGGATTCTGATCACGCATGAAGAGCTGCCGTCTGGTAAGCATGATTTCAGAAACAGCAAGGAACGTTTGATCGAGCTGTTGGGGACGAAGATCCTGACGTGGGAAGGTGAGGTTGAAGGGCAGCGGTTCGATTATGTCAGTGAGCAGGCGGTGGAGATGCTGGGCTATCCGGTCGCTGATTGGTACCGGCCGAATTTCTTCGTTAAGCATATCCACGAGGATGATTTGTTCTGGGTGTTGGCGGCGTATCAGAAGCAAGCTCGAGTCGCAGAGCACTTCGATCTCACGTTTCGCATGTGGGCCAGTAATGGAGCGCTGGTTTGGGTGCAAAACGTGATCAGTGTTGATATCCAGAGCGAAGGAGTAACCAAACTCCATGGTTTCATGATCGACGTCTCGGAACGGAAACGTGCGGAAGAGGCACTGAAAGACGTGGGGGGCCGTTTGCTTGCGGCGCAGGAAGAAGAGCGACGCCGGGTGGCGCGCGAGCTGCACGACGACTTCAATCAGCGACTCGCGGTTTTATCAATCGAGTTGGACCAGCTCGGACAAAAACTTCACAAACAGGTTCCACTACATCGCACGGTTCAGCGATTGCAGACGCAGGCGCAGGAAATCGCGGCGGAGCTTCACCGGCTTTCATACAAGCTGCATCCCTCGAAGCTCGACCACCTGGGACTGGCGGCGGCAGTCAGGAGTCTTTGCAGCGAGCTAACTGAAAGCAAAAAGCTCAAAGTGGAATTTCATCAGAGCGGATTTCCGGCAGTGCTGGAGAAAGACATTACGTTGTGTGTGTTTCGCATCGCGCAGGAAGGTTTGCGCAATTGCGTGAAGCACAGCGGCGCAGAATCGGCGCGCGTGGTGTTGACCAAGACTCGAAACGCCGTGCGCCTGGTAGTTTCCGATAACGGCTGTGGTTTCAACACGAAGACGGGGCTGATGGAGAAAGGGCTTGGCTTCATCAGCATGAAGGAACGACTACACCTCCTCGGCGGTGAAATAAATGTGTACTCGCGCCCCCTACGCGGCACACGCATCGAGGTGTCAGTTCCCTTGAAAAACGCAAGCTAAGTACTCCCCAAACTAAAACTGATCCGATCTATCCCGACGGTTATGGAGGAAAATATGAAACGCCCCCGAGTTGTACTCGCAGATGATCACACGATCATCCTTGATGCACTCAAAAACCTACTCGAGCCGGAGTTTGAAGTTGTCGGCACGTTTGCTGACGGCCATGCGCTGATGGAAGGCGCCCCCGATCTAAATCCGAATGTCATCGTGCTCGACATCGGCATGCCGACGATGAACGGCTTGAACGCAGGACAACGACTCAAACAGGCAATGCCGCTCGTCAAGCTGATTTATCTCACGATGAATCACGATCCTGACACGGCCGGCGAAGCGTTCCGTTTGGGCGCATCAGCCTACCTGCTCAAGACGTCCGCCGCCACTGAGTTACAGCGGGCCATTCGTGAAGTGGTGCGCGGTGGTTATTACGTGACGCCGTTGATGACCAAAGGCATGGTCGGCTCGTTCGTGCAGAACTTCAAACGAAGAAAGAGCACCAGCCCGCTGACCTTGCGGCAGAAAGAAGTGCTGCAACTGTTGGCGGAAGGCCGGTCGATGAAAGAAGTTGCTTTTGTGCTGAACGTTTCTCCACGCACGGTGGCTTTCCACAAGTACACGATGATGGAACACCTGCAGATCAGAAGCAGCGCCGAGCTGATCGAATACGCGATGCGTAGTTCGATCGTGGCGGCATAAGTGAGGAGACCTGTCAGTTTTGCCAGTACCTTTTGACGCGCGCAGCCTTAGGATGTCACAAAATAGCTCCGAACTATTTGAAAACCCGATTGACTGGAAAAGGGAGCTCGAGTGGCGCGTGCGCGGATTCTAGTGGTGGACGATCATGAGGAAATACGCAACACGATTGTTCACCTGCTGAAGCGCCAGTTTGATGTGCTGGAAGCTGTCAGCGATGGGCCGGCTTTTCTCGAAGCAGCCGCTCGATTGAAACCTGATCTTTGCGTGCTTGATATTTCTCTTCCGAGTATGAGCGGTATCGAAGTCGCGCAACGGATCAAAGAGAGCGATTCAAAGACGAAGATAGTTTTTCTGACGCTTCACGACGATTTTGATTTCAAGATGGCGGCGTTGGAAACGGGCGCGGAAGGATACGTGACCAAAGCCAAAATGAATGGCGACCTGCTCCTGGCGGTGAGAGAGGTTTTGGCGGGACGCACGTACATTTCGTAGATCTCTGAGGTGTGAAGGCGGAGAGACATGATCGAGACTGAGGTGAGTGAGGGCGCACTCCAACAGGAGGAGAGGGCACCGGCTTTACCTCAGCGTGATGGGCCAGAGCGCGACTGATGGGGAGCTCTGGCCCATCTGCATTTAACGGGAGCAAAACAATGAACGTATTTTCACTTTCACAAAGATTGACGGCGGAGTTTCTCGGAACGTTCTGGCTCGTGTTCGGCGGCTGTGGTAGCGCTGTGCTCGCGGCGCACTTTCCCGGGGTTGGCATCGGGTTGCTCGGGGTCTCTCTGGCTTTCGGTCTCACGGTATTGACGATGGTGTATGCGGTGGGCCACGTTTCTGGTGGGCACTTCAATCCGGCAGTAACGGTTGGACTGTGTACTGCGCGAAGGTTTCTGGGTCGAGATGTGATTCCGTATGTCCTGGCGCAAGTTGCAGGCGCGATTGCGGGCGCGGGCGTTCTTTACATTATCGCGACCGGCAAGGCCGGGTTTGATGCAAGCTCGGGTTTCGCTGCCAACGGCTATGAAGCTTTTTCGCCTGGCGGTTACTCATTAACAGCGGCGCTCGTGGCGGAGTTAATCGGCACCTTCTTCTTCCTGATCGTGATTCTGGGAGCGACTGACAAGCGTTCGCCACAGGCGTTGGCGGGTGTAGCGATCGGTTTTGCGCTCACGTTGATTCACCTCGTGTTGATTCCAGTGACGAACACGTCTGTCAATCCGGCGCGCAGCACTGGTCCGGCGATCTTTGTCGGCGGCTGGGCACTCAAACAACTCTGGCTCTTCTGGCTGGCACCCATCATCGGCGCCGCCCTCGCCGGTGTCGCCTATCGCTTCCTGGCCGAAGAGCGCAAACTCCCCGAGCCGGCCTTCGCACAGACAGTCACACCGTAGTCTCTCTCTGCGGTTCTCTGCGTATCTCTGCGTCCTCCGTGTTAAAGGTAACTCAACGCAGAGGACGCAGAGATACGCAGAGAACCGCAGAGATATTTTGCCTCGTGCTATACTCTGCAAACTTAACTCGGAGTCTAAAGCCTCTCGCCCGAGGTTGATGTAATTAAGTTATAGCACGGAGGCACGACGATGTCTGAGCTCGTCGTGAGCACAACAAAGGTAAGCTCTAACGATCTTGCGAGCCGGGGTGTTCTACGACCAGCTCTCGCAGCGCTCTCAGTCGGCGCCGCTTATTTTATCGGCGCGAAGATCGGCTTTGCGCTGACTTTCCAGCCCCATCCTGTCTCAACACTCTGGCCGCCAAACTCAATCCTCTTCGCCGCTTTAATATTGTCTAAACCACGTTCGTGGTGGTTTCTATTGCTGGCCGCGTTTCCGGCGCATCTCCTCGTGCAGCTCAATGCAGACATACCCGCCAGCATGATCCTTTGCTGGTTTGTCAGCAACTGCACCGAAGCTCTCATCAGCGCATCACTGCTGCGGTACCTGACTAAATCTGAATTGCGCTTCGATAACACGCACCACGTCTCGATCTTTATCCTCGTCTCACTACTCGGCCCGTTCCTGTCGTCATTCCTCGATTCGGCCTTTGTAATGCTGAACCATTTCGGCACCAGTCCATACTGGCAGGTTTTTCGACTGCGTTTCTTCTCGAACGTTCTGGCATCGTTGACGCTGGTGCCCGTGATCGTGACCTGGGGACGAGGTGGACTCCCCTCATTTCGTCAAACTTTTTGGAAAGGTCTGGAAGTCGGTGGGCTTGGAGCCGGTTTGTTGATCGTGGGCCTGATAAGTTCCCGTATGCGTAACGCCGGCCAGCAAACGAGACCCGCCCTCCTCTATTTGCCCTTACCACTTTTACTGTGGGCGGCGATACGTTTTGGTCCACGCGGAACGAGCGCGGCGCTCGTTATCGTCAGCCTCTTTGAAATCTGGGGAGCGATTCACGGCTTCGGACCATTCGCCACCCAGTCAGCCGAGATGAACGCGCTCTCGGTGCAGATGTTTCTGATACTCGCCTCACTGCCGCTTATGTTTCTCGCCGCGCTGATTAAGGAACGTGAGCGAGCTCAGGAACTGGCAGTGCAAAAAGAACAGCGACTCGAGCTGGCGCTTGACTCAGCCCAACAAGCATCCAGAGCACTGAGCGAGAGTCAGGAAAGCCTTCATCAAAGCCACAATCAGATTCGCAAACTGCTGGGACGATTGATTGACGTTCAGGAAGCAGAGCGTCGCCGGATCTCACGCGAGCTTCACGACGATCTGAATCAAAAGATTGCCACCCTCTCGATGAATATCAGCCAGCTAAAGCGAAACGTTCCGATGCCGGACGGCGCACTCATCGGCGAGTTGGACCAACTGCGTGAGACAGCGAGCGGCCTGACGAACGAGGTGCGCCGGTTATCGCACCAGCTTCATCCCGCGGTTTTGGAGCATCTCGGTTTAGTGAAAGCGATCGAATCGTATATCGCCAGTTTCGCTGACGAGGAGCAGATCGACGTAAGACTCAGCGCCGAGCTTCAAGACGAGCGCATACCTTTCCAAACGTCGATCTGTCTTTATCGAGTTGCGGTTGAAGCACTGCGAAATGTCGCGCGACATTCCGGCGCGAGGTCGGCTGTGGTGTCACTGCAAAGAAACTCTGAAGGCCTGGAGCTGTGCGTGACTGATTCCGGCAGAGGGTTTGACGTTGAAAGATACAAGCACGACGGAGGGTTGGGATTGATCAGCGTTGAAGAGCGTTTGCGCCTGCTTCAGGGAAGTTGCGAGATCTACTCAACACCGGGACGCGGCACAATGCTCGTCGCGAAGGTGCCGATGACATGAATACGAAACGAACCCGACTGCTAGTCGCAGACGATCACGTCATGTTCGCTCAGGGACTGGAAAGTCTTCTGCGTGAGGAATTCGATCTGCTCGGCACGGCACGCAACGGCGAAGAGCTCGTGGAAGCGGCTCTGCGGTTAACGCCCGACGTCATTCTTGTCGACATCTCGATGCCGGTTCTGAACGGTTTCGATGCTGTGCGACGAATCACGGAGCAGGGCAGTGAAGCGAAGATCATTTTCCTGACAATGCACGACGATGCGACGCTCATCGCTGAGGCATTTCGTTGTGGCGCGTCGGGGTACATCTTGAAACAAGCAGCGGGTGAAGAACTGGCAAACGCCATCAGAGAGGTGGCTCAAGGGAAGAATTACGTCTCGCCGCTTGTAACCAACCGTCCGCCCGAACCACTCACTCTTCATACCCAGAAAGCGACCATCACGCCGCGCCAGCGCGAAGTGCTCGAGCTGATTAGTCGTGGTTTAACCATGAAAGAAATCGCCTCGCAACTGAACATCTCCACCCGCACCGCCGAGTCGCACAAATACGAGATGATGCAGACTCTCGGTGTCGAGACGACCGCCGAGCTCATCGGCTATTCCCTCCGACTTGGCCTCATTTCCTAGCAAATGCGGCGAACAGACCTAGTACTTTTACGTATTGTGCGGGATCGGACGTGGTATTAGAGTAAGCGCCTAAAGTTATCCAAGAGTTCGAAATAGACCGCGTTCCCTCGAATACTCAGCCCGCCCCATCAACTGGCTTCAGAGGGACAGCGCCAATCATCAGTTCGGGTTCTCTCACGTTCCCCATGCGGGAGAGGTATCGCGATATTCGCAGAGAAGCATCTCTTCTATGATCCATAAAGCAGCAGTTTCATTTTTGATTCTCCTTATTGCCTGCACACTCGCTTCCGCTCAGCAACTGCGCGACTCCTTTCGTCGCGTTAAGCCATCGATCGTGATCGTTCGCACGGCCGCAGATCAGTCTTCTCCGGGCCAGACGGACGATGAAGGTGTCGGCTCAGGAGTGTTGATTTCAAAGGACGGCCAGATTCTGACAGCCGCGCACGTTGTTTCAAGCGGTCTACCAATCACGATCGAATTTACTGACGGGCAGAGACTCAGAGCTCAGGTTGTCGAGTCAAACGTTGCGGCGGATCTGGCGCTACTGAAAGTCGACCGCGTGCCTGCTGCTGCGGCCGCCGCCGCGCTCGGCGATTCAGATGTCGTGGAGACAGGTGACGACATCTTTATCGTCGGCGCGCCGTACGGTTTGAGCAACACGCTGACGGTGGGCCGTATCAGCGCGCGCCGGCCGGATGAAACGCGCGGCGGCATTCTCAGCACGAGTGAGTTTCTGCAAACCGATGCGGTGGTGAATCCG
>Ga0134121_10002390_pt1 | contig 16245 bp, 22 predicted proteins | sample KB301_FD_96463 | JGI IMG/M metagenome (GOLD analysis project Ga0134121, IMG submission 96463) | Terrestrial soil microbial communities without Nitrogen fertilizer from Kellogg Biological Station, Michigan, USA - KB3-0-1 | ecosystem: Environmental > Terrestrial > Soil > Unclassified ... | reverse complement strand
TAACTTGCCGCGTCATTGCAGGCGCGGAACTTTTAAGCAATCCGCCAATCACGGACGGCGCAACGCTGAGTCCAGCCCCAAGCGCCGCTTTACCGATTGTAGATCCGGTGCCTGAACCGCCAGAAGAATAAGAGCCAGGAGTTGCCTGCGGCGTCTGACCGCTGTAGTTCAACTGTGTTCCCGGCGCATAGCCAAGATTTGTCGCGAGACTCGGCATAGCAAGAGCGCGAATCTGATTCGCGTTCGCCATCTTCGCTCTGGCAATATCGATATTCGCCTGAGCGGTTTGCGCTCCAGTGCGTGCTTCCTGCAATGCGGGAGACGGCGCAACGGCATCGCCCACAGCTTTGATGCCGAGATCGATGCCGGGACCGATTAAAGACCGCCAGTCAAAAGGTACAGCCATAGGATGATTATACCCTAGGGAAGACTGGAGTTTACGACGGTGGGCTGGAGCTTCGGAACGAAGCGTTTTTCGGCTAGATTGATATCGTGATCTTCCAATATGATTCCTTTCGCGTCCGCGATCCGCGCCATATGGCGAGTGACCACACTGGCAACTTTGTCCCGTTCTTTCTGTATGTTCGCCAGCTTCAGATCCCAAAGTTGGAGATTTGGAAGGGTCTGCGAAAGTATGTCAATATCCAAGTCATCAATCGTTAAATCTTGCTCTTTGCTCATTGTTTCCTCCTATTAACTTGCGTTGTAAATTATCCCGTCTGTGATTACAAAGTTCGTATACGAACCTGACCCATTGAACCCACCGAATGTATAGCCCAATGTTCCAGAAATATCGACTGAACGGTTCAATTGAATATGTCCACCAGCTGCGCGAACAATTTTTAACGGCGTGTCTATAATGCCACCGCCATCTGTAAATGCTATCAGATCGAAGTTCGAGCCTGCATTCGCTCCAGCTTCCGCATCTGCGTTCGCGATCCGCAAAAGAAATCGGTTTGTACCGCCCGTCGTGCTAAAAACGTATCGGGATTGCCCAGCGGAAGCACGCAGTTCAAATCCGGAGTCAGCAGCACCATTTAGAACTGCAATACCCGTTGCGCTCATAGTGCTACTTAAACTAAGTGAAGAACCAGTCGCCGCGCCGATATCGGGAGTTGTTAAGGATGGACTCGTAGCAAATACGAGAGCCCCTGATCCGGTTTCTCCAGTGACAGCAGAGGCCAGATTGGCACTCGAAGGTGTAGCAAGAAATGTTGCGACACCGGTTCCGAGTCCTGTAACCCCGCCTACTGGTATGGTGCAATTCGTTAGTGTTCCAGAAGTCGGAGTTCCCAAAACCGGAGTTACGAATGTCGGGCTGGTTCCGAATACAAGATTGCCTATACCAGTGGCGCCCGTGGAAGTCACGCCTTCTGCAGTCAGATGCGTGGTTGCAATCAGATTGCGTGCTTCCAGATCCGCGAACCCGCTCCCATCGGCTTTACCTATCAGGATCGTTGTTCCGCTGCTGGATATCGCTACGTCCGCACTGGTATAGGTGTTAAACGCGATGCGCGGTGATGTGATTAGCAAACCATTCGAACTGAACGTACCTCTATAACTGCTGCCATCCGCAAAGCTCACCCCACCCGCTCCGAGTGTGATGAACGTGGTTGTATCTGCCAGGGAGAAAACATTGTTCAGCAGGATGTCGGCGCCGTTGAACTGCGCCGTCAGCGTGTTCGTTCCGTCATAGATCCGGATACCGTTTGCGGTTGTGATCTCTACTCGTTGAGCAGGGCTCGCTGCAGTCTGAAACGTCGCGCCGGTAATTGTTCCGCCAAGGATGGTCAGCGAATCGCCGTCCAGTTGCGCGACGAGATTGTTGTTCTCGTCGAATATCTGGATGCCGTCCGCAGTTGTGATCTGGACGCGCTTATCTGGCTCTACCGCCGTGCGGAATGTGCGTCCGGTAATCGTACCGCCAGAGCCGGTGACGTTCTTGCGGAGATCGATCAGAAGACGCTGCAGACCGATCCAGTCATCCGGAGTTGTCGGAACCGGCGGCAAGGTCGCGCCGTCTTTCAATAGTTCTGGCGTAGCGAGATAATCCCGTCGAATCAGCCGGGACATTAGACCAGCCTCTTCAGCTTCTTGACATTCACGGCCAACCCGCTGATGTTCCGATACTCGCTATCGTCCAAACCGAATTCGAAGTTCAGCACATGGAACGCCCGTTCTGGAGAATCCACGACACCGTAAACAGTGCCGCCGGTATCCGCTTCCAGATCATCGCTTAACGCGATTGGCTCCGCGTCGTCTTCCGCCAGATTGGAGTGTTCCACGACAAGGCTGTTCAAGCCGCCGTTCACGTTGATGCTGTGAATCTGCGTAAAGTTCAGTTGATCGCTTCCGCCGATCAGCATCTTGAAGAAAAGCTCTGTGCCCGCAGCCCAGCCATCGCCCTCTGTATCCGGGTCCAGGATCTCATAAAGCTGATCGGTCTTCGCGAAGAAGAACCGCTCGATTCCGCTGAACGTGACAACCGCCATTGCTTCCGGGTCCAGCGTCGTGCTCTTGCCGTAGCCGAACTGCATCTGGCCGCTGGTTGGCGACAGATAGACCATCAGGAACAGCGTATTCACGCCGTTCGTCAGCACGTAGTATCCACCGTTCTTCCCATGCTGAAACCATCTGGCGGTCAGCGCACCGGTCATCGCGTCCAGTTCCGTGCGGAACGGCTGCGCGATCTCAGACGGGAAGCCTTGCTGATTCCACAACCGGATGCGTTTAGTCTGATCGGTCCAGATGATGCCGAACGGCGTAGCAACCGCTGTTTTCGGATAGGTGATTCCGATGTTCCATTTCAGCGGCTCCAGATGCTCGGTAATCGCAATCGCGTTATTCGGTGAACTGATCTTATCTGTCGGGAACCCGGTCAGCAAATGGCAGTCCTTCTCTCCGAAGACCAATGCGCCAGATTGGGTGCTGATACCGCCCACCGCTTTATCGTTCTTCAGTTCGAGCTGATTCAGGACCGGCCAGCTTTCCCAAGCGTTGCCGATGTAGCAGGACTCGAACGCAGAGTACTGAAGCCCGCCGTTGATAATGAGGAAGATCCGGTCTTTGTACTCGAACATCGATGTCGCAGTCAGCAACGGGACACTGTTGTAAATCGGTTCCGGGGTAAGCGTATCCCGATCAACGCTGGACTGCACGATGTCATAGTTCGTCGTGGCGTTCGCTACGCTATGTGGGTCACCCGTCGAAGTGTCAATGACCAGATACGGGATATCGCCACCATCTTCAGTAAGGAAGAAAATAATCTTATCCACACCAGTCTGAGCACTGGCGACGACCGCGAAGCGCACATCGAATCCTGCGGCTTTCGGCCCCAGGATGTTGCTCAACGGGCTAGGCTGGCTTACATGCCCGGTGGTGCTGTTGTAGTAGCAGTAGCTTCCTTGCAATCCGGAATCAATAACCGTAGTATCGGCGCCGTTAGCCTGATAGCTGATCGTCGGTGCAGCGGCCGGCGGATCGATGCCATTCCGACGAACGGAGAAGTCCGTCAAGAACTGGACGAATTCCGTTCCGTTGATTCGCTGAAACGTGTTCTTGATCGACAGAGACGTATACGCCGTTGCAGGAATTCCCGTCCGGATGCTCGTCGGTGTCCCGCCTGCCGCCAGGATGTAATCTGTTCTTGTGCCGTGGTCGATGACGAGTGCGTTTCCCGCGGTGCGCTGGTACTCATCCATGCTGAGCACGGTGAGCGGCCCGGAGGGGATCGCGTTGCCGAAAGCGTTCGGAGAACGCAGTACTTCGGCTTCGCCCTTGGCGTTGACCAGAACATTGTTCGAGTCCAGCCAGGATTGCTCGTCGATATTGGTGTTTGAAATGAAGGTGTTCAGCCCGCGCAACGAGGAGATGACGTGCGGCGTGACGTTCCGCGCTGTCATCAGATCCCCCGAATAGCTTTCAGTTTGGCCGCTTTGTCTTTCTTCGTGTGCTCGGGCAAACCCTTTTCCGGAGTCGCGGCATAGTCGTGCATCTGGCTCTTGGACATATCCCCAAGCATGTGCTTGTTCTCTTTGTGCAGTTTATCCGGGTGGTGCTCGGCGATAGCGAACAGCTTCCGTTGTGCGACCGATGATGCTGGCATTATATTAAACTCCTTCTGGTTCGACTTCGGAATGGCTTCGTTTCGACCGGCCTCTGCGTCCGGGTGCCCTTCCCCGCAGCATAGATCGCGCTGTTGATGGATTGGATCGCCCGCGTCTCCCAAGAGCTTTCACGGCTATCGTCCAGCGTATTGAACAGGTGCGCCGTCGCTTTGTTCACAACCGCATCGTGGAACATCGCCGGGATATCGGTTCCGTCCTGCTGCGTCGGATTCACGGTTGGGTCGGGTTCCGGGCCAAGCCGTGCATAGTCCGCTCGGAGATATGTGCCAGAAGGGAGAGCTGGAGCAAATCGCACCTGCCCATCATTGACGACGGCGTAGTAAATCGGATAGGCCGACGCGATAAGCGGGTCTGCGGCCGTATGCGTATCGGACGCAACGAAATCGGAGCTGGTCACGTCCCGCGGTGTGAGCAGCGAGAAGGTAATCGCTCCGGGCAGTCGTGCCCAGAGGTTCTGCAGCCCGAGCAGACTTCCACCAACAAGATTCGTTTCCAGATCGTAGTTTCGAGTGGTTGCCGCTAGAACCGGCAGCTCTTCTCCGACCGTCATGAGCAACTGCGGGCCGTCAGCGGATTTGAATATCTCGTTGACGGCCCAGCGGTATGCGACCCGCAGTTCAGCCAGCAAACGATCTGGCTTCGAAATTTTAGTTCGCTGCGTCAGGATTGACAGCATCTCTGATGTGGTCATAGGTCAATTATACACTGACCGTTGCAGGCTTTGGCTTGGCGCCCGGAGGCCCAACGGGCACCGCGGGAACTGGAGGCGGTCCCGCTTTCTGCTCCATAACGATCTTCAGCGCAGCAAGGAACTGATCCTGCGTAATACCGGGAGCGGCGGTTTCCATGCTCTTTGTCACGTCATCCACATCCTTGACGCCAAGCTCGTCCATGAAGACTTTTGTCAGCCCATCCGGGAATGCGCGGCCGTGACCGCCCGTAATCCGTTCGCGTTTGGACATCAGGTAATCCTGAATCATTCGCTGCTTGAAGTCATTCGCCAGTCGGTGCGCTTCCGCGATTTCATATTCGCTTGGCTCCACTTCCTGCACTTCCGCTACAATCGGTCGGCCTTCCACCGTCCAACCCGCCGCGACTTTCGTCATGGAATTCTTGCGATGCTGAGGGTCGTTCGCGATGACGATCATCCCCTTCTCGCGGTTCTTGTACGGAACCTGCGATTCCAGAAGCTCGTTCGCAATGACTTCCCCTGGCGTGTGGTATGTCAGATAGACCGCCTCGGCGCCTTCTGCGGCACTCTCTTTGTGATCCAGTTCCCGCAGCATGAAATCCGGGATATAGGAAACCTTGTCATACGGAAACCAGAACGGCACTCCGCCAAACTGGAGAGTGATTCCCTTCTGCCCGTCGCTTGTTTGCTCATATTTTCCAAAACCGTTGTAAATCGCTATTGTGCTCATTTCGCCACCATTTCATATCCTGCTTTTGCCAGAATCGCCGGAATTCCGCGAACAAGATCCCTGTCGCTTTCTTTGTCCGCCTCACTGAGTCCGGCGTAAGGAATCAAGCAGGAATGCTTCTTTGCCGTTTTATCTGTTTCAGGAGCAAATACCCATCCGTCCCGAACTTTCCCCTCTGCCCACACATCATGAGCAGCTTCCGCCATTTTCTCTAACACTGATTCGTTCATTTAGTTTTCGCTCCTTGTCTTTCCGTGTCCGAATTGCACGACTTTCCGCGTTTCGAGAAACGCTTCGTCGGTGCCTTCTTTGACAGCCTCACTGATCTTGTCATGCTTTTTCTTTTCAACCGATGCCGTGTACGCGGCGTCTTCTGCTTCTCGTTCTTCGGGATGATTCAGCTCCCAGACCCGCTTTTTGATCCGGTCTAAAAGCGATTGGCTCAACTGGTCGGGCGGGCAGAACGTGATCCACTCATACTCTGGAGCCAGATCGTACTTTCGTACCCCAACCTGCTTGAAGCGGACAAATTCTCCGGTAATCGGATCGTTTTCAGGTTGGGCATTGTCGTAAACTGGCTGATCGACGAACCGCGGCCCACCATCCTGTAACAGCGATTCATGCGCCAGCCAATAGGCTTCCGGTGGCATCTTTCGTTCAATCGCCCACTCGTGGCGCAGATAACGTTCCTGTCCCCAGACAACCCGGAATAGCGGATCAATCTCTTTAAGTGCTTTGACGAACCATTCAGGCGGAACAGGACATTCCGATGCTTGCTGCCACTTCATATCAGCACATCCATCTGGACTGTCATGTTTTGAATGGCCGCTTGCAGATCCGCCAGTTCTTTTTGGGCCTGCGGCAGTTCCAGTGCCGTTTCCTGCAGAGCGCGGTAACGATTCGAGAGATTCGTAAACGCTCGATTGAAGTTTGCGATGATTTCAGACGTGGACATAGTTGCCTCCTATCTGTCAAGTATAAAACAAAAAGCCCGAAGCATTTCCGCTTCGGGCTTTTCTTTTGCGCCAAAAGGCGCGTGTCGTGGACTATTCTTCTGTCCAGACTATCGAGTTGCCTGTTCTGTTGCCAGATTGGCAAGGGCCGTTGTGACGGTATCCGATCCGGCGAAGATGCCTTCGGCGACCGCCTTGTTGATGTTCTCGGTCAGTTCCGAGACCCATCCTTTACCGTGCCATGTTCCCGCGGGAACCTGAGATGCTGCTGCCATGTTCTATTCTCCTATTCCACTGCGATGACTGCGACGATATAGGTTCGCAGTTCCGCCAGTGTATTTGCGGTCGTTCCGTTGGATGTGTCATCCGCAAGCGCGGCGATAACACAATCAAAGTTGTTCAGGAAGTCGGCATAAAAGCCTTTTCCCATTTTTGTCTTCGGCGGTGTTGGTGCGGCTGTAATGGCTGCCATTTAGAAAGCCTCCAATCGCACATCGCTGGACGTATCCGCTGCCGTATAGTCGGTCACTGCCGTCCCGGTCTTCACGGTAAACGAGAAGTCGGCACCAGAATAGCTTCGCGCTGTAACGCAAGCGAAGTTCCCGATTGTTTCTGGCGTGACCTGGACATTCACAACGCTCTGCGGTCCTTGAAAGTTTTTGATCGTCAAGTCGTAAACACCGACGCCGGTATCCGTGATCGAAATGTCCCCCGCTACGCTGAGCGGGGAGACATTCACGACTGTCGGCGTTCCGGCGGTATTGAGAATTTTGAGATGGACAGAAAGATTTCCGTCCGACTGTCCTCGTGCTGATCTCACTGCTGGCATTGATATCTCCTATTAGAATCCAGTTGGAACGGTCAAACCATCGATGAACGCATTCCGATTCGGCGCGGTGCAACCGTAGTTGAAACGGGCCGTGAGATATGCTTCAAACTGATCCTTGTAAGCGTTCGTTCCGACCACACGGCTCAGCACGGCACCAGATTTGTCATCCCAGCCGTAATCCTTCGCCACATACTTTGCGATGGTCGAGAAATCGATGAACTCGATTCGATCCTTATCGCAGTCCACGTCCTGCACCATTGCGATGCCCTCGTATTCGTGCGTAACGAATCCGAGATCCAACGATTTGCTGGAGCCCTCGAATCGCTTCAGATTCCACCCCAGAGCGGAATACGCGGAGACCTGTGCGGGATGCGCCCAGATTTCCAGATCATCGCGATTCAATTGACCGACATTGATGTGAACACCAGCCGACAATGCGCGTCGGAGGAAGCTCACATCCAAACCGGTTGAGCCGGCGTTCACGCGGAACGCTTTGTAAGCAGGGAACGTAGTTCGGCTAAGACCCTGGAACGTAACAGCGGAATTGGTCGTGTCGTCGATCATCGCCTTCGCACCAGTGATGGCGAGATTGAATCCGCCCGACGCAACGATAATGTCGCTGGTGAGCGTGGTCGTCATTGCGGCAACGGTTGTAAACGTGGTCGCAGATGCTTTCGAATTCAGAATCGTACCGGATGCGGTAACCGCGCCGGTTCCCGGCGTCACGCTCTGCACGACAAGGCCATCCCGCAAGAAGCGGTTGGCGTCGGTATTAGAAACGGTCTGCGTCGCGGAATTCGCGCCCGAAGATATCGTCGCCAGTCGGCCATCACCCTTGCCATGCGCGTAGATGTTTCCCATCTTCGCGGATGCGCTCACGGTCTGATCCAGTGTCCACGAAAGGACGTTGTTGATGTACGCCCGGTCGCCGCCTTTCACAGAGTCGATCGCTGCGCCGGTCAGTCGAGCGGAGTGCGCGATGTTCTTGAAGAAAATCTGTGCGCGTTTCGCGAGAACCGATCCACCAACGGGAAACTCTCCGCCGTCTGCCATGAAGGCATGGTTATAATTGCCGCTCAATTGAGTCGGAATCTCAATACCGCGATCTCCAATCGAAGTGCCGGTCCCCTTCTGCAAGCGATTATGGAACAGCGGAACCTCTTCATAGACTTTGACGAGCTTTCCCCCAACGATCTTTACGACCCCGTTTACTATGTCTAAACTGCCCGTGGCCATGGTGTGGTATACTTCCTTTTGTGGGCTTCAGCCCGATTTCAGCTTGTGCTGATCTAAGAAAATCGTAACACATTATCTGGAGGTCAAATGTCAACAGAAAAAGAAAAAATAAATTGCGAGAGCGAAAGTCAAGAGAATAATTACAAAAAGAAATGGTATGCCGCGCATCCCGGATACAACACAGAAAATATGCGAGCGTATCGTTTAGCTCACCCTGAGTACCGAGAGAAACAAAGACAGCAAGCTCGTGCATGGCGGGCTCGAAACAAAGAAACACTCGCGGCAAAAAAGCGGCAATGGCGAAAAAACCGCAGCCCTGAAGCCAAGGCAAATGCAAAATTGCGGATTGCCAGATGGCAAAAAGCAAACAGAGTTAAGACCGAAGCATATCGAGTTCGCAGAGTTTATAAGATTAAAACAATCGCTGAAGCAATCACTCTCGTGGAGCGCAGGTTAACCGAACCGTGCAATATTTGCGGAAAACCTGCCGGGAAAGGACACCGCTCACATATTGACCATTGCCATAAAACCGGAAAAATACGTGGAATCCTTTGCATTACGTGTAATCGAATTCTCGGAAATGTAAAAGATAATCCAACGACGTTACGTGCCCTCGCTGTGTATCTCGAAAAGCATCGCTAAAAGCAAAAGGCCGCGAGTAATTTCACTCGCGGCCCGCGTTCACGTTTCGTGAACAGCTTTATTTCTTGAACAGCTTATCGAGTGCTCGCTGCGTCCACGTCTCGCGATCTTCCTTCTTCACCTGATTGATGTCTTCTGGAATCGCGTCGGTCTCCGCGCTCGCCCCGCCGAGCGGTACTTTCTTCTGCAACTGCTTTTCGACTTTCTTCTCGCCCTGGACAACAACTTCCTTATCGCGAGTAAGATATTCGCGGCAAGCGGCCTTAAACAGCGGATTCACGGCTTTCGCGTTTCCGCTCTTCACCGCAGCCAATACTTTCGGATCAGCCGCGATTCGCTGATTGAGATCCGCAGTGACCCATCGGCGGTCGGCGGCATTGAAATTGATCTTCTCGAACAGATCGTTGACGTGTTTGTTGTAACCTTGAAACGCGGCCTGAGTCGCTGCAGCTTCCTGCTCCGCTTTACTCGTGGTAGTCTTCGCGGTCAAGGCTTCTTTGAGTGAATTGACTTCCTTCTGGAGCTTCGTGAATTCCTTCGTCGGCCCTTTGCCTTCCGCTTCCGCGATGAAGCGGTCAACCCATGCGCCGGATGCGACGAACTTCTGGTAGATATGCTCCTGCCATCCGTCAAGCACATCCGGGTTCCACTTCGTCAGCATCGCTTCAACGTCGGTGAACTTGCCGCTGGACAATGCGCCAGTGAAGTTGTCGTAGTTCTGGACGGCCTGATACAAGTTGGTCGCGACTTCGATGTTCGGAATCGCTTCCAAAACGGCTTGCTGATCGGGAGAGAGTACCGGCTTGTCTTCTTTGGGTGCAGCCGGTTGCTCTTCCTCGATTTCCTCCAATGCCTTCAGAAGCGGGTCGGCTTCCTCGGGTTTTGCTTCAACCGGTGCCGGGGAGGCAGCCGGAACCGGTTTAGCGGGATCACCTTTCGGTGTCTCAGCTCCCTCCGCCTTTGCGGCGGGGGTTTCGGGTGTTCCAAACAGCTCGTTGAGCTGCGCGTCTACTGTAAGTGTTTCTTCTGCCATAGTTGTTTGCCTCCTCTAAAATCCTAACACGATCTATGCTGCCGGTTGCGCGGGAGGAGCGACTGGTGGCGCCGGTTGAACGGGTGACTGCGCGTTCGGCTGATTCGGCCCGCCAGGGCCACCACCTTTTTGTCCAACCTGTCCCCCTGCGGGTTTCTTTTCCCCCGGCTGCTGCGGCCCGTTCTGGCCCTGCTGTGGCTGATTCTGCTGCCCCGGCATAATCATTCCCTGCTGCGCTTGGAGCATGTGCATCAGAGCCGAGCCATAAACGTAAATATCGGAGAATGCTTTCGGATTCTCGTTCGCCAGATCCTCGCCATCCTCACTCGCAAGGAAATCCCAGATCACCGGCAACTGGCCGTTCGGGTCATCCACGAACGGAAGCGGCGTGACGATCTCGCCTTTGCTGATCCGGTCAATGTGCCGATAGGCGCGGGATATCTGAGTGCTGGTCGGATTCGCATCCGGCGGTAGCCCAAGGATTTCCTCTACGCGGAGCTTCTGCTTCGGCGGCAGGATGGATACCAGCGGTACGAGTGTGCTCAACATGGTGAGCGCCTGGATCTGCTCTGATCGGCTCTTTGGCGCCAGATCGGCGTTGCTGAACGTGATATCGATCTCGCCTGCCAGATCCGCCTGTGCGAACTGCTGGAAGCTCCACGCGCCCGTGTTCGCGATCATGGATTGCGTCTTCGGTTCGGTCCACTCGGTCTGTGCGATTTTCAACAACTGCTGGTGGAACCGAATCATCTCCGGGCGGTTGAAGGAAAGCGATCCCTGCCACCGGCTTTGCGCCCGCTCATTCAGGAAGACGCTTTGCGAGTATGGCGTATTCGCGCCAAGGCTCTTGCCAACGGATGAATCGTAGGCGCTGGTCATGTCCTGCATGGATACCAGCTTCGCGGCCAACCACGCCGGAACATCACCGCTCAACTGCTGTGGCATCACCTGATGGATCGATTGCTGGATGTTCTTATCCAGTGACGGCTTCGCGGGAATCCAGCCGTTCTTCGGATCGTTGACCACATCCTTCGGGTCAATGACGGTCGCATCGTAGACGTTGTGCCCGACTGTCGCATAGCGAACGTGCTGCAGAATGAGCGAATTCGTTTCGTTGATGATGTCCTGCAGAAGTAGTGCATCATACAGCCCGTCGCCCAGAAGGGAGTGCGGGACCGGAATCAGGACTTCATGCGTCCAGCGGTCGAACAGGCTCTCTTCGTAGTAATCGACGACAACGCCATTAACTGTGGCAACATGGACTCCGCTTGGGAAGTTTCGAAGCAATTCCTTATCGCCAGCAAACATGCAAGGCAGAAGCCACGTCCGGCCGTATTCACTTTTCTGAACGTTGGTGTTTCCGATCTGCACGGCATTCGTATCTCCCAGCACCGAGCCGGGAAGCCGTTCGAGAATGTTGATGTACTGCTGCGAGAGATCGTCATCCGCTGCGTTCGAGCCGCCTTCCGCGCCGAGGCCGGGATACATGTAATTCAAGACTTCGTTATCTTGCCGGCTGTTCCATTGCAGCCACGGGACGTTCTCAAATCCTTTGGTGTCGGCCCGGACGCCGATTTCCAGCGGCGAGCACACCACAGAAATTTCTTTACCGCGTGGCGTACTGGTAACCCCGGCGGGCACCTTCGAGAGAAACGGCGGTGCGGTTGGGTCGGTCTCATCCGGGATTTCCTGATAGCTGAACTTCGGCGTGACGACCGATCCATACTTCTCGTCGCGCACATAGTCTACAAATATGAACGCGTTGCCAAAAAGAGCTTTGTACAAGTTCTTCAGATCGCGCACCCGCGGATAACCGATAATGGCTTTCTGCATATCCAGAACCGGGCCGGCGACTCGCGCTTTCGTAATGTCCTGCGGATTCGAAGACGCGGGGCGGATGACGATCTCCCCTTCGTTCTTGGAGAGGGAGTTCACTACCGCATCGACGTGATGGCGGAACTGGTTCTCGACGTAGAAATCCTCACGCTCGAACACATCGAAGCTGGACGTGCCTTCACTTAGCTGGACGTTCTGATAACCCTGATAATACAGAGCCATGAGGTAAAAGACAGTATTTCTGCGGAGACGCTGTTCGCGGTCGCAGGTCCGCACATAGCCAACAACGGACTGAAGTTTCTTCTTCAAATCCATCCCGGCAAACCGGTCGGTAGGCGGTTTATTGTCGTAGATTTTAGGACCTGGAGTTCCGCGCTTGCTTTGGATTGCGTTTGCCGCCATAATTGAAGTTTAGCACGAGGAGGGTTTATGAAATTTCTGCTTGACTTTTGGCTCCGCTGGTTTCCCAACGATACACTCGTACTGGCATGAACATTCTCTGTCCGCGAAAGCTAATCCGCGATTTCCGTAGGGAGTGCCGCAAACGATACCCCAATGAGCACTTCGCTGCCGTTCACGGGCTCCGAAGTGATGAGGGGAACTTCCTGATAACCCGCATAGCTCCGATCGATCATGTTGCCGATCGCGATGGGGTCAAGGTGAACGCCGCTGGCATTATCCGGTCCAAGCATTCCGCTCTCCGAAAAGAAGAGGATTTCTTGGGAACTATTCATAGTCATTGCAGCACAAAAGGCGATGAATGTTGCTGGCACTTGTCTGACGACGACATTAAAAGCGCCCTCCAGTGGGGTGAAGCGATTTGCGGGGTCGTCTTCGTGGACTGCGAGGGTCATCGAAGTAGCGTCCATTGGTATGTTCCTGTCGCGGCTCCTGCTGTAATCTATTCCTGAAACTGGCCGGTCTGCAGCATCGCGATCAGCGTCACCGCTCTCTGACCTACTTGAGTCGCCCATTTCGAATCCAGCGCCTCTTTCGCAACGGTCTTCCAATCCTGAACTTTAATCGCATCCAGCATCTTGCGGAACCCGGATAGCCGCATCGGGCCGAGGTTGTATACCATTTCGCAGAACGCATTTTGCCGCGCATCAGTATCGAGGTATTGCCATTCCGGAAACATCTTCGCAGAAACCGTCGCACTGCGTATTCCTTCTCCGAGCCATCGTTCCGCCAGTTCATCGTCGATTCGAAGCGTCTGGAGGTTTGTCCCGTAGCCGATCGTCCAGACTTTTTCGGTATCCTGATAGGCTCGCAGCTTCAACCCTTCGTGCTTTTTGAGGGATAGCGAAAGTCTGCCGATATCCATTACTGCTTTCCCTGCAACTTCTCCATCGTCCGCATCGCGCCTAGCCCGAGCAGGCCCATCAGAAGCGTCATGAGCGTACCCATATCGAGATCCTGGGCAACAGCCGCAGAGTGGAATACCTGCGCCGCGAAGTTAATCAGCGGCCGGATCAGTTCCTCATAAGCGAGCCCCGCGCCGCAAATATAGCCGATCAACGGGCGCCAACTGGACTGAAACAACGATCCCTTGGCATCAGCTTCGTTCACCGCGATCTGCGCCAAGGCCAGAGCATTCGCCTGTTCGTTGATCTCTTTCTCAATCGCCTTTTCAAGTTCGAACGATTTCAGCTTAAACTCCGCAGAATTTGCGTCGATTGCCGCGTTCATCTCCGCAACTTTTGTTGGGTCTGCCTTGAATGCCCCGACTACCTTGGCGATAGACTCGCCGATTCCGCCGCCAATAAGTTCTGCAATGTTGAGTGCCATGACTCCAGTTTAACTCGGAATCTTTGCCTTGAATAACAGCCGGCGCGTTTCGGCCGGTTGCGGCGTCTCGGTCGTCGTGATCGGATTGATGCGAACCGGGGTAAGCTGCGGGATGTTCGCCTGCAGCATCATGCGGTTCACCAGTTTGTGAATGCGGTATTCCTGAACAACGATTCCCACGATGAGAATCAAGATAATTGCGATTTCCAATCCATGCCTCCTGTATGCGTCGGTGAATACGGTTTCCGGAATACCGTGTTTTCTTTCTCCGCTTTGCGCCGTGCGACGGCCTCCCAATACATCTGGCTTTGCAGGCTGATCTTCGCGTTCGCTTCCTTGACCACCGGGATCGGAATAGTCGCCGGAGCCGGGAGAATGCGGCAGATATACAGGGCGCAGTCCACATGATCGTGCTTCACCGTCCGGTCCATTTCGTCTTTGACCGAATCGCCGCTACCACCTTTCGCGACAGGCTTCCAGCGTTGCTGCGGGATCTCTTTAATCAGGTTCGGACATCCCACGGTGAAGTATGCCAAGGGCGCACCGAACTGTCCGGCGAGCGGATGCCATGATGGGAACGGTCGTTTCGGATTCGGATGCAAATAACCGGAAAAGCGGTGCACGCTCAGGTTCTTGTCGTGCTTCACCGCGTTGGTGAAGGTGATCCCGTACCGTCCCATATCGGCGAGCGCGACTCGATTCTCATAGTCTCCAACTTTCGCCAGGAAGTTGTACTCCTCGGTTGCGCCTTCCGCTTTCATCTTCGGGAGAGCCATCGCCGCGACTTCGCGGATGTTCGTCGTGACCGCATGAACCTCATCATAAAACACAAGAGACTGCGTATCCGGACAGAGCGCCGCCCAATTCAGCGCGTTGGCCGTCGCGCCGCCTACGTCGTACGAAACGATCCGCACCCAACTTGGCGGCGGAACACCTTTGATCCAGCCTTCAAAGCTCATGCCGCCAGCACGTGCAGGTTATGGTCGAATTCACCGAAGCACGCTCCTTCGAACACATCAAACTCGCCATCCATGTACCGCTGCCGCTCTTTCGGCGTATAAGAGTTCAGCATATTCTGAATATAGTCCGGCGGCAGGAAGTAGTTCTCAAACGACTTCGCATGGATACCGCGGCGCCGTAGGCGGATATGCTTCAGGTTGCACTCCTCCTGCGATAAGTGGCAGTCGGGATGGCCGCAAACTTTCTTCTTGATTTCCTCCTCGTTGAAGAACATATCGTAGAGATAGTTCCGCCCCTCGGGGTTTCCGGTGTACAACGCCTGGTAGCGGCCAGCGAACGCCGGAAGGCGCAACCGGCCCATTAGGTTCTTACCAGCGTCCTTGTGAACCTCGCTCGCCTCATCCACCCAGAACACGCCGATATGACGGCCGCGCAGATGCGCCGGATCGTCGAGATGCTGAAACGAGATTTCACTGGTGTAACCGAGATTGCGTTGTGTTACCGGGTCCACGCATCGCACGATCGCTTTTTTAGTCTTCTGATTCGGTGCGGTATGCAGAAGCTCTGCATCGTAAAGTAGTTCGACGAGATCCCGCTGTGTGGTCTCTTCCAAGTCGGTCGCAGCGAACCGCCCGACGATAATCCGGTTCTCGGGGTGCATCGCCAGATGCGCGACTTTCAATGAGCCGGTGCGCGTCTTGCCGCTTCCGTATCCGCCCATATAGCAGAGCGTTTCTTCCTTGGCAGCAAGGAATTTATACTGCGACGGAAGCAGTTGATACTTCATGCTTCCGAGCTGGAACCATTCGTTTTTAAGATTTTCGGGAACAGGAATAACCGGCAGAGCCGGATCGATCCAAACCGCCATCAGGTGCCTCTACCTGATCATATCTCGATTTCTCTCCAGAAGAACGCGGCCGTGCCTGAAACGGTATTGGTGAAGCCGGCTGCAAGTTGGATAAACGATCCGGGAGAAACGACAAACAGACCGCCGATATCGACAAAGGAAATCGGTGGAATGGCGGTTGTTGCTGTTGCCGAAGCGGATGGAGTGAAAAGAGGCATGGCGTAAACGCCCGCAACAATCGTCGCGGCTGCATCGCACAATCCAACTCCAGTCGTCACAGTTTTCCCGACATTTGTTGAAGCGACAGTCAGAGGAGTTGTATGGGTCACAGCGCCAGTCCCGACACTAAGCCCGAGGTTTTCAATCTGAGCAGATGCGGCTGCGACTTTCTGAAAGGAAACGCCCAAAACCGAGAGAAGTCTTCCCGAACCGGTGGGGTTCGACAGAACAAGACCTGTCGCCGTGTTATTTGTGAACATGGTAAAGGTTGTTGCTCCTTGATTTCCTGCCGAGAAGACGAGTCCCTGTCGTGCTGCCCCTTCGTACCGCCCTGCTCCTGGTTCACTATACATT
>Ga0134121_10002389_pt1 | contig 16250 bp, 13 predicted proteins | sample KB301_FD_96463 | JGI IMG/M metagenome (GOLD analysis project Ga0134121, IMG submission 96463) | Terrestrial soil microbial communities without Nitrogen fertilizer from Kellogg Biological Station, Michigan, USA - KB3-0-1 | ecosystem: Environmental > Terrestrial > Soil > Unclassified ... | reverse complement strand
GACCACGACGCTCTACGCCGCGCTCAACGAGATCAGAAACGAAGAAGACAAGATCGTAACGATCGAGGATCCGGTTGAATACCAGTTGCACGGCATCACGCAGATTCCGGTCAACGAGAAGAAGGGACTCACGTTCGATCGTGGTCTACGTTCAATTCTGCGTCACGACCCTGACAAGATCATGGTCGGCGAGATTCGCGACACCGAGACCGCGCAGATCGCGATTCAATCCGCGCTGACTGGTCACCTCGTATTTACAACGGTACACGCGAATAACGTGATCGACGTGATCGGGCGTTTCCTGAACATGGGCGTTGAGCCGTACAACTTCGTGTCGTCGCTCAACTGTGTTCTGGCTCAGCGACTGATTCGTATGCTGTGTGTCTACTGCAAGCGCCAGTATCATCCGAACGACACGGAGCTGTTCGAATCAGGACTGAAGCCCGAGGAATTTCGCGACAGTCCTTTTTACATGAATGTCGGTTGCGACGCCTGTAACCACACCGGTTATCGCGGTCGCACGGCTATTCACGAATTGCTGGATTTGTCGGATAATATCCGCGAGATGATCGTCGAGCGGAGGCCGGGTTCCGAAGTCCGGCGCGCAGCCGAGGCCGAGGGTTTGAAGAGCTTGAGAGAGTCGGCCTTGCAGAAGGTTTTCACCGGTGTTTCGACCTTGCACGAAATCAACCGCGTCACGTTTGTCGAAGAACTCAGCGCAATCTAAATAGAACCTACCCCCGACAAGGAAATAAATATAGGTCTTATCGGGTATAGGACCTGTAAACCGGCTAAATCGGAACCGAAATTAAATGTTCGCGTGTAAGGAAATTGGCCGGTCTGATCTTGCATCTTAAGCGTCGCAGCGGCATTATTAGGCCGCTAAACTTTCCACCTCCCGAACCGAGTAGAAGTCATGAAGAACAATACGCGTGCTCGCACCCTAATCTCTTTGCTCCTTGCCCTTAGCCTGATGGGCTTGCCCATCGCGGTTTTCGGTAAAAAGGGCGACAAAAACTTCAAACGCGGCATGGACTACGAGCGGCAGCAGCAGTGGGACAAGGCTGCCCAGGAGTTTACGCTCGCCGTGGCGGCCGACCCGGGGAACATGGAGTATCAGCTCCATTTTCGCCGTGCCAGTTTCAACGCCTCTCAGACCTACATGCAGCAGGGAAGGTCGCTGTCTGAGAGAGGCGACTTTGTCGGCGCTTACAACGCTTTCCGCCAGGCCTACGGATACGATCCGGTGAATGAGCTGGCCGTGTCGGAGATGGAGCGCATGTTGCGCTTGCAGGCGGTGAAGGAGGGGCGCGCGAATCCGAATGGGTCGCCTAAGGAGAGTTCGGAAGGCGGCACTTTCACACCCGCCAGCGCCACGGCGCAGGACCTCGGCACGCCTCGCGAGCAACAGCTACGCGTCGTCGATGTGAAGGGCGATCTCAAGCAGTTGATTCGCAGCCTTGCGGAACAGTTAAATCTCAACGTCATTTTCGATCGACAGTCGTTCGCGCAGTCACGCCAGGTTGATATTAGCTTGAAGGATGTGACGACCGCGCAGGCGCTCGATTATCTGTTCCTTCAGGAAGGACTCTTTTTCCAGAAGCTCAGCCGCAGAACGATTCTAGTCGCGGACCAGGCGCGTCGCCCGCAGTATCAACAACTGGTGCTCCGCACGTTCTTCCTTTCAAATATGAAACCCGCTGACGCGCGCACGCTCGTACAGCAAGCGATTCCACCGTCAGTTGGCCGTCCGCAGACGATCGTCGTTCCCGATGAAGCAACGAACAGTTTGACTGTGCGCGACACGGCAGAGAACGTGCGACTGATCGGCGACCTGCTGGCGAGTATCGATAAAGATCGCGCTGAAGTCGTGATGGACGTCAGCATCTACGAAGTCTCGAAGAGCGATCTGATGCAGCTCGGTAATCAGATCGGATCGGCGGGCGGCCCGTTCACCATCGGTGGTTCACCGGGTTTCTCGCTGCTCACCGATAACGGCGTCATCAACGCCGGCGCGGGTCGCGGCGTAAACCTTGGCGCCATTGTTGGCGGAGTGCCGACTGCACTCGCCGGCGCGCTCGTCATTCCGCAGTCAGTGCTGACTGCGTTTCAAAGCAGGAATAACACAAAGCTGATTGCTTCGACTCAAGTGCATGCTTTCAACGGTGAAGAGTCGACAGCGCGCATCGGTCAACGTGTTCCCGTGCAGACCGCCCAGGCTTATCCATTCGGTGTGCAGACGGGCACTCCGAACACCGGTCAGGGAAATATATTTCCGAGCGGCGGTTTCCCCGTTATCAACTATGAGCCAACTGGTCTTACGCTCAAGTTCACGCCGCAGGTATTTCCGAATCTCGATGTGCAGGTGAAGATGAACATCGAGTCGAAGGATGTTCTCGGCGCCAGCACGTTAACGCCGACGTTCACTGAACGTACGATCACCGGCACCGCGCGCGTGCAGAACAATCGCACGATGATGCTGGCAAGCGTCTCGACGGATGTCGCGACTAATGGACGAGCGGGATTGCCGTTCCTTGGTGGCTTGCCGATCCTTGGACGTTTCTTCACTTCGCCGACGCGCGACAATCGAACGATCGATATCGTGATCTCCGTTACGCCGCGCGTGCTGCGTGCTCCGGCCGTGACTCCGCGTGACGAAGAAATGCGCCCGAGCGGTACGTTGCAGTCACCGACCACCGGCTCGCTCGCGGAAATGATTCGTGAAGCGGATCGTGAGGATCAGATTGCAGCCGCACGCTCGCTGCCGAAGGATGTCGTGCTGCAAGTTCCGGATGCGCCGCTTGTGAAGCCTGGTGAAACTGCCATGCAGAACACCACGCCGGCGAACCTGCCGCCTCCGGCCGGAACCGGAACATTTGCGTTCCAGCCAGTGCAAAAAGCAGCGACGCCAACGGCAGTGACTGCTGAAAACACTAAACCGGCAGCCGCTCCGGCAGCAGTTGAGGAGTTGCCGTCGTTTGTTCCCGCGCCGAAATCGCTGATTAGCGATCAGGCAGCGGCGAATGTCGCGGCAGTAAACACAGGAACTGCGGGAACGCAGAACGCCGTTCTCACCTCGTTGCCAAAAACTAAGGAGATATCACTCGATACGAAGTTGAGCACGACACGCGTGGCCCAGCTCAGTCTCGTGCCGGAAGGCGACGTGATGAAGGTCGGTGAGAAGCGTCGGTATGCTATTCAGTTGGATTCGGACGTACCGCTGAGTATGGCTTTGGTCTCATTGAAGTTCGATCCGAAGGTGGTGAAGATCCACGCGCTAACTGCGGGGAGCATTCTGCCAACTACCGGGGAAACAGCGCCGCTGTTTACACCAGTGATCGATGGGACAGGGACGTGTTTGATCTCGATCTCGAGCCTCAATGGTAAGGCATCGTTCAGAGGCGCCGGGCCGCTCTTATTTATTGACCTGGAGGCCGTCGGCGAAGGTAATGCTTCGCTCATGGTCGTGCAGGAAAAGTTGCAACTTGTGGCCACTGATGCGAAAGACGTGAAGTCGCAGGTCGTTCAGGGAGTTGTGGCAACGGTCAAGCAGTAGATGTACTGACGCAAACAGGCACAGAAAGCGCAACGTGGAAATATAGTTTGTGCTTTTTGTGCTTTTTGCTGTGCTGCAGCGTGTGATGAGGCATATGAAACAACAACGAGGCTTCTCACTAATTGAGCTGATGATCACGGTCACCGTGCTGACGATCTTGACGATGGGCGTGTTGCCGCTCGTCAAAATCTCAGTGAAGCGACAGAAGGAGCAGCAGCTCCGCGAAACCCTGCGCGGGATTCGCATTGCGATCGATGAGTTTCATCGCGACACGATCGGCATGGTTTGCACCGGAGTCGCGCTCACGCCGCAACAGCAGGCGCAGCAACAGCAGAGCGGGTTCATCGATCCGCGGAGCAAAGTCGTGATTAGCGATTGCACGATCTTCGGAGTCGACAATCCGGATCATTTCCCACCCGATCTGGAAACGCTCGTGAACGGCGTCAACGTGTTGCCGAGAGGATCAATGGGTGGTCGCGGACAGCAGGGCGTGAACGCGACCGACGTTGGTAACCCGCAGTTATCAACCAAGCAGAAGGTTTACCTGCGTGGCTTGCCGATCGATCCGATGACCGGAAAGTCCGATTGGGAATTGCGCTCGTCATACGATGCACCTGACGCTGGATCGTGGGGCGGTGAGAACGTTTTTGACGTGCGGTCCAAGTCGAGAGATACCGCATTGAATGGGGAGAAGTACAGTGACTGGTAAGAAATTACGCACGGCAGGGTTTACGCTACTGGAATTGATGATCGTGATCTCGATCATCATCATTCTCGCGTCGATTACGTTGCCGCAGTATCAAAAGACGATCATGCACACGCGCGAGACGGTGCTGAAAGACGACTTGCGCAAGATGCGTTCGTTGATCGATCAGTTTGCGGCCGACAAAGGTCGCCTGCCGCAGTCACTTGACGAGATCGTGAGCGAAGGCTATATGCGCGAGATCCCAGTCGACCCGTTCACCGGAAATAAAGATTGGGCCCTCACGACCGGTGAAGATCCGAATTCATCTGAAGGCTCGCAGGGCGTAACTGACGTTCACAGCGCTTCCTCAGAGACCTCGACCGAAGGCACGCCGTATAGCGAATGGTAGTTTTGGAATCTGATCTTTAATGGCCAATCTTTTGTCACGACTCGTCGATCCCTGGTATCCCGCCACTGCTATCGGCCTCGAAAAGGGCGTTGCTTCCGTAGTTCAACTCGAGCGCGTCAAGGGCTCGATCTGCAAGCTGCGACGTGCGGCGACTTTCAACATTGCTGAGTCGTTGGTTCGTCCGAGTTTCGAAGAGACAAACATCGAGAACCCGCCGCAACTGGCGGCTGTGTTGAATGACCTTGCACAGAGTGCGGGTCTGCTAAAACAGAAGCGCTGGTCGTTGAGTTTGCCGGAGGCGACTGCGCGGACGCTCGTGTTGACGATGGAGGGCCAGTCGCAATCGGCCGCCGAGCTTCAGGATGTACTGCGATGGAAGATTGAGCGCGGCTTCGGCGTGCCGGTCGAAGAGCTATCAGTTTCGAAAGAGCGTTTGCAGAAGGATCCGCAGGGACGCGATCGGTATCTCGTGATCGCTGTGAAGAAGTCGATTCTCGCAGAATACGAGGCGGTGCTCGAATCGCTAGGCTGGCGGGCAGGGCTGATATTGCCGCGACATCTTGGTGAGGCTCAGTGGCTCGTTCGAAGTAGTGGCGCTGGCGATTCGCTGTTACTGAGTGGATCGAGGCAGGGCTTCACTGGTGTGATCTTTCGCGACAATCATCCGCTGTTCATGCGTACGGTTGAGTGCGCTGAAGATGAGTTTGAGGACGAGTTTTACCGGCTGTTGTTGTTCTATCGCGACCGCGGCACGCCTGAGACCGAGCAGGGACCGGGCCTCGTGCGGTTGATGGTCGTCGGCGAGGGCATCACGAAGGAGCGCGCGGGCGAGATCGTCAACGAAACGACCGGCGGCGACCTGCGTCCTTTACAGGCCGAAGACCTCGGACTGCAGCTCCCCAACAGTGAATTCAGCTTCGACTCCATCGCCGCCCCCGCCGGCCTCGCCACGATGTCCTGGTAGGCCACGGATTTACGCCGATAAACGCGGATCTTTCTTATCCGCGTTCATCTGCGTAAATCCGCGGCAGACATGAAACAAACCAATCCGATCGCGCGTAACACCCCAGTATCATGAGTCTAGCCGCCTCCTCCGTTTCCCGTGCGTTTTCAAGAGACCTGACCGCCGTTCCCGACCGCGATCTCGTGGCCACTGCCGTCAGTGGCATTGAAGGAAGTTTCGAAGAGCTCGTACGTCGCTACCAGCGTCCGATTTCCGCCTACGTCTACCGCATGGTCGGCAATTACGAATCCGCCCTCGACCTGACCCAGGAAATCTTCATCAAGGTCTACAGCTCGCTGCGCCGCTACCGCTCAGAATTCAAATTCTCGACCTGGATTTACAAGATCGCCCACAACGCCGCCATCGACCACCTGCGTCGCACCGCTACTCGCGAACAGTCACTCGTCATGGGTCCGGAAAACGATCAGTTTGATTTGCCCGTCGAGAGCACGCGTCCGAGTCCGGAGCAGGAAAGCGAGCGCAAGGAACGACGCGGCGAGATCGAGTCAGTAGTCAGAGCACTCCCAGCCAACTATCGCGAGTTGATCATTCTGCGCCACTCACAGGACCTCAGTTACGAAGAGATCGTCGAGGTGACGGGGCTGCCGCTCGGCACAGTGAAGAATCGCCTGTTTCGCGCGCGCGAGATGATGCGACAGCAGTTTGTGGACAAAGGGATTACCGGGATCTAATGAGCACCGCGACAATCGAAAAGATCTGCGATCAAAATCTGGCCGGTGCCTACGTTGACGGCGAGCTGGATGCAGATCTGACGGCGCTCTTCGAAGAACATCTGACGAGCTGCAGCGATTGTCAATTTGAGTTGCGCGCGCATCGGCTCTTTGTTTGCGAGCTCGACGCGGCGATGACGAGTAGCGAAGAAATCCCGGTTCCAAGGAATTTCTCACGCATCATCGCAATGCGCGCCACAACTGACATGAGCGGTGTGCGCACGCGTTCCGAGAATCGCAAGGCTTTCACGATCTGCGTGATTCTCGCGCTCGGTGGTTCCGCACTCCTCGGCGTCACCGCACTGAATTCCGTCTTCAAGATCGCGCAAAAGTTTGTGACGACTGTTTTCGGCCTGGTTTCTTTCGTGGCGAGTGCCGTCTACGACACTGCTGCCGGGCTGGTCGTGATCTTTAGAGTGGTAAGCAGGAAGTTCATCATCGAGACCGGCTCACTCTGGCCCATGCTGATCCTGCTTGCCTTTGGCGTTCTCATTCTCTCGCGCTTGATTTCCCAATATCATCGCTCGGGTGCAACCGAATAAAGGGGGTTGCCGCGGGCAATGGTTAATTCGCGCTCACAAGCCACTTCCCAATTCTCACTCAACAAACTCGACTGGAATCGCATCGTGGCGATGCTGGTTTGGGTGCTGCTGCTCTTCGGCGCTGCCAGCGCACAAGGTGCGAGCGAAGACAAGGTCGTGGTAGTTGAAGGGACCAACGAAGGCACCGTCTTCGGTGTTGGAAACTCACTCAAGATCACCGGCACAGTCAAACAGGGTGCGATGTCTTTCGGCGGCGATGTGATTGTCGAAGGCACTGTCGAAGGAGACGTCGCGACGATCGGCGGCTCCGTGATTCAAAAAGCCGGCTCGCGCATCGGCGGCGACGTCATCGTGCTTGGTGGCAGTTATCTTTCCGACGACAATCCTGCGAATCGAAGACCGGAAGCCATGACGATGATGTATGCGGGCTACCAGCAGGAGCTCCGCGACATGATGCGAAATCCGACCGGGATATTTAGTCCGCATTGGACGCCAACCTATCTCGGAACGCGGTTACTCGTCGTGCTGTTCTGGTTTATCGTGTCACTCGGATTCACGGCTGCGATGCCGGGTACGATTAGCCGCGGTGTCGCAAGGCTCCAGTTAACAAGTCTGCGCGTGGCCGCGATCGGTCTGATCGGCGTGGTGGTGCTGTTTGGCTTCGTGCTTTTGTGTCTGTGGATCATGCCGGAACCGGTTCGCGTCCTCGTCGGCCTGCTGGCCCTGCTGCTCTGGATCGTCGCCGGATTGTTTGGCCGCGTCATCCTCTACGCGGCGACCGGTCGCTGGCTACAACAAAAATACGTGCCCGCCGGTAAGAATTCCGAAGCGGTAGCGTTATTACTTGGGACCAGTTTCTGGGTGCTCTTGACCTCGCTCCCGTATGTTTGGCCTTTTATGGCAACCTTTATCCTGATTATCAGCTTCGGATTAGCTTTGACTGCGCGGTACCGCGTCGGCTGGAGCCACTAAAACGGCCTCCTCTTTGTGGCTAAAACCAAATTTTTGTATATACAAGTCATAAATCCGCGCTTAGCGGTGTTCACGTAACAGAAAGGACCTGGAATGAAGACGTTCTTTTTCGCGGCTGCGTTAGGACTAATCACACTGTTGGCGCCGCAGGGCGGTGACCCCAACATTACTGCCAAGCGCGCGATTGGCGAGGTTAAAAGCATCGACGCCACCGCCAAACAGATGACCATCAAGACCGACGCGGGCTCCACCGTCACGGTCTCGCTCAGCGACAAAACGACATACAAAAAACTTGCTCCCGGTGAGATCACGCTCACCAACGCCACCGATGTGACTTTTACCGACCTCGCGGAAGGTGACCGCATCATGGCGCTCGGCGCAGTGGCTGCAGATCAAAAGTCAGTGCCGGCCGTTATGATCGTTGTGATGACGAAGGGCGACCTCGCAAAGAAGGCGGATGCGGAACGAGCCGAGTGGCGTCGACGCGGCATCCTCGGCGTGATCACTGCGCTCAAGCCTGACACGAAAGAGATCACGATCACTCATCGCACGATGGCAGGTAACCAGTTAGTCGTGATTCCAATCACCGATAAGACTGAAATGCGCCGTTATGCTCCCGACTCGATCAAGTTTGGTGATGCGAAGCCGAGTCAGTTCAGCGAATTGAAAGTCGGCGATCAGTTACGAGCGCTCGGCGATCGCACGGAAGATCCGCTTCGTTTCAACCCGCAAAAAGTCGTGACCGGAAGTTTTCGAACAGTCGGCGGAGTTGTGACTGCGATCGACCCGGCCACACACGAGATCAAGATCAACGAGCTGGAGAAGAAGACGCCGCTCACGATCATTATCAAGCAGGATGCGGTGTTGAGACGATTTCCTGCTGAGATGGGAATGGGTTTCGGTGCCAGACCAGGTGGAGCCGCTCCTGGAGCGGGTCAAGCTCCGGCAGGCGGCGGCCAAGCAACACAGGGCAATGCGCAACAGCGTCCGGCGGGTGCTGGTGGACCCGGTGGGCCAGGCGGACCTGGAGGCGGCGGGCGTCCCGGCTTCAACATCAACGACATGCTCGAGAGATTGCCAACTATTTCGATCGCGGATGTTAAGGTTGGCGACACTATCATCGTTTCCAGTACGCAGGGTGTGGATCCGACCCGGTTGACAGCCATTTCGCTCGTTGCTGGCGCCGATACCCTCCTCGCAATGCTTGCTCCGCGCCCACAGGCCGGGCAGGCGCCTAACCCCGCTGCGGGCCTTGGTGGCAGCGGTATTTCATTCGGCATCGGCTTGCCATAGCCGGCTTAATAGGAGCCACAAAGAGGCACAAAAGCACAAAATTAATAACGGTCTCTCTTGTGCTTTTTGTGCCTTTTTTGTGGCTGAACTTAACCAACCGCTCTCGCGTATCAAACTACGCCTGGGTCGTTTCTCGCATTTACCAACACCATCGGGTATTTATCTCGTTCTTGAGGTTGCATAATGAATTCTCTAAGAAATCTCCCCAGCAAGATCTGCTGTCTTGGTCTGTTCATCATACTGACTGCCGCAATCGCCGCCGCTCAACAAGCACGTAGCACACTGCGAGGCCTGATTACTGACGAACTCGGCGCCGCCATCGTCGGCGTTAACGTCACACTCACTGACGCCGCCGGAGCCCAGAAGAAAACAACGACGAACGGTGAAGGCGTCTACAACTTCGCGGGTCTCGCACCCGGCAAGTACACGTTGCAAGCAAACGCAACCGGCTTCGCCCCTTCGGAGACTAAAGAAGTTGAGATCACGACCGCTCGGCAAACTCTCGATCTCACTTTGCGCGTCACCATCGAAGAGAAGGTGACTGTCGCTGAAACTCCCATCAGCACCGAAGCCACTGAAAACGCAAACCAGACAGTCATCGGCGGAAAAGATCTCGACGCCTTGCCTGACGACCCGGATGAGCTCGCAGCCGCGCTTCAGGCGCTCGCCGGACCATCAGTTGGACCAAACGGCGGACAGATCTTTATCGACGGCTTTACCGGCGGCAATCTCCCGTCGAAAGATTCGATTCGAGAAATTCGCATCAACCAGAATCCCTTCGCCGCTGAGAACGATCAACCCTCCGCGCGTATCGACATCCTGACGCGTCCCGGCACCGACAAGTTACGTGGCGGCGCTTCGTTGAATTTCAACGACGAGAGTCTCAACTCGCGCAACCCGTTTGCAGTCAGTTCCAGCAAGCGTACGCCGTTTCAGATTCGCCAGTACGACATGAACCTGAGTGGTCCAATCGTCGCGAAAAAAGCGTCGTTCTTTTTCAACTTCGGACGCATTGAAACTGACGATAACGATCTCGTGCGCGCTACCGTGCTCGATAGTAATCTGAATCCATTGGACTTTGGCCAGGCGTTCGTCGTGCCGCGGCGCAATATGTTTTTCAGCCCGCGCTTTGACTACGCCATCAACGCCGGTAACACGCTAATCGTTCGTTACAACTACAACCGTACCCGGGTTGAGAACCAGGGCATCGGCAACTTTACGCTGCCCGAGCGCGCCTACGACACGCTCTCGACAAATCAGAACATTCAGTTGACTGAGACTGCGATTCTCAACCCGACAACCGTCAACGAGACGCGGTTTCAGTATTCCTGGAGCCGCTTCGAGCAGGACGGCAGCAACGCGATTCCCGGACTCGAAGTGAGCGGTGCATTCAGTTCGGGTAGCTCGCAGGTTGGCAACTCCTTTAATGAGCGCAGGAGTTGGGAGTTGAACAATTTCACCGCGAAGCAGATGGGCACGCACGCGGTCAAGTTTGGCGGCCGCATTCGTCACGTCAACGTCGACGACACGAATGACGGCAACTTCGGCGGCACCTGGACCTTCACCGGCGGTTTTGGTCTAACGAGTATCGAGCGTTATCAACTGACGCTGCGTTTGCTCGAGCAGGGATTGACACCGGCTGAGGTGCGTGCGGCCGGAGGTGGCGCAACAGCGTTTCGCATCAACACCGGCGATCCTTTCGCCGATGTCAGCCAAACGGATTACGGTGTGTTTGTTCAGGATGATTGGCGCATCAGACCGAACCTGACGCTCAGTTATGGTCTGCGCTATGAGACGCAAACCAACGCGCACAGCAAGTTTGACTTCGGACCACGACTGGCAGTCGCGTGGTCGCCCGGCGCAGCAAACAGCGCGCGACCGCCGAAGATGGTGATTCGTGTTGGCACGGGCTACTTTTACAATCGCTTCAACGAGAGCAACACGTTACAGGCGAACCGCCTCAACGGCGTCACCTACATTCAGACTCAGGTCAATGAGCCTTTTGATCGAAGGGAAGCGCCGAGCGTTGTCGAACAGGCTTTGCCGAACGTAGCTGCGATTTACTCTCTACTGAACCAGTGGAGCCCGACCGCTGTTCCTTCACTTGCGGGCCTGCCGCCGACGCAACAGACGATCTGGCAAGTTGATCCAAACCTCCAGGCTCCGACTGTGTTCCTTCTCGGCACGCAGGTCGAACGACAACTGCCGCGCAACATCACGATGTTCGTCGGGTTCTACAACATTCATATCACTCACGTGATTCGCGCCCGCGACGTCAACGCGCCGCTGCCGTTCACGATCACAGAGCTGACGCCGAATGGTATTCGACCGGATCCCACGAAAGGTGAAGTCAATCGTTACGAAGCGAGCGGGATATTCAACCAGCGACAGTTTTTCATCGGCTTCAACAGCCGGTTGAGTCGAATGTTTCAGCTCAGCGGAAACTACTCGTTGAGCAAATCAAGTAACGACACTGATGGCCAGGGGAGCGCGTTGTTTCCGATGAATTCGTACGATACTTCGGGCGAGTATGGCCGCAGCTCGTTTGATATACGGCACCGGTTTACCATCTTCGGAACCGTTAATCTGCCCTGGTGGAAAGTGGTATTGAACCCATTTATCGTGGCGAACACGGGGCCGGGATTCAACATCACTACCGGTCAGGATCGAAATCTCGATCGGCAGTTTAATGAGCGACCAAGCTTTGCTGGTTCGAACGCCGACTGCTCAGCAGAGAACATCAGGTGCACGCGTTTTGGAAACTTCAATCTGACGCCACTGCCCGGCGAGACGATCATTCCGCGCAACTTTGGCAACGCGCCGGGCGCGTTTGTGGTTAACCTTCGCATCAGCCGCGCGTTTGCTTTTGGAAACATCAATCGTGGTAACGCTGCGGCTGCGCGTCCGGCGGGTGGTCCTGGTGGACCAGGTGGTGGACCGGGCGGCGGCGCCGCAGTTGCGGCTGCGGGTGGCGGTGGTGGACCGAGACCCGCAGGTGCTGGACCACAGGGTGGTGGCGGTGCCTCGGCAAGTGAGAAGAGATACAACCTGAACGTCTCTATCAACTTTCAAAATCTGCTGAATCATGTAAATCTTGGCCCGCCGGTTGGGAATCTTGCGTCGCCGAGTTTTGGTGAGTCGTTGGGATTGGGAGGCGCGTTTGGAGGTTTTGGTGGTCCAGGCGGCGGCAGCACCGGCGCCGGTAATCGACGAATCTACGCACAAATTCGATTGAACTTCTGATCGAAAGGGTTTGGAAAATGAAAAGTTTGTTTTTGAAATCCCTCGCACTTTCAGCTTGTCTCGTGGGTTTTGGTGTAGCGGCTGCTGCCCAGGAGCACCCGGCAGGGAATGGAGGCAAGACGTCGACGCCTGCGACGACCTCTGCTGCTCCTCCGGCTGTTGTGATTACTCCGGAGAGTAAGCCGATCGAGCTCGCAAAGGCGGCGTTCACGGCACAGGGCGGCGAGAAGTTTCGCAGCGTGCAGAACATGACGTTGCGCGGTTCTGTTTCGCTTTACCCACCAAACAGCCCGCAATCGATCCCCGGCGCGTTCTCGATCGTGACGGCGAACGACAAGTTGCGAATGGAGATCGATGCGCGCCCGATCATCTTCTTCAAACAGATTTACGACGGGCAGCAGTCTTACAGCTCGATGCCGAACGTTGAAGTGCCGCCGTTATCGAAGTTTGGGCTCCCGGTGCTGAGCAAGTTTGACCAGCCGGGTTACAAAGTTTCTGCAATTGCGAACAAGAAGAAGCTACGAGGGTTTCGAATTGAGGATCCGGAAGGTTACGCGACTGATTTCTACATCGATCCGGTTAACGGTCGTGTGATGGAGTTCTTTATGACGTACGGTGGGTTAACGTTTGGCACTGCGAATAACAAGTTCAAGGAAGTTGAAGGCGTGTTGATTCCGTTCAGCTTCTCGCAGCGCTTCGAGATGCCGCAGGGACCATTCTTCGCGGAGTACAGCGTCAAGGAAGTGAAGCTCAATCAGACGCTGGGTGAGGACGCGTTCGCGATCCCTAGATAAATCGTTTAGTTGCCACAAAAAGGCACAAAAAGCACAAAAGAAGAAAGTTCAGAGTTCAAGCTTTAGGGCTGTGGTCTAGACTTTCTTCTTTTGTGCTTTTTGTGCCTTTTTGTGGCAACTAAACGCTCAGGATCTCTTGCTCTTTGCTCTTTGCAAGCTCATCGATCTTGCCGATGTGGCTGTCGGTGAGTCTTTGAACTTCGGCGAGGGCGTCGCGCTCGGCGTCCTCGGAGATGGTTTTGTCTTTCAACATCTTCTTCAGACGATCGTTGGCGTCGCGACGGACGTTGCGAACGGCGGTGCGATGATCTTCAGCGACGTCGTGTATTTGCTTGGCGAGTTGCCGGCGACGTTCTTCAGTAAGTGGAGGAATCGGAACGCGTACGAGCTTGCCGTCATTCGAAGGATTCAAACCAAGATCAGCAGCGCGAATTGCTTTCTCGATTGCGCCAAGCTGAGTTTGATCCCAGGGCTGCACAGTGAGCATTTGCGGCTCGGGCGCGTGAACTGAAGCCATCTGGTTGAGCGGCGTCGGCGTACCGTAGTAGTCAACCACCACGGTATCCAGAATGCTCACAGCCGCTCGACCCGTGCGAATGGTAGCTATCTTTTTCTTGAAATCATCGACGGCACCTTCCATTCGTGGCCGCGTTTCCTTGATTACGTCCTTTTCATTCATCTTGTTAACTCCGCTGAAAAGAATTTAACCAACCTTGGTTCCCACGCCGCGCTCACCCTTAACCACACGTATGATGTTTCCGGGCTCGCGCATGTTGAAGACAATGATAGGCAGGTTGTTGTCCATGCACAAAGAGATCGCAGAAGCGTCCATCACTTTCAATTGCCGCTCGAGCACCTGCCGGTAAGTGATCTCGTTGAAGAGCTCGGCGGTTGCGTCGAGCATCGGATCGGCCGAATAGACGCCCTCGACTTTCGTGGCCTTCAAAATTATGTCGGCCTTGATCTCGAGAGCGCGCAGTGCGGCGGCCGAGTCGGTAGTGAAGTACGGATTACCAGTGCCGGCGGCAAAGATGACGACGCGTCCTTTTTCGAGATGTCGCACAGCGCGCCGGCGAATGAACGACTCAGCTAACTGCGGAATATCGATCGCCGACAGCACGCGTGTGTGAACGTCCACCTTTTCAAGCGCGTCTTGCAGCACGACGGCGTTCATCACTGTAGCCAGCATCCCGATGTAGTCGGCTGACGAGCGATCCATATTGCCCGCGCTTTTGGAGACGCCGCGAAAGATATTGCCGCCACCGACAACGACCGCCACCTGCACGCCGAGCTCGTTGATTGCCTTGAGCTCTTCGGCAACACTGCGGGCGACGTTGACGTCGATGCCGTAGTTCTGCTCGCCCATCAGGGCTTCACCGGAGATCTTCAGCAGCACCCGGCGGTAGACCAGGCTCGAGGTATCGGTATCCATCGTCTTTCAAATAGGTCCTATTGGTCCTATAGGACCTATAATTAGCCCAACATCGACGCGACTTCGCCGCCGAAATCGTCAGGGCGGCGTTCGAGGCCTTCACCCATCTTGTAGCGTGTGAACCTGCGGACGGCGATGCGCTCGCCAGTCTTTGAAACTTTCTCCGTCACCAGCTCGCCGACAGTCTTCTCGGGTGCTTTCACAAACGGCTGATCGACAAGCACTGTCTCTTCATAAAACTTGTTCATGCGACCTTCGACGATCTTCTCGATCACCTGTTCGGGTTTGTTTGCGTTCTTCGGATCGTTCAGCGCCTGCTTACGCGCAATGTCGCGCTCTTTATCGAGCACCTCCGCGGGGATCTCTTCGCGCGAAACGTAGCGCGGCTCCGCGGCGGCGATGTGCATCGCGATATCTTTTACGAGTTGCGAAAACTCCTCGCCACGTGCGACGAAGTCAGTTTCACAGTTCAACTCAACCAACACGCCGACCTTTCCACCCATGTGGATATAAGAACCGACAATACCCTCGGAGGCGATGCGACCTTCGCGCTTCTTCGCAGACGCGAGGCCACGCTCACGCAGAATGTTGACGGCTTTCTCTTCGTCTCCGTCTGCCTCGGTAAGCGCTTTCTTGCACTCCATCATTCCTGCTCCGGTCTTCTCCCGAAGCTGCTTCACTGCTGCTGCTGTAATTTCAGCCATGATTACCAATTTCTCCGAATACGTAATTAATGTAATGAAAAACGCAGCCCCGCGGGTCGTCCGCCTGAAGGCTGCGCTCTTCGATGAGTAAGGATTATCGCTTAGCTCGCCGCCACGACAGATTCAGTGCTTTCATCGGGCGCGCTTTCAGTCGCCTCGTTCTCTGCGCCCTGTGATGTCATGGATGCGGATTGCGCTTCGCCATTACTGACGCCACTGACGCCGCTGTTTTCTTCAGATCCGAGTTCCGCCGCTAACGCTCCACCTGCAGCACCTTCACCTGGACCAGCTTCGCCTTCAGCCGGTTCGGCAGGAAGAACGCCGCCCTCGGTTGCGATCTGATTACCCTCGACGATTGAGTCGGCGATTCTCGATGCGAACAGGCGAACGGCGCGCAGCGCGTCGTCATTTCCCGGGATGACGTAATCGATTCCTTCGGGCGAACAATTTGTATCGACCACGGCGACGATCGGAATTCCGAGCCGGTTCGCCTCAGCGACTGCAATCTCTTCCTTCTTGACGTCGATGATGAAGACGCAATCGGGAAGACGATTCATCGACTTGATGCCGGAGAGGTTCTTGTTCAGGCTCTCGCGCTCGCGATCAAGCTTGATGCGCTCTTTCTTGGTCATCTTCTCGTAGCGACCATCAGTCTGCATGCTCTCGAGGTCTTTGAGACGTTTGATCGACTTCTGGACCGTCTGAAAGTTAGTGAGCAGACCACCGAGCCATCGTTGATTGACGTAGTACTGTCCGCACTTCTCGGCTTCTTCGCGAATGGCGTCCTGCGCCTGTCGCTTGGTGCCGACGAAGAGAACTGTTTTGCCTTTGTCCTCAGCGATGAGATTCGTGACGAACGCGATCGCCTCGCGGAACATTCGCTGAG
>Ga0134121_10002387_pt1 | contig 16269 bp, 18 predicted proteins | sample KB301_FD_96463 | JGI IMG/M metagenome (GOLD analysis project Ga0134121, IMG submission 96463) | Terrestrial soil microbial communities without Nitrogen fertilizer from Kellogg Biological Station, Michigan, USA - KB3-0-1 | ecosystem: Environmental > Terrestrial > Soil > Unclassified ... | reverse complement strand
TAATCAAATCGCGAGTGAGCTCGCTTTTCATCGCAGCCGAGTCGCCCGCGGGTTTGTCCGCGATCCGCAGTCAGCACAGGAGCGTGAAAACGCTTACCTCTACACGATTAATGAGCTGCGGCAAATGCTGAATTCCGGGACGGGGGCAGCCGGTAGATAGTACGAAACTTGTCGCAGGGAGCCCTTGAATCGCTTATACTTGGGTCGCTCTGAACAGCTCAGACCTTTTTCACCCGATACTTGCAGATCCAACTCTTACCTAGTTCGTTCGATGCCAGCGGCAGCGCGAATGCGGCGCAGCGTCTGACCTGCTTTCTCATAGACAATCGAGTGACCGTTGATGCCGGTAGTATCGGTATCGCCGCGTCCGACGCTCAACGGCGTACCGTGCGTGATGTGATTGTCACGCACCCACACATGGACCACATTGCCAGCCTGCCGATTTTCGTCGACGATTTATTCGCTGAACTGGAGCAACCCGTTCGGATACACGCAACGGAAGAAGTCATTGAATTGCTTAAGCTCGACGTCTTCAACGATGTCGTCTATCCAAAATTTGATGAGCTAAAGAATGAACACGGCTACGTCATGCAGTACGTGCCGTTCGCAGTTGGCAAAGCGTTTTCGGTCGCGCATCTAACTGTGACTGCGGTGGCCGTAAATCACATTGTGCCGACGGTGGGATTAGTTGTGTCGGATGGAAAAACCACGGTCGCGTTCAGCTCAGACACGGCTGAGACAGAAGATTTTTGGAAAATGGTGAATTGCGAGAAGAAGCTTGATGCGTTGTTTATAGAAGCTTCATTTCCTAATTCGATGCAGCAGCTGGCGAACGCATCAAAGCACCTTACGCCTTCGACGCTGAAGCTTGAGCTAACCAAACTCAATCATAACGGAATGGATATTCTCGCGGTGCACCTGAAGCCTGCTTATCGTGGACAGGTCGCGACCGAGTTGAATGAACTGGGAATTGAAAAGTTGAGCGTGATGGAGACGGGTCGAGTCTACGAGTGGTGAGTGAGGGTATTTAACGAACAGCTTCGAATTCTGTCTGCGTATGTTCTCCGACGGCCCCGTTCAAAAGCACGCGACCACTGCGCAGCAATTCCGTGACTTGAAACGTTCTTTCCGAAGCCTCGCGGCCCGGCATTAACTCCGCTCGAAAAGTTACTTGCATTCCCGGTCTGGCCCATACGTCAGAGGTGTCGGCCTCTTCTCGCCGGCGCCGGCCGCGCTTAGGCTTTCCGTTTCGGTTCATTATGATCGCTCCAATCGCGCCTGCCGCGGCAGCTCCAAGTGCCAATCCGCTTAACAGATGCTTCGTGCCTTTCTTCATGACGTCTTAGAGCTTCAATCCACCATACAGGATTTGAGATCGTGAATAGCAACCTGTATGCCCGAAACACTGAGAAGGCGCTTTAGCCGCTGCGGTTGCCGCGACTACGGCGCCTTCGTCAAATAAAAGTCCGTGGAATCAGCAAACTATTGACACAGCGGAGCTATTGACAGAGTGGATCCAGCCGCACGTTGATCGTCGGCAGTCCGCTCAAAGCTCGATCAGCATTTATCTGAGTGTATTTCGACCACTCGCCCGGGAGATTTCCCTCTGAGAAAACTGCCTCGACTGGACATTCGGGTACACACGCATCGCAATCAATACAGGTCTCGGGATTGATCACCAACATGTCGTCATCGAGATGGAACGCTTCAACGGGACAGGGAATCGCGCAATCGGTATAACGACAATCCACGCATGGTTCGGCAACAATATAAGTCATTCGGAATGACCTCCACGTGTGATGAAAGTACTGCGGGGCTTACTCTACACAGGCTCGTGAGGTATCGCAACAGCGAAAATCAGGAAGGAGCCTCGCTCTTCCACTTCAGAATCGGCTGGGCGTTAATGAAATCATAGAATTCCATGTCCGACGCGGTGAGCATCTTCGTGGTCATGATTATTTGTCCCGTATGCATCGCGAAGTGTTCGACTACATGAAGAATCGCATCCAGGGCTGAACTTTCGGTACCTTGGATCAAGCGCATCTCCAGGAGGCGTTCGGGTTCATATCGCGCCAGAGTCGAATCAACGTCGCTGATGGTTCTTCTCAGCAGTGAGAGCAAGTTATCACGTGGCACGATCTCACGCTGCGCGAATTCAGCATCGCGATCGCGTCCATCGGTGCCGTCGCCGACGCCGCACACGATCCATTGACGCGCATTCCCGCACAGGTGCAGCACCAGGTTGCCGATGCTGTTGGACTGTTCGTTGGCCCGCCACCAGACTTGCTCGTCACTGAGTTTCTCCAGGCAGTGTTCGATCTTAGGCAGGAAGTCTTCCGCCAGGTGGTAACGCGAACGCGCGATGAAAGCTTTGCCGATGTCGCTCATCAATTCTCCTCAGCCGAGTCGATTGTTTCCGGACGTTGTTTGTGCTTGGCTTTGCGACCGGCGGGCCGGGCCTTCTCATCCGGTTTAGCTTGCGTCAGAGGATGTCCCGGTGGCGCAAGTGGACGTCGAATCGAACTAATGATCGATGCTTTTCGCTTACGACGCTTCGACCGTGAAGATTTCATCGCATTCGGTCGGGGACGACTTGCGCGATGCTAGCCTCGCACACGGCGACTGTCAATCGCTTTTGTTCGTGACACAAACGTGAAGGATTTTACGTAGCCGAGCTGAGTCTGCGGTCCGGAGCGACCGTCTCGATTTATGCCTCGTTCGGCTGTTGCTGGCGTGAGCGAATAAGACTTTCGACGGCCTTGGCGGTTTCATCACGTTGGCGCTCCTGGAATTCACTAACCCAGGTGGTGACGGTGTTTACCATGTCGCGAGCGGACTTACGGGCGACTTTTGTCTTAGTGGACTTGCGATTAACGCGCTCAGCGCGCTTAACGATTTTTACTTTTTTCTCTGACATACATTAACGGAGAGCAGGTTGAATCAGATTACGAAATTAACTCTGGAAAGTTCCGACCTGAGCGGCCTGATCTCTTGGGAAAGCAACTATTAGACGCCGGTAAGGGTACTTTGGTTGCAGAAATACTGTACCGGAAGTTGGCGGGTTCGTCTACCGCTGCTCGATCGAGTCGGCTTCCTGCTTGGCTTCCATGTCGATTTGCCACAGTTTCTTTTGGGCGACAAAGGCCAGGATTGACAGAGCTACGACTCCCCCGAGGGCAATCCACGGCAAGGAACCCTTTAAACCGCGCGTGCCGAATCCAATCATCAGAGCATTGAGAATAAACAGAATGATTCGCAACTCGGTCGGTCCGAATCGCGAAAAGCTGACCTTGAATTCATCTGTCGCCGCAAGCATCAGGAATGTGTGGAACATGAAGGCGCTCATGACGCAGAGCACGAGCAGCATGCTGAACATTGCCTTTTGCGGAATGAGGAATGAGTAGCCGATCACGATCGAGCACAGGAAGACGTAATCGAATAGATGATCCATGTAAAAGCCCCACTTGCGCAGGCCGGTGTTCCGGTACTTGCCGACTTTGCCGTCGAAGTGATCGGTAAAGTAATGAAAAACGATCATCAGATTCGTCAGCCAAAGCCAACGGAGGTTACCGGCCGCCAGGTAATCAAACACAACGATGCCGATCGCCCAGACGAGAGTAAGCAGCGTCAGATGATAAGTCTCGAGCCAAAGTGGAATGCGTGGCAGAACAAACCTTCCCAGCTTCCGTTCCCACGGCACGAGTAATCCGCTGTTCGACTTGCCCGCGCCGGCGAATGGCTGCGCGCCATAGACGCGCGCCGACCAGTCGGCTGGCTCAGTCCGAATTAATTCCCGAGCATCAAGCTCTGTTTGCATCTTGCTCACCTCTGAATCTTTTGGTTCCGAAGTCGATGAGGGCAATATCTGGGCCACTGGAAGAAATTAGAACAATGAGTTGAAAAATGCTAATTCCCGATTCCGAGCGCGAAACAAACCGCAGACAGTTGGTTGATTTGCGCGGCAGGGTCCCGTAGGGACCAGATGTTTATAGTTACAATGCTCTCTCAGCTTCCCAGCTCCTTTAGGAGCGAAATGAAGAAATGTTCGAGACTTATTACGCTCCTAAAGGAGCTTTAAGAAATTGCTGAGGCGATCAGGCTATAAACATTTGGCCGCGCTGCGGCCAGAGGCGTCCTGGTTGGGTCAAGAACAAGGACTTACGGGTAGCGTCCTAATTTGAAATCCATCTCTTAAATATCCAACTTATCGTCAATTAGGTTATCGACGGGGACTTTCGCGAGCCTCGCATAGCGCAACAAGACCAAGAGATTAGGTTCATTCGTTCCTAGTTCGTAGCCGGAAACCACCGTGTAAGACACCTCCAATTTGAGAGCCTTTGCCATCTCTGTTTGACTCATTCCCAAATTCTGACGGATAGCCAATAGCTTGCGGGCTAAACGTCTCGGCTGCTCGCGGCGCGTCTTAGCCATCAGGAGTTACCTCCTGACTTGCTTCTATATCTACGCAGATATAGAGTATGCGCCGCGCTAGAGGATGCCCGGACGATTTCAACCGTCCGAGCGAGAGGCATTAGCCGGTTAGTCCTCTTGCTTTAGTTGTCAATTCCAAGACCTTAGCTCTGACAGAATAACATGTACGTGATAACTCCCTGCGAATCTCTTTATCATCTTGCGGCTGACCATCAGGTTCTAACGCTATGCGGACTAGGGGTCGATGAACCTAACCGTCAGAAACGATGTACAGATCGTCGCCTGTCTGCGGCTTTACCTGCAAATCGTGTCGTAGGTCTTTGCTCACAATGCGCCTCGTTGTCTGGTGACGCTGGCGACTTCTCGGAGCGCATTTCTTATCCGCAACGCAGCACCTCTTGAAATACAAAGAACTCACGGAAGAGAAGGCTGCCTAGAGTTCGGATATTTGGCTTGCCATTTTTTTAGTGCAGCCTTGCTGGTCGGCGGAGCAACGCAATCGGCCCCTTCAATTTTCTCCACCGCTCCCGTTGTCCATTCGCCTTCATACTCACCAACGAGCACGAAAATTTTCGCACCTCTTTTGTCCTTCTTGTTACGTGGATATCCGCCGAGTATCAATCCGTGTTCACACTTTTGCACGTAAATAGCGTTGAGATAAAAACAATGTTCTTCCCTACACCCGATCCATTCCCATTTGCTTGGCTCGTTGGCCCACGCTTTAGCAACGCCGGCCCAGGGCGGAAAGCATTCATCGGGAGTGTTAAAGCGTTTTTTGTTATCCGCATCGATAAACCACGTGTCTTCAGGCGGAAACGGATCATCATGGCACTTCCATCTAAAATTCTTACCTAGCAAGTAAAATGCGTTGTATTGCTCAACCCAGAGTACCGTTGCGGATTGGTGCTTTGCGTAATAAGCAAATTCTAATAGTTCCGGGTCTCCGCGATGGCCCCCAAGTTTGTCCTTATACAGCTTGTAGGCTTTGAGAAACTCTTTACGAATTGACGGTTGGGTAGATTCAGCTTTTTTCTCGACTTCATCGCGGGCATGTTCGCGAGAAGACCGCAAAAGGAACCACAAGCTTACGGCAAGAATGACAACGAACAAGCCGTACCACGTGATTATTAAATACCTCAATCGAGGCCACCCGTTTTTTGCCAAGTAGTCTGGTATTGTTTCGTGTTCGACGGACGACCATGATTGCAAAACGCCCAGCGGAAACTGCCACAACACGAACCCCGCAACATAGCAGAGAGCCACCCACAGGGGATTTTCTTTGATTCGCTGCACCACTGAAGCGGCCATCTACACGCCCACCCTTCTCTGACACTTGTCGGCCAAAACGGGAAGTGAATTTGTTGTCTGACGTTGCGGAGAGAACTCACAAAGAAGATAAAGCGGAGCCAAGCGAGGGACGGGAGAACTAAACATCTCAGGCGAATTGTCTGACCCAACGCATAGCGCGTCAAGTGGATAATTACGGCTTTGCCTAAGACTTTCCGGCAGAGCCGGCTCGCGCGGCTTTACACGGTGTCAGTCGATGGGGCTGGCGTGAATCACTTTCTCGGCAAAGTAGATAACCACCGGTTTGCACGGCGGCAAAGCGGCTTAGATGAACACCACCGACTGTGACGTCGGAATTTCGAATCGTCGGCGGCAACGCGGGCAGGCGAGCATGTCGTCTACGCGCACCATATAGTCGCGCGACTTGGCAAACCGGGCGCGATCCATTTCGTTAGCACCGCGCGGCGGGGCCTGCTTCTTGGTTCGCGTAACCCAGCGCACGTCGTAATCGCCGCGCTCGCGACAATGCGGACAGACGAATGAAGCCCGCTTGGTTTCCTGTTTTTCGTTGAAATAATCTCGTTCGTTCATTTTGTTTCTTCCTCTCCCGGAGGGAGAAGGGAATCTATCGACCATCAATCTTTTGCCGCAGCCGTCATGACCAACCGCGGCCGCAAGCACCTGTCAACTGCGGCGATCAGACGCTTCGCATCGATCGGTTTTGGCTCGAAAGCATCAGCCCCCTTTGCTAACGCCAACGTCGCTTGCCCCGTTCCCCATTCCGCTAAGACGAGCACTGACGCTGTCTTCAAATCCGACCTGACTCGGATCTCTTTCAAGCATTCCAGTCCCTCGTATGCGTCCCGCACGTCAAGCACTATCAAATCAGGCGGAGTCAGGGATGCTTTGATTACACCCGGTGATTGCGTTTCTGTCGAGACCGCGAATCCTTGTCCTTCCAGCGCGGCCATCAGCCTCTCATCGGACGCCGAGTCAGTGACAAAGATGATTCGTTGAGTCATGACAGTTGCTACGGAACCGCTTGCGGTAGCGATCGGGGTAACGCACACTTCCTTAGAATGACCCACCCCCTACCGCGGGCGGTTCTGTGCCGTGGTCGCACAAATCGCGCAAATACTGAAAGCTGTAAATCCCCGTCTCGTGTCCATCGCTCCAGCGAAAGTTCAACGCGTAGCGTCCGACGATCGCGAGGTCCTTTATCTCGACTTCATCGGCAATTGCTTCCGGTTTGAGCGTGCGCTCTCCCGTCCATTCGTTGACGCACTGTGCGCATGGGCAAGCTCTTCTGAGCGCCGCTGATTTGTAGTTGCACACCTCGCCATCCGCCCAGGTGATCCGCAGCAGCGTATCACTTTCCTGGGAAATCTCGCGGGGCTCGCTTGCCTTTCGCCTTTCGGGTATCGATGACATTGCTCTCTCTACGCCGGCTCAAGCGCGCTTTCCACCTGCTGCGCTTTCACCTGAAAATGCGACGCATCCCACACAACCTTACCGTCACGAATGATCAGCACTTGCGGCGACTCATGATCGACATTCCACCGCTTCTCAATTTCGTCTGAAACCGCGCGGGCCTTCTGCACGGTAATCAACCCGACCGGTTCACGCAGCTTCGACATTTCGGCATAAGCGCGCGCGCTGACACCGCAGGTGTCGCTATGCTTAAACAAGACTGCGGCCGAGCCATTGGCCCTGGCCAAAAATTCCTCGAGCGCCGCGACGCTTCCAATCTCGATGAAGGGTGGGTTCATAGTTAATCAACAAAGATGCGAAATCATCATAACTGAACGGCAATTGGCCGACAATTGCTCGTTGTCGCGCGAGAATTAACCCATTGACAAAGGCGACCGGCGAGCCTAGCCTTACGCCATAAGTAACACCGCGCGCTCCGGCACCGAGCTTTATCGTAGTTCGTGCGCGAGCCTCTTCAGTCACAAGGAGTTGATCATGAAACCGACCGCCCCTGTCTTGAAGTCGACGCTTCTCCTGGTCGTCATTCTGTTTTCATTTGCGGTGATTGTTGACGCGCAGAAACGCGGCCGCGCTCCGCAGCGCCAATCGGTCAGCCAAGCCGCTGGTCTAGTCGATGAAGCTGACAAGCTCGCCGACGACAAGAAGTACCCCGAGGCGATTGAAACTTACAAGATCGCAGTTCGTCTCGACCCGAGTTACGCGCCCGCGTTTGGCGGGCTCGGCGATGCATACCTGAACAGCGGCAATTCGCAAGAGGCGGAAAAGGCTTACAAAGAGCAGGTGCGGCTGGCTCCGAGCGACGCGCAAGCGCAATTTGACCTCGGATATTTCTATAACGCCATGGGCCGGCACGGCGAAGCGTTCGGGCCGCTGGTAAAAGCAACTTCGCTCGATCCAAATTTCGCGGAAGCGTTCTACGGAATCGGTTATGCGTATCTGCGTGGTGCTGACTTTGAAAAATCGATCCCCTTCTTCCGCAGCGCAGTCAGGATCAAGTCCGACTACGGTGAAGCTTATTACGGGTTGGGATCGGCTTTAGCGCGTTTGGGCAAAGCTGACCTGGCGAACGAGCAGTTGAAGAAACTGAACACGGTCGATCCAAAGCTCGCGCGCAAACTCGAGAAGGAAATTCCCGCGGCGTTAGCAGCGGCCGATGCCACCCGGACCACATCCGATCAAGTTGCTGAAGTTGCCCGGGCGCAACCCACTGCTCCGGCTACTCAAACACAAACAACTCAGACACAAACCACGCCGGCGCAAACGCCGCAGACAACCGAGCAGCCAACCGCTCCCAAGGTTGAGACAACACAGCCGCAAAGCGTAACGAGTCAGGCGCCGGCCCAGCAGCCGGCGACTCCGACGACCGAACCGTCATCGAGACAGTTGCAGCAACTACCGCCGGCGCAAACACAGACGCAGCCACAGACGCAGCCAGCGACTTCGACGCCGGCGACAACCGCCGCTCCGCAAGCCGATCAAGTTACCGCGTTACCTGTCAGCGCCAAGCGTTGGGCTTTGGTAATCGGGGTCGACAAATATGTCGATCCCCAAATCAGTCCATTAAAAGGTTCGGACAACGACGCGAAACAGATCGCCGATGCGTTAGTGCGCTACTCCGGATTTCCGCAGGATCAGGTGATTCTGCTTTCGACAAGTCAGCCGGTCGAACGGCAACCGACGCGCGTAAATATCCTGCGGCGGTTGTCGAATCTCAGCACCGCTGTTCCGAAAGACGGCATGCTCCTGGTTTCGTTTGCGGGTCATGGCATGGAACGGGCTGGCCAGGCGTTTCTGCTGCCCGCGGATGCGCAAATCAGCGATCAGATTTCATTTCTGGAAGAGACCGCGATCAGCATGACGCGGGTCAAAAGCTGGATCAAAGAAACTGGCGTGGGGCAGGTCGTGCTCTTGCTCGACGCGTGCCGCAACGATCCCGGTGGGCGCGCCGATGCGCCGAACAATCTCAGCAATGCTTATGTAAACGCTTTCAATTTTGACGTGCGCAATCGCGAGGTGCAGGCGTTCGCGACCGTTTACGCGACCGGCATCGGCCAGCGCGCGTACGAATACACCGAGAAGAAGCAGGGCTACTTCAGTTGGGCGGTCGTCGAAGGTTTGAAGGGCGCGGCCGCGAACGACAAAGGCGAAGTCACTTTGTCACAGTTGGTGAAGTATGTTCAGGACGCGGTGCCGAAGCGCCTCGCCATCGATCTCGGATCGACGAAGCAGCAAAAACCTTTCGCGGTGATCGAAGGTTATCGCGCGGATGAGTTGGTCATCGCCGTAACCAGCGGCGCGACGAATACTGCTTCCAACGTTCCGGGCAATATCGCGACCGTTGATCCCGCGGCCATTGAGTTGAGTTTCTGGGAGTCAATAAAGAACAGTAACAATCCGAACGACTTCAAAGCGTATTTGGACAAGTATCCTGACGGACAGTTCGCTGAACTGGCCAAGTCGCGCGCGAATGCGGCCCGTCCCTCGAGCGGCGGCGTCGGCGACTCAGTCGAGATGATGTACTGGAACGCGATCAAAGACAGTCGCAATCCATCGGACTTTCGCGCTTACATCACCAAGTTTCCGGGCGGTTTGTTTGTCGAACTTGCCAATAGTCGTATCGCAACTTTCGAAGCCGAAGCCAATGAAGCGGCGCGGGCGAAAGCCAACGCTGCTGCGGAGGATCGCGTTCGCAATACACACATCTACGACGTGCGCGACGAGGGCAACAATGAAGGATCGCTGACAGTTGCTCCCGGCACTTTGTCGTTCGAACCTAAGAAAGCGAACGCGAAGCGCAACATGACGATTCAATGTTCAGAGATTAAGCGCATCGAATCAGGGAAGTCGGCCCTCCAACCACCACACGTGAATATTTATTTGACGCCCAGCGAAAAGAGTAAGGATCGCACGGTTGTTTTCTATACCGCATCGGGCGGGCCTGGACTCTTTGTGAATAAGCCGATCGTCGATATCACCGCCAACGTCATCAACGGCGTGATCGACGCATGCAAGATGGCGCGCATCAATCAGTGAACGCCGGCAAGAATCTTTGAGGGCGATTCTCACTCGTCCTGAGTTTCCATGACATCAATCTGATTTTCGATTACAAAACGCGCAAAGAATGTCTGCCGACAAATCACAACTCGAAACGATCACCCTCGATGGGAGGTCTGAGGCTTCGCTGAATGAAACGACTTTGCCGCAGCCGTCTTTGAACGGAACGACGCTCGACTCGCGTTACTCGATCGAGAAGCAAGTCGGCCAGGGCGGCGTTGGTGTCGTCTATTTCGCGCGCGATCAGAAACTTCACCATAAGCCGGTTGTCATAAAAGTTCTGCACGAGAAATCTTTGCAAGATTCATGGGTCGTGCAGAAGTTTCAGCAGGAGAAGGAAGCGCTGGCGCGCGTCGATCATCCGGGCGTCGTGGGCATTCTCGACACCGGCGAGCTGCCGGACGGCAAGCCTTACCTGGTGATGCAGTACATCGACGGCATGACGCTGCGCTCGCAGATCAAACCCGAAGGCATGTCGCTCGAACGAGCTGCCGAGATCATTCGACAGACGGGCCGTGCCCTCTCTGCCGCGCATGATCGCGGAATCTTTCACCGCGATCTGAAACCGGAAAACATCATGCTCCAGACATTCGGGAGCGGCGAAGAGCAGGTAAAGATCATCGACTTTGGCATCGCCAAGCTGAAAGATTCAGTCGTCGCCCCCAGCACGATGACTGGGGCCACGGCGGGCACGGTGGCGTATATGGCTCCGGAACAATTGAGCGGGCGACCGGTATCCGCCGCGACGGACATTTTTGCGATGGGCGCTGTCGCGTATGAGTTAGTGACGGGTCGCAAGCCTTTCAACCCTGAAACCGGATTTGAGTTGCTAGAGATGCAACGCAGCGGGGTGCGCGTGAAGCCGAAAGATTTGCGGCCGAGTCTGAGCGAGGCGGCATCGGATCTGATCCTGCGCGCGTTGAGTTTCGATGCGCAACAGCGATTCGCCAGCGCGCGCGAATTTGGAGATGCATTAGCGCGAGCGTTGGCAGAACAGACTTCAGAACTTCCCGGTCAATCGATCGCAGCCGTTCCGGCGACGCAACTCGCGACTGGCGCTAATGCGCCCGCACAAGGGACCGGCGAACTTTCGGCCAAGACAATCGCCGGACGATACGAGCCGGCGCGGGTCGATACGTTAAGTCCATCGTACCTGCCGCCGGTTGAAGAAGGCGCGCGGCGAATGGGTTCTGGATTGAAAATAGGGTGGGTCGCCGCACTAATTGTCCTGATCGGTGCGGGCGCCGGCATCGTCGCGTGGAAACGCGACGCGATCTTCGGAACTGGAGCGAAAGCAACGGGAGCGGAACGCTCGCTCAGTTATTCGCTGACCGTGCAGAAGATGCGCGACAACAAACCATATCAGGACGAATTCAATTCTTCGGGCCAGGAAATCTTCGAGAATGGCTGGAAGTTTCGCATGAACCTCACGAGCCCGCAGGATGGTTATTTGTATCTGCTGAATGAAGGCCCCGCGAACGGCACCGCGGCGACTTATAACGTGCTCTTTCCAGAGGCGAAGACGAACAACGGCTCGCCCCGCGTGAATTCTAATCAGAAGTTGGAAACTGCTTGGATGCGCTTTGACGATCATCAAGGCGCTGAGAAGTTCTGGATCGTCTGGTCACCATCGCCGGTAAAGGAACTGGAAGTTGTGACGGACGCCGTCAATGATCGCGACCTCGGCGAGATCAAAGACGCAGCGAAGGCTCGTTCGGTGAGCGATTACCTGAAGGCACATGCTTCACCGAAACCTGACACCGCGAAGGATTCGGTTAAGAAGGAAACAGTAGTCAAAGGGAAAACTGACGTCCTGGTTAATTCAATCGAATTGGAGCATCACTGAGGAACGCCCGCATCTTGCGGGCGGAGCGCGGGCATCCTGCCCCGCAAGCAACTGAATTGATTATGACTAACCCCCAAAGAACTCATCGGTCAGGAACCGCGTTTTGGATCTTGCTGCTCTTTGTTTTCAGCCTCATTGCGCCATTCGTAATCATTCATGCGCAGGAGCCTAACCGACAGTTGGTCCAAACGAACACTCCGGCGCCGACTGCGAATGTGAAACGCATCGCACTCGTGATCGGGAACGGTGCGTACACTTGGGCGCCACCTTTGAAGAACCCGCCGAACGACGCGCGCGACATGGCGGCTACTTTGAAGACGCTGGGTTTCGACGTGACCAGCGGTATCAACGTCAGCCAGAAAGATATGAAGCGGCTGATTCGCGAGTTCGGCATGAAGTTGAAGAACGGTGGGTCGGGACTGTTCTATTACGCGGGTCACGGCGTGCAATCGAAAGGGCGCAACTATCTGATCCCAGTCGACGCGAACATTCAAAGCGAAGCCGAAGTCGAAGACTCGGGAGTCGACGCAGCTTTGGTGCTGAATTTTATGGATGATGCTCAGAACGGACTGAACATCGTCATCCTCGACGCCTGTCGTAACAATCCCTTTGCCCGCAGCTTTAGATCGGCGACCGATGGCCTCGCGCAAGTCGATGCACCGACGGGAACTTTGATCGCGTACGCGACCGCGCCGGGACGGGTCGCTTCTGACGGCACTGCGCAGAACGGACTTTATACCGCCGAGTTGTTGAAGCAGTTGAGAGTGCCGGGCGTGAGCGTCACCGACATGTTCATGCGTGTGCGCGCGGAAGTCATGAAGCAGACCGGCAGCAAGCAGGTGCCCTGGGAGGCATCTTCGCTGGTGGGCGCGTTTTATTTCGCCGGGACATCTTCCGATTCCTCGCCAATTGCGAACACTGCGAAGATCGATCCAGTTGCATTTGAATTAAGTTACTGGGAAACCGTCAAGCACAGCACAAACGCGGATGACTTCAAGGCTTATCTCGCGCGCTATCCGCAGGGGCAGTTTGCCGAACTCGCGAAGAACCGAATCGCGACTATGCAAGCCGTCACTAAACCGGCTGAGACATCTGCGCCGGCGACTGTGAGTGGTGGCGCGACTGAATTGGCGTTCTGGGATGCAGTGAAGAACAGCACGAGCGCCGATGACTTTCAGGCTTATCTGAAAAAATATCCGCAAGGCGAGTTTGTTGATTTGGCTAATAATCGGCTGAAGTCTTTGGACCTGGCGGCAAAAGCAAAAGGGAAGATTTTTGACGTCCAGTGGGAAGAACGCCCAGACGGCTACCTGCCCGCCAGAATTGTCATTCTAGACGACAGATTCAAGTTCGAACGGGACCAGCAGGATCTGCGCGCTGAAGCCCAGCTGCGTGCGCGAGTAGATTACTATAAGGAAGATGTCGAAACTTCTTTCAACAAACTCAGCAATTGGTATAAGGACTACTGGAACTGTTCCGCCTTCAAAGTCTCGACTACTGACGGTTCGTTCATCCGAGAGGTCCGTCCGGATGGAACATACCTCGGAGCCGGTCATCCTACCTATCGTCTTCGATTCAAATCGGCCGAGGAGGCAAGTGGAGCCCTTGAAGGAATCCATCGAGTCTGTCAATTCAGTCCAGCCACGAACTCCATCGATCCTAATGCCAAAGTCTTCACTGGTTATCTCGGCGTAATGTCCGCTGGGTTCTATGCCCGCCCCGGGAAAATGGTGATTGATGCCTCAGGCATTCAGTTCGTATTTGACAGGGGCACAGCAGGAATAGCCGAGAATACCAAGCCCTTCGACTACAAGCTGCATCCCGATCCACCCTCTAAATTGCTCCAATGCTCGTTCTTTACGTCGGCTAGAATCGACGGCTCTTTCATTCGTGAAATCAATACGAGCAATCCAGAGGCGCTGATTGACGCGATTGGTTCGGGTGGTGCGGTATTGAGGTTCAGAGCCTCGTCGCCGACGGAGGCGACCGCGGCTTTGGCCGCGATACGTGCGGCTTGCGCCGACCAATAGGAATAAAGATGACCACGCATAGTTTCATCACACGAGTCTTGCCCCTGTTCTTTTGTTGTGTCTCTACCTGTGTGGTTGCAGCGCAACCGCCGCCGCAGAACGACGAAGAATCCTCTCGTCAGATCGTTCTTGATCGCTTCAACAAAGCTCGTCCCATGTCGGAAGCTTCAGCCGGCATGGGCAGCGTAACTTCGGGAATGAACGCGATGAAGGCGCCGCTTTATCGACGCACAGGCGCCGCGCGAATTGGCCGACGCGGTGCGCGTCTACCGGCAACGGAAGAAATTGGCATCACCATTTGGCGCTTACGTCCGTCGCGTGATGGCGATCAAGGTGGGCGCGTCCTCGTCCTCGACGGATTGAAGCAGACGCAGTACACACCCGAAAGGATCGAAGCCAACACGCCGCTGAATGTCGGCGACCGCGTGCGGATCACGGTTGAGTCACCGCGTCAGGGCTTTCTCTACATCATCGATCGCGAGCAATACCAGGACGGATCATTCGGCGAGCCCATGCTGATCTTTCCCACCATGCGGACTCGCGGCGGTGACAACCGCGTGATGCCGGGACGCTTGATCGACATTCCCGCACAGGAAGATCAATACAGCTATTTCACGGCTGCGCCCGCCGGATCGCGGCGCGACCAGACGGCGGAAGTTCTGACTTTCATGCTGGTGACTACGCCGCTGCCGTTACAAATTGCGGATCAACCAATCAAGCTGGCTGACCAGCAAGTTGCAGGCTGGGAAAAACTTTACGGCGGAGCCGCAGAAACCCTGGAGTTAGTCGGCGGGGCTGGCCGCGTCTGGACCAACGAAGAGAAGGTGGCCGGAATGGCCAACGGACGCCAGCTTACGCAGGGTGGCCCGCCGCCGCAAACTGTCTATCGCGTCGCGCGCAAGACCGGCGCGCCACTCCTGGTGACCGTGCCGCTTCGCTATGCGAGGTAGAAGTGGCACGCGCATCCTGCGCGTGAACCATGGGCGGGACGCCCATGCCACCACTTGTGATAATCTCTCGCCGTTTCAAATTTCTGAAACCAACTCAGGAGGAGCCCGATATGTTACGAACATTAATTAGAAAAAGAGTCTTACTACTCACGTTGTTTTGTCTCGCGTTAATTGCTGCCGCGATCTTCGCGATTCCCCGATCGAATTCCGCCGCCGATTTTTCGGGTCGCGAGATTCTCAGTGTCACGCGCATCGCCCACGGTGGAGCTGACTACGCCAATCTCCAGTACGTCACGGTTAAGGCCAGTGGCTTTGTGAACGCGGTGGCGTTTGGGGGCATCGGCGCGAACCCGCTGGGCGGTATGGCTGAAGTCAAACTCGGCATCACCGATTACCAGGACAAGCAGATGCGCCGGCGTTTGGAAGTTGCGCCGACCGCGACGCTGCCCGGCCGGACGTACCTGGTGTTCACCGGATCGACTGGCGGCGGCATGATTTTCGGAAATGAGTTTCGCGTGCGCGAAGCTGCAGCCTCACGACACTGGGGGATGATGGGCTTCGATACTTTGAACCGAGCCATCGAAGGCCAGCTTGTCAGCGCGCGTCAGGCCGACGAAGGCAACGATTACGTCGTCGAAGTAAAATTCAATGCGGACGACACCGTTCGCTATTGGATTAACAAGCAGAGTTTCCTGATCGACAAGATCACGACGCGCTATCGCAGCCAGGTTTTGATCGAGGAGCAGCGCAGCGATTATCGCCGGGCTGACTGCATGATGCTGCCGTTTCACGTCATCACGCGTCTGCAAGGTCAACCGCTGGCCGACCTGGATATCGTCAGCTACGATTTGAAGAGCATCGTGCCGGCCGCGACCTTCACGATGACGGCTACGCCATAGGTTAAGCTCGCGAAGCGAGCGGCAGCATAAAGCATTGGGGTTTAGCCCAAGGATCGGTTCATAGAAAGTAATCAAGCCCGCGGAGCGGGCGGCAGAACAAACGACGAGTCGATCGTGTTTGATCTGCCGCCCGCTCCGCGGGCTTTGTGATTTCTGGTGATAATTACCTGGGGCTTACGCCCCAGGCTTTACGCTCTCGCGTGCTCCGCACGCTCACATTTGTCGACGTGGACGCACGCTATTTCCACTCGCCAACCAACACAAACGGAGCCCAGTAGAAC
>Ga0134121_10002386_pt1 | contig 16270 bp, 11 predicted proteins | sample KB301_FD_96463 | JGI IMG/M metagenome (GOLD analysis project Ga0134121, IMG submission 96463) | Terrestrial soil microbial communities without Nitrogen fertilizer from Kellogg Biological Station, Michigan, USA - KB3-0-1 | ecosystem: Environmental > Terrestrial > Soil > Unclassified ... | reverse complement strand
TCGAGGCGGTGGTGGTCTCCACACAGCACGCCCCCGACGTGAAGACGGAGGATCTCCGGCGAGCGGTCGAGACGGAAGTCATCAGGCCGATCGTCCCCCAGGAGCTGCGCGACGCGCGCACCAAGGTGCACATCAATCCGACCGGGCGGTTCGTGGTCGGCGGCCCGCAGGGCGATACCGGCCTGACCGGACGCAAGATCATCGTCGACACCTATGGAGGCTATGCGCCGCACGGTGGCGGGGCCTTTTCGGGCAAGGACCCGACCAAGGTCGATCGCTCCGCGGCCTACATGGCGCGATACATCGCCAAGAACGTGGTCGCCGGCGGGCTGGCGGAGCGGGCCCAGGTGCAGCTCGCCTACGCCATCGGGGTCGCCGACCCGGTCTCGGTGCGGGTGGAGAGCTTCGGCACCGGCCGGATCGCCGACGAGAAGATGGTGGAGATCGTCCGGGGGCACTTCGGTCTCAAGCCGAAGGAGATCATCGAGTCGCTCGACCTGCGACGGCCGATTTACCTGCCGACGGCGGCGTTCGGCCATTTCGGCCGCACCGGGGCGGGGTTCACGTGGGAAAAAACCGATCGGGCCGACGCGTTGCGCCGGGCCGCGGGTCTGGGTTCCTGACAAGGGGGGAGCGGTGGCGCGAGCAGAAAAGTACGAAGTGAAGGATATCAACCTGGCCGCCAGGGGGCGCACCCGCGTCGAGTGGGCCGACGCGCAGATGCCGGTGCTGCGGGCCATCCGGGAGCGGTTCGCGAAGGAGCGTCCGCTCAAGGGGCTCAAGCTGGCCGCCTGCCTGCACGTGACGTCCGAGACCGCCAACCTGATGCGCGCGCTGCAGGCGGGGGGCGCCGAGGTCCGGCTGTGCGCCAGCAATCCGCTCAGCACCCAGGACGACGTCGCCTCCGCGCTGGCCGACGTCTACGGCATCGCCACCTTCGCCATCAAGGGCGAGGACAACGACACCTACTACCGGCACATCCTCGCGAGCATCGAGAACGGCCCGCAGATGACCATGGACGACGGCGCCGACCTGGTCTCCGTCCTGCACTCGAAGAAGCGCGACCTCCTGGCGGGGGTGTTCGCTGGCACGGAGGAGACCACCACCGGTGTCGTGCGTCTGACGAGCATGGCGAGCGAAGGGGTGCTGTCTTACCCGATCATCGCGGTGAACGACGCGATGACCAAGCACTTCTTCGACAACCGCTATGGCACCGGGCAGAGCACCATCGACGGCATCATCCGCGCCACCAATCTCCTGATGGCGGGCCTCAAGGTCGTGGTGGTGGGGTACGGATGGTGCGGGCGCGGCGTGGCGTCCCGGGCCCATGGGCTCGGAGCGCAGGTGATCGTCACCGAGGTCGAGCCGGTGAAGGCGATCGAGGCGGTGATGGACGGCTTCCAGGTCATGACCATGAAGGAGGCCGCCCGCCAGGGGGACGTCTTCGTCACCGTGACCGGCAACAAGCATGTCCTGCGGCGCGAGCACTTCGAGTCGATGAAGGACGGGGCGGTGGTCGCGAACTCGGGCCACTTCAACGTCGAGATCGACATCCCCGCTCTCGAGGATCTGTCCGGCGGGCGCAAGGAGGCGCTGCGTGACTTCGTCGACCAGTACCATCTCAAGAACGGCCGGTCCATCAACCTGCTGGGCGAGGGCCGTCTGATCAACCTGGCGGCCGCCGAGGGGCATCCGGCGGCGGTCATGGACATGTCGTTCGCAAATCAGGCGCTCTCGGCCGAATACCTGGTGCGGGAGGGCAAGGGACTGGCGCGCAAGGTTCATCCGGTCCCCCTGGCGATCGACCGCGAGATCGCCCGGCTGAAGCTGGAGTCGATGGGGATCACGATCGACGCGCTCACCGCCGAGCAGAAGGCCTATCTCTCGAGCTGGTCCGAGGGAACCTAGACGCCGCCCACCGACGCGCGACCCGCCTGGCTCGACGCGCTCCGCCGCCGGCGTGTCCCGGCGGGACTTCTTCTTCTCGCGGTGGCCGTCTGGCTGGGCGTGGGAATTCGCCGGCTGGACGATCCCGGCTCCGCCGCCGTCCTCGATTCCCGGCTGGGGCTCGTCGCGCCGCGCCAGGCGGAACCCGGGTGGCACCTGGTGCCTCCCGGGCTATTGCGGCTCTGTCTCTATCCCGTCCGCTCCGCCACCCTCACGTACGACAGCGACCGGCGTGGAGAGCCGCTCCTCACGCGCGAGGGGAGCGCCGTCGACGTCGACCTCACGCTCCGTTATCACGTCGACCCGGAGCGCCTCCTCGAGGTCCATCGTGGTCTCGGGCCGGGGTTCGAGTCGGCCGCCCTCCGCACCTGGATCCGGGACGCGCTCGGTGACACGCTCTCGGAGGAGCGCTACGCCGACATCTCGGGCGCGCACCTCGACGTGCTGCAGACCGAGCTCGGTCGCCGGCTCACGGAGAGGTTCCGTCAGGCGGGTGTCGTGCTGCTGTCGTGCGATGTGGGCTCGGTCCGGCTGCGCCCCGCGGCGGCCCCGCCGGCGGTCCACCCTCTCGCCTCGGGTCGCGTCCTGCTCGTCGGGCTCGACGGCGCCGATTGGAACGTCGTCGATCCTCTGATCACGGCGGGACGGATGCCGCATCTCGCCGCGTTGATCCGCACCGGCGTGCGCGCCCGCATGAAGACGATCGCGCCGATGCTCTCGCCGGTCGTCTGGACCAGCATGGCGACGGGCGTGGTGCCCGCCCGCCACGGCATCCTGGACTTCATGGCCGCGACGGAGACGGAAGGGGAGCGCGTCCCCGTGAGCTCCACGCAGCGCCGGGTGAAGGCTCTCTGGACGATCCTGAGCGACAACGGCGTCAGCGTGGGAATCGTCGGCTGGTGGGCGACCTGGCCGGCCGAGGCGGTGCACGGGTTCATCGTCTCGGATCGCGTCGCCCAGCAGATCTTCGGCGCGACGCCGGCCTCGCGTGCGGAGCGCTCCGGAAAGGTCTATCCCCCCGAGGCCGACGCGATGGTGGTGGCCGAGACGGTGGCGCCGGAATCGGTCACGCCGGCCGATCTGGCGCCGTTCATGCGCCTGCCCGCCGACGCCACCGATCTGCCGGCGGCCCAGTCGAAGCTGATCGACGATTTCAAGACGCTCTATGCTTCGGGCCGGACCTATGTCGGCTCGGCGGTGGCGCTGGCGGCGCGCTACCGACCCGACTTCCTGGCGGTCTACATCGAAGGCACTGATACGGTCGGCCATCTCTTCATGCCGTACGCTCCGCCTCCGCTCGCGGGCGTCGACGCCGAGGCTCAGCAGCGGTTCGCGCGCACCGTCGACGCCTACTACGTGCATGCCGACGGGCTCCTGGGACGTCTGCTCGAGGCATACACGCCGGCGACGGTGATCGTGGCGTCCGATCACGGCTTCAGGACCGGGGAGAACCGGCCACTGACCGAGTCACGCATCGGGTACGGAGCGGCCGCCGACTGGCACCGCAAGTACGGGATTTTGGTCCTGAACGGGCCGGCGTTCCGGCGCGGCGTGTCGCTCGACGAGGCATCGGTTCTCGATCTGACGCCGACGATCCTCCGGCTCCTCGGACTGCCGGTCGGCGAGGACATGGACGGCCGCCCGATCTCGGAGGCCTTCGACCCCGGGTGGGTCACGGCGCACACCGAGCAGTACGTCCCGACCTGGGAGGCGTCCGGTGGAGGGGCGGCGACCGCCGTCGCCGGACCCGCGGCCGCGCCGGCGACGGCCCCGGCGTCCGGAACGGCCGCCGGGGAATCGCAGACGGCCGCGGGGCCGACGGCATCCGATGAGCACGGAGGCGTGACCGGTTCTCCGGATCAATCCGGCGATCGGGAGCGTCTCCAGAAGCTGAGGGACCTCGGCTACATCGGCGGGGGAGAGCCCGGCCCCCCGAAAGGGAAGCGCGGCGCCGGAGTGGTCGGAGTCGAGACCGCCAACACCCACAACAATCGCGGGACGATCCTCTACGGGGAGGGACGATGGGACGAGGCGATCCACGAATTCGAGCAGGCGATCGCCGCCAACGAGGACCTGGTCATCGCGCGGCTCAACATCGCGCGCGCCTACTACCGCAAGCGGGACTACGCCCGCTCCGAGGCGATCCTGCGTGAGCACCTCCTCCACCAGCCCAGGTCGAAGGAGGCCGAGAACCTGCTGGGCGGCTTGTCGATGGACCAGGGCCGGCTGGACGAGGCTGAGGCCCATTTCCGCAAGGCCCTGTCGTACGAGCCGAATTTCACGGATGCGCGCAACAGTCTCGGGCTCCTGTTCGAGAAGCTGGGGCGCCACGATGAAGCGCTGGCGGAGTTCGAGCGCGTGGTGAAGGTCGATCCGGAGTACGCGGAGGGATACAACAACATCGGCGTGGTTCTCAAGAACGCCGGACGGATCGACGAGGCGGTCGCCGCGTTCCGGCACGCCATCGCGGCCGATCCGGATTTCGCGGGCTCCTACAGCAACCTCGGCCTGATCCTGGAGGATCGTCACGAGTTCGCCGCCGCGGAGGAGCAGTTCCGGAACGCCGTGCGGCGCAATCCGCGCGGCGCTGCGGAGCGCGACAATCTGGGCGGCCTGTTGATCCGCCTGGGGCGTCTGGACGAGGCGCGCGCCGAGCTGGAGAAGGCGATCTCCCTCGATCCCGGCTATGCATCGGCGCAGAATAATCTTGGTGCCGTGATGGGACGACTGGGGAGCCCGCAGGAGGAGATCGCCTGCTACCGAAAGGCCGTTTCTCTGGATCCATCGTCCGCCGACGCGCACCACAATCTCGGGTTGGCGCTCCTCAACGGCGGATCGCTCGAGGAAGGGGAGAGTGAGCTGAAGCAGGCGCTGGCGGTCAAGCCGACCTACGTGCCGGCCTATCTCAATCTCGGCCGGTTTCTCGTCGACCACGATCGGGCGAGCGACGCGACGGCGCTTCTCCAGACCGCGGTGGCCCGACTTCCGAAGGATCCCGAAGTGCGGCTTCTGTTCGGCGAAGCGCTGCTTGAAGCGGGACGAACCCAGGAGGGGGGGGCCGCGCTCGACGAGGCGCTGAAACTGAGGCCGGGAGACGAGGCGTTCAGGAACAAGGTCGAGGAGGTTCGAAGCAAAGAGAAAGAGACGTCGGCTGGAGGCCAGGACTGATTAATGAAACGATATTTATCGACACTTGTTTTATTAACGTTGAGCCTGCTCATCCCTTTTTCTCAACTCGGAATGGCTCAGCCGACCGGACCGCAGGAGCACGTTCCCCTCACGCTCGTCCAGATCATCGGCCGGTCGGACTCGACCGTGCACGTGAGGGTAAGCGATGGATCAGGGAAATTCGCCATCGTCGAAGTACTGGAAACCTTGATCGGATCGGATCCGGGTCAACGACTGCGAATCGATTTTCGAGATCTCAACTTGAGTCTCAAGGGCCAGGAGGCCGTGGTCTTCGAGAAGGGGGAGGAGGACATCCTCTTCCTGCATCGCCCGGAATGGAGAAAGCCGACCGCCAAGAACGCCGATGTCTTCGAGCTGCTGCATGGCAGACGGGGGCGCATGCTCCTCCCCCCTGAGGGGTCCGACCTCTATGTCGTCGCGGTGCGCCGCCTCGGCCCCATCGCGAAGCAGGATCCGATCGAGCAGGTCGAGAGCCTGAGAGGACTCCTGCAATCGGACAACAGGATCCTGAGGGAAGCCGGGCTGGCGGAAATCAGCCGTCTGGGGGCCCTGTCCACGAGCGACCTGCCGGTGCTCATCCATCTCGCTTCGGATCCGTCCGCCGGGATGCGGGAAAGGTCGCTCGAGCAGATCCGGCTCGTCATGAAGTCCGCAGGCGGGGGCGAAGATGAGGAGCTGCGCCGCGCGCTCGAGGCGGCACGCGAGAAGGCTCGCAACGATCCGGACGAGCACGTAAGGGCGCAGGCCGTCCGGACGACGTCGTCGTGGAGCCATCGCGAGGACGTCATTCCGGATCTCAAGGCCATCGCCTCAATCGATCCGTCCCAGCTCGTGAGATACGAGGCCCAGCGGGTGCTCTTCCTGTGGGGAGTGGCGACCGGATCTTCGGCCGGGGCGCCGTAGGGCTTCAGGTATCGGTGCGAAGGAGCAGATAGGCGCCGGTGCCGGCGAAGATCAGGTTGGGAGCCCAGGCTGCGAGGAAGGCCGGCATCACCCCTGTCCCGCCGAGGGCGCTGGTCGCGGAGAACGTCAGGAAGTAGAGGGCGGCGACCAGGATGGCGACGCCGACGCCGTAGAGCGATCCCCTCCGGCCGATTCGAAAGCAGAAGGGGAGACCGATGATGACGAGCGTCAACGGCACGAGCGGAAACGACGTCTTGGTGTAGAGGTCGACCATCAGCTCCTGCGCGTCATATCCCCTCTGCCGCAGGTCGCCGATCAGCCTCCGCAGCTCCGCGAAATTCATCTGCTCGGGCGTTTTCCACTCCTTGACGAAGAAGGTGGGGCCCTCCGGAAGCGCGAGACTCTTCTCGACGAACCTTTCGAACAACTCCCCGTCGGCATGGAACTCGCGGGACCATCCGTCGCGGAGCAGCCAGTGGCCTTCCTGGAAGTTCGCGCTGCGGGCGTAGAGCCGTCCCTTCATCTCGTAGGTCACCGGGTCGAGGAAATAGACCGAGAACCCCTCGAACGTTCCGGCACCCGCCGATGGCAGCACGGCCAGGGGAGGCGCAACGTAGTTCCGGTAGTTGTAGAGCCGGCCTCCGGCGCCGAAGACCCAGCGCCGATCTCCAACCTGGTAGCTTCGCGGGCTGCGGCCCCGAATCACGTCCCGGATCTGCGTCGCCCGCCGCTCCGCTGAGGGGACGACGTAGTCGAAGTTCACATAGGCCAGGACGCTCAGGGCCAGGGTCACCATGACGATCGGGATCGATAATCGATAAATGCTGGTGCCGCTGGCCTTGACCGCGATGACCTCGTTGAACCGGGACATGATGCCGTACGTCAGGAAGCAGGACATCAGGCAGGACATCGGCAGGACCTGCGACAGCATCCACGGGACGCGAAACGCCAGAAAGCTCAACGCCAGGTTGATGCTCTGGCCGCGTTGCGCCAGGTCATCCAGGAGCTGGATGAAATCGTAGACCGCGAAGAGGGTGAAGAAGGAGGCGACGCATCCGACCAGTGTGAGCAGATAACGGCTCAGCACGTGCCGGTCGAGCGTCGTGCTGAAGAGCAGGACGGTGGCCATGAGGACCAGCCCGGCGGTCAGGAAGGGGGAGACATAGAAGGCGGCCAGCCCCGCCACGGCGATGACCGCCCCGACGATGATGTGGCCGACACGCCGTCTGCTGAGCCCGGAGCGATCCCCGAGACCGTCGCTGTCGAGATCGGCGCGGGCGCGCTCGATCTCGTCCGGAACGGGATCGGCGCCTGATGACTGCAGGACGCGCTCGTTTCGCAGCAGACGAGCCACGCGGGCTCGAACGGTCTCCGGAACCAGGAGCCGCACGTCGAGACCTTCGAACTTCTCGCGCAGGACCAGCAGGAAAAGCCCGAGCCCGGCGAGGATCGCGTTGGCCGCCCACATGCCGACCACGGGCGGGAGCTTCCCCTCGCGCACCAGGTTCTGCCCAACCAGATAGAAGAGCCAGTAGAGAATCGCGATGCCGATGCTCACGGTGAACCCGGACGCCTTCCCGCCGCGCCGGTTGGCGATCCCGAGCGGCACGCCGACGAACGCGAAGGCCAGGCAGGCGAACGGCAGGGCGAAGCGCTCGTGGATGGCGACCATGATCGTGCCGATGACTCGATTGCGCGTCGGCGGGTGAGTGATCGATTCGGCCTGTTTTGCGGAGTTCGAGAGCTCGTCGAGCGACTGCTCCGACCAGTTCTTTGGTGAGTCTCGCGACAGCAGGCCCAGGCGCATCTTGAACGACTCGTCGGGGGGGCGGACGAATTTCTGCTTCTCGAACCTGCTGATCTGATAGCTCTCCGGCTGGCCCGGAGTCATCGTGTGGTTGGTCCCGTTCTCGAGGAAGAACTGGGCGGTTCCGGAGTGCCGGTCGTAATCGATCTGGGCCCGGCGTGCGAGGGTCACGACCTCGCGGCCCTCCGCGTCGGTCTGGTGTATGAAGACGCGATCCAGGAAGTCGCCCCCCTGATAGACCTCGTCGGCGTAGATGAGCATGCCCTGGATCTCTTCGAAGAAGACCCGGGGCTTCATCTCGCGTCTCAGGTCCGCCGAGTAGAGCTGCTCGCTCAGGAGGCGGCGCTGCTTGTAACGCGCCCGTGGCTCCACGCGATTGATGAGGATGGAGCTGAGTCCCCAGCAGGTCAGCGCCAGGACGAGCACGGGCGAAACGATCTTCAGATAGCTGACCCCGGAGGCCCGGAGCGCGATGAGTTCGCTGTCGGCGGAGAGCCGGCCGATCCCGATGAGGATGCCCAGGAGGGCGGCCATCGGAAGGGTCATCTCAAGAACCCGCGGCAGGAGGTAGATGAGAAGCCGCAGGACGATACGGAGCGGCATCTCCTTTTTGATGGCGAGCTCCGCCAGCTCGAACAGCTCGTTCATCAGGATGACCAGCACATAAACCATCAGGCCGAGGAGGATTGGACCGATGACCTCCCGGAAGACGTAGCGCCAGATGATCGGTGGTCTGAGTCGCATGACGGCGACCATCCTAGGGCGATGGCGATGCGCGGTCAACGCTTGAAATCAACCGTCCACAGATAGATTCGGGGCCATCCACAGGGCGTCCACATCGATGAAGCCCGCGCCGTTCGGCCAATCCAGCCCGCCCACTCTCAGTGTCCGATAAGATATCTTATGTAAACCAAATAGGGTCGACGGATCAGTTCGCCTAGAAAAATCAGCCCTGTTCTTGCCTCCGTTTCCCGCGTCTACGCACGCCTGTGCGACCGCCTGGCGTTGTTGCTTTCGTCAGGCAATTATCTTGGCTGGCTGATCGAGCAGTCGATCTCTTCGCGCATCGTCAGACCGGCTGCTCCGCCTGGTGCACAACAGGCGCTAAGGACCAGCCAGCCTCGATCGAGCGCCAACGCTCAGATCCAAAAAATGTCGGCGCGCCGACATTGAATTGGACCTGTGTCTGGATGTGATTTAGCGCTGGGACCTACGACTGCTCGAGCTGCTGGATGAGGTCACGGAGCGTCTTGATGATGTCGTCCTTGCTGACCTCGGAACGTCTGAAGCGGATATTGAGGAAGAACTTGTTGTCTGGCGGCTTGAACCGGAAAAGGAAGCCCTTCGAGCGCCCCGGGTTCTGCTTGTCCTGATCCTTCATCTTACGAACGTCATCGCGGGTCAGTCCCGAGCGCTGAATCTCGGCGATCATCAGCGCCATGTTCTCCGGGGTGCCGAGCCGTGCAATCTGGAGGAGCGTCGAGCGCGAGTTGATTCCGGCCTCGCGGCAGATGTCCCTGAGCTCGATCGGAATGTTATTGAGACTCAAGGTCTCGGTGATGGAGGTTCGCGACTTGCCGAGTTTTCGCGCGATCTCCTCGTGCGTATAGAGGAACTTCTCGGCGAGCTTCTGGAGGCCGTCCGACTCTTCGAACGGATCGAGGTCGAGGCGCTGGAGGTTCTCGATCAGGCTGATCTCGAGCACTCCCCTGTCGTCGACGTCGATTTCAATGCATGGGATTTGAGAGAGGCCGGCCTCGATCGATGCACGGTAGCGTCGCTCGCCAGCGATAATCTGGAACTTCTCTCCGGTCGGGCGGACCAGGACCGGCTCGAGGACCCCCTTCTCCTTGATCGATGAGACGAGGTCGGCGATGTTCCCGAAAACCTTGCGCGGCTGGTCGGGGTTCGGGATCAGCATCTCGATCGGGATCATTCGCCCGATGCTTGCGGCCGGCGCGGCGACGAGGTGATCCACGAAGTGATAGTCGTGGCGCATCCTGCGGTTCGTGGGCAAGCCCCGCTGCTTAGACACGTCCGATGACCTCCTCGGAAAGCTTGTAGTACTGAAGCGCGCCGGTCGAGTGTGGCGCGAAGCTGAAGATCGGCTCTTTGTACGCGGGACTCTCTTCCAGGCGGATGCTGCGGGAGATGATCGTCTTGAAGACCTTCTTCCCGAAGACCTCGTTGATATGTCCGCGGATGTCGCGACCGAGGACCGTTCGCTTGTCGTGGATCGTGATCACCACGCCAAGGAACTCGAGGTCGGGATTGGGGCGTGCTCGGATCTTCTCGACCGTCTCGAGAAGGTCGTCGGTCCCCTCCAGCGCGAAATAGGACGACTGAATCGGAACCAGGAGATGCGACGCGGCGACGAGCGCGTTGACGGTGAGGAGGCCGAGCGTCGGCGGAGTATCGATGATGATGTAGCGATATTTCTCCGTGACGGACTTCAGGCGATCCTTCAGCCGGAAATGGCTGTCGATGTCTCCGATCAGTTTGCTCTCGAATTTCGCCAGGTTGATTCTCGCCGGGACCAGGTCGAGATTCTTGACGTTCGTCGCGTGGACGGCGTCCGCGAGGGTCCGGTTCTCATCGACCAGCGCCTCGTACACCGAGATCTGAATCTGCTCGGGGTCGAGAAACGAGAGGCTGGCGTTGCCCTGGGGATCGAGATCGAGAAGGAGTGTCTTGTAACCCTTCTGGGCGAGAGCTGCGGCGAGATTGATGGAGGTGGTCGTCTTGCCGACTCCCCCCTTCTGGTTCGCGATGGCGAGTATCACGCGACTCGATCCCCCGGAGGGACTCTGACGACCTGCGACAGAAGTGAAAGTTAAGCGATCAACAGTCGGACGCGCGCTGAACCGGCGTTCCGTTGAGCTACATCTTGTACTTGCCGAGCTCGTCCGGATCGAGGCTGTCGAGCCACTTGCGAATCCTCTCGGACTCCCCGGCGTCTTTCGTCATGTCGGTGTTCTTGGCTTTGTCGATCACGTCGGAATTGACGTAGATCGGCGAGCCGGTCCTCAACGCGAGAGCGATCGCGTCGCTCGGACGCGAATCGATCGACATCGACCTTCCATTGTGGCTCAGGTAGATGAGGGCGTAGAAGGTGTTGTCCTTGAGATCGGTGATCAGCACCTTCTCGACCGACGCCTCGAGCCCCTGGATAGCGCTCTTGAGCAGGTCATGGGTCATCGGGCGCGGGGTGACGATCTTCTCGATCTGCAGCGCGATGGCATTCGCCTCGAAGATCCCCACCCAGATCGGCAGGACCGCCGAACCGACCGGATCGCGCAGGATGATGATCGGCATGTTCGTGATCGGGTCGATCATCAAACCCTTGATCTTCATCTCAAGTTCCATGCTGGTCCCTCGTTCGCGCGACCCGGCGGGTGTTTTCCGGATTCTTATAAGCCGGCCGGCGGGGCGGAGTCAAGCGGCGGGAGCGTCCGTGACGGGCACTCCCGACAGCGAATGGGCGTGAGCCCTGGTGATTCGGACCTCGAGAAGTCCGATGGTGCTCGGCAAATCAGGGACGTGCACGATCCGATTGCAACGCGTGCGACCCTTCGGAATTCCGGGATCGAGCCGGCTCGCCCCGTCCATGAGGACCTCGAAGGTCCGCCCGACGAGCGAGGCGTTGCGTGCCCTCTGAATCTCGTCCTGCACGGCCAGGAGGCGCCGCAGACGCTCGGCTTTCTCGTCCTCGGGCACCGTGACAGTCGCCTCGGCGGCAGGCGTTCCCGGGCGCCGCGAGTAGGTGAAGGCGTAGACGTGCTCGAACTGGACCTCGCGGAGGAGCTCCAGGGTGGCGTCAAAATCTTCCGCGGTCTCCCCCGGGAAGCCGACGATCAGGTCGGTGCTCAGCGCCATCCCCGGGATCTCGCGGCGCAGGAAATCGATCTTGGCGAGGTACCGATCTCGGGTGTAGCCGCGGCGCATCGCGCGAAGGATGCGATCGGAGCCCGACTGCGCCGGGAGATGCAGGTGGTTGCAGACCGAGGGCAGATCCCGCATCGCCTCCATGATCCGGCGGGTCAGGTGGCCCGGGTGCGACGTGGTGAAACGCAGGCGGCGCAAGCCACGGACACGATCGACCATGTGCAGGAGGGCGGCGAAATCGTCCTCGCCGGAGTGCCAGGCATTGACGTTCTGCCCCAGGAGCTCGACCTCGCACTGACCGTGGGCGACGACCTCCTCGGCCTCGCGCACGATCTCCGCCGCGGGACGATACGCCTCGCGGCCCCGCGTGTAAGGAACGATGCAGAAGGCGCATTTCTTGTTGCAGCCCTCCATGATCGTGACGTAGGCCTTCGGTCCGCGACCCCGCTCGGCCGTTCCCAGAGGGAATTCGACCGGGTCCTCCGCCTGGGCCAGGCTGATGGAACGGCCGTCCCGCTGTGCGTCTTCGAGGAGCTGCGCGAGCCGCGCGATGTTGCGCGGGCCCATCACCAGGTCGACCCAGGGTGCGCGGCGGAAGATCGCCTCCCCTTCCACCTGCGCCACGCATCCGCAGACGCCGATGATCATCCCGGGGCGCTCGCGCTTCAGGCGACGCAGCTGGCCCAGGCGGTTGAACACCTTCGCCGCCGCCTTCTCGCGCACGCTGCAGGTGTTGAGCAGGATGAGATCCGCCTGGTCGGCCGCCGGCGCGGTCACGAACCCCTGACCCGCGAGAATGCCGGCCATCTTCTCGGAGTCGTGGACGTTCATCTGGCAGCCCCAGGTCTCGATGTGGACCGTCTTCATCGGACGCTCCGCCTGGCGGCTCGCACCGCGGGCCGGACGCGGCGCGCGCGGACGCGCCGGCGCGCCGGCGCCGGGCCCCCCGCGGCGGCGCGCTTCGACTCGGCGAGCAGCGGCCGCAGCCGCCGCGAGGTGGTGCGCAGCGACTCGGGAATGACGCGGGTCTCGTGCACGACGGTCATGAAGTTGGTGTCTCCATCCCAGCGGGGGACCACATGGAGGTGGTAGTGACCGGCGATCCCGGCCCCGGCGCTGCGCCCGAGATTCATGCCCAGATTGATACCCGTCGGGCGGTACAGACGGCGCAGCGCCGTCTCGCAGCGCACCGCGAGGAGCATCATCTCCGACAGCGAGTCCGCCGTCGAGGCGGCGGGTGTGTCGAGGTGGGCATACGGCACGATCATCAGGTGCCCGTTGCTATAGGGATACTTGTTGAGGATGACGAAGTTGTGCCCCCCGCGATGGACGACGAGCGGGTCGGGGTTCGAGCGCCGGCGCGCCGCGCGGCAGAACACGCATCCCTTGCCGCGCGGATTGTGGGAGGAGACGTACTCCAGGCGCCAGGGACTGAAGAGCCGCTGCATCAGGGCGTCGCCTCCCGCGGCCGTCGTGAGGCGCTACTGAGGATCGGAGCCGCGCGGAGCCGTCGCGATCGCCGCCTGGCGGGCGGCCTCGGCGGCCGTGTTGATCAGCTCCTTCAGCTCCTTGCCCGGCTTGAAATACGGAATCCGCTTGGCCGGGACGTCGACCTTGTCGCCGGTCTTGGGATTCCTCCCCTGCCGCGATCGGCGCTGCCGGATCCGGAAGCTGCCGAAGCCGCGGAGCTCGATCTTGTCGTCGCGCTGCAGGGCCTGGATGATCGAATCGAAGACCGTATTGACGATGGCCTCGGAGTGCTTCTTGGTGAGCTCCGAAACCCTCGCGACCTCCTCGACGAGATCGGCCTTGGTCATCTGGGCATCCTCGTCCGGACGTCCCCTATTCCGGGGCGGCCGGGGCGGCTAATCTTCTGTCTCGTCCTCGTAGCCGTCGACGCCGCCACGGCGGCGCTTCTGGTCGCGCGCTCGACGACCGCCGGCGTGGCCGGCCACCTCGCCGAGATTGATGTTCGGATTCCCCTGCGCCTTCATGTAGGTCCGGTAATCCTCGCGATGCGCTTCCTGCGCCGCGGCCTTGATCGACAGGCCGATCTTCTGCTCGGCGATGTCCATCTTGATGACCTTGGCGGTGACGGCCTGATCGAGCGCCAGCTTGTCGGCCGGCTTCTCGACGCGCTCGTCGGCGATCTCGGAGACGTGCACCAATCCCTCGATGCCCTCCTGGATCTCGATGAAGGCGCCGAAATCGGTCAGGCGGACGACGCGGCCCACGACCAGGTCGCCGATCACGTGGTTCTTGAAGAACTCCTCCCAGATGTTCGGCTGCAGCTGCTTGATGCCGAGCGAGAGGCGCTGGTTCTCGGTGTCGATCTTAAGGATGACCGCCTCGACGTCGTCGCCCTTCTTGAGCATCTCGGACGGGTGCTTGAGACGCTTGGTCCACGACATGTCGGAGATGTGCACCAGGCCGTCGATGCCCTCCTCGACCTCGATGAAGGCGCCGAAGTCGGTCAGGTTGCGCACCTTGCCGGTGATCCGATCGCCCTCGTGATAGCGCTCGCTGATGGTGTGCCAGGGGTTCGGCTCGGTCTGCCGCAGCCCGAGCGACAGGCGGCGCGCCGCCTTGTCGACGTCGAGGACGACCGCCTCGACGGGATCGCCCACGGTCAGCACCTTGGACGGATGCTTGACCCGCTTGGTCCAGGACATCTCGGAGATATGGATGAGCCCCTCGACGCCCGCCTCCAGCTCGATGAAGGCCCCGTAGTCGGTCAGGCTGACGACCTTGCCCTTGACGCGCGACTCGCGGGGATACTTCTCGTCCACCGTTTCCCAGGGATCGAGCGATCGCTGCTTGTGGCCGAGCGACACCCGTTCCTTCTCGGGGTCGAACTTCAGGATGACGACCTCGACCTCGTCTCCGACGTTGAACATCTCCGAGGGATGGTTGATGCGGCCCCAGGACATGTCGGTCTTGTGGAGCAGGCCGTCGATCCCGCCCAGGTCGATGAAGGCGCCATACTCGGTGATGTTCTTGACCACGCCGCGGATGACCTTGCCCTCGGTGAGGCCCTCGAGCGTGCGCTTCTTCTTCGAGCTGTTCTCCTCCTCGAGGATGGCCTTGCGCGACAGGACGATGTTGCCGCGCTTGCGGTTCACCTTGATGACCCGCATCTGCAGCTCTTTGCCCTTGAGCGCGTCGAGGTTGCGCACGGGGCGGACATCGACCAGGGAGCCGGGGAGGAAGGCGCGCACGCCGATGTCGACCGCCAGGCCGCCCTTGATGCGCTCCTTGACGATCCCCGTGACCGGCCGGCCGTCGTTATAGGCCCGCTCGATCTCCTCCCAAATCTTCATCTTCTCGGCCTTCTCCTTCGAGAGGACCACGTAACCATCGCGGTTCTCGGTCTTCTCGAGGAGGACGTCGATCTCGTCGCCCACGTTCACGTGGGTCGCGCCGTCGGGGCCGGTGAATTCGTCGAGGTCGATGATCCCTTCGGACTTGTACCCGACGTCCACGATGACGCCGGTGGGCCCCACCCGCAGGACCCGTCCGCGCACGACCTCGCCTTCGGCCAGGGTGCGCAGGGACTGGTCGTACATCTCCAGGAGCGCCTGGTACTCCTGCGCCGCCGCCGGATCGTCGGTGGCGTGCATCAGGCGAAGCGGCTCTCGCTTCTTGGGGGTCCTGGGATGGCTCGAAACGTTGGGGGGCGGGGAATCTAGCCCGTTGGCGGGATCGTCGTTCGTGTTCTGCAAGTCCATTCGGCTGTCTGCCTCCTTATTATTTGATCTCAACGCACTGCGTCCCGGCGCCGACAGACGATTCCTCTACCGACTGGCCAGGATGGACGAATCATACGAACGGGCAGATGGGCTGTCAAGATAAAAACCATGTTTTTTCAGCGGATTACGTTGGTCGGGGGGAGAGCCTACTTGGGGTCTGTCGCGGCCAGGACCAGGTCGAGGGCGTCGAGGAAGCGCTTGTTCTCGGCCCGGGTCCCGAACGAAACCCGCACGGCGTCCTGGTAGCCGTACGCCTCCATCGGACGCACGATGACGCCCTCGCGGAGGAGCCGCTGATGCAACTCCTCGCCCCCGAGCGCCGTCCGGATCAGCGCGAAGTTGGTCACCGTCGGGATGAACGTGATGCCACGGCGGGTCAGCTCCGCGCTCATGAAGCGGGTCTCGCGCGCGTTTTCCTCGCGGGATCGGGCGACGTGGGCGACGTCGCTCAGGGCCGCGAGGGCGGCGGCCTGACCGACGGACGAGGTGTTGAACGGCGAGCGCACAGCCTCCAGGCCCCGGGCGACCTCGGGCGAGGTGACGCCGAACCCGATCCGCACTCCCGCGAGGCCGTGGATCTTCGAGAAGGTCCGGAGCACCAGCACGTTGCGTCGCTCGCGCACGAAATCGACGCCGTCCGGATAGTCGGCCGCGGAGACGTAGTCCGCGTAGGCCTCGTCGACGACGGTCAGGACGTGCGCGGGGACGCGGTCGAGGTAGTCGAGAAAGGCGCGGCGGCCGACGTAGGTTCCGGTCGGATTGTTCGGGTTGGCGATGTAGACCAGCGCCG
>Ga0134121_10002384_pt1 | contig 16273 bp, 10 predicted proteins | sample KB301_FD_96463 | JGI IMG/M metagenome (GOLD analysis project Ga0134121, IMG submission 96463) | Terrestrial soil microbial communities without Nitrogen fertilizer from Kellogg Biological Station, Michigan, USA - KB3-0-1 | ecosystem: Environmental > Terrestrial > Soil > Unclassified ... | reverse complement strand
CCGAACTTCTTCGTAGCCTTCGAGTTTCACGTTCACGTAATAGGTGCCGCGGGTAAGGTTCGCGAATCGATACCGCCCCTGGCTGTCCGCAACTGTCGCCTGTACGACCTGTTCAAGGTTTTGGGTGAGCAACACCTCGAAGATGTCCGAAAAATGTGAATCGGGAACGATGATCTTTCCGGTGATGCTGAAGGTGTTGCCGGCAGCGCGGTTCAGGTTTGGGTTCTGGACCTGCGCGCAGAGGATCGTCGAAGCAACCAGCATCGAACCGAAGGCGGCCAGAACTGTGCGTCTCATGAGAATCATTTTGGCACCTCCAGTCATTTTGGCACCGACGCCATTCGTGCGACGACCTTCTTCCGGGCTTCTTCAACTTCACCGCGATTGGACACTTTCTTGAATTGCTCGAGATAGGCGTCGAATTCGGCAGCGGCTTCGCTCCATTTGTTCTGCTTCATATAGATATCGGCCAGAGCGATGCGAGCCCATCGCAGGTGCGCTTCGAGTTCGAGGGCCTTGCGCAGGTTTTGCTCGGCCTTGGGGTAATTCTCCCCGCGCATGTGCGCGACCCCGAGGAGGTAATACGCAAAGGATGCGTCGGGCTTCACTTTGACGGCGAGCTCGAGAATCGAGCGGGCATCATCGAGGATGAGTCCGAGATTATCGCCGGGCACTATCGTGCCGGCGATACCGGCGTCCGGATGAATACTTTCCTCGGCCTCCTGCACGTACAGAGAGCCCAGACTGACGAGCGGCGCGGCGGAGTTGGGGCGCAGCTCGCGAGCCTTGTTGTATTGGGCCTCCGCGTCGCGAAAGCGCTTCATCTCCAGGTATACGGAGCCGAGAACATTGCGTGCGTCGTAGAAATCCGGCTGATGAATCAGCAGTTTTTCCAAACGCCGGCGAGCCACATCGGGTTCCCCGTGCAGACGGTCGCCGCGAGCGCGCTCGAACTCGTCAACCACGCCCTTGGGCAGCTGCCGTTTCAGTTCCGCAACATCCACGACTTCCTTCACTTCACCCGTGAAATCCAGAACCAGCGGTCGAATCGGCTCGTCCTCAGCCTCCATGTAGATGAAGTGATCATAGAACCGATCACAACCGTCGACTTCGACACGGTCGCGATATTCCTTGAATCCATCGATGCGCACAACGATGAAGTACCTGCCGGGCTCCTGTTCAGGAAGGGTGTATTCGCCGGTTCCGTTTGTGTAGCCGTACCCCACCAACCGGGATTCGTTCAGTTGCAGCACTTCAACATAGCTGTCCCACTTCACACCGGGCGCAATGATGCGTCCCTTGATGACGTATTTGTCGGGGACGGTCTGGCAAATGGAGCCTGCCTGATTCTGGGCGGCGGTGGACACAACTGCGGCAAAAGTCCAAAAGAAAGGGAGGAGAATCTTGAGCCGCATATCTTTGTATAACATAATGACGCTTGTCATGAAACTTCTGGCAGACGCCCTTGTCGAAAACGGCATGAGCATGGAACAACTCGTCGCGGCGTCCGGGCTGGAGACACCTGTCGTGAAGCTTCTGCTCGCCGGTAGCTACACGCCAAGCCCGTCGGAGCGCACACGCATCGCCGGAGCTCTGGGCCTGGAGGTTGGAGAGATTGCCTGGGGGCATACGGTGCCCGTGCAGCACCTTCGGGGAAATGGGCCTCAGTCTGGGAGATCGACGTAGCGGGTTCTGTCCCCAGATGACAAATGACAATTGAACATTGAACAATGACAAAGCATTTCTTTCCCGATCGAAGAAAAACGGGTGCTTTTTCATCGTTCAATGTTCAATTGTCATTTGTCATCTGGGGGACGCGAAGCGATTTCCCGCCGCAGACGCATCCGGTATAGAATTCCCCATCGGAAGGAGCTCTCCCCATGAGTAACGTCACATTGAAGGTGAACGGAAAGACTCACACCCTGGATATCGATCCGGCAACTCCGCTGCTCTATATCCTGCGGAACGATCTGGACCTTCGAGGACCGCGCTTCGGCTGCGGGCTCGGCCAGTGCGGCGCTTGTACCGTGATCATCAACGGCACGGCGACGCGATCGTGCATCACACCGGTGTCGAGCGTGAGAACCGAAGTCACGACACTGGAGGGCATCGGCAAGGATGGCGGGCTCCATCCGATACAGCAGGCCTGGATCGATGAACAGGTCCCGCAATGCGGTTTCTGCCAGAACGGCCAGATCATGACGGCCAAAGCCCTGCTCGATAAGAACAAGAATCCTTCCGACACGGAAATCCGCGACGGCATGGCCCGCACTCTCTGCCGCTGCATGACGTACTACCGCGTGCAAGCCGCGATCAAGCGCGCTGCGAAGGTGCTGGCATGAGTACCACACGCAGAGACTTCCTCAAAACTTCCGGCATGCTCGTCGTCGGGATCAGCAGTGGCATCAGTAGTGGCATCGGCAGCCTCGCCGCGCAAACACCCGCGCGTGCAGCGAGTACAGGGGGACCTTACCCCGACCCCGACTTCCACCAGCTCGATTCGTGGATCGTCATTCGCGAAGACAACACGGCAACCTTCTACGTCGGCAAGACCGATTGCGGGCAGGGCACAGGAACCGCGTTCCGGCAGATGATGGCCGACGAGCTGGACATGGCTTACAACAAGACTGCCTGCGTCATGGGCAGCACCGACATAACCGTCGATCAGGGCGGCTCCGGCGGCTCGGACGCCATTCAGACCGACGGCATTCCGATGCGGCGCGTCGCAGCCGAAGCGCGGCGCGTGCTGCTGGACCTGGCCTCGAAACAGTTTGGCGTACCGGCCGATCAACTCACCGTGAGCGAAGGTGTGATTACGGTGAAGTCCGACGCCTCGAAGCGGGTCACGTATGGACAACTTGTGGGCGGAAAACGATTCAATGTCACGCTGACAGGCAACAACGTCGACGCAACGACCGGCGTCGCCAAGGTGAAGGCTGTCCAGGACCTGAAGATCGTCGGCACCTCGCCGCAGCGTTACGACATTCCCGGGAAGGTCGATGGCTCGATGAAATGGGCCGTGGACATGAAAGTTCCCGGCATGGTTCACGCGCGCAACGTGAGACCGCCGACGGCGGGCGCGAAGCTGCTCAGCATCGACGAGAGTTCGGTTAAGGGAATGCCGGGTTTCATCAAGGTTGTCAGCAAGGGAAACTATGTGGCCGTCGTTTGCGAACGTGAAGAACAGGCGATCAACGCCTCCCGTCAGTTGAAAGTGAATTGGGAGAAAGCGGCGACCGCGCCGTTCCCGTCGTCCGAAGACCTTTTTAAGTACATGCGTAACGCGATGCCTGCGTCGGCGGGACGGCCTGCAGTAACGGGTAATCCGGATGCGGCATTCGCGGGCGCAGCTCAGGTTGTGGAAGCCGAGTACGACTTCCCGTACCAGGGCCACACGGCAATCGGCCCCGCTCATGCTCTGGCCGATCCTTCCAACGGCCAGATGACCATCTATTCGAACGATATGAAGTCCTACGGCATGCGGACGGGAGTCGCAGATTTCCTCGGCATGCCGCGCGATCAAGTGCGCGTGGTGTGGATGGAAGGACCTCAGGGCTACGGCCGCACCGCTGCAGACGACGCGGGATTCGAGGCGGCATATCTCGCGAAGGAAATCGGGAGGCCGGTGCGCGTCCAGTGGATGCGCCAGGAAGAAACCGCGTGGGATACGAAAGGTCCGGCGTTCGCGTTTAAACTTCGCGGCGCGCTCGATGCGCAGGGCAACCTCCTCGCGTTCGACTACGACGCACGCGCCGCGGACTACAACCATCTGGGCTATAACGAACCGGACACGGTGCTGATCGCTCAGCTCATGGGCAAAAGACGCGCGAATCCCGCCGGCGGCAGCTCGGCAACACCCAACGAGATGTATGCAATTGCCAACCGCAGGATGAGTAGCTCCGTTGTGGGCTTGCCTCTGGTGTGGGAAACGCCGTTGCGCACCGGCAACCTTCGCGATCCAAACGGGCCGCAATCGACGTTTGCGTCCGAGTCGTTCATCGACGAACTCGCCGCGGCGGCGAAAGCCGATCCGGTGGACTTCCGTCTCAAGCTCCTCATGGCGAGCACCACAGACGACACCGGCTTCAAGCGCGCTCGCTCCATCGCGGCCGTGAAAGCGGCGGCGGAGGCGTTTGGTTGGGATAAGCGGCTTTCACCAAAGCCGCGGGCGACCGGGAACATTCTGACCGGCCGCGGAATTGCGTACACCTTCCGCAGCCAGACGGTGGTTGCCACGATTGCCGAAGTTGAAGTCAATCGCAGGACGGGCCACGTCTGGGTCAAGCGGATGGTGATTGCTCACGACTGCGGGTTGGTCATCAATCCGGAAGGCGTGAAGCGCACGATCGAAGGCGGCACGCTGCACTCGGTTAGCCGCGCCCTGCACGAGGAAGTGAAGTTTGATACCGAAAAAGTGACGAGCGTGGACTGGCTAACCCATCCGTCGCTGACCCATACGGACACTCCGGCGAAAATCGATATCGTGCTGGTGAATGGGGATCCCAATCCGAATCGTCCGGACCTTCCGGCTTATGGCGCAGGAGAGACAGTCTGCAAACCGACGATCGCCGCAGTCGCGAACGCGATCTTCGATGCGACGGGAGTGAGGCTGCGAAGGGTACCGTTTAGGGATGAACGGGTGCTGGCAGCATTGAAAGCAGCGGGAGTATAGAACCCGGAAGCGACCGCCGGCTTTCCTAAGTACTGCTTTTCATAATTACCACGGGGGATTAATTTGGGGTCAGACTACTCGAACCCCAAACTCGTAATACAGAGTTTGGGGTTCGAGTAGTCTGACCCCAAATTAATCGCTCAACCTCCGGCCGCAATCCTCGCACCGCTCCGCGGTGCCCCCCGCACGAATACGGATCGTACTTTCACTGTCTTGCGGAGATTGCGGGCCCTCCGGAGTATCTGGACGCGTTCGACGATTTTTCCCAGCGTGAGGCGTCCACCAGTTTCGGAGGGTTGACGCCCGTCCCGGTTCCGGAATCCACCGTTCCGCGATCGAACACGCGCCAGGATGGAACATCAGGGCAACCCCTTACGTAATATGGAATTGATTGTGGATGCCTGGTTGCAAACGGATTGCGGGCCGTTTCGTCTGATGTGCAAACGTCCAGGACGGAGCGACCGTATTTTTAGGGATATTCGCAAAAAAACGTCGTCGCTGTTAATTAACCCCACCGTCATTCGTAGAAATGGCGTGTGCGTGTGCGATCGGACGGTTCGATGGATGGCAGTTTACGTGCCAACCGGGCCGGACCAATGCGTGTCTAGTCCCATAACAAGTTTGAAACGCTCGGGTTTCCGAGCCCTGGTATTTTTGCCTACGGAGGTTGAGCGTGAAGCGAGTAGTTACAAGGATCACCCTGGCCCTTCTCCTGACCGGTCTGGCTCTTGGACAATCGGCGGAGACATGGCCTTCATTCGATGCGGCCGACGTTCACTCCAGCCCCAAGGTTTTGAATCCTCAAACCGCCGGCGGATTCGCCCGCGGCGGACGGTATCAGTTTCGCAATGCGACGATGCTGGACCTGATTTCGTCGGCATATGGCGTCGAGGCAGAGAAGGTTTTGGGCGGGCCGAGCTGGCTCGAAGCCGACCGCTTTGACATTCTTGCGAAAGTGCCGGCATCCACCCCGAACGATACCGCGAAACTGATGCTGCGTTCGCTCCTGGCGGACCGTTTCAAGCTTGTCGTGAGGAATGAGGAGCAGACCCTGACGGTTTATGCGCTGACCAAGGGCAGCGGGAACCACTTGATGAAGGAAGCCGGCGGCGGACCGAGCAATTGCCAGCAGCAACCGCAGCAGCCGCAGCCGAATACCATACCGTACACCGTCGTCGCGTGCCGCAACATGAACATGACCACGCTGGCCAGCCTGTTGCGCCAGGGAGCAGGCGCGTATTTCGACAACCCGGTGTTGGATTTCACAGACTTAAAGGGCAGCTTCGATTTTGAACTGAAATGGACGGGGCGCGGGCAACTCGCCGCCGCCGGCAAAGACGGCATCTCGATTTTCGACGCGGTAGAGAAACAGCTTGGGCTCAAGTTGGAGCTACAAAAACGTTCTTCGCCCGTCCTCGTTGTTGCCAGTGTCAACCGAAAGCCCACCGACAACGCGGCGGGCGTGGAGAAACTTCTTCCCGTTGTACCCACCGAATTCGAAGTAGCCGACATCAAACCGACCGCGCCGAACTTCGAGGGCCGGCAAGGAAACCTTCAGCCCGGCGGCCGCATCGATTTGCGAGGCGCCACACTAAAGGACCTCATCATGCTCGCCTGGGATATCAACAGCAATAGCAGCAGCAGTGATTTGGTGGTCACGCCGAAGTGGGTCGAAACCGAGCGCTTCGACATCGTCGCGAAGGCGCCAGCGGATGTCTCCATCAATGGAAACGACGTCGATATAGATACGTTGCGAGCCATGGTTCGGGCGCTGCTGATCGACCGCTTCAAGATGAAGTACCACACCGAAAACCGGCCGGTAAACGTCTACGCGCTTCTGGTAACAAGGAAGGAACCGAAGTTGAAACAGGCGGACCCCAACAGCCGGGCCACCTGTAAACGCACCGTCGGGAATAACGCCTCCGGCGTTCCGCTGGCAACCCTGACGTGCACGAACACGACGATGGATCTGCTGGCGGAGAAACTGCCGGGCATGGCGCCGGCTTATGTCGATCGTCCAGCGGTCGATCTGACGAAGCTCGAGGGCGGCTGGGATTTCGTTCTGAACTGGACGCCGCGCGGCGCGTTCGACAATGGCGGCGGTCAGCCGGGCGCAGCCGCCGACCCGAATGGCAGCCTCACCGTTTTTGAAGGTCTTGAAAAGCTCGGACTCAAACTCGAACAGCAGAAGCAGCCGGTGCCGGTTCTCGTCATCGATTCACTGGAACAGAAACCCAGAGAAGACTAGCGGCGACGTTCGGACGTGAGGAGTTCCCTCCAGACCTGGAGGGGAAACTCCCGCGCGATTTGTTCGTCGGGCATCGCGGTCCTGAATTCACTACAACAAGAAACAAATTTTATGTCACTTACATCTGTATTGCTCAGCCTGCTCCTGTTGGCAGAGCATCGCGGCCACGTCACCATCGGTGGCGTTCCCATTCCCGGCGCCACCGTCACGTTCACCAGGGGCGAGCAAAAGCTGGTGACCACCACGGACGCGAACGGTGCGTATGCCATTCCGGATTTGCCGGACGGCACGTGGACTGTTCAAGTCGAGATGCTCGGCTTTGCTCCCGTGAAGCAGGACCTCGCCTCTGCATCCGGGGCGCTGGCTTCCGAATGGGAGTTGAAGATGTTGGCCCTGGCGGAGATGCACGCGGAGACCGTGAAAGCGGCGCCACCTCAAGCTGCGTCATCCGCGTCATCGACCGCCGCGTCCGCACAGCGGCCACAGGCTTTTCAAAAAGCTGATGTGCGCGAAACGAGCAGGCCTGCCGCGGTCGCCGTCGCTCCGGTAGAAGCGCCCCCGCAATCCTCGTTCGCTAATCTGTCTCAGGAAGAGCTTGCACAGCGTGCTGCCGATGGCGTGCTCATCAACGGCACCGTTAACAACGCCGCCAATTCCCAGTATGGGCAGGCGCCGCGGATCGGAAACAATATCCCGGGCCAGCGCTCGCTCTACACCGGTGCGATCAATACCTTTGTGGATTCTTCCAGACTGGACGCGCAGCAGTATTCGTTGACCGGTCAGAACACGCCCAAGCCGGACTTCACGAAGATGCAGGGAGGCTTCAACTATGGCGGGCCGTTGCGCATCGGGAGATTCCTGCGAAGGAACTCGCCGACCTTCTTCGTCGGCTATAGCCGCACGCAGAATCGAAACGCCAACACGGTGTCCGGTCGAGTGCCGACGGACCTCGAGCGCACCGGCGATTTCTCGCAGACCCGGATTCAGACGGTGGACCCGTCAACCGGCGCTCTGGTCGACAGGCCGGTTCGGATCTTCAACCCAACCTCGGGCGCCCTTTTTGACAATAGCCTGATCCCCGGAAACCTGATCAGCACTCAGGCTCGAGCGCTAATGGAGTTGTATCCGCTTCCGAACTTCAACGGCGGTCGTTACAACTATCAACTCGCGGTCGTCGATACGACCCATACGGACAGCCTGCAGACGCGGCTCAACAAGTCCTTCAACAACAAGCACTCGCTCAACGGTACCTTCGATATTCAGACGACGCGCAGCGATGCGCCCAACCTGTTTCAGTTTTCCGATGGGAGCCGAAGCAAATCGATAAATGGCGCGGCCAACTGGAATTACCGCAAGAACCCGCGTTTCACGTCGACTTTCCGGTATTCGTTCAACCGGCAGATCTCGCGGGCCTTGCCGTACTTCGCCAACAAGATCAATGTCTCGGGTGTTGCCGGAATCTCGGGCAACAATCAGGACGCGCCTTACTGGGGGCCGCCCAATCTCAATTTTTCGACCGGATTCTCCGGGCTGTCGGACGGACGCTATTCGTTCAACCGCACCCAGAACCACGCGGTGGCTTACGCGGGCTTTTGGAACCACGGGCGTCACGGGCTGTCCTGGGGAGCGGACTTCCGACGGACCCTGCTCAACACCCTGGCGCAGGACGACCCTCGTGGCACCTTCACGTTCACGGGAGCGGAGACCGCATCTGCGAGCGACCCAATATCGGGATACGACTTTGCGGACTTTCTTCTGGGACGGCCGAACACGAGTTCGATCGCCTTCGGCAATGCCGACAAGTATTTCCGCCAGTCGTTCTACGACGGATACGGCGCCGACGACTGGAGAATGAACGGCAAGGTCACGTTGAGCCTGGGCCTGCGCTGGGAATATGAAACTCCGATTACGGAGTTGTATAACCGGCTGGTGAACCTCGATATCACCCCGAACTTTGCCGCCGTCTCGCCGGTCGTGGCGACCGAACCGAAGGGCGGGTTGACGCAAGCCTCCTATGCCAGGTCGCTCGTCGACCCGGACAAGTTCGGCATTCAGCCTCGAATGGCGTTTGCCTGGCGGCCATTCGCTGCTTCGACGCTGATCGTACGCGGCGGATACGGCATTTATCGCAACACCAATGTGTATCAGGCGATTGCCAATCAGATGGCTCAACAATCGCCGCTATCGAAAAGTCTCAGCGTTTCCAGCAGTAGTGCTAATCCGCTCACACTCGCCAACGGATTCGCGACTGCCGCCGGTGTCACGCCGAACACGTTTGCGATCGACCCCAGGTTCCGCGTGGGATTTGCGCAGACATGGCAGCTTTCCATTCAACGGGACCTTCCCGCTGGACTGCAGATGAACGCCCTGTATCTGGGGACGAAGGGCAGCCGGCTGCCTCAGGAATTTCTGCCAAACATCTTTCCCGATCATGCCGTAAGCCCGTCCGGATATGTTTATCTCGCGTCGCGAGGCAGCTCCAACCGTCAGGCGGGACAATTTCAAGTGCGCCGCCGGCTTCGTAACGGATTGACGGCCACTGCGCAGTACACCTTCGCCAAAGCGATCGATGACGCGCCACTTATGGCAGGCGGTCAGGTTGTTACAGCAAACCAGGGCGGGACCTCGATCGCGCAAAACTGGCTGGCATTGAAAGCCGAGCGGGCCCTCTCGAATTTCGATCAGCGCCACCAACTCACTGTTCAGGCGCAATACACTACAGGTGTCGCCGGCCGAGGCAGCGTTCTGCTGACGGGGTGGAGAAATACCGCGTTCAAGGACTGGACCATCGCACCGCAATTGACGGTCGGCAGCGGTTTGCCACAGACGCCTCTCTACCTCGCGGCGCTTCCGGGAACCGGCTTCACCGGAACTCTTCGCCCTGATGTCACGGGCGCCGCAATTGATGCCGCGCCGGCGGGCTTGTTCCTGAATCCTGCCGCTTACCGGAAGCCGGCAGTGAGCCAGTTTGGAAATGCCGGACGGAATACGATTACCGGCCCGTCGCAGTTTGCCTTGAACGCCTCACTCACTCGAACATTCCAAATGACGGAACGCTGGAACATGGACCTGCAGATGAGTGCTACGAATGTGCTCAATCATGTGACCTACGCGGGCTGGGTAACCAATATCACGAGCGCGCAGTTCGGATTGCCAAACCGCGCGAACAATATGCGCACCGTACAAACGTCGTTGCGATTGAGGTTTTAGCCATGAAGAGAACTCGCCCGGCGCTGTTTATCCTCTCCCTCTTTCTGTGCACGCTCGTCGTAGGCGCGCAAGCCGGCCAGCAGCCCGCGCCGCAGGGCCCGGAGAACCCGCAGCCCTTCGTGATCTCGGTCAACACACAGTTGGTTGTCGAGACCGTCGCCGTCAAAGACAGGGACGGCAAACCAATTGTGGGCCTGACCAAAGACGACTTCACGCTTAGCGAGGATGGCGTGCCGCAAACCATCACGCTGTTCGAATTTCAGAAACTCGATGACACGCCCGTAGTTCTTCCCGACGGCGGGACGATACCCACGCCGACGGTCGATCCGGCAAGGCCAGCGCAGATCACACCCCCTCCTCCCGGGGACGCGAGATACCAGAATCGTCGTCTCATGGTCTTGTTCTTTGACCTGAGCAATATCGGGCAATCGGATGCCCTGCGCTCGTTCTCGGCGGCCGACAAATTCGTTCGAACGCAGATGACTCCTGCGGATCTCGTGGCGGTCATGGCGTTCAACAACGGCGTGGTCCGCGTCGTGCAGGACTTCACGGACAATCGCAAGGTGCTGTTCGAGGTCATGCAGGCATTCATGTTCCCGGACGACAACCTGAATGACACGGATGTCGCCGGCGTTTTCGGTCAGGACTCCGGCGAGTTCAATGTCTTCAATACAAACCGGCAGCTCGCCGCGCTTCAGACCGCCGTCAACATGCTGCGAAGCGTGAAGGAGCAGAAGTCGCTGGTGTACTTCGCGAGTGGCCTGCGGCTGAACGGCACCGACAATCAGGCGCAACTGCGGGCCACCGTCAATGCGGCGAATCGCGCGAATGTGTCCTTCTTTCCAATTGACGCGCGCGGCCTGGTGGCAAGCGCTCCTCTCGGTGACGCCACGCGGCAATCGCCCGGCGGAACCGGAACGTTTAATGGTGGCGCCGCCATGTCCCTCGTCACGAATCTTCAACGATCGCAGGATTCGCTTTACGCACTCGCCGCCGACACGGGCGGCAAGGCGTTGCTCGACAATAACGACGTCGGAGCCGGCATCGTTCTGGCGCAGAAATCCGTCTCCAGCTACTACGTTCTCGGGTATATCCCGACGAATGCCAACCCTGATGGAAAGCTGCGAAAGGTCAAAGTCTCGGTGCGGGAGCCGAATGCTTCGGCGAAGTTGGACTACCGGACCAGCTATTTCGCCCCCAAGTCGTTCAGCCGTTTCACGTCGGCCGATAAGGAGCGGCAGTTGGAAGAGGCATTGATGTCGGGCGATCCGATCACAGACCTCACGATCGCGATGGAGGTTAATTACTTCCAGCTCAATCGCGCGGAATACTTCGTGCCGATCACACTGAAGATTCCGGGCCGCGAACTGGTGCTCGCGCGCCAGGGCGGTGCGGAGCGAACGGTCATCGACTTCATCGGCGAAGTGAAGGATGAAGGCGGGAATACTGTCCAGAACCTGCGCGACAAGGTCGACTTCAAATTAAGCGGCGAGACCCTGGCACAACTGGCAAATTCTCCTGTCGAATATGACACCGGATTCACGCTTCTTCCCGGAAACTTCACCATCAAGGTACTCGCCCGCGACGACGAAACCGGGCGCATCGGAACCTACCAGGCGCCGTTCACTGTCCCCAATCTCGTCAAAGAGGACAAGCGGATTCCCATCAGCTCCGTCGTGCTGAGCAGCCAGCGGACGGAAATGAAGGACGCGGTTTTCAATGCCACAAAAGACAAGGCTGCCGCGGCCCAAACCGACAATCCTCTTGTTCAGGACGGGCAGAAGCTGGTGCCGAGCGTCACGCGCGTGTTCAGCAAGAGCCGCGACATGTACGTCTACCTGCAAGCCTACGAGCGCGCCGCAACGACCACGGAACCTCTTGTCGCTTTCGTGACTTTCTATCGCGGCACAACCAAAGCATTCGAAACAGCTCCGCTGGCCGTCATGGACGGCCTCGATCCCAAAACCAAAGCCGTGCCGTTGCGCTTCAGCCTGTCGCTTGGCAAACTCCAGCCCGGTGAATACAACTGCCAGGTTAGCGTTCTCGATCCGAATGGCAAGAAGGTTGTCTTCTGGCAGGCACCGATCATGCTGGTACCGTGAAATTGCGGAAGTGGCGGTGCCGGTCCTGCAAGCGAAGCTTCCTCACACCACGTAGATTTCCTGCCCACACGTCGTCAGGCGCTCCGGGGCGCCGTCGCGAATGACATAGGTATTTTCCGTGCCGACGCCGCCGACACCGGGGAAGAAAATCTTCGGCTCGACGGCCATCACCGTATTGACCTCGAAGGGCACGTCGTACTTCGGCGCGATCACCGGCAACTCGTCGAGCTCCAAGCCGACACTGTGCGCCACGAACTTCACCTGATTCTCACCGGCACCCATGAACTGGGATCCGTAGGGGCTCCTGGCGACGCGGGCGAGAATCTGGGTGTAAATCTCGCCAGGGATGTTGCCGGGTCGAAGCTGCTCTTCAATCCAGGAGTTCAGATCGAGGAGATAAGCATGGGCGTCGCGCAGTTCCTGCGACAGTTCGCCGAGCGAATAGACGCGGGTCCCGTCCGCGATGTATCCCGCACAACCGCCAACGATGTCGACGATCACCGGATCGCCACGACGCAGCAGCTTACGGCCGCCCATCGCCGGCACGGCGGTGTAGAGTCCGCGAACGCCGACGGGGCCATCGAAACTGTGGGGATAGGCGGCAGTATCTCCGAACGATACCGCGCCGTAGTGCATCTCCATGTTGAAACGCCGGACGCGTGTGAGGCCCTGATGGCCCGCCGTGCGCAGGACGTATTCGATCCGCGCGCCGAGATCGATCTCCGCCATGCCTTCGCGAAGCTGGCCGGGGATGTCCAGGAAGGCGTCGTCCAGCTGCCGCGCAGCCTGCCGAATGCAATCGACTTCATACGGCGTTTTGACGCCGCGGGCTTTTCGGATGACGAGCGACGCATCGATTAACGTGGAGTTCTTGAAATGCTTTGCGATCTGCTCGTACGTGGAGACGGGAACGACGTCGAACTCGAAGCCCAGTGTCTTGCCGGGATTTGGGACAAGGGACGGCAACTCGGAATAACTTCTGAAAGGAACGATGTTCGTCAGAGCAGATTCGACCTTCGCGCGCTCGAAGCTTTTGCGCACGGCGAAGACTGGTTCGCCGTCACGGGGAAACCAGAGCACCCCGGTCTGCGTGCTACCGGTGAGGTAATAAATGCCGACGTTCTGCAGGACGATCAGCGCGTCGCATTCCATATGACGCCGGGTCCGCTCCCAGCGGGCTTCAAGTTCGGCGCGAGAGATGTAATCGAGTAGTTGCATCATTTGCCCCCTACATTTCTCCCTTGGCGTCCTGACGGTTGAGACTTCGAATCTCCTCCCACGCCGCGCGAACATGCGCTTCGCCCGACCTCGCATTTCCAATCGCGAATCGAAGGGTCAGCTTTTCGTTCAAGCGCGTGCTGGAAATGAAAAGCTTGCCGGACGCGTTCACCCGATCGATCAGCGCTTGATTGTCCGCGTCACCGGACTTCAACCGGAAGCACACCGTGCTGAATGGCACGGGCGCCACAACCTCGAATCGCGGATCCGACTCCACGAGCGAAGCAAACAATTTGCCCAACCGGATGTGCTCCCGGATACAGTCGCGCAGCCCTTCGACGCCGTAGTGCCGGATCACCATCCAGAATTTCAGGGCGCGAAAGCGGCGGCCCAGTTGCAGCGTAGAGTCCTGCGCATTGGTGACGGCATCGCCCTCCGCTGTTTGCAGATACTCGGGCGAGAGACTGAAAGCGCGGCGAAGCATGTCGGGCCGGCGGCAGTAGAAGGCGCTGAAATCCATCGACGTAAGCAGCCACTTGTGCGGATTAGTGACAAAGGAGTCCGCGCGGTCGACACCATCCACGATGTGGCGCATTTCGGGCAGAATCGCGGCAGATCCCGCATAGGCCGCGTCCACGTGAAGCCAGAGGCCAAACTTCGCGCACACATCCGCGATGCGAGCGACCGGATCGATGCTTGTTGTCGAGGTCGTCCCCACGGTCGCAACAACAGCGAACGGACGGAATCCTTCTCGAAGATCCTTGTCGATCGCGAACTCCAAAGCCTTTGCATCCATGCGAAACTCCGCGTCGGTTCCGATTTTCACAAGGCCGCGGCGCCCAATGCCAAGCGCCATGACGCTCTTCTCGATGGATGAATGAGCCTGTTCGGACGCATACAGGCGAAGGCGCGGAGCATCCGGTCCGGACAATCCGTCTTCCCGGACGCTGCGCTCCGTGATTGTTTCGCGCGCTGCCGCAAGGGCGTGAAATGTCGAGAGCGACGCCGTATCGAAAATCATTCCCTTGAAGGCCGCCGGCAATCCGATCATGCCGCGCAGCCAGTCCAGGACGTGCTCTTCCAACTCCGTCGCCGCCGGAGATGTGCGCCATACCATGCCGTTGACATTGAGCGCAGCGGTCAGCATCTCGCCAAAAATGCCGGGCTCCGAACCCGTGTTGGGGAAATATGCGAAGAACGAGGGATGGTTCCAATGGGTCAATCCAGGGACGATGATGCGATCGAGGTCCTGCAACATCTGCTCGTAAGACTCCGGCTGCGCCGGAGGCTCTGCGGGAAGCTGCTTGCGGATATCGCCGGGGCTGACCCGGGAAAGCACCGGATACTTTTCGGGATGGGCGATATAGTCCGCCGCCCAATCTACGAAGCGATACCCCCATTGTTTGAATTCTTCGGATGTCATAGCTGTTTCCTTACGTCGTCCACGGAGATATCCAGGAGCAAGGGTCTTTGTAAGACCTTTACGCGCCGTCCAAGGGGTCCCCAAATGCCGGGGTCTGTAGGGCCAAACAACGCGACCGTTGGAGTTCCCCAGTATGCCGCAATGTGGGTGATTCCGGAATCGTTTCCGATAAAAACGCGGCAGTTGCGGAGTTGCCCGGCGACGGACTCGAGAGAGAGATTCTCGAGCACCGGATTCTCCGTGGGCAGAGAGCGATCACAGGGGCCAAGAAGGATTGTCGCTTCAGGCAGGGCCCGCGCGAGTTCGGCGAATCGAGGCCAGACTTTCGCAGCACCACCGCTACCCGGATGCAGGATGATGCGAGTCGCATCGGCGTTCCAGAGATCGGGCAACGCCGGCGCCGGCTGATTGACGGTTTGCAGCAGATACGTGGCGGCATGGCCTGTGGAGGGAAACGCGCTAGCATGGAAAACCCGGTCGATGCCCGAAACTCGCAGGTTCTCAGCAACTGCAGGGTCCGTCATCCACACCCAGGCTTCGTCGAAAGAAAGCCCGGACAACGGGCCTGTGAAAAGCGCCGCCCAAGGCTGCGCTTCGAGGGAATAGGTCGCCTCAACCGGAATGAATGTCCGGGCGAGGGCCAGGGTGGAGGGATAGCCCACCAGAGTGAATCGCGCGTCTGGTTTATCGGCGGCGAGGGCGCGAAGGGCCGGAAGATGAAGCACGAAGTCGCCAATCGCGCAGGCGCGAACAATCAGGATACGCATGGACGTTAAGGATAAACCCGCGGGCTGTTCGGTCGAAAAATCTCCATAGAGGGAATTTTTCTTGCCGTAGAGCCGCGGATTACGCGGATTACACGAATTAAATGCGCGGAATCCGAGGAGTCGGCCCACTCCAGGGCTCATTCCCTTGACCGCTGTAGTCGCCCGTCGATACAATATCTCGTGCTTTTTGCTTCATATGAACCAGTTTGAAATCGGCGACAAAGTGGTCTACCCGAATCATGGGGTTGGAATTATTGAAAAAATATCCAACCGTTTGGTACAGGGTAAGTTCGAAAGATTCTATCTCCTTAGAATCTGCGCAAATGACATTCTTGTCATGGTACCCACGGCCAACGCGGGTGATGTGGGACTGCGAAAGATCATCGAGAAAAAAGACGTCACCCAACTGCTGACCTATCTGGCCAGCGACAAATTCTTTACCCAACGCGATTGGAAAGACCGCTTTAAGGAAAACTCCGAAAGGATGCGTTCCGGATCGATTTTTCATGTTGCCGAGGTGTTTAAGAACCTGGTGCATTTAAGCCGTGTGAAGCCCCTGTCCTTTCGCGAAAAGCGCATGCTGGACCGGGCACGATTCCTGTTGATTTCTGAACTCTCGACTGTCATGAACCT